>Ga0075352_1000074_pt1 | contig 13938 bp, 14 predicted proteins | sample Sandmound_TuleA__FD_120092 | JGI IMG/M metagenome (GOLD analysis project Ga0075352, IMG submission 120092) | Natural and restored wetland microbial communities from the San Francisco Bay, California, USA, that impact long-term carbon... | ecosystem: Environmental > Terrestrial > Soil > Wetlands ...
GAAGCCGGAAGTGAAGATGATCACGTACGGCACGCCTTTCACGCCGCATTCGCGCAGTATGTCGGCGACGCGCGCGGCGTTCACCAGGATCAGGATGAGGTCCGGGACCTCCGGCACGGCAGCGAGCGAGGGATAGCACTTCTCGCCCGCGACCTCCGCGTAACGCGGGTTCACCGGATAGAGCCTGCCCTTGTAGCCGTGGCTCTTGAGGAATTTCAGCGGCTGGCCGCTGATGGAATTCAGATCCTGCGACGCGCCGATGATCGCGATGGCGCGCGGATTGAAGAAGCGCTCGAGGTCGGTGCGCATTTCCTGTGACTGGCGCGGGGCGCCGCGGGCCGGAGCGGCGCGCGCGGAGAAGCCACAATCATATCAGGGGCGCAGTGCACGGCCACACATGCAATGGGGCAAAGTTGCTTTGGGGAGCCTCGTTCGCCGGTGATATCATTCGCCAACATTTTGAATTTGAAGTCCGTATCGTGAACACCGTCGCCGCCACCACCGCTGCTGCCGCACCGCGCTCGTTCAAGGACGTGTGGCTGATCTCCGCCGGCCACGCCTTCACCCACTGGTACACCGCGACTTTCTACCTCCTGCTGCCGCTGATCGGCAAGGAGCTCGGCCTCTCCTACACCGAGATCGGGCTGATCATGACCACGCAGCACATCGTGGGCGCGATTTCCAATCTGCCGGGCGGCATGGTGGTGGACATGGTCGGCAAGAAGGGCTACCTGATGGCCACCTCGCTCTTCTGGGTCGGCTTTCCGTACGCGCTGATGAGCCTCACTCACAATTACTGGATGCTGCTCGTGTGCGTGACGCTGGTCGGCATCGGCAACAACCTCTGGCATCCCGCCGCGATCACGACGCTCGCCTACCGCTATCCCGATCGCAAGGGCCTGGTGATCTCCGTCCACGGCATGGGAGGCAACGTGGCCGACGGGCTCGCCCCCCTCGTGGTCGGCGCGCTCCTCGCCTGGTTCACCTGGCGCACGGTTGTGGTGATCAACGTCGTGCCGGGACTGGTGATGGCGGCGATGATCCTCGTGATGCTGGGCGCGTTCTCCATGAGCACGTCGCACGATCACGTCAACGCCGGCGGCAGGTCGCGCAGCACGCGGGACTATTTGAAGGATGTCATGAGCCTGCTCAGAAATCGCGCGCTGATGCTGGTGTCGATCGGCTCGGCGTTCCGCACCATGACGCAGACGGGTCTGCTCACCTTCCTGCCGGTCTACCTCGCCTACGAGCTCGACTACTCGCCGTTTGTCGTGGGCGTCTGCATGTCGGCGATGCAGGTCGCCGGCTTCGCCGCGAGCCCCATCGGCGGTCACCTCTCCGACAAGATGGGCCGCAAGCGCATCGTCATGTCGAGCATGGTCCTGACGTGCGTGATGATCGTGTTCATGGCGCTCGCCGGAAAGAGCGTGACCTTCGTGCTGTTCATCGCGCTGGTCGGATTCTTCCTCTACGCGATGCGCCCGGTGCTGCAGGCGTGGGCGGTCGAAGCCACCCCGCGGGAGCTCGCCGGCAGCGGCGTCGGCCTGCAGTTCGGCATCCAGCACATCGGGGCAAGCATTGCGCCCGCGCTCTTCGGGATGATCGCCGACGCCTACGACATCTACACGGCGTTCTACTTCCTCGCCGGGACCATCCTCTTCGCCAACGTGCTGATCGTCTTCATGCCCGACCAGAAGACGGTGCCGGCCAGGCGAGCTGCCTGAATCAGTCGATTCGGGCTCCGGAGTCTTTCACCGCCTTCGCCCACTTCGCGACCTCGGACTTGAGGTAGGCGCCATATTCTGAAGGCGTCGTGGTCCAGGGATCGGCGCCCTGCTCGCTTAGGGACTTGCTCATCGCGGGCTCGCGCACGATGCGCACCACCGCCGCGTTGAGTTTCGCCACGACCTCGGGCGGCATGCCCGCCGGCCCGACCAGCCCGTTCGCGCCCGACGCTTCGAACCCGGGAACGCCGGCCTCATCGATCGTCGGCACATCCGGCAGCGCCGCGATCCGCTTGGCCGTGCTCACGCCGAGCGCGCGGAGCTTGCCCGATTTCACGTGCGGCACCGCCGAAGGCGAGGTCGCGAACGTCAATGCGACGTGGCCCGCGAGCAGGTCGGACATCGCCGGCGGCGCCCCCTTGTAGGGGACGTGCACGATGTTGATGCCGGTGCGTGCCTTGAACATCTCGGCGGTGAGGTGGGGCTGGCTGCCGTTGCCCGCCGAGCTGTAATTCAGCTCGCCGGGGTGCTTCTTCGCGTAGGCGATGAACTCCTTCACCGTCTTCACCGGCACCGAGGGGTGCACGGCGAGCACCTGCGAGGTCGCCGCGATCAGAGTGATCGGCGCGAAGTCCCGGACCGGGTCGTAGGCGAGTTTGCTGTAGAGGCTCGGATTGATGGTGTGGATGGTGGAGGCGCAGAACAGCGTATAGCCGTCGGGCGGCGACTTCACCAGCAGCTCGGCGCCGATGTTGGCGCTCGCGCCAGGGCGGTTATCCACAATCACCGGCTGCTTCCATTGCTCGGTCAGCTTCTGGCCGATGGCGCGCGACAGGATGTCGGAAGTGCCCCCGGCCGGGAACGGCACGATGATACGGATCGCCTTCGTGGGATAAGCCTGCGCCCATGTCCCCGGCGCAATGACTCCACCGACCGCTAGGACGAATAGAGTGCTCGACAGATGTGCCGCGGCCCTGAAGTTCATTGGGACTCTCCTCGCCATAATCGTACCGTCGGCGATGATAAACCAACGCGACACCGTCCTTGTATTATTCTTGGCATCTTGGCGTCTTGGCGGTTGATGGAGGTCGCGACGAAATGGCAGGCTGGGAACGCAAGCTGGGGTTAATCGTACCGTCGTGGAACACCGTCATGGAAGGCGAGATCCAGCGCATGGCAGGCGGCGCGATGTCGGTGCACTCCATGCGCATCCCGCACACGGCGGACACCGAGGAGAACCTGCTGGGACTGGGCACGCAGGCGCCCGGCGCGGCGAAATTGCTGGCGCACGCCAAGGTGGACGTCATCTGCTACGGCTGCGCCGCGGGCGGCTTTCTCAAAGGTCCGGTCGAGGACCGGGCGCTGGGAGAGAAAATTACCGCGGAGACCGGCATCCCGGTCGCGGTGTCGTCGGCAGCGGTGGCGGAGGCATTGCGCGCGCTCGGCGCGAAGCGCGTGAGTCTCGCCTCGCCCTACGCGCCGTGGTTAAACGAGCGGCTGCGCCAGTACCTGACGGCGGCCGGCTTCGAGGTTATGGCCACGCAGGGCCTCGACACGCAAAATCATTCCGGCGTCACCCCCTCTCGCATCGAAGCGCTGATCGCGGAAGTGGACCGCCCGGAATCGCAGGCGATCTTCGTCAGCTGCTCGAATTTCCCGACGCTCGGCATCATCGAGTCCATGGAGCGGAAGCTCGGGAAACCGATCGTGGCGAGCAACCAGGCCTCGATGTGGAAAATGCTCCGCCTGCTGCGCGACCCCCGGGCCGTTCCCGGCGCGGGGCGGCTGTTCCGCGAAGCCTGATGACGGCGTCGAGCGCCTGGCGCCCGCAGCGCGAAATCGAGATCGTCGCGGGCACGCCGCCCGGCGGCGGGCTCGATCGCGCGGCGCGCGCGCTCCTCATGGCGATCGAGTCCACGCGGCTGCTGGAAGTCCCGGCGCGGGTCAACAACGTGCCTGGCGACGGCGCCCGGAAATGCTGGGCATACCTGGCGCAACGGGAGCGCGACCCCCACGTGGTGGCGATCAGCTCGGCAAACCTCACGACCGACTTCCTGCTCGGCGCGGCGCAATACGATCACGACCGTGATTTCACTCCGCTTGCGATTCTCTACACCGAGTACATCGCCTTCGTCGCGCGTTCCGATTCATCCCTGAAGAACGGCGCTGATCTCGTTGCCCGTTTCGCGGCCCGGGCCGGGTCCGTTACCGTCGCGCTCTCGACTTCGCGCGGCAACCCAAACCACATCGCGCTTGCGAAGGTCGTCCGGAACTCAGGCGGGGACGTGAAGGCTCCGAAAATCCGCGTATTCGATTCTGCGCTCGATGCCGTTGCCGATGTCGCTGCGGGAAACGCGGACGTTTGTGCCGTGACCGCCGCGAGCGCCGTAAAGGAAATTGCGTCGGAAGCCATGCGCCCGCTCGCGGTGTCCGCGCCGCAGCGCCTCGCCGGGCTGTATGCGCAGACACCGACCTGGATCGAGCAGTCGGTGGACTGCGCCGTCGGCGCATGGCGTGGCGTCACCGGCGCGCGCGGGATCACGCCCGCGGAGACGGCGTTCTGGGAAACCGCGCTCGCGAAGGCGGTCACGATGAAAGCCTGGAGCGAGGAGCTGGCGCGGCTCTACTGGACCCCGATGCATGTCGACGGCGCGGCGCTGCGCGAGCACCTGGGCCGCGAGCGCCGGGAAATGGCGTCGGTGCTCGAAGACCTGGGGCTGCTGAAGCACCGCTGAATCACGATTTTTGACACGGAGGCGATCATGAATCAGGAAGCGTATGAAAGAGGCATGGCGTTGCGCCGCAAGGTGATGGGCGACAAGCACGTTGCGAAGCGGGCCGCGAGCCCCGACCGGTTCACGAAACAGCAGAACGAGCTCGTCACCGAGCTCGCGTGGGGCACGATCTGGTCGCGTCCGGGCCTGCCGCTCAAGGTGCGGAGCCTGGTGACGCTCGCCATGCTGACCGCGCTGGATCGCCCCGACGAAATCAGGGGGCACATCGTCGGCGCCCTGAACAACGGCGCGACGATGGACGAGATCATCGAGGTCTTTGTGCACAGTGCCGGCTACTGCGGCTTCCCGGTCTCCAACGGTGCCGTGCGCCTCGCCGTCGAAGTGTTCAAGGAGCAAGGGCTCCTGAAGGGATGAGGGGTGAGCCGGGATTTCGAAGAACGTGCCTGCGCACGTTTGAGCCGGCGAACGCCCGACGCGATGCAGCGCGGCGGGACGGGGGAGGGATCATTCCTCTCTCATCACTTCGGCACGCTTTCCGAAGCGCTGTGGTATCCTTTTTGCCCCCGAAATCGAGTCATCGAGGCCTGAGATGAGAATGGAAGTGCATGTCCACGGCAACGTCTTCCTCGGGCGCGGCGTGCGCCTGTCTCAACTCGAGCACGCGCTCCGTCCCTGGCTCGAGTACCTCGACGTGGACACGATCGCGGAAGCGCACAGCATCGAGCGCGAGGAACCGGGCATCCAGTTCGACACGCGCGAGCGCACGCTGAACATCTGCTGGACCGGGGAAGTCGGCCGCAGCTTTCACGCGCGGTTGACGGAAGCGTTCCAGAACCTCGGGCCGCTCACCGAGTATGCCTCCGAGGTCGAAGCCACCTACTACCCGGAGAACGGCGAGGACGAGTTCTACCAGCTCTTCGTCGGCCCCACGCCGGAGGCGATCCACGAGTTCCGCCGGCAGTGCGTGACCGAGGACGTCTCGGCCATGCTGGGCCGCCATCTCGGCAAGGCGGAAGTGGACCAGGTCGCCGCGCTCGTCAGCCAGCTCTTCGACCAGGACTGGGCAACACGGAAGGTCACCGGCGAGCACTCGACCGGCTCATCCACCGTCATCCCGCTCCACCCCAGGGGCAAGCACCTGCACTAGGGCGCGCCGCTAGGCGCGCTTGACGATCGAGTCGGTGCGGAAGCTCAGCACCGCGTCCGGGTCCACCTTCGCGTGGATCACGGCGGGCTTGCCCGATTTCATCGCCTGGCTCACCGCGTCGGCGGTCTCGCCTGGTCCGGTCACGTAGTAGCCCACGCCGCCGCAGAGCTTCATGACCTCGTCGAAGCGCGGCGAGAGCACGTGCGCGCCGATGTAGCGCTGGTTGTAGAAATCGCGCTGGTAGGCAATCTCCGCGCCCCACGTGCCGTTGTCCATCACGACGGCGACGGTGTTGATCTGGCTCTGGACCGCCGTCGTCATCTCGCCCATGGTCATGCCGAAGCCGCCGTCGCCCATCAGCGAGATCACCGTCCGCTCCGGTGCGGCGACCTTGGCGCCGAGACCGGCGGCGTAGGAAAAGCCGATGTTGCCGCAGTCGAGCGGCGCGATCAGCGACGGCATGACATGGCAGGGCAGCCGGTCGGTCGCCTGCAGACAGGTCGTGCCCGCGTCAATCGTGAAGAGCGCGTTCCGCGGCGCAACCTTGCGCAACTCCGAATAGAGGGTCTCGGGGTGAAGCGGCCGCGTCCCTTTGGCGGCGACCTCCTCGCGCGCGCGCAGCATCTCGCGGCGGTCCTTCAGAAACTTCTCGTTCCTCGCCCGCCACGGGGCGTGCGCCGCGGGAACCGCGTCCATGAGGTCTGCCAGCGCGCCCGCCACCGTGCCCGCGTCGCCGACGATGCCGAGCGCGACGGGGTAGTAGCGGCCGATCGCGAGGGGGTCGATGTCCACCTGCACGATCTTCGCGCGCGGCGTCACGATCTCGCTGGTGAACCGGGCGGTGTTGAAGCCCAGGCGCGTGCCCATCGCAAGAATGAGGTCAGCCTCGCGCACGAGACCCGTCGCGACCGGATTGCCGCGCGGGCCCACGCCCCCCGCATAGAGGGGGTGGTCGACGGGGGCGACGTCAGTGTGCCCGGCCGAATTGGTGATCGGAAGCTGCAGCTTCTCGGCAAGCCGTGTGAGCGCCGCGGTGCCGCGCCCCCACTTGATGCCCGCCCCGGCGTGGATGACCGGCGTTTTCGACTCGAGGATCATCGCCTTCACCCGCTCGAGCGTCGCGCGATCGGCCGCGCCGGCCGCGACTTCCGGCTGCCCGCCCGGCGCCGGGATCGCGACGTCCACCTCGTGATTGAGCAGGTCGCGCGGTATCTGGACTACCACCGGCCCGCGCCGCCCGGCGTTGGCAACGCGAAACGCCTCCAGCAAAAACTCGGGCACGCGCTCGGGGCGCGTCACCGTCATCACGCGCTTCGTCACCGGCAGGAACAGCGTGTGCTGGTCGATCTCCTGGAAGGTGTCCTTCCCGAGATCGGCGGTCGACGGTAGTCCGGCGATTACCACGACGGGGGAATACGCGAGCTTCGCCGCGGTGAGCCCCAGCATCATGTTGGCGACGCCCGGCCCCGCCTGCCCGCAGATGAAAAGCCCCGGCGTCTGCGTCACGCGCCCGAAGGCGTCCGCCATGTGCACGCCGCAGTTCTCGTGCCGCACGCCGACGTAGAGCATGTCCCGGGCGTCGTAGAGCGCGTCGTAGATCTCGAGCGTGCTCGACCCCATCAAGCCAAACACCCGGCTCACGCCCGCCGCGCGCAGCGCCTGCACCGCGGCAACGCCGCATCGCATCTTTGCCATGGATCCTCCGCTATTTCTTGTTCAGTGCTTCGGGGTTGAGCACGTTGACGGGCTTGCCCCCGGCGAAGGCAAGAATATTGTCCACCGCCGCTCCGTAGTACTTCTCGTAGGTGTCGCGGTCCACGTAGCCCAGGTGCGGCGTGCAGATCACGTTGTCCATCTTCAGCAATGGGTGGTTCCCGCCCAGCACCGGCTCGTCGTCGTAGACGTCCACCGCGCCGAATCCAGGCCGTCCCTCCTTCAGCGCCCGTACCAGCGACCCTTCCTCGATGATCGGCCCGCGGCTGGTGTTGACGATGAGCGCAGTCGGCTTCATGCGCGCGAGGTCCGAATGCCTGACGATGCCGCGCGTCTCCTTGTTGAGCGGGATATGCAGGCTCACGATGTCCGCGCTCTCGAAGAACGCCTCGCGGCTCGGCGCGACCTCGAAGCCGTCCGCGCGCGCCTTGGCCGTCGAGCCTTCCCGCCCCCAGCAGATCACCTTCATCTCGAACGCCCGCCCCGCCCTGGCGACGAGGCTGCCGATGCGGCCGTAGGCGTAGACCCCGAGGGTCTTCCCCGCGACCGTCGTGCCGATCGTGGTCTGCCACCGGCCCGCCTTGAGGCGCTGCACCTCTTCGGGAATGTGGCGCAGCACCGAGAAGATGAGCCCCCACGTCAACTCCGCCGTATGGTTCGCCTGCCCGCCCCCCGATCCGCACACCAGGATTCCCTTCGCGGTGCAGGCCTCGACGTCGATGTGGTTCACGTTGCGGCCCGTCTGGCTGATCAGCTTCAACGTCGTGACCCGCTCGGCCGCGGCGCGCGGAAAGGGCGTGCGCTGCTGCAGAAAAACGACGGCGTCCGCGCCGTTCAGCCGCTCCGCCAGCTTCGCGGGCTCCTTCACCGAATCGTGGTAGACGGCGACCTCGTGGCCCTTGAGGCGCGGATAGCATTTCAGCGTGCGGAAGACGTCCTGGTAATCGTCGAGAATCGCGACCTTCATGGATTGCCCCCTGGAATCGAACGCGACATTCTAATGTGTTTTGCGCGCGCGGTTCAGCATCGCCCCGCCCGCCAGGAACAGCGCGTTGGACACGAAGACCGGCGCGACGCCGAACATCGAGCCGATCGTTCCGAACACGACCGGCACCGCGATGTGCGTCAGCTGGTTGATGGTGACGCGCATTCCGAGCGCCTCTCCCGAGCGGCCCTCGGGCGCGCGGCTGAAGATCATCGTCAGCGTGACCGGCTGCGCGCAGCCCATGCCGAGGCCGAGCACGAGGGCGATCGCCGCCAGCGCGAACGCGCCGGTGAACAGCGGAAACACCGTGAAGGCCACGGCCGAGACGAGCAGCGACCCGTTGAATACCGCGTCCGGCCCGAAGCGTTTCACGAACTCGGGCAGCCCGATGCGCACGACGAACGCCGCTATGCCAGCCATCGCGAGCACCACTCCGATCGCGGAGGCTGAAAGCCCGACCGAATGGCCGTAGATTGGCATGTAAAACTGGAACAGGTCCTGCGCCGTCACCGCCACCGCGCTCGCGATCAGCGTGCGGCGCAGCGCCGGGAGGGCGAGCAGGCTCGTCGAAAGCCGGGCCTGCTCGTCCTCGGTCTTGATCCGCGGTCCGCGACCCACCTTGCGCACCGACGCCATGATCACTGCCGGGACCAGCGGCAGCGCGGCAGCGTAGAGGTAGCTCGCGGCGTGCCCGATGGTGTCGATGGCGAATCCGGCGGCGAGCGGGCCGAGGAAGGAACCGATCGCCATGGCCAGCGCGTAGTTGCTGAAGTTGCGCGTGCGCTCCTCGGGGCCGCCGAGCGAGCCCACGAGATTCTGGACGGAGACGTTGTAGAACATGTTCGATGCGCCGATCAGCGCGGCGGAGGCATAGAGCGCCGGCAGGCCGGGTGCGAGCCACGGCAGCAGCAGGCCCGCCGCGAGCCCGAGCGATCCGGCGAGCATGGGCACGCGCACGCCGACCCGGTCGGAGAGCTTGCCGGCATACATCGCGAGCAGCGCCGGGAGCAACGCGTACATGGCGATCATGGTGCCAATCGCGAACTGGGAGGCGCCGAGCTCGATCCCAAACAGCGTTACGAGCACCTTGCTCGCGCGGAAGCTCGACATGTTGCACAGCACGATGACGAGCACGGTGCCGATCGACACGCGTCACGCCCCCTTCCGCGTGCGGGCCGCGTAGCCGCCTGCGGCGAGCAGCGCCGAGCTCGCCCAGAACACGGGCGCGAGGCCGAGCAGAGAGCCTGCCGCTCCGAAGACCGCCGGCACGGTGACATGCATGGAGTTGTTGATCGCGATGCGCAGCCCGAGGCCCTCCCCGTGCCGTCCCGCGGGGGAATAGTTGTAGGTCAGGATCACGGTCAGCGGCTGGCCGAGTCCCATGCACAGCCCGAGGAAGAAGCAGACCACCCCGAGGACGAGCGTGCTCTCGAACAGCGGAATCAGGAAGAAGGTGCCGGCGGCGAGGAACATCGCGTAGCGCAGCGCCGTCGCCTCCCCGAAGCGGCGCACGAGGGCGGGAAGCAGCGCCCGCGTCACGAACGCGGCCGCCGCGAACGCCCCCATGATCATGCCGATGGCGGAGGCCGACAGCCCGATCGAATGGCCGTAGATCGGGAGGTAGAGCTGGAAGAGGTCGAGTCCGCCCATGACGAGCGCGCTCGCGATGAGCATGCGGCGCAGTTCGCGGATGCGGAAGAGGTCCTTCATGCGCTGCTTGCCACGGTCCGGCCCGCCGGTCGCGGCGCGGGGCAGACGGTGGCCGAGGAACACCATGACCATTACCGACGGAACGGTCAGCAATGCAAGATACACGAAGGTCCGCACGTGGCCGAAGTGGTCGATCGAGAAGCCCGCGGCGATCGGTCCCACGAGGTCGGAAACCGACACGATCAGGGCGTAGAGGTTGAGGTTGTGCGTGCGCGAGGCGCCGCTCCCGAGCGAGCCCACCAGCGCCTGCATAGACACCTGCACCAGGATGAAGCCGGCGCCGGTCACAGCGGCGGAGACGAACAGCATCGGCATCACCGGCCAGAACCAGGGCAGAACGATCCCCAGGGCCGTGATGACGGCGCCGGCCGCAACCGGCAGGCGCACGCCGTAGCGGTCGCTTATCTTGCCGACGTGGATCGCGAGCACGAGGGGAAACACGCCGTAGACCGCCAGCAGCAAGCCGGTGTCGAACGGGCCGGCGCCGAGCTCGAGCGCGTAGAGGGTGTTGACGACACGCGCGCCCTTGTAGCCCGCGTTCCACAGCAGGATGGTCGCGAGAATCTGGAAAAGGTTGAGAAGGCGCGGCGCTGAATCCGGCGCCGATCCGGGATCGTGCTGCATTTTGAGTTCGATTCTACTACCTCGCGCACGCCCCGCGAAAACCGCGCACGCATGAGAAAATCGCGGCATGAGCAGAAAATCGTCGCCCGGTGCCGACGCGATTCGCCTGCAGGTGCTGCTCGCGCTGGCGGCCAACCGCACGCCGGGTTTCCACTTTCCGGGCCATCTCATCGGCTGCGGCTGGCCGCGCATCGGCGAGAACGATCTCGACCAGACCATGCTCGACGGCCCGCAGTGTCGCAATGTGGACGGTTCGACCAACCTCGCTGCGTTCTGCGTGCTGCTCGACACCGCGCTCGCCACCGCCTCGCGCCTGAAGATCGAGCGCGGCGCGCGCCAGGCGACCGTCCACCTGCATGCCCAGTTCACGGGCGCCCCGCTACGGGGAGAGTTGAAGGCGCACGCGAGCATGGGCGGCTACACGAGCGGCGCCGCGGCGCGCCAGTCCATGACGAGCGGGACGGTCTACGCGGGCGCGGTGCCGGTCTGCCGCGCGAGCGCAACGTTCGTGGTGCTGCCGCCTCCGCCCGGCGTGAATCTCGCGCCGCTGCCGTGGCAGCGGGACGACGGCGGCGCGCCGATCGCGCCTCTCGATCCGCGCGGGCTCGATCCCGACGAGCGCGCTGTGCTCAAGGCGTGCGACGCGGCGCTGGGGCTGGCCGACGACCGACACGCATTCATCGAGCATTTCTGGAGAATTTTGCCGGTTCGGGGCGATCGCGGCGCGCGCTGTGCGGTGAGGATCGGCCCGCAGCACGGCAACCGCGTACGGCACGTGCAGGGCGGCTTGTTGCTGGGACTCGCGGCGATCACGGCGCAGGCCGCGGCACCGCGCCACCCGCAGCTCTCCGCCATTTCGGCCTGGTACATCAGTCCCGGCCAGGGCCGGGCGCTGAAGATCGCGTCAAGGCGGATTCACGACGGCCGCAGCTTCGCCGCGGTGCGCACCGAGATCAGGAATGCCGACGGAAGCCGCGTGTTGGAGGTCGTCAGCCATCACGCCGCGTGACCACGGCAGTCATCGGACGTCAGTCGGGCTTCGCGCCCGACGCCTTCACCACCTTCTCCCACTTCTTTGTTTCCGACCGAATGTAGGCTGCGAACTGATCCGGCGTCGAGCCGGCAATTTCGAATCCCAGCCCGCCGAGGCGCTGCGTCACGTCCGGCAGTTTCAGAATTTTTACGACCTCGCCGTGCAGCCTCGTGATGACCGCCTTGGGCGTCCCCGCCGGCGCGAGCATGCCGTACCAGGCGGTCGCCTCCACGCCCGGGAAGCCCTGTTCCGCGATAGTCGCGACGTCCGCCAGCGCGGGCGAGCGCGTGGCCCCCGTGACCGCCAGCGCCCTGATCTTTCCGCTCTTGATGTGCGGCATCGCCGCCGAGAAGCCGCTGAACATGACCTGCACGTGGCCGCCCACCAGGTCGATGATCGCCTGGCCGCCGCCCTTGTACGGCACATGCGTCATCTTGACGCCCGCCAGGTTGTTCAGCAGCTCGCCGGTGAGGTGCCCGACGCTGGCGACCCCGGTCGACGCGAAATTGACCGTGCCGGGCTTGGCCTTCGCCAGCGCGATCAGCTCCTGCAGATTCCTTGCCGGTACCGAAGGGTGCGCGGTGAGCACATTGGGCGAGGTCGCGATCTGCGTGATGGGCGCGTAATCCTTCTGCGGATCGAACGGGAGCTTCGCGTAGAGGCTCGGGGCGATCGCAAGGTTCGCGATGTAGCCGAGGAGCAGGGTGTAGCCGTCGGGCGGAGCTTTGGCGACGATGATCATGCCGATGTCGCCGTTTCCCCCCGGGCGGTTGTCCACGACGACCTGCTGTCCCAGCGCGTCCGCGAGCCTGGGTCCGATGGTGCGGGCAAGCGTGTCCACGCTCCCGCCCGGCGCGAACGGCACGACGAATCGCACCGGCCGCGAAGGGTATTGCTGTGCTTGTGCCGCCGGCAGTGCGGCTACCAGCGCAGCGCATAGGAGGAGCAATCCCGGCCCGAGTGCGTCAGCGCGCTTTGCCATACAACCCCGCTGTCTTGACGGCACCCGCCCAGCGGGTGATCTCCTCTCTTATGTAGGCGGCAAATTCCTCCGGCGAACTGCCGACAGGCTCGGCGCCCTCCGCCGCAAGGCTCGCCTGGACGTCCGCCGCGCGCACCGCCCTGACAATCTCCCCGTTGAGTTTCGCGATGATGCCAGCCGGCGTGCCTCCGGGCACGAGCACTCCGAAGAACCCGGTTACCGCGTAACCTGGCAATCCGGCCTCCGCCACCGTGGGGAGGGCCGGCAGCAAGGGCGTGCGCACCGGCCCGGTCACGGCCAGCGCGCGCACCCGGCCGCTCCGCATGTGCGGCAACCCGGCGGTGAGATTCGCGAAATACAACTGCAACTGGCCGCTCATCAGGTCGATCAGCCCAGGGCCGCTTCCTTTGTAGGGCACGTGCAGCATCTTCGTTCCGGCCATGCTGTTGAACAGTTCTGCTGCCAAATGGGTCGAGTGGCCGGGCCCGGCAGAGCCGTAAGCGAGATCGCCGGGCTTGCTGCGCGCGAGAGCGATGAGCTCCTTCACCGTGCGCGCAGGCACGGACGGATGCACGATGAGCACATATTGGCCGGTCGTGACGAGGCTGACCGGCGCGAAGTCGCGGACGATGTCGTAATGGAGCCCGCTATACATGCTGGCGTTGATGGCGTGGGCGGGGGTTCCCATGAACAGCGTGTAGCCATCGGGAGGCGCCTTCGCCGCGATCTCGGCGCCGAGATTCGCGCCGGCGCCGGCGCGATTGTCCACGACCACCTGCTGCCCCAGACCGGCCGCGAGCTTCTGGGCCACGATGCGCGACACGATGTCCACCCCGCTGCCGGGCGAGGACGCGACAATCAGCCGCGCTGCCCGCGTCGGATATTGCTGTGCTTGCGCCGGCGCGGCGACGGCCAGCGCGAGAAGGGAAATCGCGGTGTTCGTCCAGTCACGAGCCACGTTGTCACCGCGCTGCGACGTCACCGCGCAACTACTTCAGGGCATCGGCGTCGTTGCGCCAGCGCTCCCACGCCCAGCGCTGGTCCTCGCGAATGGTTTCATCCTCGAGCATCGCGCGCACCAGGGCGGTGACGTCGGACTCGTAGCCGTCCGTCCGCTTACGAACCTCCCACTTCCTGCCGAGGAGGAGGACCGGCGACTTGAGTATCTCCCGGAGCTTCATTCGAATCGTGACGACTGCGGGGGAACCGTCATTTCGTCCCCGGTGCCACGTCGCTCTCTTTCTTGTAGCAGGAGCAAGTGTCGGCGATACGAGTGCCGGGGGGC
>Ga0075352_1000075_pt1 | contig 13900 bp, 19 predicted proteins | sample Sandmound_TuleA__FD_120092 | JGI IMG/M metagenome (GOLD analysis project Ga0075352, IMG submission 120092) | Natural and restored wetland microbial communities from the San Francisco Bay, California, USA, that impact long-term carbon... | ecosystem: Environmental > Terrestrial > Soil > Wetlands ...
ACACCGCGCCGCCCACTTTCAGCGTCCAGTAGCTGGCGTCGCCCTTGAACGGACAGTGCGTACGCTGCGCGGTCTTCTCGAACAGGTCGAGCCGCACATCCTCGCGCGGGAAATAGCAGACCGGGCTGTGGCGCGTCTCGTGCAGGATCAGCGCGCGCGATGAATCCGCCACGGCTTCGTAGTTGAATTCCACCCACGCCCGCCGCGAGCTGCGCTCGAAGCGGATCTCGTAACCGGCTTCCTGCCTGCCTTTCATCGTCCCCTCAGCGGTAGATCAGGATGGCTTCGCGTTCGTCGCGCCAGGCCTGCTCTTCCTGACGCGCCTCGCGGTCGAGGTCGCCGGGCTCGCCGGCCGCGTCGTCGACCCATCGTCGCAGCCGCTCGCCGCCGTTGATGAGGTCGATCGCCATCCGGTCCTGCTCGTATTCGTAGGCGAAGTCGCGCCAGAGCGGGTAGCCGGGCTGCAGCGCGCGCAGCGCCTTGAAGGCGAGCGCCATCAGCCGCCAGGGGCGGAACGCCGCCGGGTCGTAGGCGCTGTCCTCGACATGGATCTGCAGGCCGCCGCACAGCCTGCCGACGTGCTTGTGGAAAGTCGGCTCGAACCAGCACGGCCGCAGCCGGCAGCCGCGCATCCAGTCGGCGGCGAGCGCGCTCATCTTCTTCAGCAATTCGTCGCTCTCCAGGTCGGGAGCGCCGAAGAGCTCGAGCGGCCGGGTCGTGCCGCGCCCTTCCGAGAGCGCGGTGCCTTCCAGCATGACCGTGCCGGGATAGCAGCGCGCCATCCAGAGGTTGGGCGCGTTGGGGCTGGGGTTGACCCAGGCGCGCTCGCCGAGCGGCCAGCCGAAGCCCGGCGCTTCGCCCGGACGCCAGCCATCCATGGCCACGACTTCGAGCTCGACATCGAGCTTGAGCGTGCGCGCGAGCCAGCGGGCGAGCTCGCCGAGCGTCAGCCCGTGGCGCATCGGCAGCGGCCCGGCGCCGACGAAGCTTTCCCAGCCGGGGCGCAGGCGCAGGCCTTCGACCTCGCGGCCGACGGGGTTGGGACGATCGAGGATCCAGACGCTCTTTCGATGCTTCGCCGCTTCCTCCAGGACGTAGCGCAGCGTCGTCACGAAGGTGTACACGCGGCAGCCCACGTCCTGCAGATCGACGAGCAGCACGTCGAGCGCGTCCATCATCTGCGCGCTTGGGCGGCGCACCGTTCCGTAGAGGCTGAACACCGGGATGCCGTGCTCCGGGTCCGTGAAGTCCGGCGACTCGGCCATGTTGTCCTGCTTGTCGCCGCGCAGGCCGTGCTGGGGGCCGAACGCGGCGCTGAGGCGGATTTCGGGCAACGCGGCGAGCGCGTCCAGGGTATGCACGAGCTCGCGCGTGACCGATGCCGGGTGCGCGAGCAGCGCGACGCGCTTGCCGGCGAGCCGGCCGCGCAGCGCCAAGTCTTCGAGCAGCCGATCGATGCCGAACTTCAAGCGAGCTCCAGCGCGAACGCGCGCCGATGGTGGAAATCGGGCTTGCCCGGCGGGTGGCGCAGCGCCCAGTAGGAAAGCGCGCCGCTCCGGTCCTCGATGACGGCGCAGAGACCGATCTTCAGCCGGCCTCTTGCTTTCACCTGCGCGTGCAGCCTCAGCGTGCGGCCCGAGCTGCTGATCCGGATGCGCGGCGCTTCGGCCCCGTCCCGGCTCCTCGAGCGATATTTTCGAAAAGCATAGCTCGCCCATTCGCCCGAGGGCGCAAGGTTGTATTCGCGGTATGCGCGCGAGCCCGGGCGGGCAAGGAACACCTCGAAGCAGGTGTGGCGCCAGAGGCCGTCACGGAAGCGCGGCGGGCGGCGCGGCGGGATGCGAATCCGCTCGAGGTCCGCGCCGAGGAGGAAGCTCACCGCCAGCACGCCCGCCGGCCCGCGCGCCAGTCGCGCGCGCAGGCTACGGACGGCGCTGCTGCGAAACCCGGGATGACAGGTGAGCGCGGCCGCCGGCAAGAGGAAGCAGGATCAGCCCCAGATGAGCCAGAACCCGGCGCCGAACAGGACCGGGAGCACGAAGGCGAAGCGGGCGATGGTCTTGATGCGCAGGCGCGCGACCTCATCGAGCTCGGGCTTGCGGTGCAGCTTTTCGGCGCGCTCCTTCGCATCCTTGTTCAGCATCATGTACTCGAGCGCCACCAGAGCGATGCCGATGACCCCGCCGAGCACTGCGCCTTTGATTGCCTCGTCCATGCAGCGCGGTAGCCTAACATAGCTAGAAGGCGACGATTTCCACCCAGTTTCCGCCTCTGCCGCCGGGATACTGCCGCGCGGCGCCGAGAGAACCGTCGCTGCCGATCGCGTGCACGGAAACCGTCGCCGACTTCTCGCCGCTGCAGACGAGAAACCGGCCGCCCGGATCGATGGCGAAGCCGCGCGGCTGCTTCTCCGTCGGCGTCGCCCCGAGCCACGCGAGCCTGCCCGTGGCCTTGTCGACACCGTAAGCGGAGAGCACGCTGCTCGTGCGCTCGGAGGTATAGAGAAACCGGTCATCCGGGGTGAGATGGATGTCCGCCGCCCAGATGTCGTGGTCGCGCTCCCGCGGCGGCGCGTCCGGCGAGCGCGGTGCGCCTGGGCGCAGTCTGGTCTGCATGGCCGCGGTCGACACCTCGCCGAGGCGACCGTTCTCCAGGGAAAACGTGGTGACGCTGCCCTGCAGCTCGCTGAGCACGTAGAGAAAGCGGTTATCCGCGGAAAAGGCGAGATGCCGAGGTCCGCTGCCCTGCTTCATCGACGTCGTCGCGACGGGGTAGAGGGTCCCCCCCTCGAATCCGAACTGGTAGATCTGGTCGGTCCCGAGGCAGGGGACGAACACGAAACGGTTGCTCCGGTCGGCCAGAATGGCGTGGGCATTGCGTCCCACCGGAATGACCTGCAGGGGCTCGGGGGCCACCCCGCCGTCCTCTTCCACGGCGTTCACGCTGACCAGATGACCGCTATAGGATGCCCCGAAAAGATACCGGCCCGTGCGGTCCAAGGAGAGATACGGGCAGCTGTCCGCGAGGGGGGACACGCAATGAGAGGCCAGCGCCCCGGAGGCGGGATCGATGCGAAAAGCGTGCACCGAAAAGGGCCTGGAACGCACCGCAGCATAGAGGATGCGCCGGTCGGGACCGACCGCCAGGGGCATGACCTGCCCCGCCGCCTTCACCCTGCCCCGGGGGGCGAGCTCCCCGCCCGGGGTCAGGAGATAAGTCGCAATCTCGCCGTCCTCGGCGTTCGAGACATACGCGTATGTCGGCACCCGACCTCCGTCCGGCGGAAAAAGTACCAGCGCGAGAAGTAGTTAACAACCCGTAAGGCGCCGTTCTGCAGTACGCTGCGCATGCGGGAGAGAGAAGCGAGGGGGGAAGGCAGGTCATGAGGACGAATGCCACGCTGGTCATTAACCCGAAGGGCGGCTCGGGGAAGACCACCGTTGCCACGAATCTCGCGAGCTACTTCGCGGCGAAGGGCGTCAGCACCGCGGTCCTCGACTATGACCCGCAGGGCTCGAGCCTCCACTGGCTGCGCCAGCGTCCGCTGCACATGGCGAAGATCCACGGCGCCAACGGCGCGCCGCAGAAGACCGGACTGCGCACCGTGCAGATGCACGTGCCGCCCGGCATCGAGCAGCTCATCATCGACGCGCCCGCCGGCGCCTCCGGCATGCTGCTGCACGAGATGCTGCTGCGCGCGCACTCGATCCTCATTCCCGTTGCGCCCTCGGCGATCGACATTCACGCCACGGCGAACTTCATCCGCGACCTGCTGCTGAAGGGCATGATCCGCCAGCGCAACATCCGCCTGGCCGCGTGCGCGAACCGCGTGCGCAGCTCGATGCCGGTCTACCAGCCGCTCGAGCGCTTCCTCGCCTCGCTCAGCCTGCCGATGCTGTCCCGCGTCGGCGATTCCGACGCCTATCTGCGCAGCGCCGAGACCGGCATCGGCGTGTTCGAGATGGAGTTCGCGCAGTCGGCCGCCGAGCGCCAGCAGCTGATGCCGATCGTGGAATGGATGGAGAGCCCGCAGGCCAAGCTCGATCCCAGGATTCCGCAGCAGCCCCGGCCGTCCATCCTGGCGTCGATTCCCGGCCGCGGCGACCTGCGCGTCGTCACCAGCAGCATCCCGGCTTTCCTGACCAAAGCCTCATAGCCTTTCCTTCGCCATCCGGGCGAAGACCTGCTTCATGGCATTGACCTGGGCGAGGTACGCCTGGACGTCGTGCTCGCCGCAGCGCCGCGTGCCCGGACGATAGCTCTCGCCGCAGAGATGGATCAGCGCGGCAAGGTCCTGCTGCTGCGCCAGCGTCGCCCCCTTGGGCTTTCTTCGCCGCACGGCGCGGTCGAGAAAGGCGGAAGTCATCTCCACCGCATGGCTGGGCACCGTCCGCAGGTAGAGGAAGTTGAACCAGCAGCTTTCCACCGCCACGTGGTCGTGGATGCACAGCCGCCGCGCATCCTCGAACCGCGCGTCCGTGATCTGGTACATGCCGACTGCGCTCGAGGCGGGGCGGTAGACCTCGAACGGCTGGTGGGTCAGGCGCCAGCGCCAGTACGTGCGGGCGACGGGATTGCCTGCGCCTTCCACCTGCGCGAGCGCGGCGAGCAGCTCGGGCGTGATCACTGCCGTCGAGTGCTTGCGGAAGATCGGCTCGTACTGCCGCCAGGTCTCGGCCGGGGTCTTGGTCAGCACGCCGCTCACCGGGAAGAAGAGCTCGGTCGGCTTCCTCGCCACCTGGGCCACCCAGTTGAGCGTGAAGACGACGCTGACTGCGGCCAGGGCGATAGCCGTGAACCGGACCTTGCGGTTTCGGAATAGATTGCGCACCCTCATTGTTGACCGGGAGCGAGGAGCCCTAGCCATGAACATCGTGCACGCCGAAGTCACCCAGCTCGAGATCGACCAGCGCGTCTACGATCTCTATGACGAGTATTGCCATGGTCGCATCGACCGCCGCGAGTTTCTGACCCGGTCGGCGGCATTGTGCGCCGCCGGGCTGGCGATGGCGCAGGCACTGCTGCCGCGCTACGCGCGGGCGCAGACCATTTCGTTCACCGACGAGCGGATCAAGGCCCAGTACGTGACCTACCCGTCGCCGGGCGGAAACGGCGCCACGATGCGGGGCTACCTCGTCCAGCCCTTGGGCAGCGGGCCCTTCCCCGCTGTCCTGGTGGTGCACGAGAATCGCGGCCTCAACCCCTACATCGAGGACGTCGCCCGGCGCGCCGCGGTGGCCGGCTTCCTCGCCCTCGCGCCGGACGGCCTCGCACCCGCCGGCGGTTATCCCGGCAACGACGACGACGGCCGCGCGCTGCAGGCGAAGCTCGACCAGGCGAAGCTGCGCACCGACATGCTGAACGGCGCGCGCTTCGTGAAAACGCACAAGCTCTCGACCGGCAAGCTGGGCGCCACGGGCTTCTGCTGGGGCGGCGGCACGGTCAATTGGCTGGCGACGGCGATGGGCGCGGACCTGCACGCTGCGGCGCCTTTCTACGGCGCTGCCGCGGAGACGGCGAGCGTGGCGAAGATCAAGGCGAAGCTCCTCATCCACTACGCCGAGAACGACCCGCGCATCAACGAGATGTGGCCGGCCTACGAGTCGGCGCTCAAAGCGGCGCGCGTGCCCCACGAAGCGCACGTCTATCCCGGCACCCAGCACGGCTTCCACAACAACTCGACGCCGCGCTACAAGGAGGAGGCAGCGAAGCTCGCGTGGGACCGCACCATCGCGCTCTTCAAGCAGACCCTGGCCTAGCTACTTCTTCCGGTAGGGCGGCTTCCTTCTTGCGGCAGACGGCGCGGGGCTGTCGAGGTGGCGGTAGCTGATCCGGCCGCGCGTCACGTCGTAAGGCGAGATCTCGAGGCTGACGCGGTCGCCGGCGATGACGCGGATGCGACGCTGCCGCATCTTGCCCCCGGCGTAGGCGAGGACGCTCGCGCCGTTGGTGAGCGTGACGCGGAATTGCGTGTTCGGCAGCACCTCCTGCACGGTGCCTTCCATCTCGATCATTTCTTCCTTGGCCATTCCTAGAGTGCCTTGATGTTGGTGGCCGCGGGCCCCTTGGGGCTCGCGCCGATGTCGAAAGTAACCTTCTGCGCTTCCTTGAGCGAGTCGTCTCCCTGGATTGCGCTGTGATGCGCGTACAGGTCGACGCCGCCATCGTCGGGCGTGATGAAGCCGAACCCCGAAAGGTCGCTGAACCACTTGACCGTGCCGGTGGCCACCGTCGTCGACCGCTCCATGGAATTGGAAGGAAAGGCGAGGCAAAACAACTGCTTCCCCTTATACACGCTCTTGGCGGCGCGCGGGGGATTCTTTTGCCCGCGCGGCGTGCTGCCTGCTTACGCAAGCCACTGCCGCAGCTCGATGCGGTTGCCGTCGGGATCGCAGATCTCGGCGCGCGCGTAGGTCGGCCGCTTGACCGGTCCCCAGGCCGCGTCGATTCCTTTCGACTTGAGGAGCGCGAGCGCCCGGTCCATGTCCTCCACCTCCAACGCCATCATGCGGTAGCCGAAGCGCTCGCCGGGCTGCGGCGCCGCCGGCTTGCCTTCGGGATAGGTCATCACCTCGACGGTCGTGCCGCCGAGGTCGAGGTAGACGAGATCGAGCGGCCCGAGCGGCGTCGAGGGCACGCGGTCGCGCTGCCGCACCTTGAAGCCGAGCACGCCGGTGTAGAACTCGACCACGCGCTCGGGGTGCGCGGTGAGCAGCTCGATGTGATCGATGCGCTTGAACATGGTGCTATGGTACCCGCGACACGCCAGGTCGCCAGGTCGCGAGCACGACGCCGACGAGAATGGTGGCGAACCCGGCGGCGTGGAAGGCGCGGAACGATTCGCCGAGAAAGAGCATCGCCAGCACGGTGCCGAACACCGGCAATAGCGGCAGGGTGAATCCCGCCGCGTTCGCGCCGACAACGGCGACGCCGCGGTTCCAGCAGAGGAAAGCGAGCACCGAGGCGGCGATGGCGACGTAGAGGACCGCGCCGGCCTCCGCGCCCGTCGGCCAGCGCAGCGGCCCGCGCGGCGCGCCGGCGAAATACAGCGGCGCGAGCATCGCCAGGCCGATCACCGCGATGACGAAGGTCAGGACGAGGCCGCGCAGCTCGGGCGGACAGCGCTTCACGATCACGGAATAGATTCCCCAGATCGGCATGGCGAGCAGGATCCAGGCATCGCCGCGATGGAACTCGAGCTGCAGCAGCCTGCCGGGCTCGCCCTGGCAGACGATGAGCAGCACGCCAACGAAAGACAGCAGCATGCCCGCACTCTGCCGCAGCCCGGCCTTCTCGCGATCGACGATCCACGAGCAGACGACGATGAAGACCGGCGCCGAGGCGTTGATCAGGACCGCGTTGATCGCGGTGGTGCTCTCGAGGCCGAGGTAGACCAGGCTCTGGAACAGCGTCACGCCGGTGAGCGCGAGGAACGCGAGCAGGCCGGCGTGGCGCCGGATCGCCGCGCGCCTCTGCCACGCGGCGCCAATCGCGAACGGCGCCATGACCAGCACCGCGACCAGCCAGCGCCAGAAGTTGAGCGCGACCGGATCGAACGCTTCGCGCAGCGCGCGGCCGAGGATCCAGTTCCCCGACCACATCAGGTTGGCGAGCGCGAGGAGCGCGAACGCGCCGGCGCGCCCCACCGCCGCGTTACTTGGCCGCGGCCGGGAACGCCGGCAGCTTGTCGATGTCGCGCCGGTCGTGCTGGATGATGACCGTCGCGTTGAGATTCGCGGCGATCTTCTTCATCCGTTCCATCGACGCGACCGTCTGCGCGCGGTCGTAGTTGAAGGCCGGCACGCCGTTCGACTCGTAGTTCTCGTGGAAGTGCGCCGCGTCGCCGCTGAGCAGGAAGCTCTTGCCGGACTTCAAGCGCACCAAGAGCGCGGTGTGCCCGGGCGTATGGCCCGGCGTGCGGATCACGACCACCGTGCCGTCGCCGAACACGTCCTTGTCGAGGGTCAGCGCCTCCACCTTGCGGGCGTTGGCTCCCATCCAGTCCTTGAAGCCCGCGACGTTGGCGCCCGGCATCGGCGGCGTCGAGTTGATCCCGTCCCAGTCGCCCTTGCCGATCAGCAGCGTCGCGTTCGCGAACGGCGAGAGCTGGCCGGTGTGGTCGGCGTGGAAATGGCTGATGCCGACGTATTTGACCTGCTCAGGCGTGACCTTCACTTCCTTCAGTCGCTCGACGATGCCGACCTTCGGCGCGTTCGGGTTCGCGCCCGGCGCGAAGCCGGTGTCCCAGACCATGTAGTCGTTGCCGTGCTTGATCAGGTAGCAGCTGAACGTGAACGTCAGCGCCAGGTCCTTGTACGCGAACGTGTCGGTGAAGCGCTCGGCGACCATGGTCGGCTTGGCGCCGGTGCCGCAGTCGATGCGCGCCAGCGTTACTTCGGCCGGCGCCTGCGCCGAAGCCGATACGCCCAGCAGTGCGCCGACGGCGAGCGCCGGCAGGAATAGCTTCTTCATCGCTTCCCTCCCCCCTGTAGAGGCTCGATCATGGCCGCCTCGCGGCCGGTCATTGCTTCGATGAGCCGCCGCGCCCAGAGCGAGCCGGCGTCAATGTTGAGGTTGCGCAGCGCCTGCCCCGGACGCGCGTCGATCGCCTGCTGCTGCGCCTCGAGAACCGCTCGATCCTCCTCGAAGATGCGGGCGTTCGCCTGCCGCAGCTGCGTCGTCAGGGTCTGGTCACGAAGGTGGTGGTTGCGCACCAGCGACCAGAAATACATGCAGGTCGTCGCGGTCGACGGCGTGATGGTGTTCAGCACGCGGTTGTTGACGCCCTGGCTGCGGTCGCCTTGCAGTGCGCCCGTGCCGGCGAGCGCGACGCCGACGTCGAGCACGATGGTGCACGGCGGCTCGAAGCGGATGATCTGCCAGCGGTCGACGTTGCCAGGCTTTCCCAGCTGCGTGCGCCAGAAGGGCGGCGCGTCGATGTCCGGCATCCAGCGCTCGACCGTCACGCTCTTCTCGTCGTGCGTGGTCTTGGCCGGGGTATGGGCGATGGCGCTGTGACCGATGCTGGTCGAATGGACGAAGGTCTCGTGCGTGAGGTCCATCAGGTTGTCGATCACCAGCCGGTAGTCGCACTTGAGCAGCAGCGTGTCGCCGTCGCCTTCCCAGGCCGGGTCGTCGGCCCAGTGCCAGTCGGGCACGAGCGCCGGATCGGCGGCGGACGCCTCGCCCGGCCAGACCCAGACGAGGCGGTGCTTCTCGAGGACCGGGTAGGAGCTCACGCAGGCATTCGGATTGAGCTTGTCCTGCGACGGCATGCGCGTGCAGCGGCCGGCGGCGTCGAAAGCGAGGCCGTGGTAGCGGCACACCAGGTTGTCGCCGTCGAGCCGTCCGTGCGAGAGCGGCATCAGCCGGTGCCAGCACGCGTCCTCGAGCGCCACCGCCGCGCCGCCGGCGCTGCGCCAGAGCGCCACTTTCCGGTCGCACACGGTGCGGGCGAGGATCCCGCCCCTCCCCACTTCGTGGCACCACGCCACCGCATACCAGGCGTTGAGCGGAAACGATCGTTCGGCCATGGGCCAAGTTTACTTGCTGCGAACGCCGCGCTCGGCTACGCGGGCCTGGAAATCCGCACCACGACCACGGTGTACAGCACCGCGGCCGCCGCGAACAGCAGCAGGAGCATGCCAAACGAAGGCTCGAAGCGCGCCGGCGAGCGCGTGGGCATCGTCCGCGCGCCGGCTGAAGGCGGGCGCTCTCCCTCGGGAGCGACGGCCGGCCGCGCGGGCGTCCGCACGCTCGGCATGACCCGCAGCGGAATACCGCGCGCCGTGGTCAGAACGGGGGTCGGCTCCCGGCTCTCGACATCCACGAGCGCCATTCTTGCGGCTTCGATCCCGTCCTGGAGAACCTTGTCGAGACAATCGACATCCCGGCAGGCATCGCGGGCGCCAAGCCACCGGCGCACGTTCACGCGAGCCGCCCTGCCGTCGCGGACGATCTGGTCGTGCAGGTCGGCGAGCTGCTCATTCAGGCGGCCGATGACCGAGTATTCGCACGCGAGCGACCGGCCGGGAAGAGTCTGCTGTGCGGAGCATTCGAGCCGAAGCGGCGACGCCGCGAAGGCAAAATTCGGGAACAACTGGAGAAGGACCGCGAGCCCGGCGAGGCCGAGCTTTCCGGCAACGGTCGTCAATCTGCTCATGTCGCCCTCGCGCATGCGCGTTCTTGTCTTCTGCGCGCAGCATAGCTCAAAACTCACACGGGCGCGCTGCCGCGCACCGTCGTCCGGTGCATCAATCTCCGCAGTGGCAGGTCGTAGTCGAAGTTGGCCTTGTGCTGCACGGCGACGTTGTCCCACATGAGAAGGTCGCCCGTGCGCCAGCCATGCTCGTAGCGAAACTCCGGCCGGGTGATGTGGGCGCAGAGCTGCGCAAGCAGGGCCGCACCTTCTTCCTCCGGCAAGCCCGCGATGGATGAGGTATGGGCTTCGTTGATGAACAGCCCCTTGCGTCCGGTCACCGGGTGCGTGCGTACGATCGGAACGACGGCATCGGGCACGCTCTTCAGTTGCTCTTCGCTCGGCGAGTGCTCCTGGACCGTACGCGCGCCGCGTGCCTGTTCCTCCCTTTGCGCCTGGAGGTTCTTGGCCCGGTAGTAACGGTAGCTGTGGACGTTGCGCAGTCCGTGCAAGCGTCGCTTCAGGTCCTCGGAGAGCGCCTCATATGCGGCCAGGGTGCTGGCGAAGCTGGTAGCGCCCAGAACCACGCCGTTCTTCGCCGGCACTTCGAGCGCATAGAGCGCGGACAGCAGGCTCGGCACCTGCTTGTAGGACAGGTCGCTGTGCCAGAAGCGGCCCGCATCCTGCACCCCGATCGCCCGTCCGCGCTCGTCGAGAACGTTGGAGACCACGAGGATTTCCGGGTGGTCGGGGAGGCGATGCTCCTTGCGGACGTGGTGCTCGAGCTCGCCGAATCGCCTCGTGAAGGCAATCTGCCGGGCGGGCGTCAGCTGCTGGTCGCGAAAGACGACGACCTGATGCTCGAAGAAGGCGCGCGAGACCTCCGCGAAAGCGCGCTCGTCGAGCGGCCGCGACAGGTCGATGCCCGAGATCTCCGCACCGAGATGTTTGCCGAGTTTTCTGACGGAGAGCATGCGCGTTCAAGTCTTAGAATAAATCAAGATCCGAACGTGGTGCGAACATGTCCGAAAATCGTCCCGACTCCTCCGCCGCGCTGATCGACGACCTGGTCGTCGCCAACCGCATCCTGGCGGAGCTGGGCGTCCTCGACGCCTTCGGCCATGTTAGCGTGCGCAGCGACCGCGATCCGCGGCGCTATGTCCTCACGCGCCTGCTGGCGCCCGAGATGGTCACCGCGGCGGACCTCATCGAATACGACCTCGACAGCCGCCCGGTCCGCGACGACGCGCGCAAGCCCTGCCTCGAGCGCTTCATCCACGGCGAGATCTACAAGGCGCGGCCCGACGTGATGGCCGTGGTGCACAGCCACGCGCCTTCGGTGATTCCGTTCGCCGCCTCGTCGGTGCGGCTGCGGCCGATCTACCACATGGGCGCCTTCCTCGGCGCCGGCGCCCCGGTGTTCGACATCCGCCAGCGCTTCGGCGCGACCGACCTGCTGGTGCGCAATCCCGACCATGGCCGCGGCCTCGCAGCCACGCTCGCCGGCGGCGCCGTCGCGCTGATGCGCGGGCACGGTTTCGCCACGGTCGGCGAAAGCCTGCCGGTCGCCGTCTGCCGGGCCGTCTACACGGAGCTCAACGCCCGGCTGCAGGGCGAGGCCATCGCGCTGGGCGGCGAGGTCACCTACCTCGATCGCGAGGAGGCCGAGCTCGCCGACGCGGTCATCCGCTCGGTGGTGGCGAAGCCCTGGGATCTGTGGAAGAAGCGCGCGCTGGAGCGCATGTGACGCGACTCAGTGGCGTCGCGGAAACTCTTTTTTTGCTTGTTCCAAGGCGCGTCGCAGCTTCCAAAGAAGCTTGTTGAGAAGAACGTCGTTCGTGCTCAGGGGCAGTTCGGGTTCCTCCAGCGCGTCGAATTCGCTGGCGAGCTGCGTCGCCAGGTTCGCAACGCTTTCGGTAGGAGCGTGGCGGGCGATCAACATGGCCAGGGATTTGGCGGAAGCGAAATGTCCGATCACGCTCGGGAAACGGACCAGGTCCTCGATCTCCGTGACCCGTGAAAGCAATTCGTCCACTTCATGCGGCGTGTGCTTTCGGCGAATGGTGGACACTCCCCCGACTCTCACCGCAATGTAGCAGAATGTAGCCTTACGAAGCAGCACGCGCTCGCCCATGCACCCTCAACTCACGACCCTGCTGACCTTCCTCACCGAGAAGGCGTGGAAACTTCCCGAGGATCGCGACTACTGGCATCAGAAAGGGCTGGTCGGAACTCCGGAGTTCTTCACGCTGCAACATCTCAAAGCCTACGTGAACAGCCCGATGCTGATGCCGGATTACTTCTCGCTGGTCTACCAGGGCAAGAAGGTCGACTGTTCACAGGCGATCGCGCACAAAGTTGTGCAGCGCGTTCACATCCAATTCCTCAACAGGGGCATCCTCGAGGAGTATCTGTCCAGGGGTGCCGCGCTGGTGCTCGAAGGACTGGATATCGTCTTTCCGGAGATCAACGAGTTCTGCGCCGCCATCGACGAATCCAAGGCGAACATTCTTTCCAACGCCGTCGTGTTCTTCTCACAGCGCGGCGCCGAGGCGTACCGAGGACATCGTGACTCCGATGACGTCCTGGTCCTGCATCTGGCCGGACAAAAGACGTGGCGCCTGCACGCGCGACAGGCCCCTCGCAGGGTCGAGCTGGGCGAGCTGCCGCCGGAAAAGATGGGGCCGCTTCGCGGAGAAGTCACCATGAACCCCGGCGACGCGCTGTTCGTCAAAGGGGGCACGCCGCATCAGGTCGAGACGAAGAGCCCCTTTTCAATGCACATTTCCTTCGACATCAACGATCGGAATCTCTTTCCGGAAACTGCGCTTCAGCTGCTGCTGGACCAATACAATCGCGCTTCCGCCGGCAGTTACACGCCGAGTGAAGGGGTCGTGGACAAGCTTGTGGAGCACGCCGCGTCACCCGAATTCAAGCAGCGCATCGCGGAGCTGCACCGCGAACAGATGCGCAATTGCAAGCAATTCCGCGGCTTGTTGAGCTCGAACGTCGTGCGCGTCTTCGACAAGTGGCTCTAAGGGCGTAAACTAGCCTTCGACTGAGGATGACTGCACAAGGAGCCAAGGTGAAGGCCAAGAAAGCGAGAACAACAGCGGAGAAGGAATCCTCCAGCGTTTTTTTCCAGAATCTGAGACCGAAATTTCTTGACTGGCAGCCTCCGACGGAGGAGGAAAAGGCGCTGGAGGCAAAAGCGCGCAAGGACGCCAGAGAGGCCGAGCTGAAAAGGGTCACCGACCTCGCCAAGAAGCGCGATGCGGAGAAGCGCAGCAAGGCGCCGCTCGCCTGAGTCCTATTTCTTCTCGAAGCCTCTGACCAGACTGACGCGCGCCACGCCGGCCTGCATGAGAAGCGAGAAGTCCGAACCGGAAAGGACTAGCTGCACGCCCATCGCGATGTGGCGTTCCAGGAGCTCGGGCGTGTACATACCACCCATGCCCGGGAACTTTCCGTGCTTGCGGCAGGCAGCGATCACCTTCCTGTAGGCCTCGGCGACGCGTGGGTCGTTGAACTGTCCCGGGATGCCCATCTCGAAGCACAGGTCGTTGGTCCCGATGAGGAGCGCGTCAACGCCCGTCACTGCGGCGATTTCCTCGCATCGCGCGACGGCTTGCGGTGATTCGATCATTACGACGACCAGCGTCTCATCATTGACGATGCGCGCCGCCTCGCCGACCGGGACCGGCGCAAAGCCGAGTTGTGCCAGCGCACCGCCCATAGAGCGCTTGCCCACCGGCGGGAAGC
>Ga0075352_1000076_pt1 | contig 13898 bp, 13 predicted proteins | sample Sandmound_TuleA__FD_120092 | JGI IMG/M metagenome (GOLD analysis project Ga0075352, IMG submission 120092) | Natural and restored wetland microbial communities from the San Francisco Bay, California, USA, that impact long-term carbon... | ecosystem: Environmental > Terrestrial > Soil > Wetlands ...
GGGCGATCTTGGCGATGATCTCCTCGATCTCCAGCTTGCCGATCACGCGCTTCTGCTTCGACTTCGGCAGGATGCGCTGGGCGGCGCCGGCCTCGTCGATGACGTCGATCGCCTTGTCGGGCAGGTGCCGGTCGTTGATGTAGCGCGCCGAAAGCTCGACCGCAGTGGTGAGGGCGTTGGCCGTGTACTTGACGCTGTGGTGCGCCTCGAAGCGCGTCTTCAGGCCCTTCAGGATTTCGACCGTCTCGTCGATCGAGGGCTCGACCACGTCGATCTTCTGGAAGCGCCGCGACAGCGCGTGGTCCTTCTCGAACACGCCGCGGTACTCGTTGTAGGTGGTGGCGCCGATGCACTTCAGCTGGCCGGTCGAGAGCACGGGCTTCAGCAGGTTGGAGGCGTCGAGCGTGCCGCCCGAGGCGGCGCCCGCGCCGATCACGGTGTGGATCTCGTCGATGAACAGGATCGCGTTCGGGTTGTCGACCAGCTGCTTCAGCACCGCCTTCAGGCGCTGCTCGAAGTCGCCGCGGTACTTGGTGCCGGCGAGCAGCGCGCCCATGTCGAGCGCGTACACCGTGCACTTGGCGAGCAGGTCGGGCACGTTGCCCTCGACGATGCGGCGCGCCAGGCCCTCGGCGATCGCGGTCTTGCCGACGCCGGCCTCGCCGACCAGCAGCGGGTTGTTCTTGCGCCGGCGGCAGAGCGTCTGCACCACGCGCTCGAGCTCCTTGTCGCGGCCGATCAGCGGGTCGATCTTGCCGGCGAGCGCCAGCGCGTTCAGGTTCTGCGTGTAATTGTCGAGCGGGCTGTTCGAGGTCTCGGCCTGGCCCTCCTGCTCGGCGTCCTGGTCGGCGTTCTTGCCCTGCGCCGACTGCGGCGTCTTGGTGATGCCGTGCGAGATGTAGTTGACGACGTCGAGGCGCGCGATCCCCTGCTGCTGGAGGAAGTACACCGCGTGCGAGTCCTTCTCGCCGAAGATCGCCACCAGCACGTTGGCGCCGGTGACCTCCTTCTTGCCGGAGGACTGGACATGCAGGATGGCGCGCTGGATGACGCGCTGGAAGCCGAGCGTCGGCTGGGTGTCGACCTCGCGGTCGGCGGCGATGCGCGGCGTCTGCTCGGCGATGTGCTGCGTCAGGTTCTTGCGCAGCTCGTCCATGTTGGCGCCGCAGGCGCGCAGCACCTCGGCCGCGGTCGGGTTGTCCAGCAGCGCGAGCAGCAGGTGCTCGACGGTGATGAACTCGTGGCGCTTCTGCCGCGCCTCGACGAACGCCATGTGCAAGCTGACTTCGAGCTCCTGCGCGATCATGCCTTGCCTTTCGCCTACGTTGGCTCCATTACACACTGCAACGGGTGCTGGTGCTTACGGGAGTATGCCGCGACTTGCTGCACCTTGGTAGCGGCGACGTCATGCGGATAGACCCCGCAGACGCCGATTCCCTCCCTGTGGACTTTCAGCATCACCTGCGTGGCCCGCTCGCGGGTCATGCTGAAGAACTTCTGCAGCACGATGACGACGAATTCCATTGGCGTGTAGTCGTCATTGAGCAGCATGACCTTGAACATCGGCGGAGGCTTCAGCTTGCTGCGCTGCGCCTCCAGTATGGTGTCGTCCTTATGCTGCGCCATGCCCCCGAAAAATCGGACAAGCTGCAATGAAGCCCGTTCCCATCCTAATCAATTGGGGGTGGGGGTGCAATGCGACGCAGGACGCGGAAGCGGGTGGAAAACCTGCTTTATCACGGCCTTGCACGCGCGCAAGCGCAATATCCCTCACTCTTGACGGGGCTCCCGGGGGCGCGTAAAAGGCGGGCTGTGTTTGGATTCAGGCTGTCTGTTTGCCGTACCGGCGACGGGGTCGTGGAGTTCCAGGCATGGCTCGGGTCAGTCGCCCGGTAGCTCGATCAACAAACCAAGAAACAGGGAGAGAGCATGGCAACAGGCACCGTCAAGTGGTTCAACGACGCGAAAGGCTATGGCTTCATCACGCCCGACGACGGCAGTGAAGACCTTTTCGCGCATTTCTCGGCCATCAACATGTCGGGCTTCAAGACCCTCAAGGAGGGCCAGAAGGTGAGCTTCGACGTGGTGCAGGGCCCGAAGGGTAAGCAGGCCTCGAACATCCAGAAGGTCTAGGCGCGAAGCGCCCTACAGCCTCAAACAAGAATTTAAAGGCCGCCCTCAGGCGGCCTTTGTTTTTCCGTCAGCCGCGCGCAGCGCCTACCGGGTCCCCCACGGCCTGATCGCTTCCTTGAGCTTGCTGTAGCCGTCCAGGTAGCGGGGGCGCTTGCCGCCGTAGACCTTGTCGAAGGCCGCGAGCTGAGCGTCGAGCCACTTCGCCAGCTCCTGATTCCCCGGGTTGGCCGCCTTGTAGGCCTCGTTGATCAGCACGAAGTGGATGCGCGGATCGTAGGGCTGCTTGGTGCCGCCTTCGGTCTCGTCGCCTTTCAGCAGGCGCAGCAGCATGGCGTCGGCGGAGCCGAGCGTCTGCTCGAAGATCGGCTCGCCCACCATGCGGTACATGACGCTGGTCATGTCCTTGCCGCTCTTCATCGTGAAGCCCATCTCGCTCCACAACTTGTTCATGTCGCTGCCGGGCTTGACCTTGTCGAGCACCATCTGGCCCCAGGCGCGCATGAAATCGGGCGCATCGGCCATCAGGTCGGTGAGGCGGTCGCCGTCCAGGTCGGTGGCGTACACGATGACGCCCCTCTGCTGGATCATGTCGTGCAGCAGCAGGCCGAAGTTGGTGTCGGCGATGTGCTCCGAGATCTCGCCGCCCCAGCTCTCCATGCCGGCCTTGAAGTCCTTGGGCAGCAGGGCGACGATGGCATCGATGTTGTCTTTGTGCTCTTCGTAGGCGTCGACCGAGTAGCGGCGCTTGAGCTGGAACTTGGTGCCTTTCAGCAGCCAGCGGATGATGCCGGCGTTGATGGCGTCCTCCTGCGCCTGGGTCGGCTTGGTGGCGACGCGGCCGATCTGGCCCGTCTCGTGCACCATCTTGAGGAACAAGCGCGCGGCATAGGCCATGCGAATGCCCGGGGTGTTCATCTCGGAGTGGATGTTGCCGGTCTTGCGATCGACGGAGAATTTCTTCTTGTCCTGCGAATAGGGCAGGCCGGGCATGAAGCGCACGCTGGTGATGGTGCCGTAGGGCCGCACGTTGCAGTACACCCCGGCCGCGGTCCGCAGCGGCGCGTTGGCCGACTTGCCGTTCACCACGACCTTCCTGCCGTTCTCGTTGACCAGGAAATCGCCCGCCGTCGACCACTTGAGCGCGGTGTACTCGAGCTTGCCGAACCAGTCGAGGGAAACGAGCTTGGTATCGTGCCGGAACTGGGCCATCATCGGCACGCCAAGGAAGGGCAGGCCGAGCACGTCCAGCGCCATCAGCGTGCCGTTGAGGGCGAACATGTCGGTGAACGCGTGCGCGACCGGCTTGACGCCGCCGGCCGCGTTGCCGCCCTCCCAGATGACCGCGTCGCTATAGCCGCGCGGCTGGATTTTCGAGCGCCGGTAGATGCTATCGAGGAGTTTGAACAGATCGCCGCTTTGTTCTTCCCTGGCGATCTTCAGCAGGTCGAGTCGGTCTGTCATGAGGGGCGTGATTATATAAGACCCAGCTTCAGGTCGAAGGCGCGCTCCACCATCCAGATCGCAGCGACGAGCACGATGGCCACCGAGCCGCCGAGGAGCACCAGCCGCCGGTACGCCCAGGTGCCGCGCAGCGCGTAGGCGAGGGGCAGGAAGGCGGCGATGATCGCGAGCTGCCCGAGCTCCACACCGACGTTGAAGCCGACCAGCGCCAGCAGCAGGGCGTCGCGCGGCAGGCCGAGGTCGGCGAGCACGCTGGCGAAGCCGAAGCCGTGGATCAGGCCGAAGCCGAACGCGACCATCCAGCGCCGGTCGTGCACCAGCGGCCAGATGTTGTTCAGCGCCGCCAGCACCACCGACAGGGCGATGGTCGACTCCACCAGGCGCGATGGCAGCAGAATCACCGACAGCGCGGCGAGCGACAGCGTGATCGAGTGCGCGACGGTAAACGAGGTCGCGACCTTGAACACGTCCCAGAGCGTGTCGCGAAAGCGCTGCGCGGGAATCCATGCCTTGCCCTGAAAGAGGAGGACCGAAGGCAAGAGCAGCGACACGAGGAACAGGATGTGGTCAAAGCCGATCCAGATATGCCACACGCCCTCGCGCACATAGTCCGCGAATTGCTGGAGCTTCGATCGCCCCTCGGCGCTCACCTCCAGGCGCGGCCGCTCTGGCGCGAGGATGCCGGTGATCGTGTCGCCGCCGCGCTCGACGCGCAGCAGGCCGCGGTGCGTCGGGTCGAGATCGAAGAACAGGCCGTATTCCACCGCCACCACCTGGTAGCTCTCGGCCGAGCACCGGGCCGCGAAGCGCAGCACGGCGTAGGCGCCGTCGGAGTGGTCGTCGACCAGGTGCTCGACCGCCTGTAGACGGCAATCGCCGCCATCGGCGCGCAGCGCGAGGCGCGCCAGGGCGTAGGCGTCGATCTCGGGCTGTTTCGCCTTCAGCTCGCCCCAGGTGATCGCGCCGTCGCCGTTCGCGTCGAGCCCGATCGCGTACTCGAGGTCGCGCAGCGCGATGTCCCATTGGCCGCGCAGCGTCCGGCCGTCGGCGTGCAGCGTGAGATAGCTGTCGCTCGGCTTGTGCGCGTGGACCGTCGCCGCGGCGAGCAGGACGACGAGGAGCAGCGCTCTCATCGCAGGCTGGCGGCAATACGCCGCAGGCGTTCGCTTTCGAACCCGCTGTCGGTGAGCCACTTCAGCACCGGCGCGGCGGCTTTGGGGTCCTTCGCCGCGGCGGCCGCCTCGAGCACCACCAGCGCGTCGCGCGGCTCGCGCTGCTCCTTCCAGTTATCGAGACCGACCGCGAGCGCCGCGCGCGCCTCGCCCTTCAGGTCGAGAAGAAAGCGCGCTTCCTCGCCCATGTGCAGGCGCTCGCCGCGCAGCGCGGCGGCGGCGAAGCGCTCGGCGAGCGCCTGCGAATGCGCGCGCGCCGCCTGCAGCTGCAGGGCCTGCTCGGCGATCGCCAGGCGCAGCAGCAGCGTGTCGGAGCGGACCCAGTCCTGCAGCAGCGCCACCACTTCCTTCGGCCGGCGCTGCTCGAGCAGGAAGTCGGCGTACGCCGCGAGCAGGAAGTTGTCGGTCACGCCGAGCTTCAGCGCGTCGCGGAAGTGGCGCTCGGCACCACCCGCATCGCCCAGGCGCCACGCCATCTCGGCCAGGCGAGTCAGGCTCCACACCTTGGCCTCGGGCGACGCATCCGGCCGGCGCTCGAGCGCCGCAGCGAGGGCCTGGTACGCGTCATGTGTCTTGCCGGTGGTCGCATCGACGTAGGCGGAGCAGCCCGTGCTCATGAGCTCGCTCGCGTACGCTTTCAGCGCCGCGCACTCGCGCCGCGCGGCTTCGTAATCGGCCTGCACCATGAAGATCGCCGCGCGCCAGGCATGGGCGCCGACGTGCTCCGGGTCGCGCCGCAGCGTGTGCTCGAAATCCTTCAGCGCGCCGGCGAAATCATGGCGGTATTGCCGCAGCAGGCCGCGCGTGAACAGGACCTCGGCCGGCGCATCGTCGCCGGACCAGGGACGCAGCGCCGCTTCGGCGTAGCCGACGTAGCGCGGGTCGCCTTCGGCACCGGCGAGGTCGAAGTAGCGCTGGGCCAGCCTCGTGGCGGTGCCGTGGTCCTTTGGTGCGGCGGCGAGCGCAGCGCGCAGCTGTCTCAGCTCGGCCATCGCCGGGTCGCCGCGGCGGGTCGGCAGCCGCTCGAGCACTGCGGCGTCGTCCGTCGGCACGCGCGGAGCAGCCCATGCGGGAGCGAAGGCGACCAGGACCAGCGCCAGAAAGCTACGCATGGAAGATGTCAGGAAGATGCAAGTATGCTTTGGAAACAATACCTTATCACACGTCGAGGCTGTTCCATTCGCGCTCTGTAGAATCTGCGCCGGGTTCGTCTTAGGGAGGACGGGCTCGCGGTCAACCGCCCGAGCGGTCGCGCGTTAAGCGGTCGCGGGAGCGGGCTACATCGCGTCGACCCCGTTTCGAAAACTAAACAGGAGATTTAGATGAGCAAGTTGATTACCGTGATCGTCGCCGCGATGTTCGCGGCCGTGAGCGCCTCCGCCTTCGCCGCGTCGCACACTGGCGCACAGAAGATGGAGAAGACGGAGAAGAAAGCCGAGAAGAAGAAGAGCGAGCCGAAGAAAAAGGCCGAGAAGAAGAAGGCCGCTCCCAAGAAAATGGAAGACAAGAAGTAACTCGGTCTCCGCAGCACGAAAAAAGGCAGGGGCATCCCCCCTGCCTTTTTCTTTGCCCGTCTCTAGGAGCGGCGCTCGTTGTGCCGCTTGATGGTCTTCAGCATCTCGACCGGGGCGAAATCGTCGGTCAGCAGCTTCGCGCCCGGCTGGGGCTTGATGTCGCGCTTCGCTGCGAGCAGCTCCACCAGGTCGTAGCGCAGCTTGTGTTGCTTGCTGAGCGCGGCGGCGCGCCCGCGCAGCTTCGCCGCCGGAATCGGCTCGCCGTCGTAGGCGATGATCACCACGTTGCCGCCCGCCTCGTAGGTGTCGACGTTGCGGAACACGGCGCCGACGGTGCGAATGGCGCTGTCGAGCACCATGGTGGTGGGCTCGACGTTCTGCGCCACCACGCCGCCCGGGCGCAGATGCTTCTTGATGATCTCGAAATATTCCTTCGTCAGCAGGTGGAAGGGCACGAACGGGCCGCGATAGGCGTCGAGAAACACCGCGTCATAGGTGTTCTTGCTGCGCGTCAGGAAAATGCGGCCGTCCTGCGCGTTGATCTTCAGGCGCTCGCTCTCCTTGACGCCGAAATATTTCTTCGCCAGCCGGATCACTTCCGGATCGAGCTCGGCGATCTCCATGCCGAGCTGCGGGAAGCTGTCGACCAGGTAGCTGGCGGTGCGCCCGCCGCCGAGGCCGACGAACGCGGCGCGCTCGAAGCGCCCGGCGTACGCGGCGGCGACGGTCATGTAGCGCGTGTAGCGCGCCGCCAGCGCGCCGCGGTCGAGCAGGTCGTACACCGACTCGACGTACTGGCTGCCGCGGTAGCCGAAGTTCATGTACAGCATCTGCCCCTGCTTGATGACGAACACGTTGTTGTATTCGGACTCGACCTTCTCGACCACGCCGTCGGGCGCCATCACCGAGACCTGCGCCCGGACCGCGCCAGGCTGCGCGCCGACGAGCGCAGCGATCAGCGCCAGCACCGCGGGCGCGGCGACGCGCGCCTTGCCGCGCTTCAGGGCGAGCAGGCCCGCGGCGCAGGCGATGGTGACGGCGCCGAGCAGGTAGAAGATCGCGCGCGAGCCGATCACCGGGACGAGGAAGAAGCTGGTGCCGATCGTGCCGAGGATGCTGCCGACGGTGTTGAGCGCCGACATGGCGCCCACGGTCGACCCCGAATGCGCGACATCGATGAGCGCGAGGCGCACCGCCACCGGGCTCACCGCGGCGAACAGCAGCGCCGGCAGGAAGGCCATCGCCAGCGACGCGACCAGCGCGCCCACGCGCACGTCCTCGATGCCGTCGAGAAGCGCGAGGCAGAGCGGCTGTGAATAGAGCGGCGTGCACACGATCACCGCGCCGCACGCGGCGAGCAGCATGCCGACCAGCGTGAGGCGCGGATAACGATCGGCAAGCCGGCCGCCGATGAAGAAGCCGAACGACATGCCGAGCAGGAACACGGCGATCAGCGCGCCCCACGTGTAGATGGTGCCGCCGAAATAGGGCACCAGCGCGCGGCCGAGCACCATCTCGAACGCCATCGTGCCGAGGCCGGCGTAGAAGCTCACCGCGAACAGCACGCCGCGATTGAGGGCCATGCTCAGTGCAGCAGCGTGACCAGCCCCGGCATCGGCGGCTGGTCGTTCTGGAACGCGCCGACGACCACGATCCGGCCGGCCGGCAGGGCGGCGAAATTGGTGACGAACTGCATCGGCACCGGGATCAGGCGCTGCAGCTTGCCCTCGCTGGAAATCAGCATCACGCGCCCCGCGCCGTACTCGGCGACGTACAGGCGTCCCCTGTCATCGAGCAGGATGCCGTCGGGTCCGGCGAGCGGATAAGCGACCGCGGCGGGCGGCAGCGACGCGAGATCGAAGAACACGCTCGGCGCCCCGACCTCGCCCGGCCTCGCGACGCTCATCACCAGCACGCGCCGCGCGAGGTGCTCCGACACGTACAGGCGCGAGCGCTTCTCGTCGATGCGGATGCCGTTCGCATAGCGCAGGCCTTCCGCGACGCGGTGCGGCTGGTCCTGCAGGTCGATGAAATAGACCGCACCTTGCGATGGAGCGCTCAGGCTGAAGACCCCCGAAGAAGTGAAATAGAGCTGGCCGAGGTGATCGACCGTCGCATCGTTCGGATACGCCAGACGCCGGCCCACGCCGTCCGTTTCGAGGCGCTTGACGACCCGGAAGTTCCCGTCGACGCGCAGCACCAGGTGCGCGAGGTGGCAGAGGATCCAGAAGCCGCCGCGGCCGTCGGGCTTGATCGAGGTCGGCCCGCAGCCGGGTTCCTCCCATACCGTCGTCGTCTTGCCGTCCTTGTGCCGGCGGATGCGGTGCAGCGACATCTCCGCCCAGTACAGCGCGCCGCCCACCACCGCCGGGCCTTCAGGGTAGTACGCCTGCTCCTTGAGGCGCGCGTCGGCCGCGACGGCGTTCAGCGCCAACGCCGCGCACAGGACGGCCAGACCGGACCGCAGCACCTATGGGGTCGCTAGAACCCGCCGTGCGACTGCGCCGCCATGCAGTAGAGCATCGGGATCGAGAGCATGGTGTTGATGCGCGAGGTCATGCCCGCGAGCTTGGCGGCCGCGGCTTTTTCTTCCGGCGTGACGGTGACGATGCCGAGCGCCTTCTTCTGGTTCGGCCAGATGATGAACCAGACGTTGAACCACATGATGGTGCCCAGCCACATGCCCAAGCCGATGGCGGTAAAGGGCTTCTGCAGCGAAATCGCCTGGCCGATGTAGCCGTTCATCCAGGCGAGCAGCAGGCCGGTGGCGATGGTCGACATCGCGCCCCAGCGGAACCAGAACAGGGCGGTCGGCGCGATCACCTTGCTCACGGCCGGCTTCTGCTCGTCCGGGATCTTCGGCATCGACGGCGTCTGCACGAAGTTGAAGTACCAGAGCAGGCCGATCCACATCACGCCCGACAGGATGTGCAGCCAGCGCATGAAGAACGTCCAGTAGCCCATGCCCCCGAACGACTGGTAAGTGCCGGCGACGCCGATGAAGATCGCCGTGATCACGACGCCGGCGACGATCGTGCGGTTCAGCGAGGAGAAGAATGCACCCATGGCTTGTCCCTTTTCGTTGAATGGGCTTGGAAGAAAAAGTCTAGCACCGCCAGCGCCCTGCGTCTTGGCGCTATGCTCGCACATGCCCAGGCTGGCCGCTAACGTTTCGATGCTCTTTCCGCAGCTCGGCTTTCTCGACCGCTTTGCCGCGGCGGCGGCGGCCGGATTCCGCTACGTCGAATACCAGTTTCCCTACGAGCACGACGCGGCCGAGGTGGCGCGCCGCGCCCGCGACGCGCGCGTCGAGGTGGTGCTGCACAACCTGCCGCTCGGCGGCGACCCGAAGGTCGAGCGCGGCATCGCCTGCCTGCCCGGACGCGAGCGCGAGTTCCGCGACAACGTCGAGCGCGGCATCGAGTACGCCAGGGCCGCCGGGTGCCCGCGGCTCAACTGCATCTCCGGCATCGCACCCGCCGAGCGGCAGCACCTCGACGTGCTGGTGGGCAACCTGCGCTACGCGGCGCGCAAGCTCGGCGCGGCGGGGCTGCAGCTCATGCTCGAGCCGGTGAGCACGCGCGCCGTTCCCGGCTTCATCCTCAACCGCTCGCAGCAGGCGATCGAGGTGCTGAACGCGGTCGGCGAGGGCAACGCCTTCCTGCAGTACGACCTGTATCACATGCAGATCATGGAGGGCGACCTCGCCGCCACCATCGAGCGGCTGCTGCCGCGCATCGGCCACCTGCAGATCGCCGACGTGCCGGCGCGCAACGAGCCCGGCACCGGGGAGCTCAACTTCGATTTCCTGCTGCGCCACATCGACCGCCTCGGTTATTCGGGCTGGATCGGCTGCGAATACAATCCCCGAGGTGACACCGTCGAAGGACTGAAGTGGGCTCGCGCTTACCTGTCGTGAACGCGTTGCGCGGCTTCCTGCCCGCGCGCGCGGTCCTGCACGAGGAAGAGGACACCCGGCCGTACGAGTGCGACGGCCTCACGGCCTATCGGCAGCTGCCGATGGTGGTCGCGCTGCCGGAAACCGAAGAGCAAGTGCAACAGGTCCTCAAGACCTGCTCTTCTCTGAAGATTCCCGTCGTCCCGCGCGGCGCAGGGACCGGCCTTTCCGGCGGCGCGCTGCCGCCGGGCGACGGCGTGCTGCTCTCGATGGCGAAGTTCATGCGCGTGCTGCGCGTCGACCCGCTCGCGCGCGTCGCGGTCGTCCAGCCGGGCGTGCGCAACGCCGTGATTTCGGAGCTCGCCGCGCCGCATGGCCTGTACTACGCTCCCGATCCCTCGAGCCAGATCGCCTGCACCATCGGCGGCAACGTCGCCGAGAACTCGGGCGGTGTGCACTGCCTCAAGTACGGCCTGACGGTGCACAACGTGCTCGGGCTGCGCGGCTTCACCATCGCGGGCGAGCCGATCGTCCTCGGCGGCGAGGCGCTCGACGCGCCGGGCTACGACCTGCTCGCGCTCGCGGTCGGCTCCGAAGGCATGCTGGTGGTGGTGACCGAGGTCACCGTCAAGCTCCTGCCGAAGCCGCAGACCGCGCGCGTCATCATGGCCTCGTTCGCCGAGGTCGAGAAGGCCGGCGACGCGGTGGCGAAGATCATCGCCGCCGGCATCATTCCCGCGGGGCTGGAGATGATGGACCGGCCGGCGACCCGGGCGGTCGAGCAGTTCGTCGGCGCGGGCTACGACCTCGAGGCGGCGGCCATCCTGCTGTGCGAGTCCGACGGAACCAGCGAAGAGGTGGACGACGAGATCGCGCGCATGAAGGCCGTGCTGCAGGGCGCGGGCGCGACGCGCATGACCGTGTCGCGCGACGAGGCCGAGCGGCTGCGCTTCTGGTCGGGGCGCAAGGCGGCGTTCCCCGCCGTCGGCCGCATCTCGCCCGACTACTACTGCATGGACGGCACGATCCCGCGCAAGCGCCTGGGCGAGGTGCTGACCTTCATCGCCGGGCTGGAGAAGAAGTACGGGCTGCGCTGTCCCAACGTGTTCCATGCCGGCGACGGCAACCTGCATCCGCTGATCCTGTTCGACGCCAACCACCCGGACGAGCTCGAGCGCACCGAGCGCTTCGCGGGCGAGGTGCTGGAGAAGTGCATCGAGGTCGGCGGCACCATCACCGGCGAGCACGGCGTGGGCGTGGAGAAGATCAACCAGATGTGCGTGCAGTTCCGCGCCGACGAGCTCGAGATCTTCCACGCGGTCAAGCACGCCTTCGATCCCGCCGGCCTGCTCAATCCCGGCAAGGCCGTGCCGAGCCTCGCGCGCTGCGCCGAATACGGCCGCATGCGCGTGCACGGCGGCCAGCTGCCGCACCCGGACCTGCCGCGCTTTTGATCGAGAACTTCCAGGAAAAAATCAGGCAGGCCGCCGAGCGCCGGGTGCCGCTGCGTTTCCGCGGCGGCGGCACCAAGGACTTCTACGGCAATACGCCGCGGGGCGAGATCCTCGACACGCGCGGCCATGCCGGCATCGTCGAATACGAGCCCACCGAGCTGGTCGTGACCGCGCGCTGCGGCACCTCGCTTTCCGAGCTGGAGCAGGAGCTGGAAAGGAAGAATCAGTTTCTGCCGTTCGAGCCGCCGCACTTCGGCGCCGGCGCGACGCTCGGCGGCTGCATCGCCGCCGGGCTCGCCGGGCCGCGCCGCGCCAGCGCCGGCGCGGTGCGCGATTTCGTGCTCGGCACGAAGCTCGTCGACGGCCGCGGCCGCCTGCTGCAGTTCGGCGGCTCGGTGATGAAGAACGTCGCCGGCTATGACGTCTCGCGCCTGCTCGCGGGCTCGCTCGGCACGCTCGGCCTGATCGCCGAAGCCTCCCTCAAGGTGCTGCCGCGCCCCCTCGACGAGCGCACGCTGTGCCTGGAGGCGAGCGAGGCCGAGGCGCTGGCCGCGATGAATCGCTGGGCCGGGCAGCCGCTGCCGGTTTCCGCGACCGCATGGCACGAAGGCCGGCTCTTCGTGCGCCTGTCGGGCGCGGAGCCGGCGGTCCACGCCGCCGCGGCCCGCATCGGCGGCGAGCGGGCCGCGGCGCCGCCCTGGCACGCGCTGAAGGAGCAGACGCACCCTTTCTTCTCCGGACCCGAGCCGCTCTGGCGGATTTCGCTCCCCTCCACCAGCGCGCCGCTCGGCCTGCCCGGCCGCCAGTTGATCGAGTGGGGGGGCGCCCTGCGCTGGGTGAAGACGACGGCGAGCGCCGAGACGGTCCGTCAGGCCGCGCCGCAGGCGACGCTTTTCCGCGCGGCGGACAAGTCCGCGGCTGCCTTCTCGCCGCTCGAGCCGGTCAACGCGCGAGTGCACAAGGCGCTCAAGGCGGCCTTTGATCCGGCGGGAATCCTCAACCCCGGGAGGCTGTACGAGGACTTCTAGGGCTTGGGCGCGAGCTTCTTCTTCTGCGCTTCGACCGCGGCGCGCGCCTGGGGGGCGAACGAGCTCTGCGGAAAGCGCGAGAGCAGCTTGGCATACAGCTGGATCGACAGCGCCGGCTCGCCGGCTTCGCCGGCTTTCGCCGCCGCCTCGAGGAGCAGCCGCTGCAGCACCACCTCGTTGTTCGGCTTCGCTGCGACTGCGGCCAGCGCCGGCGGCGTCGCCGTTTTCGGCCTCGGCGCGATTGCGGGCGCCGCAGGCGCCACCGCCGTGCCCGGCAGGGCCTGCGTCATGAAGTTCGCGAACCGCTCTTCGGAGGCGCGGGTGCGCTCTTCCCAGCGCGCTTTCGCGCGCCACAAGCCGTACACGATGCCGGCGACGGCGGCCAGGGCGATGAGCCAGATGACCTGCTTCATGGAAAAAGTATAGCCAGTGCAGACCCGTCTCGCCGAATTCATCCGCGACAGCGCCGAAGGCCGCGAGGCCGAGGCGATCCTGCGCAAGTGCGTGCACTGCGGCTTCTGCACCGCCACCTGCCCGACCTATCAGGTGCTCGGCGACGACCTCGACAGCCCCCGCGGCCGCATCTATCTGATCAAGCGCGTGCTCGAAGGCGCCGAAGTGACGGGCCGGACCCGCCTGCACCTCGACCGCTGCCTGACCTGCCGCGCCTGCGAGACGACCTGCCCTTCGGGGGTGCGCTACGGCCACCTGGTCGACATCGGCCGCGCGGTGGTCGAGGCGCGCGCTCCGCGACCTGCCCTCGACCGGCTGCGGCGCGCGCTGCTCGCCTTCGCCATCCCGCGCCGCTCGCTGTTCGGCGCGGCGCTCGCCGTCGCACGCGCGCTCGGGCTGCAGCCCCGGAGGCGGCCGGCGGGCGCCTGGCCGCAGGCGCGGCACGCCCGCAGGATGCTCGTGCTCGCGGGCTGCGTGCAGCCGGCGCTCGCGCCGCGTATCAACGCGGCGGCTGCGCGGATGCTGGACCGCAACGGCATATCCCTCCTCGAGGTCCGGGGCGCCGGCTGCTGCGGCGCGGTGCGCTTCCACCTGAACGAGCAGGCAGCCGGCCGCAACGACATGCGCGCGCTCATCGATGCCTGGTGGCCGGTGATCGAGCGTGGCGAGGTCGAGGCCATCGTGATGACGGCAAGCGGCTGCGGCTCGTTCGTGAGGGAGTTCGGCCACCATTTTCAGGACGATCCCCATTATCGCGACAAGGCGGCCCGGATCTCGTCGATGAC
>Ga0075352_1000077_pt1 | contig 13822 bp, 13 predicted proteins | sample Sandmound_TuleA__FD_120092 | JGI IMG/M metagenome (GOLD analysis project Ga0075352, IMG submission 120092) | Natural and restored wetland microbial communities from the San Francisco Bay, California, USA, that impact long-term carbon... | ecosystem: Environmental > Terrestrial > Soil > Wetlands ...
ATGCGCCCGCAGGTGCGCGGTGCGCTGCGTGAAGAGCACCGTCAGCTCGGCGTGGGCGACGATCGGCACCAGCACCGACGCCGGCGTCACCGCCCAGACCTGCCGCTCGACGTCGTCGTCGCCGTATACTGACGCGGCCGGGATCGGGCGGCGCAGCCGCTCACGCAGCCCGGAAACGTCAAGGACCATAACGGAGGAATCGCATGCAACGCATCGCGCTGATGGCCGCCCTCGCCTTCCTCAGCTCCGCCGCCTTCGCCTTCCACTGCCCCGCCGACATGCGGAAGATCGACGCGGCGCTGGCGAAGAACCCGCAACTCTCAAGCGAGCAAATGGCCGAGGTGAGGAAATACCGCGCCGACGGCGAAGCCCTGCACAAGGCCGGCAAGCATCAGGAGTCGGTCGATACCCTCGCCAAAGCGATGAAGATCCTCAATATCAAATAATCACGGGATCAGGACGACAGATCCCGTCGTCTGCCGCCCCTCGAGGTCGCGGTGCGCCTGCGCCGCGTCGGCGAGCTTGTACCTCTTCGTCGTCTCGATCTTCACCTTGCCCGACTTCACCACGTTGAAGAGGTCGCTCGAGCGCTTGACGAGGTCGGCGCGCGAGGCGATGTAGGTGGCGAGGGTCGGGCGCGTGACGTAGAGCGAGCCCTTGCTGGCGAGGATGCCGAGGTTCTGCGGCGGCACCGGGCCGGAGGCGTTGCCGAACGACGCCATCAGGCCGCGCGGCTGCAGGCAGTCGAGCGAGCCGTCCCAGGTCGTCTTGCCGACCGCGTCGTACACCACCGGCAGCTTCTTGCCCTTGGTGATTTCCTTGACCTTCTCGACGAAGTTCTCGCTGCTGTAGTTGATCACGTGCTTGTAGCCGTGCGCCCTGGCGAGCTTCGCCTTCTCCTCCGAGCTGACGGTGCCGATGGCCACCGCCCCCAGCTTCTTCAGCCACTGGCCGGCGATCAGGCCGACGCCGCCGGCGGCGGCGTGCCAGAGAACCGTGTCGCCCTTCTTCACCTTGTAGGTGGAGTGGATGAGGTAATGCACGGTCATGCCCTTCAGCATCATCGACGCCGCCTGCTCGTCGCTGATGCCCTTCGGGATCTTCACCATGCGCTCGGCGGGCACGACGCGCATCTCGCAGTACGAGCCCGGCAGGCCGGTATACGCGACCCGGTCGCCCTTCTTCAGATCCTTCACGCCCGGCCCGACTGCGTCGACCACGCCGGCGGCCTCATTGCCGGCGACGGCGGGAAGCTGCATCGGGTAGAGGCCCGAGCGCTGGTAGGTGTCGACGAAATTGACGCCGATCGCGGTGTGCCGGATGCGCACCTGGCCCTGGCCGGGCTCGCCGACCTGGACCTCATCGAGCTGCAGGACCTCAGGGCCGCCCTGCCGGTGGTAGCGGATTGCCTTAGCCATCGTCTTTCTCCTTGGGTTGTTTCTTGGGCTGCATAGCCTGAAGGGCTGCTTTCTGCATCTCAAGCCCTTGGATCGAAAGTTTCACCATATTGAGGTTCATCGTCAGCCAGCCCTCGACCGAGCGCAGGTCCTGGATGCGCTTCTCCACCTCCTGCGGGTCGAGGGTCGGCATCGCCATCCCGGGCACCGGCACGCCGAGCGGGCCCCAGAGGCGGCGGAACATCTCGAAAGGATCCTGGGGCGGCTTCTCTTCAGCCATAGGCTCTCTCCTCCGGCGGCTCGAAAAACTCGCGCACCTCGGTCTCGCGCGCCATCGTGTCCTGGTAGCCGAGGTCGATGAGCGCCCGGCAGAACGACTCCTCGAACAGCAGGTAGCTCGCCAGGTTGGAGCCCGAGCGGTTGAGCGCCCCGGTCGGGCGCAGGATGAAGCGCACGGTCATCGGCAGCTCGTGGATGAAGCGCGCGGCGATGCGCTCGAGCGGCTGCGACGGGGCGATGAACAGCACCTTCACCGGCCGCAGCTGCAGCGCCGAGTCGGTCAGCTTGTCGGGCGGGATCAGCTTCACCGTGCGGTTGATCCTCTCCAGGCGCTCGATGTCGACCATCAGGCTGTCGAGGAAGATGCTGTTCAGCGCGTGGCCGGCGACCTGCGCCAGCGAGGGGTAGACGTTCGAGCGCGCGCGCACCGAGTCGAGCGTCTGGCGGCCGGTGCCGACGATCAGCACGCGGTCGGCGCCGAGGTGCAGCGCCGGGCTCACCGGCGCGATCTGGCGCATCGAGCCGTCGCCGAAGTACTCGCGGTGCACCTTCACCGCCGGGAAGATGAACGGCAGCGCCGCCGAGGCGAGCAGCAGGTCGAGATTGATCGGCACCGCCGCGCCGATGCGCTGGTTGCGCTCCCAGCCCTCGAGGCCGCTGCCGCCCTGGAAGAACGACACGCTCTGGCCCGTGGTGTAGCCCGAGGCGGTGACGCACACTGCGTAGAGCGCGCCGGCGTCGATGTGCTGCTGGATCCTGCCGAAGTCGAGGTTCTTCTCCAGCATGTCGCGCAGCGGCGCGTTGTCGAGCAGCGACACCGGGTTCTTGCGCGAGATCAGCATCAGCGCCGCCAGCCAGCGCGCGCCGGTGCGCATGACATGCCACGGGTCGGTGCGGTAGATCTGGTCGCAATGCATGTTCTCCCAGACCTCGAGCAGGCTGGCGACGCCGCGCGAGAAGTTGTCGGCGAACACCGCCAGCGTCGCGGCGTTGATCGCGCCGGCCGAGGTGCCGCAGACGATCGGGAAGGGATTCTTCTCCGGGCTGCCGAGCAGGTCGCGCACCGCCTTCACCACGCCCACCTGGTAGGCGGCGCGGGCGCCGCCGCCGGTGAGGACCAGCCCGGCGCGCGCCTTCGTCCGCTTGGTCGGGAAAGCCGAGACGGTGGCGGCGCCGGTTTCCACGGCTAGAACAGGCTCTGTCCCATGGCGCGCGGCGCGTTCGCGTCGGCCACGACCAGCGCGGTCATGTTCACCAGGCGCCGCACCGTCGCCGAGGGCGTGACGATGTGCACCGGGCGCGCCGCGCCGAGCAGGATCGGGCCGATGGTGACGCCGCCGCCCGAGGCGGTCTTGAGCAGGTTGAAGGAGATGTTGGCGGCATCGAGCGTCGGCATGATGAGGAGATTCGCGTCTCCCCTCAGCCGCGCGCGCGGGAAGACCTTGAGGCGGATCTCCTCCGACAGCGCGGCGTCGCCGTGCATCTCGCCGTCGATCTCGAGCTCGGGCGCGCGCTCGTTGATGAGCCGCAGCGCCTGCTGCATCTTGCGCGCCGAGGCGAGCTTGACCGAGCCGAAGTTCGACGCCGAGAGCAGCGCCACCTTCGGCACCAGGCCGAAGCGCTTCATCTCCTCGGCGGCGAGCAGCGTCATCTCCGCCACATGCTCGGCGTCGGGGTCGGGCGTGACGTAGGTGTCGCAGATGAACACGTTGCGCGTGGGAAGGATGATCGCATTCATGGCCGCGAAGTGGCGCACGCCGGCGCGCAGCCCGATCACCTGCTCGATATAGTGCAGGTGCTGGCCGTGCGCGCCGAAGGTGCCGCACAGCATGCCGTCGGCTTCGCCCTTGTGCATCATCATCGCGCCGATCAGCGTGTGCCGCCGGCGCATCTCGATGCGCGCGTACTCGACCGAAACGCCCTTGCGCTCGGCGAGCTGGTGATAGGTGCTCCAGTAGTCGCGGTAGCGCGAGTCGAACTCGGGATTCACCAGCTCGAATTCCTTCCCCGGCCGCACGCGCAGGCCGAGGCGTTCGAGCCGCTGCTCGATCACCTGCGGCCGGCCGATCAGGATCGGCTTCGCCAGCCCCTCGTCGACCACGATCTGCGTCGCGCGCAGCACGCGCTCGTCCTCGCCCTCCGCGTAGACCACGCGCCGCGGCGCGCTCTTCGCCGCGGTGAAGAGCGGCTTCATGATCAGCCCGGAGTGGTAGACGAACTGGCTGAGCGACTGGGTGTAGGCGTCGAGGTCGGCGAGCGGCCGCGTCGCCACGCCCGAATCCATCGCCGCCTTCGCCACCGCCGGCGCGACGCGGGCGATGAGGCGCGGATCGAACGGCCGCGGAATGATGTACTCCGGGCCGAAGCTGATCGATTCGATGCCGTAGGCGAGCGCCACCTGCTCCGAAGTCTCCGCCTGCGCCAGCCCGGCGATGGCCCGCACCGCGGCGATCTCCATCTCGTCGTTGATGGTGGTCGCGCCGACGTCGAGCGCGCCGCGGAAGATGAACGGGAAGCACAGGACGTTGTTCACCTGGTTCGGATAGTCCGAGCGCCCGGTGGCGATGACGCAGTCGGGCCTGGCTGCTTTTGCTTCTTCGGGAAGTATTTCCGGTTCCGGATTCGCCAGAGCGAGGATCAGCGGCCGCGGCGCCATCTTCTTCACCATCGCCGGCTTGAGCACGCCGCCGGCCGACAAGCCGAGGAACACGTCGGCGCCGCCGATGACTTCGTCCAGGGTGCGCGCGCGCGTCTCCCTGGCGAAGCGCTCCTTGTCCGGGTCCATCTCCTCGCGCCGGCCCTTGTAGACCACGCCCTTGATGTCGGTGACGGTGACGTTGGCGCGCGCCAGGCCCATCTTCACCAGCAGCTCCAGGCAGGCGAGCGCCGCCGCGCCGGCGCCGGAGGCGACCAGCTTCACGTCTTCGATCTTCTTGTCCAGGACCTTCAGACCATTGATCAGCGCGGCGCCAACGGTAATGGCGGTGCCGTGCTGGTCGTCGTGGAACACCGGGATCTTCATGCGCTTGCGCAGCGCGCGCTCGACGACGAAGCACTCCGGCGCCTTGATGTCCTCGAGGTTGATCGCGCCGAAGGTCGGCTCCAGCGCGGCGACGATGTCGACCAGCTTCTGCGGGTCGCGCTCGTCGAGCTCGATGTCGAAGCAGTCGATGCCGGCGAACTTCTTGAACAGCACCGCCTTGCCCTCCATGACCGGCTTGGCGGCGAGCGGGCCGATCGCCCCCAGGCCGAGCACCGCGGTGCCGTTGGTGACGACCGCGATCAGGTTGGCGCGCGAGGTGTACAGCACCGCGCTGGCCGGATCGCGCACGATCTCGTCGCAGGCCGCGGCGACGCCGGGAGAATAGGCGAGCGCGAGGTCGCGCTGGTTGGTGAGCTGCTTGGTGGGCGAGACGGAGATCTTGCCGGGCGGGCTGCGCCGGTGATATTCGAGCGCGTTCTTCTTCAGTTGCTCGTCCACCGAAAAATTATAATCCCCCGTCCCCCATGAGCCTTCCCACGGCGCGCCGCGCGCAGGAGATCGAAGCTTTCCAGGTCATGGACGTGCTCGCGCGCGCGCACGCGCTCGAGGCCGCCGGGCGGCGCGTGCTGCACATGGAGATCGGCGAGCCCGACTTCACCGCGCCCGAGCCGGTGGTCGAGGCGGCAATCCGCGCGCTGCGCGACGGGCGGACCGCCTACACCGCGACGTTGGGTTTACCTTCCCTGAGACAGGCAATCGCTCGCCACTACGGGACGAGATTCAAGACCAAAGTCGATGAAAAGCGCATTGCCATTACTTCCGGCGCTTCGGGCGGCCTGCTGACCGTGGCCGCGCTGTACGTGAATCCCGGCGACGAGATCCTCGTGCCCGACCCCGGTTATCCCGGCTACCGCCATTTCGTTCGCGCGTTCGAGGGCGTGGCGCGGCCGCTGGCCGTTTCCCCTGAGAGCGACTTCCAGCCGACGGCGGCGATGGTCGAGAAGGCATGGACGAACAGGACCAAAGGCGTCCTGCTCGGCTCGCCGTCCAATCCGACCGGAACACTGATCGAACCTGCGGAGCTGCAGAAGATCGCCCGGTTGGTTGAAAAGCGCAATGGCGTGCTGATCGTCGACGAGATCTACCAGGGACTGGTCTACGGCGTCGACCCCAGCACGGCGCTCGGGCTCCCGGGCAACGTGGTCGTCGTCAACAGCTTCTCGAAATACTTCTGCATGACCGGATGGCGCCTCGGCTGGGTGGTCCTGCCGGAGCAATCGGTGCGCGAGTTCGAGAAGCTGGCGCAGCACCTGTTCATCGCGGCGCCTTCGATCGCGCAGCACGCCGCGCTGGCGGCGTTCTCGCCGGAAAGCATTGCCGTCCTGGAAGAGCGCAGAGCGGAATTCGCCCGACGGCGGGATTTGTTTCTTCTTGAACTCAGAAAATCCCTTGCCGTACCGGCGGAGCCGCGCGGCGCCTTCTACGTCTATGCCGGGTGCGGCGGGGACGCGAAGCGCTTCTGCCTCGAGCTTCTCAACCGGGAAGCGGTGGCGGCGACGCCGGGGATCGATTTCGGCGCCAACGGCACCGAGCGCTGCGTGCGCTTCGCCTACACGCGTCCCCTGCCGGAGCTCGAGGACGCGGCGGCGCGGATCAGACGCTTTGCTGCTTCCTGGCGCGCAGCCTGAGCGCGTCGAGCCGCGCCTTCTCCGCGAACACCTTGGCCGCGTACTGCGCGGTCGGCTCATCGAGCGCGCCAGCGTACATCTGCAGCGCCGCCTCGGTATCACCGAGGCGCCGCTGATATTCGCGCAGGATGCGCGTGCCGACCAGGATGTTCACTTCGGGCTCGAGCAGCGCCGGCTCGCCGCCGTGGTCGGCGAGCTTGTCGAGGTGAAACTTGGGCATGACCTGCATCAGGCCCTTCGCGCCCACGCCGCTCTCGGCGACCGGGTTGTAGCGCGACTCGACCGCCATGACCGCGAGGACGAGCAGCGGATCGACGTTGTACTGCCAGCCGGCGCGGTAGGCGGCGGTGACGAAGCCCGACACCGCGGTGTCGGAGACGCGGTAGCGCTTGGCGATGTACTCGGTCACCGCGCGCTGCTCGCGCTCGAGCGGTGTCTCGACCTCGCTGCCCTGGATCGGGCCGGCCACCTCGACCGACGGCGGGAAAAACATCTCGCCCGCCGCCTGGCGGAAGGCAGGCACACTGAAGTCGTATTGCCAGGCGAGAAGGGTCGCGCCGCAGACTGCGGCGAACCCGACCAACGCCAGAGTTGCCTTGAGCGCGCCAAAGGCGCGGACCAGCACGGGCAGCTTGATGTTCATGGTGGACCTCCCTGAAACGGGGGGACGGGGTCTCGAGAGAGCCGCAATCAGGGCCTCGAGTAACGCAGAATGCTGCGGTGCAGCGGAACGAATCATAGGCTGGACTCTCCTATGCTGTCAATCGCTTCCCCCTTTAACGCACGAGCGCGCTGACGCACTGCGAAACCATTGTTTCGATAGCTCTTTTCCATTCGGTGACGGTACTCCCGGTGAAGCCTCGCGGACCGGCCTAGGACTCGATCTTGGGCCGATTGACCAAGCCGGTCCGCTGAGCTTCGGGGCCTGGCGGGAGCTCTCGCTCCCGCCATGTTCCCCCGGTCCCCGGTTACGGCCGGGAGCCGGTGGGAAACGGCCATGCAGCCGCTGGATTGAGCGCGGGTTGCGCGCTTGCCATCGTTGCCGCAAGGCTGGCCGCAGGTCGGGCGGCTTTCGCTTTCTTCTTCTTTCCCGCCTTTTTCTTCTTCTTGGCGGATTTTTTCGCCGCTTTTCTCTTACCCGCTTTCTTCAGCTTCTTCTTCTTTCGTGATGCTTTCTTCTTCTTCTTTTTCTTTCCGCCTTTTTTCGCTTTTTTCTTCGCCATTCTCAAATCTCCTTGAGGTAGTTAAACAACCAGAACGCGTCCGTGCCGGCCCGCGCTATCCAACTGCCGACGGCTCAACACCGTCAGCCTGCTGAATGCCGTTGCTGCGAACGTCATGATAAAGAATATCCGCGTCAAGGCGAATGCCGCCTTCCCAGGTGACGGTCGCGGTTTCCGGATCGACGCTCACTTTCTCGAACTCCCGCACGTCCCGCCACAGCTGGAAGGCGCCGATCTCGAGCAGGTTGCCGAGGAACACCCGGCCCTCCAGCCCGTCCTCGAAGCGAAGCCACAGCTTGTAGTCCTCTTCTGCCTTGCAGGCGGTGATCCTCATCGTATCGAACTCCTCAAGCATGTTGCTCCCCCTCGTTGAGACTCATTCCTGTCGTTGCGACTCATTCCCAATTCAGCGCGCCGCCAGTCTGGTACTCGATGACGCGGGTCTCGAAGAAGTTGCGCTCCTTCTTCAGGTCGATCATCTCGCTCATCCACGGGAAGGGATTGCTCGCCCCCGGGTAGAGCGTGTCCAGGCCGATCTGCTGGCAGCGGCGGTTGGCGATGAAGCGCAGGTACTCCTTGAACATCGGCGCGTTCAAGCCGAGCACGCCGCGCGGCATGGTGTCTTCGGCGTAGCGGTACTCGAGCTCCACCGCCTGGCGGAACAGGCCGGCGATCTCCTCGCGGAACTGCGCCGTCCACAGGTGCGGGTTCTCGAGCTTGATGGTGTTGACCAGGTCGATGCCGAAATTGCAGTGCATCGACTCGTCGCGCAGGATGTACATGTACTGCTCGGCGGCGCCGGTCATCTTGTTCTGCCGTCCGAGCGCCAGGATCTGGGCGAAGCCGACGTAGAAGAACAACCCCTCCATCAGGCAGGAGAAGACGATCAGGCTCTTCAGGAGCTGCTGGTCGGCTTGCGGGGTGCCGGTCTTGAACGCCGGGTCGGTCAGGACGTCGATGAACGGCACCAGGAACTCGTCCTTCTCCCGGATCGACGGAATCTCGTGGTAGGCGTTGAAGATCTCCGACTCGGGCAGGTCGAGGCTCTCGACGATGTACTGGTAGGCGTGGGTGTGGATCGCCTCCTCGAACGCCTGGCGCAGCAGGTACTGGCGGCACTCGGGCGCCGTGATGTGCCGGTAGGTGCCGAGCACGATGTTGTTGGCGGCGAGCGAGTCGGCGGTGACGAAGAAGCCGAGGTTCCTCTTGACGATGCGCCGCTCGTCGTCGGTGAGCCCGTTCGGGTCCTTCCAGAGCTGGATGTCGCGGCTCATGTTGATTTCCTGCGGCATCCAGTGGTTCGCGCAGGCGGCGATGTATTTCTCCCAGGCCCACTTGTACTTGAAGGGCACCAGCTGGTTGACGTCGGCCTTGGAGTTGATGACCTGCTTGTCCTCCACCTTCACCCGCCGCAGGGCGGCGGGGGCAGCCGGCGGCGGCGCCTCGCGCGGCAGCGGCGCGGGCATGCTTTCCGGCGCCAGGTCCAGGTTCTCGAAGTTGAGCATGGCTCTTAGCTGTCCTTGTTGGCCGGAACGAGCTCGTTGAACTCGGGCCGATAGTCGCGCGCCAGCGCGCGCTCGACGGCGTGGCGCTGCGCATCAGTGGAGAACGGCATCTTGTGGACCGCGATGTAGAGGTTCCACTCGGTGCCGGCAATCGAAAGCCATTCGGCGTAGCGCTCGTGCCGCCTGAAGCCGTGGCTGGAAAAGTCCCCGCTCCGGGCGAAGTGCAGCGCGCGGAAGGTCATCACCCGCCAGCCGGGCACCATCACCGCGTAGATGCCCGCGGTCCGCGCCGGCGACCAGACCGGCGCGAGGAAGGGGCCGGTGAACGAGCGGCCGCCGAGCGTGATCATTGGCAGGCTTCGCACTCCGGGCTGTCGATCGAGCAGAACTTCGGCTCCTCGCCTGCGGCCGCATCCACCGTGCTCGCCGCGGCCGAAGGCACGGCATTCAGCGCCCCGGCCTTGCTGGTCGACTTCTCCGCGTGCGTCGCCCCCATCGCGCGCAGGTAATAGGTGGTCTTCAGGCCGCGGATCCAGGCGAGCTTGTAGGTCTCGTCGAGCTTCTTGCCCGAGGCGCCCGGCATGTAGATGTTGAGCGACTGCGACTGGTCGATCCACTTCTGCCGGCGCGCGGCGGCCTCGACCAGCCACTTCGGCTCGATCTCGAACGCGGTGGCGTACAGCCGCCGGACCTCGGCCGGCACGCGGTCGATGCGCGCCAGGTTGCCGTCGAAGTACTTGATGTCGGCGATCATCACCTCGTCCCACAGCCCCGCCTGCTTGAGATCCCTCACCAAGTAGTCGTTCACCACCGTGAACTCGCCCGAGAGGTTCGATTTCACGAACAGGTTCTGGTAGGTGGGCTCGATCGAGGCCGAAACACCGACGATGTTGGCGATGGTCGCGGTCGGCGCGATGGCGATGCAGTTGGAGTTGCGCATGCCGTGCTTCCTGATCCTGCCGCGCAGCGCCTCCCAGTCGAGGGTCGAGGAGCGGTCGAGCTCGACGTAGCCGCCGCGCTCGGCGGCGAGCAGGTCGAGCGTGTCCTGCGGCAGCACGCCGCGGTCCCAGAGCGAGCCCTGGAAGGAGGCGTAGCGGCCGCGCTCCTCGGCGAGCTCGGTCGAGGCCCAGTAGGTGGCGTAGGCGACCATCTCCATCGAGCGATCGGCGAACGCCACCGCCTCGCTCGATGCATAGGGGACGCGCATCTGGTGCAGGCAGTCCTGGAAGCCCATGATGCCCAGGCCGACCGGGCGGTGGCGCATGTTGGAATTGCGCGCCTTCTGCACCGCGTAGTAGTTGATGTCGATGACGTTGTCGAGCATCCGCATGGCCGTACGGATGGTGTTTTTCAATTTGGAAAAATCCAGACCTTGATCGCTCATATGGGCAACCAGGTTGACTGACCCGAGGTTGCAGACCGCGATCTCGTCGGCCGAGGTGTTGAGGGTGATCTCGGTGCACAGGTTCGAGCTGTGCACCACGCCGACGTGCTGCTGCGGGCTCCTCAGGTTGCAGGGATCCTTGAACGTGATCCAGGGATGCCCGGTCTCGAACAGCATCGACAGCATCTTGCGCCACAGCTGCATGGCGGGAATCTTCTTGAAGAGCTTCAGCTCGCCGCGCGCCGCCTTGTCCTCGTAGCGCAGGTACGCCTCCTCGAAGCTCCTGCCGAACTTGTCGTGCAGGTCGCGGACATCCGACGGCGAAAACAATGTCCACTCCGCGTTTTCCATGACCCGCTTCATGAACAGATCCGGAATCCAGTTGGACGTGTTCATGTCGTGGGTGCGGCGGCGGTCGTCGCCGGTGTTCTTGCGCAGCTCGAGGAATTCCTCGATGTCGAGGTGCCAGGTCTCGAGGTAGGAGCAGACCGCGCCCTTCCTCTTGCCGCCCTGGTTCACCGCCACCGCGGTGTCGTTGACCACCTTGAGGAACGGCACGACCCCCTGGGATTTCCCATTGGTGCCCTTGATGTGGGCGCCGAGGGCGCGCACCGGGGTCCAGTCGTTGCCGAGGCCGCCGGCGTACTTGGCGAGGAGCGCGTTCTCCTTGATCGCGTCGTAGATGCCTTCCAGGTCGTCGGCGACGGTCGTCAGGTAGCAGCTCGACAGCTGGGAGCGGAGCGTGCCGGCGTTGAACAGCGTCGGCGTCGAGCTCATGAAGTCGAAGGTCGACAACACGTTGTAGAACTCGATGGCGCGCCGGTCGCGCTCCTTTTCGTTCAGCGCGAGGCCCATCGCCACGCGCATGAAGAAGTGCTGCGGCAGCTCGATGCGCTTGCCGCCGGTGTGCAGGAAGTAGCGGTCGTAGAGGGTCTGCAGGCCGAGGTAGCCGAACTGCAGATCGCGCTCCGGCCGCAGGGCTTTGCCCAGCTTGTTCAGGTCGAAGCGCGCGAGCTCAGGGTCGAGCAGCTCGGCGTCGATGCCGCGCTCGATGAAGCGGGCGAAGCTCGGCAGGTAGTGGCTCGCCATCTCGGCCTGGCTCACCTCCTCGCCCAGCACCTCCATGCGGATGATGTGCATGAGCAGGCGCGCGGTGACGTAGCTGTAGGAAGGATCCTTCTCGATCAGCGCCCTCGCCGCCAGCACCGCCGACTTGTGCACCTCGTCCATCGGCACGCCGTCGTAGAGGTCGCGCAGGGTCGCCTCGACGATCGGCTCGGGTGTTGCGCCGGGCAGGCCCTCGCAGGCGGCGGCGACCTGACGAAGAAGCGATTCGCGGGCAAGCAGCTTTCTCTGCCCGTTCTCCACCACGTGGATGCCCGGCTCGCCGCCTTGTGCCCTGAGCTTGGCGGCCTTCTCGTCGGCGCGGGCCTTCGAGCGCTCCTCGCGGTAGAGGACGTAGGAGCGGGCCACGTCGTGCTCGCCGGAGCGCATCAGGGCGAGCTCGACCTGATCCTGGATGTCCTCGATGTGGAAGGTGCCGCCCGTCGGCTGGCGGCGCAGCAGCGCGCCCACCACTGCCTCGGTGAGGCCGGCCACCACCTCGCGGATGCGCGCCGAGGCGGCGCCCTGGCTGCCGTTCACCGCCAGGAAGGCCTTGGTCATGGCGACCGAGATCTTGGAGGGCTCGAAGCCGACCACGGCGCCGTTGCGCCGGATGATCTTGTAGTCGGAATACGGCGTGCGCGGCGCATGACTCGCTTCGGAAGCGCCGCTGCCGAGAGAAGCCGATGCGGTGGCGTTTTCCTGAGCGATCTGCATGACGCGTCTCCCGTTTTGCCTGACTGCTCGCCAAGGCCGTCCGCCGCTTGCCCGCGGTTTTTTGACGACCAGCCAAATACAAGACCTAGTATTGCTGTGGACTCATCCAACTACAGCTTGTAGGCCAATGTACACACGCGAATTTTTTTTTGCAAGCACGACCACTAAATACCGGGTCCAATGTGTCGGATTGCACTATATATAGGCGGTTTGCGGCAGCGCAGCACAAGATAGGGGCGCGCCCATACGCGCGACCACTACATCCGGGGGAAGATTAGGCGGAGAGGCGCGACAGCACGCGCGCCCAGGCGAACGCCGGACCGGGATCGGTCTTGCGTCCGGGCGACACGTCGCTGTGCGCGGAGATGTCGCGGAGCGGCAGGATTTTTCTCAGTTCTTTGGTCAAGAAAACGAGCTGGTCGTACTGCGCGTCTTCGTAGGGTCCCTCGTCGCTGCCTTCGAGCTCGACGCCGACCGAGAAGTCGTTGCAGGCCTCGCGGCCGCGCCACGAGGAGACGCCGGCGTGCCAGGCTCGCTTCAGCACCGGAACGAACTGGACCACCTCCCCGTCGCGTCGCACGAGAAAGTGAGCGGACACTCTTAGCCCGGCGATCTCGCGGAAATAAGGGTGCGCGTCCGGGTCGAGGCGGTTGGTGAAGAAGCGCTCGATCGCATCGCCGCCGTATTCGCCGGGCGGCAGGCTGATCGAGTGGACGATCAGAAGGCTGATCTCGGTATCGGCGGGCCGCTCATCGCAGTTGGGCGATTCCACCCGCCGAGCGCCTTCCAGCCAGCCCTCAGGGCTCATTCCTCGTACCCGCGATCATTCTTCCTTTATCCCCAGGCGCTGCATCCGGTAGCGAAGCTGGCGGAAGGTGATCCCGAGCAGCTTGGCCGCCGCGGTGCGGTTGAACTCGGTCTTCGCCAGCGCATCCAGGATCGCCTTGCGCTCGAGGCTGTCGAGATACTCCGGCAGGGGCGCGGCGCCTTCCTCCTCCACCGGCTTGCCCTCGGCCGGCGCCGGCGCGAGACGAAGGTCGCCGACGTCGATCTGCGCCGTGCTGGCGAGGGCGAGCGCGCGCTCCAGGATGTTCTCCAGCTCGCGGATGTTGCCGGGAAAGTCGTTCCGGGCCAGCGCCGCCAGCGCCTCGCCGGTCAGCCGGGGCCTGGGCCCGCCCGCGGCAGCGAGCCGCGAAAGCACGGCCTCCGCGAGCGCCGGAATATCCTGCCGGCATTCGCGCAACGGCGGCATCGCGAGCTCGATGACGTTCAGGCGGTAGAAGAGGTCCTGGCGGAAGCGCCCGGCGGCGACCAGCGCGGCGAGCTTCTGGTGGGTGGCGCAGATGATGCGCACGTCGACCGGCTCCTCCTGCGTCGCGCCGACCTTGCGCACGCGCCGCTCCTGGATCGCGCGCAGGAGCTTCACCTGCATCGCGAGCGGCAGGTCGGCGACCTCGTCGAGGAACAGCGTGCCCCCGTCCGCCGCCTGGAAGAAGCCCTCACGGTCCTGCTCGGCGCCCGTAAACGCGCCTTTGCGGTAGC
>Ga0075352_1000078_pt1 | contig 13791 bp, 12 predicted proteins | sample Sandmound_TuleA__FD_120092 | JGI IMG/M metagenome (GOLD analysis project Ga0075352, IMG submission 120092) | Natural and restored wetland microbial communities from the San Francisco Bay, California, USA, that impact long-term carbon... | ecosystem: Environmental > Terrestrial > Soil > Wetlands ...
GCGCGCAACAGCGTCGGCTCGGTGGCAAGCTTCTCGCTCACGCCCATCCCGCTCTTCATCCTGATGGGCGAGGTGCTGTTCCACACCGGCCTGGCGGTGAAGGTCATCGAGGGCGTCGAGCGCCTGATCCGGCAGGTGCCGGGCAGGCTGGCGGTGGTTGCGGTCGTGGCGGGCACGGTGTTCTCCGCGATCTCGGGCTCGACGATCGCCACCACGGCGATGCTCGGCAGCCTGATGCTGCCGGTGATGCTCTCGCGCGGCTATCACCCGACCATGGCGACCGGCCCTCTCATGGCCATCGGCGCGGTGGACATGCTGATCCCGCCCTCGGCGTTGACGGTGCTGCTCGGCAGCCTGTCGGGGATCTCGATCTCGAAGCTCCTGATCGGCGGCGTGGTCCCGGGCCTGATCCTCTCGGTCTCGTTCGTGATCTACATCATCGCGCGGGTGAAGATGAACCCGTCGCTCGCGCCGGCCGCGGCCTTCACCGAGCACCGCGGCTGGGAGAAGCTGCGGCCCTTCGTGCAGTACGTGATCCCGCTGGTGTCGATCTTCGTCGTGGTGGTGGCGTCGATGTCCGCCGGCTGGGCGACGCCGACCGAGTCGGCGGCGATCGGCGCGTTCTTCACCATGGTGCTCGCCGCGCTTTACGGTTCTCTATCGATCCAGAACCTGGGCGCGGCGCTGCGTGGCACCGCGGCGATCTCGGGAATGATCCTGTTCATCATCCTCGGCGCGACCACCTTCTCGCAGATCCTGTCGTTCTCGGGCGCGAGCAACGGCCTGGTGGAGATGATCGTCGGCTTCGGCCTGTCGCCGCTCGCGGTGATCGCGGCAATGATGGCGCTGCTCATCTTCCTCGGCCTGTTCGTCGAGCAGGTGAGCATGATGCTGATCACCCTGCCGATCTACATGCCGCTGGTGCAGAAGTTCGGCGTCGACCCAGTCTGGTTCGGCGTCATGTTCCTCATTTGTATGCAGCTCGGCCTGCTGCTGCCGCCGCATGGGCTGCTGCTGATGACCATGAAGGGCGTGGCGCCGCCGCAGGTGCGCATCGGGCACATCTTCCAGGCGGTGCTGCCCTATATCGCCATGAGCCTGCTCCTGCTCGCGCTGGTGTTCTTCGTGCCCGCGGTCGCGGTCTGGCTGCCGCAGTTCCTCCTCTAGGCGTGCTCGCGTAATGGAACGATCGTTCAAGGATGAAGTCGAGAAGCTGAAGCTCGCCGAGGGCGAGGTATTCCACGGCGAGGCGATCCTCGCGGTGACCAAGGCGCTGCTGCAGTCGGGCGTCTCCTACGTCGGCGGCTACCAGGGTGCGCCGGTGTCGCACGTGATGGACGTCCTCAACGACGCGCGCGGCATCCTCGACGAGCTCGGCGTGCACGTCGAGACCAACGCCAACGAGGCCGGCGCTGCGGCGATGCTCGGCGCCTCGATCAACTACCCGATGCGCGGCGCGGTCGCCTTCAAGTCCACGGTCGGCACCAACGTCGCCTCCGACGCGCTCTCCAACCTCGCCTCGGCCGGCGTCAAGGGCGGCGCAATGATCGTGCTCGGCGAGGATTACGGCGAGGGCGCCTCGATCATCCAGGAGCGCAGCCACGCCTTCGCCATGAAATCGCAGATCTGGCTGCTCGACCCGCGGCCGAACCTGCCGAAGATCGTCGAGATGGTCGAGAAGGGTTTCGAGCTCTCGGAAGCCTCCAGCACGCCGGTGATGCTCGAGCTGCGCATCCGCGCCTGCCACGTGCAGGGATCCTTCAGGACGAAGAAGAACCAGGCGCCGAAGCTCTCCAAGAAAGCCTTCATCGAGAACCCGGACTTCGACTACGGCCGCATCTGCCTGCCGCCGGCGACCTACGCGCAGGAGAAGCACAAGATCGACGTGCGCTGGCCCGCCGCCGTCGCTTTCATCAAGGAAAAGAAGCTGAACGAGACATTTCCCGGCGACATGTCCGAGCTGGGAATCATCTGCCAGGGCGGCATGTACAACGCGACCATCCGCGCGCTGCAGACCCTCGGCCTCGCCGACTCCTTCGGTGCGTCCAAGGTGCCGATCTACTGCATGAACGTCACCTATCCGATGATCCCGGACGAGATCGTCGCGTTCTGCGCCGGCAAGAAGGAAGTGCTGATCGTCGAGGAGGGCCAGCCCGCCTTCATCGAGGAGCAGGTGCTCGCCACCTTGCGGCGCTACGGCTCCAACGACGTGAAGCTGCGCGGCAAGGACCTGCTGCCGATGGCGGGCGAGTACACCGGCGAGGTGGTGCTGAGCGGAATAGCGAAGTTTCTCGGCCGCTCGCCCTTCATGGAATCGATTCTTTCCCTGAAGAAAAAAGCGGCAGACCTTCTCGGCGGGCTGCCGGCGCGGCCGCCGGGCTTCTGCGTCGGCTGCCCGGAGCGGCCGGTGTTCTCGGCGATGAAGATCCTCGAGAAGGACACCGGGAAATTCCACATGTCCGCCGACATCGGCTGCCACCTGTTCTCGACGCTGCCGCCCTTCAACATGGGCAATACGGTGCTCGGCTACGGCCTGGGCCTGGCCTCGAACTCCGCAGTGGAGCCGATGTTCGCCAAGCGCACCGTGACGATGATGGGCGACGGCGGGTTCTGGCACAACGGCCTCACCAGCGGCATCGCCAACACCGTCTTCAACCGGAACGACGGCGTGCTGGTGATCATGAAGAACGGCTACAGCTCCGCCACCGGGACGCAGGAGCTCCCCTCCTCGCCGCAGCACAGCGACACCCACGCGCCGGACATGAGCATGGAGCGCGCGCTCGCCGGCATCGGCGTGGGCTGGGTGAAGACCGTGGACAACTACCGCGTCGGCGCGGTGGCGAAGACGCTGAAGGAAGCGATGACCAGCGACTACAAGGGGCTCAAGGTCATCATCGCCGAGGGCGAGTGCCAGCTCGAGCGGCAGCGGAAATTGCGACCCCTGGTTTCAAAACAGTTGTCTGAAGGCAAGAGAACCGTTCGTGTGAAGTACGGCGTCGACGAGGACACCTGCACCGGCGACCACTCGTGCATCCGCCTCTCGGGCTGCCCGACGCTGACCATCAAGGACAACCCGGATCCGCTGCGCACCGACCCGGTGGCGACGGTGATCGACGGCTGCGTCGGCTGCGGCCTGTGCGGCGAGAACGCGCACGCGGCCGTCCTGTGCCCCTCTTTCTATCGAGCCGAAGTCATTCAAAACCCTACGTGGTGGGACAAGCTGTGGAACGCCAGTTCACCAAGGAAATAGAGTCCCTTCGCCTGGGCGATGGCGCCACCTTCCACGGCGAAGGCATCCTCGCCGTGACCAAGGCGCTGCTGCAGTCAGGCGTGTCCTACGTCGGCGGCTATCAGGGCGCGCCGGTCTCGCACCTGCTCGACGTGATGGTGCAGGCGCGCGACTACATGGACGAGCTCGGCGTGCACGTCGAGGCCTGCACTTCGGAGGCGTCGGCCGCGGCGATGCTGGGCGCTTCGATCAACTACCCGGCGCGCGGCGCCGTGACCTGGAAGTCGATCGTCGGCACCAACGTCGCCGCCGACGCCCTCTCCTACCTTGCCAGCGCCGGGGTCATGGGCGGCACGCTGATCGTGCTGGGCGAGGACTACGGCGAAGGTGGCGTGGTGGCGCAGGAGAGAAGCCACGCTTTCGCGCTGAAGTCGCTGATGTGGCTGCTCGACCCGCGGCCCAACCTGCCGAAGATCGTCGAGATGGTCGAGCGTGGCTTCGAGCTGTCCGAAGTCTCGAACAGCCCGGTGATGATGGAGCTGCGAATTCGCGCCTGCCACGTGCAGGGCGCGTTCAAGACCAAGACCAACGTCGCTCCCGCCGTATCGATGCTGCACAAGCTCGACGGGCCGCCGAAGGAATTCATCTACGACCGGCTCGCGCACCCACCCGCAACCTTCCGGCAGGAAAAGCTGAAGGCCGAAGTGCGCCTGCCCGCAGCGCGAAAATTCATTACCGAGCATCGCCTTAATGAAGTTTTTTCCGGAGAAGAACAGAACCTGGGAATCATCGTCCAGGGCGGCCTGTACAACGGCCTGATGCTGGCGCTGAAGACGCTCGGCCTCGCCGATCCCTTCGGCAACGCGCGCATTCCCATCCTGGCGCTGAACGTGGTCTACCCCCTCGTGCCGGAGGAGCTGATCGGGTTTTCGAAGGACAAGAAAGCCGTTCTGGTGCTCGAGGAAGGCCAACCCGAGTTCATCGAGCAGGAGATCGCCACCGTCCTGCGCCGCGCCGACGTGCCCGCCAAGCTCCATGGCAAGGACTGCATGCACATGGCGGGCGACTACAACGTCGAATCGCTGGTGCGCGGGCTGACCAAGTTCCTGGCGCAGCATGCGCCGCAGCTCAATCTCGCTTCCGGTTCTTCCTGGCTAAATTCCGTTCAAAGAACCAAAGAAAAGGCGGCTGAACTCCTCGGCACGCTGCCGATGCGGCCGCCGACGTTCTGCACCGGCTGCCCGGAGCGTCCCGTGTTCTCGGCGATGAAGCTGGTGGCGCAGGACATCGGCCGGCCGCACGTCTCGATGGACGTCGGCTGCCACTGCTTCGGCTCGTTCGAGCCGTTCTCGCAGGGAAACACGCTGCTCGGCTACGGGATGAGCCTCGCTTCCGCGGCAGGCGTAGGGCCGATGTCGTCGCGCCGGCCGGTGGCGATCATGGGCGACGGCGGCTTCTGGCACAACGGCCTGCTCTCCGGCGTCGCCTCCAACCTGCTCAACAAGGGCGACGGCGTGCTGGTCATCATGAAGAACGGCTACGCGTCGGCGACCGGCACGCAGGAGCTGCTTTCCTCGCCGCCCGAGGACGCGCGCATGGTGGCGGTCGGCAGCAGCGCGGTGCATGCCGACCGCACCATCGAGGACACCCTCACTGGCCTGGGCGTGAAGTGGCTGCGCACGGTGAACAACTACAAGGTCGGCGAGGTCGCCAAGGTCTACAAGGAAGCGATGAGTACCGACTTCAAGGGGCTGAAGGTGATCGTCGCCGAGGGCGAATGCCAGCTCGAGCGCCAACGCCGTCTCAAGCCTCAGGTCGCCAAATCGTTGTCCGAGGGGAAAAGAACCATTCGAGTGAAGTACGGCGTCGACGAGGACACCTGCACCGGCGACCACTCGTGCATCCGACTGTCGGGCTGCCCGACGTTGACCGTGCGCGAGAACCCGGACCCGCTGCGCACCGACCCGATCGCCACTGTCATCGACGGCTGCGTCGGCTGCGGCCTGTGCGGCGAGAACGCGCACGCGGCGGTGCTCTGCCCCTCCTTCTACCGCGCTGAAGTCATCCAGAACCCGAGCCTGTGGGACAGGCTGGTGGGGAAAATCCTATGACCAACCCGATCACGATTCTCATTGCCGCGCTGGGCGGCGAAGGCGGCGGCGTCATGGCCGACTGGCTGATGGAAGCCGCCACCGCCACCGGGCTGCCGGCGCAGGCAACCTCGATTCCCGGCGTTGCGCAGCGCACCGGCGCCACGACCTACTACCTGGAAATCTTCCCCCAGGAAAGAAAATCTCTTGGCGGAAAAGAGCCCGTCCTTTCATTGACGCCCAGCCCGGGCAACGTCGACATCATGGTCGCCTCCGAGCTGGTCGAGGCTGGACGCGCCATGATCAACGGCTACGTGAGCCCCGAGCGCACCACGCTGATCGCTTCCACGCATCGCATCTACGCGACCGCGGAGAAGATGCAGATGGCCGACGGCCGCTTCGACAGCGACAAGGTGGTCGCCGCCGGCGGCCAGCTGGCGAAGAAGGCGGTGATGTTCGACATGCGCAAGCTGGCGCAGGAGAGCGGCACGGTGATCAACGCCGTGCTGTTCGGCGCCATGGCGGGCAGCGGCGTGCTGCCGCTCTCGCGCGAGGCTTGCGAGGCGGCGATCCTCAAGGCCGGGCGCGGCGCCGAGGCGAGCCTGCGCGGCTTCGCCGCCGGTTTCGAGATCGCCGCCGGCTCGCGCCCGGCGCCCGGCCAGCCGCCGGCGCCCAAGCGCGCGACCTCGCTCGACGAGATCCTGCCGCTCGCCGAGCAGCGCCTCAGGGATTACCAGGGCGAGCGCTACGCGGAGATCTACGGAGAGCGCATGAAGCCTTTCCTCGCCGGCGATGCCAGGGTGGCGGCGGCCGTGGCGCGCCACCTCGCCACCTGGATGGCCTATGAAGACATCATTCGTGTCGCGGACCTGAAAACAAGATCTTCTCGTTTTCAAAGAATAAGAAGAGAAGTCGCCGCGAAGGACGACGAGCCGGTTGTGGTGATCGACTTCCTCAAACCCGGCGTCGAAGAATTCTCTTCCCTGCTGCCCTACGGTCTCGGCAAACGCGTCATCCAGTGGGCAGAAAGAAACGGAAAGCTCGACGCCTATAACGTCGGCATGCACATCCGCACCTCCGGCATCTTCGGCTACGCGCTGGTGCGAAGCCTGGCGTGGCTCAAGCCCTGGCGGCCGTACAGCTACCGCTACCACGAAGAGCAGCAGCTGATGGAGCGCTGGCTCTCGCTCGTCGCCGAGGCGGCGCGCCGTGACGCCGCTCTCGCCTTCGAAGTCGCCGAGTGCGCGCGGCTGATCAAGGGCTACGGCGAGACGCACCGGCGCGGCAAGGCGAACTTCCTCGCCATCGTCGATGCCCTCGTCGAGAATCCGGCCACTGCAGATGTTTCTGAACAAAGAAAAGCTATTCGTACTGCGCGAGACGCCGCACTCGCCGATCCCGAGGGCAAGGCCCTCGGCAGCGCGCTCGGCAAGCCCGTAGTGTGGATGAAGCCCGTAAAATCCGGCTGAAGGAGCTCCCCATGGCCAGCGTTCCCCCGACGAAGATCAGCAGCGCGCGGCAGGACCTCTACAAGCGCATGGACCGGCACAACACCGCGCCGCTCTGGGAGGTATTGCACGCGCTGATCCCCAACGAGCCCGCCACGGCCAGCAAGCCGTACCTCTGGAAATACAAGGACGTGCGGCCCTACATTACCGAGGCCGGCAAGCTGATCACCGCCAAGGAGGCGATCCGCCGCGTGCTGGTGCTCGAGAACCCGGGCATGCGCGGCCAGTCGTGCATCACCCAGAGCCTGTACGCCGGGCTGCAGCTCATCCTGCCGGGTGAGATCGCGCCCAGCCACCGCCACTCGCAATCGGCGCTGCGCTTCATCGTCGAGGGCTCGGGCGCCTACACCGCGGTCGACGGCGAGCGCACCAGCATGCGGCCGGGCGACTTCATCATCACGCCGTCGTGGACCTGGCACGACCACGGCAACCCCGGCAACGAGCCGGTGGTGTGGATGGACGGGCTCGACATCCGCATCGTCGAGCTGTTCGCGGCGCAATTCCACGAGGTCTATCCGGAGGAGGTGCAGCCGGTGACGCGCAGCGAAGGCGCGGCCACCGCGCGCTACGGCAACGGCCTGGTGCCGCTCGGCGCGGTTTCGCCTTTCGGCCATACCTCGCCGATCTTCAACTACCCCTACGACCGCAGCCGCGAGTCGCTCGACCTGCTGTCGCGCGACCAGCAAGCCGATGCCTGCCACGGCTGGAAGATGCAGTTCATCAACCCGCTCACCGGCGGGCACGCGATGCCGACCATCGCCGCGTTCATCCAGCTCCTGCCGGCGAAGTTCAAGTCGCAGCCCTATCGTTGCACCGACGGCACGATCTACTCCGTCGTCGAAGGAGGTGGAAAAGTCTTCATTGGCAATGAGGAATTCGTGTTCGAGCCGCGCGATACCTTCGTCGTGCCCTCGTGGACCCCGGTCCGCTTCGACACCACCGGCGAGACCGTGCTCTTCTCCTTCTCCGACCGGCCGGGGCAGGAAGCGCTGGGCCTGTGGCGAGAGAAGCGGGGATGAACGCCCCGGACAAGGCGCTGCTCAACAGGGCCTACAACAACCGCGAGCTGGTCCCGGACCATCCGCAGTACTTCGCCCGCTGGCAGGAAGGCTCGGCGCGCGCCCGCGCCAGCATGACCTGCCATCTCGACCTGCGCTACGGCGACGCGCCGGGCGAGACGATCGATCTCTTCCCGGCGAGGAAGGGCGACGGCAGCTGCATGATGTTCATCCACGGCGGCTACTGGCGCGCGCTCGACAAGAAGGACTTCTCCTTCCTCGCGCCCGCCTGGGTCGGCGCCGGCGTATCGCTGGCGGTGGTCAACTACGATCTCTGCCCGCGCGTGACCATGGACGAGATCGTGCGGCAGATGCTGCGCGCGAGCCGATGGCTCTGGCTGCACGCCGAGCAATACGGCATGGATCAGGACCGGCTCTACGTCTCCGGGCACTCCGCCGGCGGGCACCTGACGGCGATGGCGATGTGCGCGCTCTGGCCGCAGCTCGATGCGCGCCTGCCGAAGGACCTGTGGAAGGGTGGCCTGGCGATCAGCGGCATCTACGATCTGCGGCCGCTGATCGAGGTCGACTTCCTGCAGCAGGATCTGCGCCTTGACCCGGCGCTCGCGCTGCGCCTCTCGCCGGCGTTCTTACCGACTTCGACGCGCGCGCCGGTCATGACCTGCGTCGGCGGCGACGAATCAAGCGAGTTCCTGCGCCAGAACGCGATGCTCGGCGAGCGCTGGCGCTCGGCCTTCGCCGGCGACATCGCGATGCCGGGCAAGAACCATTTCTCGGTGATGGACGGGCTCGCCGAGCCGTCGAGCGCGCTTTTCCAGGGCGCGCGCCGCCTGATGAAGCTCGACCAATGAATGAATTTCGCAAACCCGGCCGCTACATCGACAGCGGTCACGCTGCGATCGTTTCCTTTTCCCAGGAAAACGTGAAAGGGAAAACCGATCGGGACCGCGCGATCTCGCTCTACTACGCGGTGCGCGACGAGATCCGCTACAACCCCTTCCTCGACTTCACCAGGCGGGCGGTGTTCACCGCCTCGGCCGTCCTCGAAGCCGGCGAAGGCTTCTGCATCGGCAAGGCGGCGCTGCTCGCGGCCTGCGGGCGCGCCGCGGGCCTCGCCACGCGCATCGGCTTCGCCGACGTCAAGAACCATCTCACCAGCCCGCGCCTCGCCGAGACCATGGGCAGCGACCTCTTCGTCTATCACGGCTTCACCGAGTTCCGCATCGGCGAGCGCTGGGTCAAAGCGACGCCGGCGTTCAACCTCGCGCTCTGCCGCCGCTTCCGCGTCAAGCCGCTCGAGTTCGACGGCGAGACCGACTCGATCTTCCACCCGTTCGACGAGGACGATCGCCGCCATATGGAATACGTGCGCGACCGCGGCAGCTATGCCGACGTGCCGGTCGAGGCGATCCAGCAGGCGTTCCGCGAGGCCTATCCGCGCTTCTACAATCTCGGCAAGGACGCAGCCAAAGAGTCCTTCACGCCGGGCTGATGCGCCGGCTCCTGGAAGAGAGCTTCCGCGCCGCCGTCGCCGCGGCGGATCCGCTGGCAATGCTTGCGCAACACCTTCCCCCTCGCCCTCGCGGCCGCGTGTTCGTTGCCGCCGCCGGCAAGGCGGCTGCTTCAATGGCTTTGGCTGTTGAAAGACATTTTTCTTCTGAAGTGCGAGGCGTCGCCATCACCCGTTACGGCCACGGCCTGCCGACGCAGCACATCAAGGTGGTCGAGGCCGGCCATCCGGTACCGGACGAAGCCGGGCACGCCGCCGCTCGCCAGCTGCTGGAGGAGGTGAAGAAGCTCGGCAAGGACGACCTGTTGCTCGCGCTCCTCTCCGGTGGCGGCTCGAGCCTGCTGTCGCTGCCGGCGCCGGGCGTTTCGATGGCGCAGCTGAAGCAGCTCACCGGACAGCTCCTGAAGAGCGGCGCGGCCATCCAGGAGATCAACACCGTGCGCAAGCACCTGTCGGCGATCGCCGGCGGACGCCTCGCTGCGGCGAGCGGCGCACCGGTGCTGGCGCTCATCATCTCCGACGTCACGGGCGACGACCCGACCCACATCGCCTCGGGGCCCTGCGCGGCCGACCCGACGACCATCGACGACGCGAAAGCGGTCCTCGTGAAATATCGCATTGCCTACGACGGGCCGTTTTCCGAGAGTCCCAAGTCCAGCAAGGCGACGAACAAGGTCATCGCCACCGCCTATCGCTCTCTGGAAGCGGCGGCGGAGGTGTTCCGCAAGCAGGGCATCCGCCCCGAGATCCTCGGCGACACCATAACGGGGGAAGCCCGTGAGGTGGGCCGCGAGATGGCAGAGCTGGCGCGCCGTACCGAGGGACCGGCAGCGCTGATCTCGGGGGGCGAGTGCACCGTCACCATCGAAGGTGAAGGCGGCCGCGGCGGGCGCTGCTGCGAGTTCCTTCTGTCGCTGGGCATCGCCACCGGAGGGATCTGGGCCATCGCCGCAGATACGGACGGTATCGACGGCACCGAGGACAACGCTGGCGCGATCCTCACTCCCGAGAGCATGAGCAAGGGTCCCGATGGAGAGGCCTTCCTCGCCCGGCACGACAGCTACGGCTTCTTCCAGAAGCTCGGCGATCTGGTCGTCACCGGACCGACGCGCACCAACGTCAACGACTACCGCGCGATCCTGGTCGCCTAGCTAGAATCCGGGCGAGGCGCCCTCCCGGCGCAACTAGGAGAAGCGATGGACCCGACTCAAGGATTGACGGTGCATTTCATCGACGGCAGCAAGGTGTCGTACGCCTTTCCCGATCAAGCGCCGAACGAGGCGGCGCGGCAGCTGCGCCTGGAAGAGTTCATGAAGAGCAACTTCCTCATGGTGATCGCCGACGGCGTGTTCACCATGCTGCCGGTGGCCAACATCAAGGCGATCCAGATGCCGGTGAGCGAGAACATGAAAAAAGTGCAGCTGCCCAAGCACGTCATCAAGGGCGCCACGCTCTCGCGCGGGGACTTCTAGCCTAGATCTTCTGCTGCGCGAGCCTGGCGCCGGTGGTCGGGCTCATGACCAGGAAGCCCGCATCGACCGGTAGCGCGACGCCGGTAATCCAGCGCGCCTCGTCGCTCGCGAGGAACACCGCCGCCCAGGCCACGTCCCAGCCGGTCCCCTCGGTGCCGAGCGGCGCAGCGTTCCTGCGCGTCTCGCGCAGCGCGGCGTCCATGCGCGGCGCCACCATCGGCCCGTAGATCAGGCCGGGAACGATGCAGTTGACGCGAATGCCCTGGCGGCCGTGGTCGCCGGCCATCGAGCGGGTGATGCCGATCACCGCCGCCTTGGAGGTCGAATAGGGCGTGCTCTGGTTGGCGCGCAGGCCGGCGATCGAGGAGAGGTTGATGATCGAGCCGCCGCCGCCGCGGATCATGTGCGGGATGGCGTACTTGCTGGTGAGGACGATGCTCTTCACGTTCACCGCCATCACCTTGTCCCACTGCTCCTCGGTCACTTCCAGCACGTCGGCGCGCACCGAGATGCCGACATTGTTGTCGAGGACGTCGAGCCTGCCGTAGCGCTCTATCGCGGCATCCACCATCGCCTTGCAGTCGGCGGCTTTCGACACGTCGCACTTGAACGCGGAGGCGGTGTTTCCTTCCTTGGCGATGGCCGCGGCGGTCTCCTGGGCGCGCGCCTCGACCGCGTCGGCGCAAAGCACCTTCGCGCCCTCGCGGGCGAACAGGATTGCCGTGGCTTTTCCGTTGCCGAGCTCGGGGCCGCTCGATCCCGCCCCGGTAACGATCGCGACCTTCCCAGCCAGCCTGCCGCTCATCTACGCGGCTTTGGCTGCCTTCTTCGCTTCCGGTTTCTTCTTTTCCCCGGCAGCTTCTTCCGCCGGCTTCTCGACCCGGTCCATCAGGCTGACCAGCGCCAGCGGCGCGTTGTCGCCCTTGCGGAAGCCGGTCTTGAGGATGCGCAGGTAGCCGCCGTTCCTCTTCGCGTAGCGCGGGCCAAGATCGTCGAACAGCTTGGCGACGATGCCGCGATCGCGCAGCCGGTCGTAGGCGAGGCGGCGGTTGGCGAGCGAGGCCTGCTTGCCGAGCGTGATCATCGGCTCGACCACGCGGCGCAGCGCCTTCGCCTTCGGCAGCGTGGTGGTGATCTCCTCGTGGCGCAGCAGCGACACCGTCATGTTGCGGAACATCGCCAGACGATGGCTGGAGGTGCGGCCGAGCTTCTTGAGTCCGGTCCCGTGACGCATGGCGCTTTCTTTCCTAGGTTCGGTGTTCCAGGCCGGCGGGCGGCCAGTTCTCGAGCTTCATGCCCAAGGTCAGCCCGCGCGAAGCGAGCACTTCCTTGATCTCGTTGAGCGACTTGCGCCCGAGGTTCGGCGTCTTGAGCAGCTCGGTCTCGGTGCGCTGGATCAGGTCGCCGATGTAGTAGATGTTCTCGGCCTTGAGGCAGTTGGCCGAGCGCACGGTCAGCTCCAGGTCGTCGACCGGCCGGAGCAGGATCGGATCGACCTGCGGCGACTTGGGCTGCTCGGTGGGCAGCGCCGTGCCCTCGAGCTGCGCGAACACGGAGAGCTGGTCGACCAGCACGCGCGCGGCGTAGCGGATCGCCTCTTCGGGCTCGATCGCGCCGTTGGTCTCGATGTCCATGATCAGCTTGTCGAGGTCGGTGCGCTGCTCGACGCGCGCCGACTCGACCGAGTACGACACGCGCCGCACCGGGCTGAACGAAGCGTCGAGGATGATGCGGCCGATACCCTTGGTCTCTTCCGGCAGGTAGCGCATGTTGCCCGGCACATAGCCGCGGCCCGACTCGACCTTGATCTGCATCTCGAGCTTGCCGCCGGTCGCGAGGTGCGCGACGACGTGCTCGGGGTTGATGATCTCGACGTCATGCGCCGGCTCGATGTCGGCCGCGGTGACCAGGCCGGCCGACTTCTTCAACGTCAGGATCGCCTCGCTGCGATTGTGCAGGCGGAACACCACGCCCTTGAGGTTGAGCAGGATGTCGACCACGTCCTCGCGCACGCCGTCGAGGGTGGAGTACTCGTGCACCACCCCCGCGATCTGCACCTCGGTCGCGGCATAGCCGGGCATCGAGGAGAGCAGCACGCGCCGCAGCGCGTTGCCGAGCGTGTGGCCGTAGCCGCGTTCGAACGGCTCCATCGTCACACGCGCGTGATTCGGAGAAACGTTCTGAACGTCGACAATACGGGGCTTAAGGAATCCAGATTGCGCCATTTGTGCAGGTCCTAAGTTACTTCGCGTAAACGCTGCGCGTTTACTTCGAATACAACTCGATGATGAGGCTTTCGTTGATCGTCTGCGGCAGCTCGGCTCGCTGTGGCAACGCCTTGAACGTGCCCTTCAGCGCCTTCGCGTCGACTTCCAGCCACTCCGGCAGGCCGCGCGAGGCGACCGCTTCGGCGGCGGCCTTGATCCGCAGCTGCTCTTTCTGCTTCGGCGCCACCTCGACGACGTCGCCGGGGCGAACTTGGTACGACGGGATGTTGACGCGCTTGCCGTTCACCAGAATGCCGTTGTGCCGCACCACTTGGCGGGCTTCTGCCCTCGATGCGCCGAAGCCCATGCGGAAGGCGACGGTGTCGAGGCGCGACTCGAGCAGCTGCAGCAGCCGCTCGCCGGTGACGCCCTTCGAGCGCGCCGCTTCCTTGTACGTGCCGCGGAACTGCCGCTCGAGCAGGCCGTAGATGTGGCGGACCTTCTGCTTCTCACGCAGCTGCTTGCCGTAGTCGGAGAGGCGCGCGCCGCTCTTCTGGCCGTGCTGGCCGGGCGCGTACGCGCGGCGCTCGACCGGGCACTTGTCGGTGAAGCACTTCTCGCCCTTGAGGAAGAGCTTCTCGCCTTCCCGGCGGCAATGACGGCACTTGTCGAGATTTCTGGCCATGTCGGCTCCCTAGACCCGGCGCCGCTTGGGCGGCCGGCAGCCGTTGTGCGGAATGGGCGTCACGTCCTTGA
>Ga0075352_1000079_pt1 | contig 13703 bp, 13 predicted proteins | sample Sandmound_TuleA__FD_120092 | JGI IMG/M metagenome (GOLD analysis project Ga0075352, IMG submission 120092) | Natural and restored wetland microbial communities from the San Francisco Bay, California, USA, that impact long-term carbon... | ecosystem: Environmental > Terrestrial > Soil > Wetlands ...
ATCCCTTGTAAACCTGCCCGGGATCGCCCGAATGGATCGCGCCGCGCGTCGCACCGGCGGCCGCGCCGGCCGCCGCGCCCGTTCCCGCGCTCCGACCCACGTCGCCGCGCACCGCGCCGGCGCCCGCTCCCGCTGCGCCACCGATGGCGGCGCCTGCCGCGCCGCTGCTCGCCACACTTCCGCCACTGTTATGCGTGATGCCGTGGCTCTCCGCTAGCCGGATGCAGTCGTCGATGTCCCGCTGCGCCACCTCCGGTCCGGCCTGGTTGTATTTCGCGTTGGGATAGAGCACGGGACGCTGCGTTGCGCACCCGGCGATGACCAGCAGGACGGTGGTGACAGCTACCCACACCACGTGAATATGGCGCCTGGTTCGTGTCATGGCATTCCGCGTGGACAAGGAGTTTGTTCAAATGCGGGACGCTTCCTCCCACACGGTACAAACGCGGCGCCATCAGGGGGCGATGACACGGAGGAGACGCCTGCCCCGGCGTTCTTCCTCCGTCAGTGACCCCTGCGGCAAGGCATTCCCCGCCGCAGGGCCCCCACTGTATGTCGCGTTAGATGATGATGATCAAGAGGATCACGACCAGTATGATGAGGATCCAGTCGTTTTGGCCGAGCGCGCCGCCCGCGGGCAGCGTGTCGATCCTACCGGCGACGACGCGAATTTCCTCATCGGTCATGGCGTCGACGCGCTTCTTCGCAACGTCGGGAGCAACGCCCAGCGACTTGAGCCGGTCTTCCACGTCTCCGCGCTCCATGAATGCCTGCACTTTCTCCCGATCGGAGCGGGACAGGACTTCCTCGGTGGACACGATGTCCGCCAACGCCGGAACGGACACAAACGCAAATGCGATTGCCGCGAGCACCGACTTCCAGCCAGGTACAATACCCTTATCCATGCGATTTCCCCCTTCGAAGTTAGGCAAACAGACCGCCGAATCCGCACACCGCGGCTACGGGTTCCCCCACATTAGCCCGAGTTGACGACCGTTGCAAGCTTGCCCCGGTCGCCGCGCTTCGTTCCCATTTCTGATACGCTTGCACGTATCGATACGTGAAATACGATACTGTCATGGCCCAGAGACCCGACGACAGGACCGGCGATCCCCGGATGGACCCAAAGTCCCTCTACCGCGAGGAGGTCATCACCGACCGCAAAGTGGGAACGATCCGCGTGCTGACCCCGATCAAATCCGACGGCTCGACCGACGCCAGCCGGCCGGTTTCCTACGTCGGCGAAGCGCAGCTGCTCACCTCGGTCGGCACGCTGCCGATCAACTTCGAGATCGAGGCGCAGACGCTCGATGAGGCGGTAAAGAGGTTTGCCGAGGTGGCCAAGGAAGCGGTGGAGCGCACGATGAAGGATCTACAGGAACTGCGGCGCCAGGCCGCCTCCTCCATCGTTGTGCCGCAGGGCGGCATGGGCGGTCTTGGCGGCATGGGGCCGGGAGGCATGCCGGGCGGGGGCAAGATTCAGATTCCGTAACCCTCGGCTCGCGGGTCGCGAGCCGCACGTGTACTTTCAATGGCCGCCGGCCTCCCCACCTGGATCGACCACTTTCCAGGCAACTTCATGTGGTCGAACGCGACGCTCGTTACCAAGGGAATGGCGCCGTACGGCGCGGTCGCGCTAGGCGAGATCGACAAGGTTTGCGAGCGGTTGCGCGGCCGCCAGCATGAGCCGCACGCGTGGTGGGAGGAATGGGGCGCGCTCGGCGAGCGCCTCGAGAAGGCGGCGGACGCCGCCGAGACGCGGGGCAGTCTTGCGAGCGCAGGCAACCTTTTTCTCCGTGCCGGGATGTACTACTTCACGGCGGAGCGCTTCATCGTGCCCGGCGCGAAGAAACGTGAGATGGGGCGCAAAGCGATCGAGTGCCAGACCAAAGGCATCCTGCGACGCTACCCAAATGTCGAACGAGTCGAGGTGCCGTACGAGGGAAAGGCCCTGCCCGCCCTCTTCATGAAAGTGCCGGGCGTAACGGTGCGCGCGCCCGCGATGGTGGCATTCGACGGTCTCGACAACTGCAAGGAGATGAGCGTCCTTTTCAACGGCCTCGAGTTCGCGGCGCGCGGCTGGCACACGCTCGCGATCGACGGGCCCGGGCAGGGCGAATCGCTGCGGCTGCGCGATATCAAGACCCGCCACGATTATGAGGCCGCCGGCACCGCGGCCTACGAATGGATCGCCGCGCGCGCCGAGGTGGACCCGAAACGGGTAGCGGTCATGGGCTACAGCTTCGGCGGCTACTACGCGCCGCGCATCGTCGCGTTCGAGAAGAGGTACTGCGCCTGCGTCGCGTTCGGCGCGATGCACTGGAGCATGGAGGCGTGGGTGGACGGCATCCGCCGCGCGGTGCGGGCCGATGCGAAGACGAGCGCGCAGTCGCACTTCCAGGTGCCGTGGGCGTTTGGCGCAAGAGACCTCGACGCGGCGGTGGAGATGGCGAAGCGCTTCAATCTCGCAGGCGTCGCGGGCCGGATCGAATGCCCGTTGCTGGTGGTCCACGGGGAAAACGATCGCATCGTGCCGCTCGACTCGGCGAAGAAGCTCTACGAGGCGGCGGGATCGAAGCGCAAGCACCTCAAGGTCTTCACTGCAGCCGAGGGCGCCGCCGAGCACTGCCAGGTAGACAACCGGCAGCTGGGCGTGGATTACATCGCGGATTGGCTCAGGGAAAACGCCTTCGGCACGTGACGCGCTGACGCCGCGGCGCCGTCACGGCTTTGCCCCCGGTTCCCCGCCGGCGGACGGATCGAGGCCTATGATCCCCCGCGAGCCCGCGGCCCCGGAGAAGATTGAGCGCATGCCGAGCAGCAGGAGCGTGAGCCCGATCACCAGCATGACCGCCGAGATCGGACGCGTGAAGAAGATGGAGTAGCTCCCCGCCGACATGGCGAGCGCCTGCCGGAAATTCAGCTCGAGCATGGGCGCGAGGACGAGGCCGAGGATGATCGGGGCGATCTCGAAGTCGAGCTTCCGCAGGATGTAGCCCACGACGCCCGCGCCCGCCATGATCCACACGTCCACCACGCTGTTGTTGACCGCGTACACGCCCAGCGTCGCAAATGCGAGCAGCGAAGGGTACAGGTACGAATAGGGAACCCGCAGAATATTCACGAAGATCCCGACCAGGGGCAGGTTCAGGATGAGCAAGACGGCGTTGCCCACGTACATGCTCGCTATCACGCCCCAGAACAGCGCGGGCTGCTCCTGGATGAGCAGGGGACCCGGGGCGATGCCGTGGATCATCATCGCCGCCAGCATGATGGCCGGGACCGCGCCCGAGGGCAGGCCCAAGGCGAGCATCGGCACCAGCGCCCCGGATGTCGCGGAGTTGTTCGCCGATTCGGGGCCGGCGACGCCCTCGACTGCGCCGTGGCCGAATCGCTCCGGATGCCTGGAAAGGCGCCGCTCGATCGAGTACGAAACGAAGGACGAAATGATGTGGCCCGGCCCCGGAAGGATGCCAATGAGAAATCCCAGAACGGTGCCGCGGCCGATCGGCGCGGCGCTCTCCCGCCACTCCTGCCGGTTGGGCAACAATTCCCGAAGGCGGGGCGAGCGCACATCGGTCTTGATGGCCTGCCCTGCGGAGAGCAAGATTTCCGATACTCCGAACAGGCCCACCGCCACCGGCACAACACCGATGCCGTCGCCCAGCTCCGCCAACCCGTAGTCGAAGCGGAACAGGCCCGTCATCGTGTCCATGCCGACCATCCCCAGCAGTAGCCCGAGCGCCGCCATGGTCAGGGAGCGGGTGATCGGACCACTGGTCATATACGCGAGCACCAGCAGGCCAAGAAGCAGTAACGCGAATTGCTCGGGCGGACCGAAGCGCAGGGCGAACTCGGCGAGCGGGGGCGCCAGCAGCATGAGGGCGAGGACGCTCAGGGTCCCGGCCACGAACGACCCGACCGCGGCGATCGCCAGCGCGGCGCCCGCCCGTCCCTTCTGCGTCATGGCGTAGCCGTCGATGCACGTCATCACCGAGGCCGCTTCCCCGGGTATGCGCATGAGGATGGAAGTCGTGGACCCGCCGTACATCGCTCCGTAGTAGATGCCCGCGAGCAGCACAATGGCGCTGGTCGCGTTCAATCCGAAAGTGGCGGGCAGGAGCAGGCTGATCCCCGCAAGAGGCCCGACGCCGGGCAGGACGCCCACCAGCGTTCCCACCAGGCAGCCCGCGAACGCATAGACCAGCACGTCCGGCGACAGGGCGGTGGCGAAGCCGGTTGCGAGGTTTTGCAGGATCTCGACCATCCGTCACAGCCCGAGCGGGCCCTGCGGCAGGGGCACCTGCAGCAGCGCGTTGAAGACGTAGTAGCTGGCGAAGGAAAAGCACGCCGCGAACACGACACTGGCGATCCAGCTCTTCTTCTCGAGGACGGCCACCAGCACGATCAGCGCGACGAATATCGTGAGCCGGTATCCGAGCCGCTCGAGCGCAAGCGCCATGAAGGCGCAGGTGCCCAGAATGAACAGCGCGTGCCGCCATTCCGTCCACGCGATCGCGGACATCCGCTTGCCGAAGCGCCCTCCGACAACCAGCCCGATGCTGCACGCGAGCAGCGTGAAGGCGAGCAGCGTCGGCATCGCGCCTGGCCCGGGCTCGGCAAGAAAACCAAACGGGATCTTCCGGCTCTCCCAGAGGACGAAGAGCGAGAACGCTGTGAAAAACGCGCCCGCTGCCTGGTCGATCGTCAGCGAGCGCACGCCCCCTGCCCTCAGGATTCCGCGAGGGGTTGCCGTATTACTTGGCGTCCGGCGGCGGAATGCGCCGGATAGCGGAGGCCAGTCTCTCGCAGTCGCGGTCCCACCATTTCTGGAATTCGGGCGCGTCCTGGTAGGCGGGCGGCATCTGCATCTTCATGGATGCCTCGGCAAACTGGGGGTCCGTCACCGCCTGCTTCACCGCGTTTCGGATGACCCCAAGCGCGTGGGTCGGGACTTCCTTGCGCGCGAACATTCCAACCCAGAGGTAAACCTCCATGTCGTAGCCGAGCTCTTTCATCGTGGGAAGATCCGGGTAGGCGGCAAGCCTCGTCGCGCCCGTATTCGCCAGCACGCGGAGCTTTCCGGCTTTCGCCTGCGGGGTGACCGCCCCGGTCGACAGCGCCGACACGAATGCGTGGCCGGCCACGATCGCGGTCATCGCGGGGCCGCCTCCGGTCGTCGGCAGATGGCGCATCTGGACGCCGGTGACCTGCTGGAAGATCTCCATCGCCATGTGGGCAACCGAGTAGGGCCCGGCCGATGCATAGAGAATCTCGTTCGGCCGCGTCTTGGCGTCCGCGACCAGCTGCTTCACGGTCTTCCAGGGCGTGCTCGGATGCACGATGAGGAGCGTCGGGTCGGCGTTGATGCGGCCGATTGGGACGAACTGGTCGCGGGTGAAACGCGGCTTGCGGCCCGCCACGCGGTCCGCCTCCGGAATCGTGCAGATGGAGAACACGGTGATCATCACCGTGTAGCCGTCCGCCGGGGCCTGAGATACGAATTGCGTGCCCACCGCGCCGCCGGCACCCGTGCGGTTCACCACGATCACGGGCTGCTTCAGGATCTTTTCCAGCGCCGGGGCGAGCGGGCGGGCGGTGAGATCGGCGGCGCCGCCCGGCGGATACGGCGAAACGAGATTGATGGCGCGGGTGGGATAGGGCTCCTGCGCGGCGGCACCGCCGGCAATCGACAGGAGACCCAGGAATGCCGCGGGTAGTACGCGAGCCATAGAACCTCCTCCATTATTGATTATTGTCGAGTCCAGTATGCGGGCTTCGATCTTTCCGTGTCAATTCAGCGGCGTTTTGCCGGAATAACCGGCAGCAGCACCTGCGCCGGCCGCCCGGGTCCCATGTGGAGCGTCACTCTTCCCCCGAAGATCGCCCGCGGCCGGTCGGTCTCGTCATCGTGCACGAACGGGCCGCAGCCGCGCATCGGGTTCTTCATGTTGGAAAGCGTCGTCGCCTCGCCCTCCCACTCGTAATCCTTGCCGCGGATCGTGAGAGCGATGCGGTAGCCCTTCGGCACCACGATGCAGGTCGGCCAGATCTCGACGTCGAGCTCGTAGAGCTGCCCGGGCTTGAGCGGCTGCTTCCGGTCATGAGTGTGGTACGGGCGATACGGCCGCGACAGCTTCTTGTCGAGATTGCGCTGCGAGGCGCGCAGCCAGCCCTGCCCGATCGGCGTGTGCGGATCGAGCGCCCCCTGGAACACGACTTCCTTGCCCGCCGGATCGAATACGCGCAGCACCGCGAAGATATCGGCATCCGCCGTTGCGGATGACACCCAAAGCTTGAGCGCCGAGGGCCCGGTGATCTCCGTCGCTTTCTCCAGCGGCGGTGTGGAGAAGGTGACGCCCTCGCCCAGCCCGTCGTACGCCACGGACTGCGCCGCCCGGCCCGGCTTGTTCGAAAGGCGCATGCCCTGCGGGTCCAGATAGAGCTTCGTCCACTTGGTGCGCTTGAGCGGCCATTCCTTCTCCTCGCGCCGCACGAACTTCTCGCCGGGATGGCGCACCCACAGCAGGACGCGCGGCTGCCTGTCCCATCCGTTCTTCTTCCCCTTCAGGAAGTAATCGAAGAACCGCTTCTGGAGCTTCACGCCGTAATCGGTATAGAACGGCGCCCAGTGCGAGCCGCCGTGCGCTTCGAGCCACTTCTGCCTGGAAGCGGCGCGCGCGAAGCCCTCGAAATTGCCGCGCGGATGCAGCCCCTGCCCGCCCCAGTTGGCGGCGGAGAGGAGCGGCGCCTTGACCTTCGACAAGTCACCCGTGCGCTCCTTGTAATAGGGATCGACGAGCGGGTGCTCGAGCACGCCCACCCACATGTCGGCGCGGTTCTTTACGAGCTCTTCCTCGGAGAGCGTCTCCGGCCCGCAAACGAGCTCGCCGGTCACCCGGCTCTTCGGCCCGCGCTCGCCGCGCCCGTGCTGCACCGTCTTCACCTGCATGTCCTGCCAGTGCTTGCGGAAGGTGCACGCGATGCCGCCGTGGCGGACCGAGTCGCGGTAGTAATCCACCCAGCCTTCCCACACGCACATCGCGGCGAGGTGCGGCGGCTGAAGCGCCGCGGCGCGCCACTGGCTGCTCGCGTAATAGGAAATCCCGTTCAGCCCCACCTTGCCGCTGCACCATGGCTGGGCCGCCGTCCACTCGATGCAGTTGTAGAAATCGCGGTTCTCGCGCGCGTTGTTGTGATTGAGATAGCCCGGCGAGCGCCCCGCGCCGCGCGAGTCCACGCGCACGCAGACGTAGCCGTCCGGCACCCACTTTTCGGGGTCCACGACTTCCCAGTTCGCGTACTTGTTGGTGGTGCCGGAAACGGCGTCGGGATTCTCGCGCGACATGATCTCCCACGCCGTCTTGTAGCCGTCCTGGAACGCGAGCCCTTTGCCGTACGGCCCGTAGCTCACGAGCGCCGGGTATTTCCCGTCCTGGAACGGCCGGAATACATCGGCGCGCAGCACGATCCCGTCGTCCATGGAAATCGGGACATCCCAGTCGATGCGCATGCCGTCACGGGTCTCGCTCTTGTATTCGCTCATCGTTCTGCTCCCAACGCTCATTCGGCCTTGATGCCCGCCTCGCGGATGACCTTGCTCCACTTCTCGATCTCGCCCGCGAGATACCGGCGCAAGTCTTCGGGCGAGCCGGGCTGCGGCTCGGCGCCCTGCGCGAGCAGCCGGTCGCGGGTCTGCGGCTCCTGCATGAGCGCCGTGATGTCGCGATTAAGGCGGTTTACGATGGCTGGCGGAGTCTTCGCCACCGCGAACACGCCGAACCAGCCCACCGCGTGGAAGCCCGGCACACCGGTCTCCGCGAGCGTCGGCAGCTCCGGGAAGACCACCGAGCGCTTCGAGCTCGTCACGCCGACAGCGCGCAGCTGTCCCTTCTTGATGTAGGGCGTGAGGATCAGCACGTTGTCGATGGCGACGTCGAGCCGCCCGCCCAGGAGATCCGGCATCACCTGCCCGGTGCCCTTGTACGGCACGTAGAGCATGTCGAAGCCTACCGTGCGTTTCAGCAGCTCGCCCGCCAGCCGCTGCAGCGATCCCGGCGTCGAGCCCGCGAAATTGAGCTTGCCGGGATTCGCGCGCGCGTAAGCGGCGAGGTCCACGACCGTTTTCACCGGCAGCGCAGGCTGCACCACGAGCACGTAGGGCGAGGTCCCGATGAACGCGATCGGCGCGAGATCGCGCTGGAGATCGAACGGCAGCTTGTAGAGGGTGCCGATGGTGCCCCACGATCCAGCCGCCATGATCAGCGTGTGGCCGTCCGGCTGCGAATTGACGACGAGCTGGATGCCGATGGTGCCGCTCGCGCCGGGGCGGTTGTCCACGACGACCTGCTGACCGAGGCGCTCGGAGAGCTTGGCCGCGACGATGCGGCCCATGACGTCGGTGCTGCCGCCGGGCGGAAGCCCGATGATGAGGCGTACGGGGCGGCTCGGGTAGCTTTGCGCGAGCGCTCCGGCGCAGGCGAGCGCCGCGAGTAGCGCCATCGCGATTCGGGCTGCTGCGCTCATCGCCTCAACCCTGTCACTTCACGGGAATGACGGGCAGCAGGATGTACGACTGTTTTTCGCCTCCAGAATAGAGGGTGTACTCCGCCCCGGCGTTGTAGTCGGCGTGGTAGTGCGTGTACGGCGCGCTGCCGACGCCGTCGCGCGGCTGCACGTCCACGCGCAGCCGGTGCCCCTTCGCGAGCACGATGCAGGTCGGCCAGATTTCCACCTGGCACTCGACCGGCTCGTTCGGCTTCAGCCACAGCCGCTCGTCGTGCGGGTGGAACGGGCGGTACGGGAGCGTTTTCGCGGGATCGAGCTTGCGGTGCGAAGCGCGCAGCCACCCCTTGGTGAGCGGCACCGGCTGGCCATGCTGCCCGACTTCCCACACGTCCTTGCCGTCGGGGCCGATGTTGCGCAGCGTGACAAAGATATCCATGTCCTCGGTCGTGCTCGAGACCCACAGGTTCATCATGAGGGGGCCGGTGATCTCGGTGTCCTCCGGCAGGGGCGCGGTCTGGAACGAGACGCCGAGGCGTCCGCCGCCCCCGTGCGTGGTCGAAAGCGAAGAGCCCGAGGCGACGCCCGCCGCGGTCATGGCGCTCGCGGGATAGGTCACCTTCGCCTCGGCCGCGGGCTTCTCGCGCACCAGCTCGCCCTCGCTTCCCATATCGTCATGGCCCTGCGGGCGGTCGATCCTGAGATACATCCGGGTCCAGCGCGTGCGCGCGAGCGGCCACTCGTTCTCGAAGCGGAAGCGATACGGCTTGCGGCTGCCGCCGGTGCGGATCTCGAGCTTGACCGGCGGCTCGTCGAGGATCCCGGTGTCGATGCCCTTCAGCCAGTAGTCCATCCACCGCAGCTGGTCCATGCGCCCCTCCTCCGAGTGGAACGGATGGAAGTGCGTGCCGGTGTGGATGCGCAGCTTCTTCACCTTCGAGGCCGCGTTCATGTAGCCCTCGGTGTTGCCGCGGAGGTGCAGCGCGAAGCCGCCCCAGTTGCCGGCGCTGTAGAGCGGAACGTTGATGCGGTCCCAGCGCGCGCTGCAGAGGCGCCAGTACTCGGAGTCGAGGTCGTTTCTCATCATGTTCCAGATCATGTCGTTCTGGAACGCGTCGGGGTTGTAGGCGCGCGGGCGCCCGAGAAGATGGTGCGCGGTGTGCGTCAACCACCAGTTGCCGATGAATCCCAGCGAGAAGATGCCGCCGTGATAGGCCTGGTCGCGGTACTGGTCGGCCCGTCCCTCCCACGGCATGATGCACTTAAGCGAAGGCGGCTGGAGGTTCGCGACGCGCCACTGCGAGCTCGCATGGTAGGAAATGCCGAGCGTGCCGATCTTCGCGGAGCACCAGGAAAGCCTGGCGATCCACTCGATCGCGTCGTAGAAGTCGAGCGATTCCTGGTACGAGCTGGGATCCGATTTCCCGGGCGATTTGCCCGTGCCGCGCGAGTCCACCCGCACGCAGGCGTAGCCGCGCGGACACCACCACATGGGATTGACCGTCTCCCAGTTCATGTAGGGATTGGCCTTCTCCTCGAGGTCCGCCGGCGGGATCCACGGCTTGTCCTTCTGGTAGACGCTGATGTTCATGACGGCAGGGAAGCGCTCGGCGCCCCCATCCGGGCGGAAGATGTCGGCGTAGAGGAGCGTCCCGTCCCGCATCGGGATCTTCACGTCCTTCTCGACGATCAGCTTGTAGTCCTTCGGCTGGGACACGCGGGCGGCTTTTTCGGGACCCGTCATTGAATCTCCTTTGCGTCAGTCAACCTTGAGGCCGGCCGCTTTCACGAGCTTGCCCCACTTCTGGATCTCGGTGCGCGTGAACTCCCCGAACTGCTCCGGGCTCGAGGTGACGACCTCGAAGCCGGTGTTGAAGAGACGCTCCTTCACGTCCGGAAGCGCCACCACCTTGATCGTCTCGGCGTGCAGACGCCCGATGATCTCCTTCGGCGTGCCGGCCGGCGCCGACAGCCCGTACCACGATCCTGCCTCGTAGCCCGCTACGCCGGTCTCGGCAAGGGTCGGAAGCTCCGGCGTCGAGGGCGAGCGTTTGGCGGTGGTCACCGCGAGCCCGCGCAACCTCCCCGCCCTCACGTAGTTGATCGCCGAGGGCATGGTGGCGAAGGCAAGGGACACCTCGCCGCCCACGAGCGCGATCATGGACGGACCACCGCCCTTGTACGGCACGTGCACGGTCTTCACCCCCGTCAGGCTGTTGAACAGTTCCCCCGCGAGGTGCGCCGCCGAGCCGTTGCCCGACGAGGAGTAGGTGAGCTCGCCGGGGCGCGCTTTCGCGAATGCGATGAACTCCTTGACCGACTTCACGGGCACCGAGGGATGTACCACCAGGATGTGCGGTGTGGTGGCGAGCTGCGTGATCGGCGCGAAATCCCGGACGAGATCGTAGTTGAGACGCGTGTAGAGGCTCGCGCCGATCGCATTCGTGATGGTCGCGAGCATGAGCGTGTAGCCGTCGGGAGGGGACTTCGCCGCGATTTCCGCGCCAATGTTCGCGCCCGCGCCTCCGCGGTTCTCGGGAACGACCTGCTGGCCGAGCGCCTCGCCGAGCTTCGGGCCGATCGCGCGCGCCATCGTGTCGGTGCCCCCGCCGGGCGGGAACGGCACCACCAGCCGGATCGGCCTCGTCGGATACTGCTGCGCCGACGCCGGCACTCCCGTGAGCAACGCCGCGACACTCGTCAACAGGGAAATCAGAATTGTTCTCATAGCGTCCCCCTTCAATCGTCAACTCCTCACTGAATCACCTCAACACCTCGTCACCTATCCCTTATCACTCATCACCTATCGGTCAGTAGGACGTGAGTCCGCCGTCAAGCACCAGCGTCTGCCCGGTGATGTAGGCCGCCTCGGCGCTCGCGAGATAGCACACCATTCCTGCTACCTCGTCGGACGTGCCGAACCGGCGGAACGGAATGCGCTCGATCATCGCCTTCCGTGCCTCCGGATGCGCCGAGAAGTATTCGGCGCGCGACGGCGTGTCCACCGTGCCCGGCGCGATCGCGTTCACGCGGATGCCATGCTCCGCCCACTCGATGGCGAGCATGCGCGTCATCTGGATGATACCCGCCTTGGATATGCCGTAGGTCGAGCGCTGCGCGTAGCCGACCATCCCGTGGGTCGATGCGAGGCTGATGACGCAGCCCGGACGCCCGGCTGCGATGAGGTGCCGCCCCATTCTCTGGCTCATGAAGAACGTGCCCGTCAGGTTGACCGACATCAATTCGTCCCATTCCTGCGGGGTCACCTCGAGCGCCGCGCGCCGCAGCGTGACGGCGGCGTTATTGACGAGCGCGTCCAGGTGGCCGAATGCGCTCACCGCCTGCGCCATCGCACGGTCGATGCTGGCCTCAGAACGCAGATCGAGCTCGACGGGCACGGCGCGCGCCCCGGCCGCGGCAATTCGCTCGAGCGTGCCGGCGAGCGTCTCCACCCGGCGCGAGGAGACGGCGACGTCGCAACTGTCACGGGCGAGCGCAACCGCGATCTCGGCCCCGAGGCCCTGCGATGCCCCCGTCACTAACGCAGCTCTTCTTTCCGTCACCCCTTTGCCCCACACCCCAACCCTCTCCCCACTACCGCGGGGCGAGGGGGGTGTTTATCACTCGACCTTGATGTTCGCCGCCTTCACCACCTTGCGCCAGTTGGCGATCTCGCTGTCGATCCGTGCCGCAAATTCCTGCGGCGTGCTGGTCAGCGGCTCGACGCCCTGCGTGAGGAACTGCTTGTTCATCTCGGGAGTCTTCAGCATCCTGACTAGCTCCACATTGGCCTTCTCGACGATCGCGCGCGGAGTGCCCCCCGTGAAGACGAGCCCGTACCAGACGTCGAACGCGTAGCCCTTGGCGCCCGATTCGGCCGCGGTCGGCACATCAGGCGCCACCTGGGCCCGCTTCGATCCCGTGACCGCCAGGCCCCGGACCCGGCCCGCTTTCATGTGCGGCAGCACCGTCGCCAGCCCCGCGATCACGAGCTGGATCTCGCCGCCCATCACGGCCGTCAACGCCGGGTTGCTGCCCTTGTACGACACGTGCAGCATGGATATTCCGGTCTGCAGTTCCAGCAGCGCGATACCCAGGTGGGAGGCCGATCCGACGCCGCCCGAGCCGTACTTGATGTCGCCCGGCTTGCTCCTGGCAAGCGCGATGAGCTCGGCGACCGATTTCACCGGAAGCGACGGATTCGCGGCGAGCAGAAACGGCTGGTTCGCGGCGATGGTGATTGGCGCTAAATCCTTTTGCGCATGGTACGGAAGGCCCGGGCGTACGACCGGGGCGAACGTCAGGTGCCCCACGCTGCCGAGCAGCATGGTGTAGCCGTCGGGAGTGGCCTTGGCGACGATGGCGACGCCCACCGTGCCGCCGCCACCGCCGCGGTTGTCCACCACGACCGTCTGGCCCCACGCATCGGTGAGCCCTTGCCCGATCCACCGCGCGATGATGTCGGTGCCGCCGCCGGGCGCGCTGGGCACCACCAGGCGGATCGATTTGTTCGGGTAGCCGGCGGCGCCCGGCTTCGCCGTCTGTGCGAGCGCGGGCGAAACCAGTCCCATTGCGACCGTGATTGCCGCGAAGATCGTCGTTTTCATCGGATTCCTCCTCGTGGACCGGTGCAGCCGTCCGCTCCCTGCGGTCGCTTGCGCCGCTCGGAACGCGATGACATGATCACATAAAAGCGCCGGCGACATGCAACAGGCGCTGCCCACCCTTGAATTCCATAGTGTGAGACCAGCCATGGCGAAACGAAAGACGGCGCGGCGTGATTACAAGGATCGATTCGAGCGCGGCATGCGGGTGCTGAAGAGGATGGGCCGGCAGAACCTGATGCTGAACCAGAAGGCGCTATCGCCGGAGATGTACGAGATGTCGGTCGGGCATCTGTTCGGCGACGTCTGGGGACGGCCCGGGCTCTCCCTGCGCGACCGCCAGCTCGTCACGCTCGCCGCCAACATCGCCATGGCGCGCCCGACCGGCAATCATTCGCATTACCTCTCCTCCATGCACCTCGGCATCACCAAGCGCGAGATCATCGAGGTCATGATCCAGGTCGGGCACTACACCGGCTGGCCGACGCTCTCCAATTCCGTGCGCCAGTTCACCGAGATCCTCGAAGAGAAGAAGAAAATGGACCGGGCAAAGAAGCTCGGCAAGACGTATCACTCCAGGCTGCTCTGACCGGG
>Ga0075352_1000080_pt1 | contig 13647 bp, 11 predicted proteins | sample Sandmound_TuleA__FD_120092 | JGI IMG/M metagenome (GOLD analysis project Ga0075352, IMG submission 120092) | Natural and restored wetland microbial communities from the San Francisco Bay, California, USA, that impact long-term carbon... | ecosystem: Environmental > Terrestrial > Soil > Wetlands ...
ATGACACGCTGGCGCTTTTCACCTCCCGGCGGATGGCCGCGATCGAACAGCTCGGTCGCGACCGGTCCCGGCGCGATGGCATTGACCGTAATACCCCCGGAGGCCAGCTCCAGGCACAACGTACGGGTCATGCCGATCAACCCCGCCTTGGCCGCCGAGTACGCCGTCCGGCCGGTCTTGCCCATCGCCGCGCGCGAGGAAATGTTGACGATCCGGCCGAATCCCGCCGCGCGCATCCCGGGCGCGAAGGCCTGGATGAGGATCATCGGTGCGCGCACATTGACTGCCATGGCGCTATCGAGGTCCTCCACGGTCGTCTGCTCGAGCGTCCCCGGGCGATTGACGCCGGCGTTGTTGACCAGGTAGCGGACTGCATGCCGTGCAGCGACTTCAGCGGCAACCTTGCGTGTGGCCTCGGCATCGGCGAAATCCACGCCGTAATACAGCAACCGTTCGTGGCGAAGCCGCGGCGGCCGCCTCTGCAGCGAAATCACGGTACGCCCGCCTTCGAGCAGGAGACGCGCCACGGCTTCGCCGATGCCCGAACTCGCTCCCGTCACGACGGCGGCGCCTTCCATCAGCCTCTCACCCGAAAATCGCTCGCGCGATTATATCGCCGCGACGCGCCGGGCCATCGGTCCGGCCCGAATCCTATATCATGCCGTGCGATCCCCATGAAACGGACCGCTCCCGAAATCCTGCGCGCTGTCATCATTGTCGCGGCCATCACCGGAGGACTCGTACTCGATCAGCGCCTCGAGTTCTGGGGACAGCCGCTCACCAATCTGGGTGTCTGGGGGCTTTTCCTGTTCTGGCTGCGCCAGGCACCGCCCGACGACCAGGTGGCGCTTGTTGCCTGCGTGGTTTACGCCGCGCTCGGCGAGATCGTCCTGTCGTTGGTGTGGGGACTTTACGAGTACCGGCTCGGCAACATTCCGCTATTCGTGCCGCCCGGCCACGCGCTGCTGTTCACGCTGGGATCGCTGCTCGCCACGCGCGTGAATGACTGGATCAAGTGGGTCATACCGCTTGCTGCGGCGCCGTTCGTCTGCCTCGCACTCGTTACCGGCACGGGCACGCTCGATGCAATGCTTTTCGTCCTGTTCCTGCTCTGCATACTGTTCGGGCGGGCATCCCGGCTCTATGCGGTCATGTTCGTGCTGGCGCTCGCGATGGAGATCTACGGTACTCTGCTCGGCAACTGGACGTGGGGCGCGAAAGTGCCGTGGCTCGCGCTGACGACGACCAATCCGCCGCTCGCCGCTGGCGCGTTCTATTGCGTCCTCGACCTGCTGGTCGTGGCGACGGTAGCGAGGACACGGCGGTTTGCCGGGGCCGTTCCCGCGCTCGCCCCGACGCGGTGAGCCGGCCGCCTATCCGAGGAAGCCGATCAGCCGCCACCACAGGTACTGCAGTGGCAGGATCACGACGAGGCTGAACGCCGCAAGCGGCAGGGCGAGCTTGAGCATGGCCGCCACCCGAAGCGCACCGACCCGAAGTCCCACCATAGCCGGCGGCACCTGGTACGGGAGCAGGAAGGTGGTAAAGCCGATGCCGATCGTCATGAGGACGGTCTTCAGCGGCCACCCCGTCGCCTGGGCGAGGAACTCGGCGAGCGGCGCAAGCACCGCTGGCTGCGCGGGGTTGGTGGTGAACAATCCCGCGAACGTCGCCAGCAGCGACAGCCAGACGAAATTGGAAAAATCGGCCCCGGGGGCGAGCGGCACCGCGCCGTGCAGCACCGTCCCGAGCCCCTCGCTCAGGCCGGACTCCTGGATGACCAGCCCGAGCCCCAGCGTTGCGCCGACGTAGAAGTACGGACCGAGACGCACCTCGTGAAACGCGGAGACCGGCATTACGCCCACGCGCGGGAGCAGGCATGCAATGGCCGCCGCAAGCGCGATCCAGCCCGACTTGATCCCATGCAGGAAATCGGTGGCCCACAACGCGATCGCGGCGGCGAGGATCAGCGCCATGCGCTTTTGCGCGGGCGTGAGCGACGTCGCCGACCGTGCACCCGGCGTGCCGCGCGCGACAGCAGGAAAGAGCCAGAGCACGAAAACAATGATCGCGACGCTCTTGACGAGGCCCAGCACCGGAAACTGCAGCCACAAGTACTCGGCATAGCTGATCTCGATGCCATAGAGCGCCTCGGCCGAGCCCGCGAGGACGAGATTCGGCGCATTCGCCGGCAAGACCGCGGTCCCGCACTGGTAGGTGGCGACGATGGCCGCCAGGCATAGACCGTTGTAGCCGGTGCTGCCGTGCGCGAAGCCGACGCGTTGCGCCAGCACCATTACGATCGGCAGGAGCAGGAGCACGCGCCCGACCGTCGCCGGGATGAGAAACGACAGAACGACGGAAGCCACGACCACGGCCATGACCAGTCGCGCGTAGGAGTGGGCGAGGCGCTCGAATAACTTTCCGGCGAGGCGCTCAGCCAGCCCGGTCTGGTTCACCGCGGTTGCCATGACCAGCCCGCCGAGCACGAGCCACAGCGTGGCGGAGGCGAACCCGGAGAACACCACAGGCGCAGGTGCTATCGCCAGCACCATCGCCAGCAGGAAGAACAGCAGACCGACGATGTGCTCCGGCAGCGTTCCGACTGCCCACAGGCCGACAGTGAACACGGCGAGCGCGGCCGCATGCATCGTTGCCGGCGAGACGCCGGCGGGCGGCGGCAGCCAGTACACCGTGACCGCCGCCGCGACGACGACCGCGGTGAACAGCGTGGACGCCTTCATCGTCCGGAGATAATGAGGAAAGATCTCCCTGACGGGTAGGCAGGATGCGCCGTCATCTCGATCTGAACTTGGCGGCGAGGGCGTCGGCTCCGCGCACGAGCATGCCCGTGTCGGCGCCCACCGCGACGAATAGGAACCCCGCATCGAGGCAGCGCTGCCCGTCGGCTTCCCCCACCAGTATGCCGGGCGCCTTGCCCGCCTTGCGGATCCGCTTCGCTGCGTCTTCCATCGCCTTCCAGACCTCCGGATGCTGCCAGTTGCCGAGGTGCCCCAGGTCGGCGGCGAGATCGTTCGGGCCGATGAAGATGCCGTCCACGCCCTCGACCGCGGCGATCGCTTCGAGGTTCTTCAGCGCGAGCCGCGTCTCCGCCTGCACCAGGACGCACAGCTCTTCGTGCGCGCGCTTCATGTAGTCACGGGTCCGGCCATAGCCCGCGGCGCGGGTCGAGCCCGCAACCCCGCGCACGCCCTCCCGCGGATAGCGCGTATAGCGCACGGCGCTTTGCGCTTCTTCAGCCGACTGGACGTAGGGCAGCAGCAAGGATTGCGCGCCGATGTCGAGGACGCGCTTGATGAGCACCATGTCGTTCCACGCGGGACGCACGACCGGCGTCGCCGTGCCGCCCGTCATCGCGTGCAGCTGCGACTGCACCATCGGCAACTCGTTCGGCGAGTGCTCCGTGTCGAGCAGCACCCAGTCGAAGCCGGCGTGCGCGAGGATCTCGGCCACGATGTGGCTCGAAAGGCTCGACCACACGCCGATCTGCGGTTTTCCCGTCTTCAGCGCGCGCTTGAACTGGTTGACTGGCAGTTCCATAGGTTAGTGGTGGGTATCGGGGTCGGGTGTCGGTTGCCCGTGGTGCAGGAAATCGAAATCGCAGCCCTGGTTCGCCTGCGTGACGTGCTGCGAGAACACCGCGCCGTAGCCGCGCGTGTAATGCGGCGCGCGCGGCTTCCACGCCGCCCGCCGCTTCACCAGCTCCTCGCCGCTCACCTTGAGCTCGAGCTTGCGCGCCGCCACGTCGAGCTCGATCAGGTCGCCGTCGCGCACCAATGCGAGCGGCCCGCCGACGAAAGCCTCGGGCGACACGTGCAGCACGCACGTGCCGTAGGACGTGCCGCTCATGCGCGCGTCGGAAACGCGCACCATGTCGCGCACGCCGCGCTTCAGCAGCTTCTTCGGGATCGGGAGCTGGCCCCACTCGGGCATGCCCGGTGCCCCGAGCGGGCCGGCATTCTGCATCACCAGCACCGAGTTCTCGTCGACCTTGAGATCGTCCGCGTCGATCCGCGCGCGCAAATCCGCGTAGTCGCTGAATACGACGGCGGGCCCGGTATGCTTGAGCAGGCGCGCTTCCGCCGCGAGCGGCTTGATCACCGCCCCGTCGGGCGCGAGGTTGCCGCGCAGGACGGCCAATCCCCCGGTTTGCGACAGCGCCTTCTCCCGCGTGCGAATCACGTCGGTATTGTAGATCTGCGCGCCGGCGATGTTTTCGCCCAGCGTACTGCCGTTGACGGTGAGACAGCCTGCATTGAGGAGCGGAGTGATTTCGTTCAGCAGCGCGCGCAGGCCGCCCGCATAGTAGAAGTCCTCCATTAGGTATTGACCGGCCGGCCGCAGGTTGGCGAGCACCGGCACACGGCGCGCGATGGCGTCGAACCGCTCCAGTTTGAGCTCGACGTCCGCGCGTCCCGCCATCGCGATCAAGTGGATGAGAGCGTTGGTCGAGCCGGAGAGGGCGTGCACGACCGTGATCGCGTTGTCGAATGCCTGCGCCGTCAGGATCTCGGACGGCCGCAGGTTCTCCCAGACCATCTCGACGATGCGGCGGCCGGTCGCGCTCGCCATGCGCGGATGGGCGGAGTCGGCGGCCGGGATCGACACCGCGCCGGGCAGCGTGAGCCCGAGCGTCTCCACGGCCGATGTCATGGTCGAGGCGGTGCCCATCGTCATGCAATGGCCGTAGGAGCGCGCAATCCCCTCCTCGACCTCGCGCCAGTCATCTTCGGTGATCTTGCCCGCGCGCAGCTCCGCCCAGTACTTCCAGCGGTCGGTGCCGGAGCCCAGCTGTTCGCCGTGCCAGTTCCCGCGCAGCATCGGACCAGCCGGCATGTAGATAAACGGCAGCCCCATTGAGGTCGCGCCCATGACGAGCGCGGGCGTGGTCTTGTCGCAGCCCCCCATCAGCACCGCGCCGTCCACCGGGTGCGAGCGCAGCATCTCCTCCGTCTCCATCGCGAGGAAATTGCGGTAGAGCATGCTGCTCGGCTTCTGGAACGTCTCGCTCACCGCCATCACCGGGAGCTCCACGGGGAACCCGCCCGCCTGCCACACGCCGCGCTTCACTTCTTCGGCGCGCGTGCGGAAATGCGCGTGGCACGGCAGCAGATCGCTCCAGGTGTTGATGATTCCGATCACCGGTTTGCCCGCAAAATCAGTTCGCGCGTAGCCCATCTGCAGGGCGCGCGATCGATGGCCTTGCGAGCTCAGGTCTCCACCGCCGAACCAGCGGTGGCTCCTCAGGTCCTCAGGTCGAAGCCGGGAACGCGACATGGAACGACCTCTCACTTGCCTTCAGGTACGTACTGCTTGCCGATGCCCGGCTTGCTGCGGCCCATGCCAGGCAGCTCCCAGATGCCCGCCCCGGCGGGATTCAGGTTGCCGTCGATGTTGGCGTCGATCACACATGGCTTGCCGCTGGCGATCCCTTGACGCACCGCATCGGCAAGATCCGAAGCGCGCCCCACGCTCACGCCCGCGATGCCCGCCGCGCGCGCCATCGCGGCGAAATCGGGGTTGTAGGGCTTGTTGGTCCCGGGGTGCCTGAAATCGGTGGCCAGCTCGCGCCCGCCCAGGTAACCGCGCTGCAGGCCGCGAATCGACCCGTACGCGTAATTGTTCCACACCAGGTAGACGACGGGTATCTGGTACTCATAAGCAGTCCCCAGCACGTTGGCGTGCATCAGGAACGCGCCGTCCCCGACCACGGCAACGCACGGGCGCGCGGGAGCCGCGAGCTTCGCGCCCAGCGCGCCGGCAACGCCAAACCCCATCGGGCCGAAGCCCATCGAACCGATCAGCGAATCCGGGCGCTTCGGCCTGCAGAACTGGATGAGCCAGTTGTGGTGCACGCCGATGTCGCTCACGAGGATCGCGTCCTCCGGAAGCACGCGGTCGATCTCATGCGCGGCACGCTGCGGGGCGATCGGGGTCGTGTCCGCCCTGAAGCCGGGAGCGACGAAGTCCTCCCACTCCTTGCGGTAGCCCGCGATCGCATCGAGCCACGCGCCGCGTTCCGCCGGCATCCTTCCGCGCGCAAGGCGTGAGTCGATCTCGCTGAGGAGCTGCCTCAGGAATGTGCGCACGTCAGCCATCAGCCCCAGTGCGACCGGGTAGTTCCGCGCGATTTCGTCCGGGTCGATGTCGACATGGATCAGCTTTGTCGGCGGGATGGTGAACGAGAATCCCGGTATCCACGAGCTCGACGTGCGGTCATCGAACCGCACGCCCAGCGCGAGCAGCACGTCGGCCTGCCGTGCCGCGTGGTTCGCCTGGTACGGACCGTTGCGCGCCACCAAGCCCAACGCCAGCGGGTGCGTGGCGTCTATCGCCCCGATGCCGCTCGCGGACATGGCGACCGGGATCCGCAGCTTCTCGGCAAGCGCTCGCAGCTCTGTAGTCGCGCCGCCATATCGGACTCCCTGCCCCACGAGAATGACCGGGCGCTGCGCCTGCATGAGCATGTCCGCCGCCTTGGACACTCCCTCCGGATCGGCGCCGCAGCGGCAGGAGATGTTGGCGTTCCAGTCCTCGGGCCGCGGTGTTTCTTCCGGAATCGGTTCGTTGAACAGGTCGAACGGAACGTCGAGCACGACCGGTCCCGGACGGCCGGTCACCATGGTCTTCCACGCCTGGCGCACGAAGACCGGCAATTGCGCCGCGGTCGTCGGCTGGAACACGCGCTTGCAGTAGGCGCGCACCGTCGACGGGAAATCCGCCTGATAGTGCCGGTAGGTTTCCTGGAACGCGCCGCGGTTGAACTGGGTGGTCGGCACGTTACCCGTCACCGCGAAGAACGGCACGGAGTCGAAGAACGAGTTCGCGAGGCTGATCGGCAGGTTTGCCGAGCCGGGCCCGCAGGAGGTGAACGTCGCCGTCGGCTGGCCGGACACGCGGTAATAGACGTCGGCCATGAAACCGGCGACGCTCTCGTGATGCACGGATACGGTCTTGATCTCGCCGGACCGCGCGTGCAGCGCATCGATGAACCCGATGTTGCCATGGCCGCACAGCCCGAAGATGTACGGCACTTTCTCCCGGATCAGGTAATCGACGATGACGCCCGCGCCATCGCGGGCGGCGGGCTTGCTTGGCGCATTCATGAAAATACTCCCTGGGGTCAGTCGGCCGTGGCGCCCGACGCCTTCACCACCTTTGCCCACTTGGCAATCTCCTCGCGCACGAAGCGCGCGAAATCCTCCGGCGACTGCGGCGACGGCTCCGCGTCCATCCGTTGCAACCGCTCCCGCAAATCCGGTGCCTCCAGGACGGCGGAGATGTCGCCGTTCACCTGGGTCACGAGATTCCGCGGAAGCGCGGCAGGCGCGAACACGCCGTACCACGACGTCACGTCGAATCCAGGCAGGCCTGCCTCGCTCACCGTCGGCACGTCGGGAAGCAGCGGCGATCGTTTCGTGCTGGTCACCGCAATCGCACGCAGCCTGCCTGCCTTCACGTACTCCATGGACGGCGGCAGACCGATCGAGGCGAGCTGCACGTGCCCGGCCACGAGGTCGGTCACCATCTGCCCGGACCCTCCCTTGTACGGAATGTGGGTCATTTTCACCTGGGCCATGATCATGAACAGCTCGATCGCGAGGCGGTTCGGCGACCCGGGGCCGGGGGAGCCGAAATTGAGTTCGCCCGGCCGGCTCCTGGCGAGCGCGATGAGGTCCTTGACCGACTTCGCGGGCAGCGAGGGGTGCACGACCAGCGCGCTCGGATAACCGGCGATGCGGTTGATGGCCACGAGGTCCTTGGCGAGGTCATAAGGAAGTTTGTGGTAGAGCGTCATATTGATTGCGTGCGGCGCCCCGGCCACCAGCAACGTGTAGCCGTCTGGCGCCGACCGCGCGGCGACTTCCGCGCCGATGTTGCCGCCGGCACCCGGGCGGTTGTCCACGATCACCTGCTGGCTCCAGCGCTCGCCCAACTTCAGAGCCGTCAACCGCGCCAGCACATCGGTCGCGCCGCCCGGCGCGAACGGCGCGATCAACCGGACCGTCTTGACCGGATAATTCTGCGCCGCAGCGGGTGCCGCGGGGGATGCCGCGACGATTACCATGAGCGCCACGAACCGCATGTCTTCACCTCGTGTCGAAGTCCGCTTCGTGAACGGCGGCCGGGAAGAATGCCTAGTGTAGAATCGTGACCCGCCCCCGCACAACAGGAATTCCATCATGAACGCGCCGCAGCAGACCCCCTCGCTTGCGAAGAACGTCAGCCGCATTTCGCACCTCGATCTGCCCGGCGCCGGACAGGTCTACGTGGACGGGAAGCACGCCTACGTCGGCCACATCACCAACAAGGAAGGGCTCGGCACCAGCATCCTCGACGTGTCCAACCCGAAGCAACCGCGCCTGATTTCGCAGGTCCCGGTGGGCGACGCGAACTCGCACAGCCACAAGGCGCGCGTCATCGGCGACATCATGATCGTGAACGTCGAGCAGAACATGAGCGCGATCGGACGCAAGGCAAGCGAGTTACCCGGGCTGCGCGCCCAGCTGCGCGCGGCGTTGGGACGGGATCCGACCTATGCAGAGCTCGCGGAGAAGTTGAGCGTGAAGGCGTCCGACGTGCAGGCCGCGGAGGCATTCGAGCAGAGCCCCTACGACCAGGGCGGCTTCAAGATCTACGACGTCTCGGACCGGACGAAGCCGAAGCTCATCACGCACCACAAGACCCACGGGCGCGGCGTGCACCGCTTCGACATGGACGCGGATTACGCCTACATCTCGACCGAGATGCCGGGCTACATCGGCAATATCCTGGTGATCTACGACATCCGCAACCCGGCAAAGCCCCAGGAAGTTTCGCGCTGGTGGCTACCGGGACAGCACATCGGCGGAGGCGAGAAGCCGACCTGGCCGGGCCGCCAGCATCGGCTGCACCACACGCTGCGGGTCGGCAACCGCCTCTACGCGGGCTGCTGGCATGGGGGCGTGCGCGTGGTGGACGTCACCGACATCCGCCGTCCCTCGACCATCGGCGCCTACAACTACCATCCCCCCTTCCCCGAGCCCTCGCATACCTTCATGGCGCTGCCGAAGCCGCTCGCCGGCCGGCAGATCGCGGTCGCGATCGACGAGGAAGACCACGCCCACAGCGCCGAGGAGATGGCGAAGCGACGCGGCCGCCCCCACGGTTGCATGTGGGTGTTCGACATCACCGACGTCAGAAACATCAAGCCGCTCTCGATCTACGAGGTCAGCGAGCTCGACTCGCCGTGGAGCCGCGCCGCGCCCGGGCGCTTCGGCGCGCACCAGTTCCAGGAGCACATGAAGGGTGGCGACACTCTGATGTACTGCGCGTGGTTCGCCGGGGGCCTGCGCATCGTGGACGTTGCAGACCCCGGCTCGCCGCAGGAAGTCGGTTACTACATCCCGCAGCCCGCGCCGGGGAAAGCCGCGCCGCAGTCGAACGACGTGGACGTGGACGAGCGCGGCCTGATCTACCTCGGCGACCGCTACAACGGATTCGACATCCTCGAGTTCAGACGCAACGCGTAATCCCGCCGGCCCTAGTCAAGCAGATACACGCCGTTGTGCCCGAGCGAGCGCGTTCCCCGCGAGGTCGGGAAGTAGGTCAGTCCGTGAGACTCGCGGTCGGTCGGGATCGTGGCGATCACTTCCCCGGTGCGGGTGTCGATGACCCGGACATCGGAATTGGCGCGGCCCGCGATCGGGTAGCGGCTCGAGATCCAGAGCTGCGTGCCGTCGGGCGACAGCTGGCCCATGTCCGGGCTGCCCCCGGTTTTCCACTTGGCAATCACCTTGCGGGTTGCAATATCGATCACCGAGATCGAGCCCTCGTACCGGTTGCTCGCGTAGATTTTCTTCTCGTCGTGGCTCAGCAGCAGGCCGTGCGTGCCGCGGCCCGTGGGGATGAACTGGAGTTCCTTCCAGGCGTCAGGATCGATGACGTAAACGCCGTTCGCCCCCTGATCGGCGACGAACATGAGTTGCTGCCGCGGCGGGCGCAGCACGTCGATCGGGTTCTTGCCGAGGGCCATGTCGGCCACGAGCTCGAGCTTCTTGATGTCCACTTTGACGATGCGGCCGCCCCACTCGCAGCTCGCGACGAGATAGGCTCCGTCGCGGCTGAACGCCAGGTGATCGACGCCGGGCCACTCCACGGGAACACTCTTGACCAGCTTCCAGGTCTGGAGGTCGCGGAAGTCGAGGCGCTTGTGACGCTCGGCCACGACGATCGCCATCTTCCCGTCCGGCGTGAAGTAAAGGTTGTAGGGATCTGCGACGCGAATCTCGCCGCTGATCTCGCCGGTCATGGGATCGATCACGGTCAGCGAGTTCCCCCCCGTGTTGGTGACGTAGAGCTTCGTGAGGTCCCAGGACGGCGTGACGTGGTGCGGATAGAGGCCGACGTTGTACGTGGCAATAATCTTGAACGTCTTGGGATCGATGACATGCAGCGTGTTGCCGGCCGCGTTGGGCACGTAGACGCGCTCGGGATAGCGGCCCAGCGCGCTCTTGCCCGCTTCCGCGGCGAGGGCCGGAGCCACGCTCGCGTTGCCGATCAATAGCAGCGTCGCCGCCGCCAGAAATGCCGATTTCATGGGCCTCCGAATAATGTCATTCCCGCGAAGGCGGGTATCCCCTTCCCCCGGGGGAAGGTAGGATGGGGGCACACATTGTTGTTCGGGTTTGTACCAGATTTCTGGGCTCCCGCCTACGCGGGAGTGACGCAACATATTGGTCATCCCGCTAACTGATTCCCGTCGCGGCAAAGATTTTCTTGGCTGCATCCGAGCCCAGGCTCGCTGCAAGCTTCTGCGCGGCGTCCGGCGCCCGGCTCGAGCGGGTGGCCGCGGCATCGTAGCTCGTCACGTTCTGGATCTCGTCCGGCAGCGGCGCGGCAAGCCTGACCGCGCAGCCCTTGTCGATCATCACCATGACTTCCGAGATCTGCGCGAGCCCGATCGCCGAGGGCGGATGGGCCGCGACGTGCTCCATGATTGCCGAGCCGGTCTCGACGACGACAATCCTCGTTCCGAGCGCCTCCTTCAGCCCGAGGTTCTCGAGAAGCTTTGCGGCGTAGATGCCGCTGGAAGCCCTGTTGTGCACGACCACGCTCGCGCCGAGGAGCGCCCGCTTGAAGGCCGCCGTGTCGCCGAGCGCCGGCACCGCTGCCGTCGCGTGCACCACGACGCCCATGCGCGAGCGGCCCACGAAGCCGCGGCTTTCGGCGACGATCTTTCCCTGCTTGGCGATTTCATCCATCACCGCGGGGGGCGCGACGATGACGTCCGCGGTCTCGCCCTCCGCCACGCGCTTGCGAATTTCGGGCGCGGTCGCGAATTCCACCCTGACTGTGTTTCCGGACTCGCGTTCGAAGTCGGCGGCAATCCTCGCCACCCCCCGCTTCACCGCGCCGGCGCTCAGTATCTTGAGGCTGTCACTCTTCATATGTTGCCCATCGCTCGTGACCTCTTATTCGGCTTTCGCACCGGTCTCTTTGATGACCTTGGCCCACTTCGGAATCTCGCGCTGGATGTGATCGGCGAACGCCTTCGGCGTGCCCCCGACGATCTCCGCGCCCATCGCCGAAAGCCGCTCGCGCACGTCTGGAAGCTGCAGCATGCGGTTGATTTCCGCGTTGAGCTTGTCGACGATCGGTGCGGGCGTGCCCGCGGGCACGAACACCCCGTGCCACGTGGTCGCTTCGAAGCCGGGCACGCCGGCCTCGGCCAGGGTCGGCAGCTCCGGCATCGCCTGGGTACGACGGGCGGTCGTTACCCCCAGCGCACGCAGCCGGTTGGACCGGATATGCGGCATCACCGACAGTGACGTCGCGAACATCAGCTGCGTCTGCCCCGCGATGAGGTCGGTCAGCGCCGGCGCTGCGCTCTTGTAGTGGATCCCCACCATCTGGGTCCCCGTCATGCTCTTGAAGAGCTCCGCCGACAGGTTCGCGGCCGCGCCCATGCCGGTGCCCGCGTAATTGAGCTGCCCGGGCCGCGCCTTCGCAAAGCGGATGAGTTCCCTTACCGATTTCACCGGCAGCGAGGGATGGACAACAAGAATGTTGGGCTGGGTCGACACCCACACGATCGGTGAAAAATCCTTGACCGGATCGTAGGGCAGCTTCTTGAACAAGCTGACATTGGCGCCGAAAGTGGCGTTATTGCCAGTGACCAGCGTGTAGCCGTCCGGCGGGGACTTGGCGGCTGCTTCGGTGCCGATGATGCCGCTCGCGCCGGCGCGATTTTCGACGATGACAGGCTGTCCCCAGCTCTCGGCAAGCTTCTGTCCGATCAGCCGCGCCTGGATATCGGTCGGCCCGCCGGGCAGATTCGGCGCGATGAAGCGGATCGGCTTGACGGGGTAGTCTGCGGCACAAACGGGGGATACAGCGAGAATCAGGAAGGCAATTACAGCCGGAATCTTCAAGCAAATGCCAAGTGCCACGGGTTCCTTGCTCGATAGCATTGTTCGCGCCGCGCCCGATGCGGGCGGTTGCAAGCTTAGCAAATCGTCTTTTGATTGTCCCGGTGCTGTGCTATTCTGCGGGCGACAATTCGCACCGCGGCCCGTTCCGGCCGCAGCCGTTCCAGCACTTCGAGGAGGTACCCTATATGAAACAGCCGCAACGCATTCGTGGCGTGCTCTCGCCCGTCGTCACGCCGTTCGGCAGGGACCTGAGTCCCGATCCCGGCCGCCTCATCGCGCACTGCCGCTGGCTGCTCACGCAGAACTGCGGCCTGGCGGTATTCGGCACCAACAGCGAGGCGAACTCCCTATCGGTCAACGAGCGTATTGCGCTGCTCGACGCCCTGCTCGCCGCCGATATCGACCCCACGCGCATGATGCCGGGCACCGGCTGCTGCGCCCTGACCGACACCGTGCGGCTGACCGAGCACGCGGTCAAGGCGGGTTGCGCCGGCGTGCTGATGCTGCCGCCGTTCTACTACAAGGATGTCTCCGAGGATGGGCTCTTCCGCAGCTACTCGGAAGTGATCGAGCGCGTTGGCGACGCGCGCCTGCGGGTCTACCTCTACCACATTCCGCCGGTCGCCGTGGTCGGCATCACCACCGGCCTCGTCGAGCGGTTGCTGAAGAAGTACCCGACCGCGGTCGCCGGCATGAAGGACAGCTCGGGCGACTGGGGCAACACGAAGAAGTTTCTTGATCAGTTCGCACAATCCGGCTTCGACGTCTTCGCCGGCAGCGAGTCATTCCTGCTCGCCAACATGAAGAACGGCGGCGCGGGCTGCATCTCTGCGACCGCTAACGTCAATCCAGCGGCGATCGACCGGCTCTACCGCGAATGGCGCAAGCCCGACGCCGACCTCCAGCAGGAGGCGTTGAACGTCGTGCGCAAGACCGTCGGCCAGTACGTGATGATCCCGGCCCTGAAGGCGGTCGTCGCGCACTACACGAAGGATCCGCAGTGGGCGTCGGTGCGCCCGCCGCTGACCGAGCTCACCGCGGCGCAGGCGAAGAACGTCATCGACGGCCTCAAGAAGCTCAATTTCGACATGCCCGGCATCGAGCAGGCGCAAGCGAAGGCCGCCTGATGGGCGTGGCGGCGGAGGCGCCGACCTGTGCCGGTCCCGATCCGCATCCGCGTAAGCCGCGGCTGAAGTTTCCCCGCCGCGCGTGC
>Ga0075352_1000081_pt1 | contig 13544 bp, 11 predicted proteins | sample Sandmound_TuleA__FD_120092 | JGI IMG/M metagenome (GOLD analysis project Ga0075352, IMG submission 120092) | Natural and restored wetland microbial communities from the San Francisco Bay, California, USA, that impact long-term carbon... | ecosystem: Environmental > Terrestrial > Soil > Wetlands ...
GTCCGCGCGGGGGCGGTCGTCCCGCAGCGTCACCCGGGCCCCCTCCCCGGCCAGCAGGCGCGCCGCCAGGATCCCGGAGCGCCCGGCCCCCGCTACGATCACCTGTTTCTCCGAGAAGGTTTCCATCGTCACCGGATCTTCAGCGTGCTGATCGCCAGCAGCGCGAGGATGATCGAGATGATCCAGAACCGCACGATGATCTTGGGCTCCGCCCACCCCTGGAGCTCGAAATGGTGATGGATCGGGGCCATGCGGAAGATCCGCTTCCGCCGCGTCTTGTAGGAGGTCACCTGGAAGATCACCGAGAGGGCCTCCACGACGAAGACCCCCCCCACCAGCGCGAGGACGATTTCCTGCTTCACCATCACCGCCACCACGCCCAGCGCACCGCCCAGGGAGAGGGACCCCGTGTCCCCCATGAACACCTGCGCCGGGTATGCGTTGAACCAGAGGAATCCCAGCCCCGCCCCCGCGAGGGCGCCGCAGAAGATCGTCAGCTCCCCTACGCCCGGTACGTACTGGATCTGCAGGTAGCTGGCGATCTTGACGTTCCCCGCGAGGTAGGCAAAGACCATGTACGTGCCCGCGGCGATGACGGAGGGGCCGGTCGCCAGGCCGTCCAGCCCGTCGGTGAGGTTCACCGCGTTGGATGCGCCCACGATCACCAGGACGATGAAGGGGATGTAGAGGGGGCCCAGGCCGGGCCGCAGGTTCTTGAAGAAGGGGATGTTCACCGTGTCCTTGATGCCGATGTCCATGTAGATCAGCGCCGCCGCCAGCGCCGCGAGGGCGAACTGGGCCGCCAGCTTCCTGCGCGGGCTCAATCCTTTCGTGTCCTTCCGGATGACCTTCTTGTAGTCGTCCACGAACCCGATGGCGCCGAACCCCACCGTCACCAACACGGCGATCCAGATGTAGGGACTGGCGAGGCTGGCCCACAGCAGCGTCGGGACGACCGCCGCCACCACGATGAGGATCCCCCCCATCGTCGGCGTCCCTTCCTTGGAGAAGTGGCTCTCCGGCCCGTCCCGCCGGATCGTCTGCCCGATCTGCCGCTTCCCGAGCGATCGGATCAGCCACGGCCCGATGACGAAGCAGATCAGGAGCGCCGTGATGGCCGCATAGATCGTCCGGAACGTGATGTACCGGAATACGTTGAAGAACGAGTAGGTCGCATGGAGGGGATATAGCAGGTGGTAGAGCATTACCTACGCCAACGCCTCCCGGATGTCCGCGGCCACTTCGTCCAGCCGCATCCCCCGCGAACCCTTCACCAGCACCGCGTCGCCCTCCGCGACGAACCCCCGCACCGCCTCCCGCAGCGCTCCCCGGTCCTCCGTGTGGTGGATGGCCGCGGGGTCCATCCCCCCCTCCCGCGCCCCGAGCGCCGCCTGCGCCGCCTCCTTTCCGAAGGCGAAGAGGCGCGAGACCTTGAGGGACGCCATCAGGTGGCCGATGCGGAAGTGGGAGGCCCGGGCGCTTTCCCCCAGCTCCAGCATGTCGCCGAAGACCACGACGGTCCGGCGGCCGCGCGAGAGGGCCGCAAAGCTGCGCAGCGCCGCCTCGGTGGACGCGGGGTTGGCGTTGTAACTGTCGTCGAGGAGCAGCCCTCCCCCGCGCAAAGGCACGGCGTGGAAGCGGCCGGGGACGGAGGAGAAGCCGGCGAATCCCTCCTCCAGGTCCGCGGGGCGCAAGCCCAGGGTGAAGGCCGCCGCCGTCGCCGCGAGGACGTTCATCAGGTGATGCTCCCCCGTCACGCGGAGGGAGGAGACGAACTCCCCCGCGGGGGTCCGCACGGCGATCCGCATCCCCGCGTCGCTCATCGAGAGGATCCTGCCGGAGAAATCGTTCAGCGCCACGCCGTAATACACCTTCTCGGCGCGGCACCGGCCCGCCTCCCGCACCACGCGCAGGTCGGTGGCGTTCACCACCGCGAAGCCCGACTCGGGGAGGGCGCGGAAGAGGTCCCCCTTTTCCCGCGCGACCCCCTCCATCGTGAGGAGCCCCGCGAGGTGCGCCGGAGCGATGTTCGTGATCACCGCGACGTCCGGGGCGGCGATTCCCGCAAGGCGGGCGATTTCCCCCGGAGCGTTGGTGCCCATCTCGAGGATCGCCACGTCGTGCTCCCCGGAGAGCTGGAGGAGCGTCAGGGGCATGCCGATCAGGTTGTTCCGGTTCCCCGCGTTCCGCAGCACCCGCCGGGTGCGCGATAGCAGGCCGTACAGCATCTCCCGTGTGGTCGTCTTCCCCGAGCTGCCGGTGATCCCCACGAGGGGGACGTTGCGGTGCCGGAGCCGGTGGGCTCGCGCCAGATCGCCCAGGGCCTCCACCGGGTCCCGGACGACGAAGACGGGCCGGGTTCGCGCTAGGGCGGCGGGGACCTTTCGCGCCCCCGCCTCGGAGACGATCGCGGCGAGGGCACCCTTCTCGAACCCCTCGCCGACGTAGTCCGCACCGTCGGCCCGCTCCCCCGGGAGGGCGATGAACACGCACCCCGGGCGGATCTCGCGGCTGTCGGTGACGACCGTCCCGATCGGCTCCCGCAGGGGGATCTCCCCCGCCTCCCGGAGCGGGTGGATCGCCCCGATGACCTCCGGGAGTGTCATCCTACCGCCCTGCGGCAAGCACGTCCCGGACCGCTTGCCGGTCATCGAACGGCAGGCTCCGTTCCCCGATGATCTGGACATCCTCGTGTCCTTTCCCGACGATCGCGACCGTGTCCCCCGGCTCCGCGAGGGAGAGGGCCAGGGCAATCGCCGCTTTTCTGTCGGACTGGATCCGGTAATACCCCTCCCGCCACGCCACCGGCTCCCGCGCCTCCACGAACCCCTCCTCCGCCAATCCCGGCACGATGTCCCGGAGGATCTCCTCCGGGCCCTCGTTCCGCGGGTTGTCGGAGGTCACCACCACCACGTCCGAACGCAACGCCGCCACCCGCCCCATCTGCGGCCGCTTTCCGCGGTCGCGGTTCCCGCCGCAGCCGAACACGGTGACCAGGCGCCCCTCCGTGAGCCCCCGCAGGGTGGTCAGCACTCGGTCCATCCCGTCCGGGGTGTGGGCGTAGTCCACGTACACGTGGAGGCCCCGCGCGTTCGGGATCGGCTCCAGGCGTCCCGGCACGACCTCGACGGCCCCGATCCCTTCCACCACCGCCCCGGGGGGCAGGCCGAGGAGGAGGGACGCGGAGACGGCCGCCAGGATGTTCGATACGTTGTGCGCCCCGATCAGCCACGAACGCAGGGAAAGGGGTCCCGACGGCGTGGAAAGGACCATCCGGGTCCCCTCCCAGGCCATCTCCATCTCCAGCGGGTGGACGTCCCACGCCCGGGAGAAGCCGAAGGTCATCGCGGAAGGAAACTCCTGCGCGAGCCGTTCCCCGTACGCGTCGTCGCCGTTCAGGGCGATCCCGGTACGCTTCCCCCCCGAGGGGAGGTACTCCCGGAATAGGCGGGCCTTCGCGGCGAAGTACGACTCCATGTCGCCGTGGAAGTCGAGGTGGTCCCGGGTGAGGTTGGTGAAGACCCCGACGTCGAACCGTAGCCCCTCGACCCTCCCCTGCGCGGTGCTGTGCGAGGAGACCTCCAGGATGAGATCCGTGGCTCCCGAAGCCACCGACTCCGCGATCACGCGCTGGAGTTCGTGGGGGAACGGCGTGGTCAGACCCTTCCGGAGGGGCTTCCCCGCCACCCGGTACTCGATCGTGCCCACCACCGCGGGGGTGCGGCCGGCGGCCGCCAGGATCCCCTCCAGGAGGTACGTGAAGGTGGTCTTCCCGTTCGTCCCGGTGACGCCGGTGACGCGGAGCTTCGCCGAGGGATCGCCGTAAAATGCCACGGCCACTCTCGACAGGGCCGCGGCCGTCGAGGGCACCCGCACCACCGGGAGCGGGGGGGAGGGAACATCCCGCTCCACCAGCGCCGCCGCCGCGCCGGCCCGCGCCGCGACGGATAGGAAGTCGTGCCCGTCCGCCCGCGCGCCGGAAAGGGCGACGAACAGGTCTCCCGGGCGGATCTCCCGGGAGTCCACGGCGATGCCGCCGATCTCGATGCCCCCGAGGGGGCCGGACGTGCCCGGTGCCGCCGCTGAGAGAAGCCCCGCCAGTCTCAACGCTTCCCCTTGCCCGGGGCGGAGGCAGCCGGAGGGCTTTCCGCCGCGAACGTGACCGTGCACTCCGTCCCGGGAACCAGGACGGCGCCGGGAGGAGGTGTCTGCGCGCGCGCGATGCCGCTTCCCGAGAGGGACACCTTCGCCGAGTACCGCCCCATGATGTCCACCACGCGGCCCATGGAGAGACCCGTCAGGTCGGGCATGACCGTGGCGCTTTCCGCCTTCGCCGTGGAGACCGTGGTGGCGCGGACGCCGCCTGGGGTGGGCCCTTCGGGGGTCCGCAGCGGCTGGGAGGCGATCGCCTCCGCCGGCGGGATGCCGAGGTAGTAGGCGGTCTTCACGGCGATCTGGTTGAACGCGGGGGCGGCCACCACGCCGCCGTAGACCTGTCCGCGGGGCTCGTCGATCACCACGAGGATCAGCAGCTCGGGATCCTGCAGAGGGAGGAAGCCGATGAAGGAGGCGACCCGCTTCGTGGGGGAGTACTTTCCCGTCCCCACCTCGACCTTCTGGGCCGTGCCGGTTTTCCCGCCCACAAGGAACCCCTTGATGCGGGCCTGCGTTCCCGTGCCGTCCTCCTGCACCACCCGGCCGAGGATCTCCCGCAGGGTCGACGAGGTCTTCGGCGAGAGGACGCGCCGCAGCTCCGTCGGCTCCCCGCGGAACACCGTCTTCCCCTCGGGGTCGCGCACTTCCCGGACCACGTACGGCTTCATCACCTTCCCGCCGTTGACGACCGCGGACATCGCGGTGGCAAGCTGCAGCGGGGTAACGGAGATCCCCTGGCCGAAGGACACGGTCGCGCGGCGGATCCGGGATTCGAACCCGCTCCGGGAAGGGGCCAGGCCCGGCACCTCCCCCTGGAGCTCGATGCCGGTGCGCGTCCCGAATCCGAAAGACCGGATCATGTCGTAGAAGCGCCCGCCGTCCATGCGTTCGTTGATCTTGGTGATTCCAATATTGCTCGAGTACTTGAGCACGTCGGGCACCGAGAGCCACCCGTACCGGTGCGTGTCGTGGATCACCTTCCCCGCGTATCGATACGCCCCGTTCTCGCAGAAGAACTTGTCGTCCGTGCGGACCGCCCCCACCTCGAGGGCCGAGGCGAGCGTGAACACCTTGAAGGTGGAGCCGGGTTCGAAGCAGTCCGTCAGGGACCGGTTCTTCCGCGCTTCCGCGGGGGCGTCGGCGGGTGCGTTCGGGTTGAAGGAGGGAGCCGTGGCCATCGCGAGGATCTCCCCCGTCTTGGGGCGGAGCACCAGCGCCATCCCGCCCCGGGCGCCGTACTTGGCAACCGCTGCCCGCAGCTCGGTCTCCGCCACGTGCTGCACGTTCCGGTCGACGGTGAGGGTGACGGAATGCCCCGTCGAGTTGACCTCCACGGGAGAGCTCGACGGGACGATGAGCCGCCCGCGGGCGTCGCGCTCGCAGACCAGCATGGCCCGCTCGCCCCGGAGGTACCGGTTCAGGGAGAGCTCGATTCCCTCCATCCCCTCGCAGTCGAGATTGGTGAAGCCGACGAGGGAGGAGGCCAGCTCCCGGTTCGGGTAGAACCGCTTGGGTTCCTCGACGGTGCCGATGCCGTCGACGGCGGACACCTTCCCCCGCAGTTCCGGGTCCTGGGCGGCCAGCGCCTCCCGCACTTCCCGCACCGCCTCGTCCGCTGCGCTGGAGGGCATCTGCCGGCGCACCCACACGAATCCCTTGTCGGCGGCGAACAGCTTCCGGAGTTCCGCCGCCGGGCGGGAGACGCGGGGGGCGAGGAGGGCGGCGGCCGTTTCGGGGGACCGGAGCTTGCCGGGCTGGACGAAGATCGATTTCGTGGCGACGCTCACTGCGAGCTCGCTCCCCGTCCGGTCGAGGATCACGCCGCGCTTGGGGATGAGGGGGATGGAGGAGCCGTACTGCTTCGCGCCCCGCTCCCGGATCCCCTTCACCCCCAGCACCTGGATGTGGAACGCCCGCAGGACGATCAGGACGTAGAGGGAGAGGAGGCCGCCGAGGATGAGGCGCGCGCGGGAGGTCATCTCAACGGATCACCCGGTCCATCTGTGCGGGGACCATTCCGAGCTGGGTCCGTGCGATGGTGTCGATGCGGGAGGGGCTCCTCAACGTGAGGATCTCCGTCCGGAGGAGCTCCTGCTCCTTCTGCAGGGTGCGCTTCTCCTCCAGCGCCGCGGAGACCCGGTAGCCGGTGCGGATGTACCGCCCGGAGAGCCAGACGTTGAACAGGCCGACCCCGAGAAGAGCCATGACCAGCGCGACGAACCGCCACCGGCGTGGGACCACCGGGATCGCCGGCGGCTCGCGGCGGATTTCCGTGATGATGTACACTCCGTTTCCCACCGTCATTCGGTTCACCTCAAGTCCTCCTCCTCCCGACGGCGCGCTGCCCGGAGCTTCGCGCTGCGCGCCCTGGGGTTTTCCCGGGCCTCCCGCTCCGACGGAACCACCGGCTTGCGGGTAAGCGCCGTAAGGTTTGCCTCTTCTCCCGCCACCCCCCCCGGCCGCCGCCGGAACGCCTCCTTCACCAGGCGGTCCTCCAGGGAGTGAAAACTGATCACCGCCACGCGCCCCCCGGGGGCGAGGTGCCCGGGGATCCCGGACAGGAACGCGGCCAGGGAGTCGAGCTCCCGGTTCACGGCGATCCGCAGGGCCAGGAACACCCGCGTGGCCGGGTGGATGTCCCGGGGCCACGCCTTGCGCGGGATCGCCGCAGCCACCAGCGCCGCGAGCTCCGCGGTGGTCCGCAGCGGCACTCTCCTCCGCCGCTCCGCGACGGCCCGCGCGATCCGGCGGGAAAACCGCTCCTCCCCGTACCGGTAGAAGAGATCGGCCAGCGCGCTCTCCCGCGCGTCCCGGAGGATCTCACCCGCCGTCGGCCCGCCGGAACCGGGGTCGCGCCGCATATCGAGGGGCCCCTCCTCCCGGAACGAGAAACCCCGCTCGGGGTCGTCGAGCTGGAGGGAGGAGATCCCGAGGTCCAGGAGGGCCCCGTCGAAGGGCCTCCCGCCGGCGACCTCCCGCAGAAGCTCCAGCTCCGAGAAGTCCGCCCGGACCGCGCGGATCCAGGGGAAGGCCGAGAGCCTTTCCGCGGCCACCGCGAGCATCGCCGGGTCGGCGTCGGCGCAGACCATGAGCCCCTCCGGCCCGATCCTCCGGGCGATCTCGGCGGCGTGGCCGCCGGCGCCGGTCGTTCCGTCCAGGAAGACCTCGCCGGGGGCGGGGGCCAGCAGCGTGAGCGTCTCTTGTAAAAGAACGGGGATGTGGCCTTGCGCCACCGGTCAGATCCCGAGTTCGCTGATCTCCCGGGCCAGCTCCGGATCCTCGAGCACTTCCCTTTCGAACCGGCTGATCTCCTGCTGCCAGCGGGCGAGCGACCAGATCTCGAACCGGTTGGGCATTCCCTGGATCACGACATCCTTCTCCAGCCCCGCGTAGGACCGCAGCGATGGGGGGATCAGGATCCGGCCCTGCTTGTCCGGGGTGACCTCCACGGCCCCTCCGACGAAGAACCGGACGAAAGCGTTCTTCTTCCGGTCCGTGCTGGGGACCTGGGAAAGCTTCTCCTCGATGCGGGCCCAGTCGTCCGCCGGGAACGCGTAGAGGCATTCGGAAAAGTTGGTGATGACGAACGACTCCTGTCCGGACTCCTGGAGCCGTTCCCGGAATGGTGCGGGAATGTTGACCCGGCCTTTCGGGTCAACCGCGTACTCGAAGCGTCCCCGGAAGATCATGGTGGCGTTTAACCCACCTTTCCCCACAATTACCCACTTGTTCGGTATTCTACCGGGGCTCCGGATCGTGTCAAGGAATTTTGCAGGTGCGACGGGTATAAAGAGGAAAAAAACTCCCCCCGAGGGGAAGTCGGGGGAAACGACGTTTGCCGCGGGGGCCGGAAAAGGGGGGAAAGCGTCCGAGGAGGCCGTAAGCCGGGTTCTGTGCGTGACGCGCAAGGCGCCACGGGGCGGCCATTTCTCTACGGCGCGCGTTACGGCGCGCCTTGAGCGACCTTGACCCGAGGGCACCGGGCGGGCCGCCCTTCTCCCGGGGACGAAAACGCCTCCGGGATCGCCCTCCTATTCGGTCTTGCTCCGGGTGGGGTTTGCCATGCCGCGGCGGTCGCCCGCCGCGCGGTGAGCTCTTACCTCACCATTTCACCCTTACCGCCCGCCGAGGCGGGAGGCGGTGTGTTTTCTGTGGCGCTGTCCTCGGGGTCGCCCCCACCGGGTGTTACCCGGCACCCTGCCCTGCGGAGCCCGGACTTTCCTCCCGTCCCCGCTCGGGGAACCGGCGGTCGCCTGGCCTCCTCGGAACTCACCTCTTCCGGTGCTGGTCGATGGCGAGGTTCGCCAGAAGGTCCGCCCTCCGGTTCTCCTCGCGCACAACGTGCAGTATACGGGCCTCCGGGAAGGCGCGCAACCGGCGCTGCGCCTCGAGGTGGAGGGGCCGCAGGTGCGCCGCCTTGACCTTGTATTCCCCGTTCAGCTGCCGCACCAGGAGCTCCGAGTCGGAGTACACCGTGAGGCTCTCCGCGTCGTGCCGTCCCACCTCCTCGAGGGCCATGAGGAGCGCCCGGTACTCCGCCACGTTGTTCGTCGTCTCGCCGATGTAGGCGCACAGCTCCCGGGTCGCCCGCCCGTCGGAGAACTCGATGACCGCGCCGACCCCGGCGGGACCCGGGTTTCCCCGGCACGCGCCGTCGACGCGCACGGTGACCCCGCCGCCTCTCACCCGCCCGCGGCCTCGCTCTCCACCGCCTCGTAGTAGAGGATCCGGTTGCAGTTGGGGCAGGTGTGGATCCGGTCCTCCCGCTGCAGCAGGTTGAACAACTGGGGGGAGATGTGCATATGGCACCCCGTGCAGGAGGCGTTCCGCGCGGGGACGATGGCGAGGCCGCCCCGCCGGTCGAAGATCATCTCGAAGCGCCGCACCACTCCGGGCTCCAGGCCCGACGAAACCTGCTTCTTCCGGGCCAGGAGCTTTCCGATGTCGCCGTCGAACGACCCCATCCGCGCCTCCACGTCCACCATCCGCTCCCGGTACCTCCCGCTCACCTCGTCGAGATCGGTCTTCTGCTCCGCGAGGCGCTTCTCCGTATCCTCGTACCGCGACAGCAGCGCGAGGAGCTCTTCCTCCCGGGCGTTGTTGGTCCGGCGCGTCCCCTCGATCTCCTTGAGCATGGCGTAGTATTCCTTGTTCGTCTTGATCGACATGAGCTTCGCCTTCGCCCGCTCGACCTTCTCGCGCTCTTCCTCGATCTCCCGCTCCTTCTCCCGGCGCTGCTGGCGGAGCCCCTCGAACTCCTGCTCCGTCGCAAGGTACTTCGCCTCCCGCTCCTCGAAGAGGCTCTTGAGGTCCGCCACCTCGAGCGGGATCTTCCGCTTTTCCTCCTCGAGCCGGCGCGCCTGGCTCATGACCTCCTGCAGATCGATCAGGGTCCTCACCTGCTCCATCAAGATCGTGTCCCTCCCCGTGTCCGCCCTGCCGGAACCGCACGCAGGGGCTCTTTTTCCATTATCACGCGCGCCGTCAGGGCGCCCGGAAACCTCGCCCGAAGGACCCGCCGGAACTCCGGCAGGATCCACCGCTCCCCGGAGGCGTGGCCGACATCGGCCACGGGCATCCCGGAAGCCGCCGCCTCGAGGGCCTGGTGGTATTTCACGTCCCCGGTGACATACAGGTCCGCCCCCGCCTCGCGCGCCGCGCCGGCGAACTCGGCCCCGCTGCCGCCCACGACCGCCACGCGACGCACCGTCTTCCGGCGGGGGCCCGCCACCTTGATCCACCCCGGCCGCAGGGCCCGCCGCACCCTTTCGAGGGCCTCGTCGAGGGGCTCCGGAGCGGGAAGGTCGCCGACCGCGCCGACCCCGCCCCCCAGGGCGGCGCCGCGCAGTGGAGCCACGTCGATGGCCGGCTCCTCGTACGGGTGGACCGCCCGTACCGCGCGCAGCACCGCGGGGAGGAGGCTCCCCGCGACGACCGTTTCCAGCCGGACCTCCGGCACCCGCTCCTCCCGTCCGGCCTTCCCGAGGTACGGGTCCGCGCCGAAGCGGGGGAGGTACGTCCCCGTCCCCTCGGTGCGGAAGGAGCATCGCGCGTACTCCCCGATCCGCGCGCCCCCGGCCTCCGCGGCGGCGACGAGAATCGCGTCCGCATGGGAGGGAGGGACGAAGACCACGACCTTGCACGCGTCGGAGGACGGCTCGCCGGGGATCAGCGGGCGGACTCCCCGGAGCCCCAGGCGCCGCGCCATCGCGTGGGACACCCCGCGGGGGGCGACGTCGGCGTTGGTGTGGGCGGATACGACCGCCACACCCATCCGCAGCAGCGCGTACGCCGCGGAGGAGGGAGCAAGGTCCGGACGGACGGAAGACAGGGGCTTGTAGACGACGGGGTGGTGCGTGACCAGCAGGTCGGCGGGCCGCCGCCGCAAGGCCGAGAGGACCGCGGGGGTGGCGTCCAGGGCGATCAGGACCGACCGGACCTTCGCTGCGGGGTCGCCGAGCAGGATGCCGACGTTGTCCCAGTCGGCGCAGTGGGCAAACGGGAAATGCTCATCGAGCGCCCGCCACACGTCCCTCACCGTGACGCGGCCGACGCGGCTCACTCCCCCGCCCTGCCAAACAAAAATGCACCGGGTTCCGGTGCATTTCCCCCGACTGCCGCTTTCGGTCCGGCTATGTTCGGTTGCATGGCAACGTCTTTGCTGGTGGGCCCACCTGGCCTCGAACCAGGGACCGACCGGTTATGAGCCGGTGGCTCTGACCAACTGAGCTATGGGCCCTTCCGGAATAACCCCACAGAATCGTTTCATTATCTTCCCCCGAACGGGGAGGTGTCAACGCCGGCAAGGGGATCCCTCCTACTCCAGGAACGTCCGCAGCCGCTTGCTCCGGCTGGGGTGCCGAAGTTTCCGGAGCGCCTTCGCCTCGATCTGACGGATCCGCTCCCGCGTCACCTCGAAGTCCTGCCCCACCTCCTCGAGGGTGTGGTCCGACTTCTCCCCGATGCCGAAGCGCATCCGGAGAACCCGTTCCTCCCTCGGGGTCAGGCTCCCCAGCACCTTGTCCACCTGCTCCGCCAGGTCGATGTTGATCACGGAGTCCACGGGGGAGGCGGTGTTCTTGTCCTCGATGAAGTCCCCGAGGTGGCTGTCTTCCTCCTCCCCGATCGGCGTCTCCAGGGAGATCGGCTCCTTCGCGATCTTGAGTACCTTGCGCACCTTCTCCAGCGGGATGTCCATCCGCTCCGCGATCTCCTCGGGGGTCGGCTCCCGTCCCAGTTCCTGGACCAGGTACCGGGAGGTCCGGCTGAGCTTGTTGATCGTCTCGATCATGTGGACGGGGATCCGGATCGTGCGCGCCTGGTCGGCGATGGCCCGGGTGATCGCCTGGCGGATCCACCACGTGGCGTAGGTGGAGAACTTGTACCCCCGGCGGTACTCGAACTTGTCCACCGCCTTCATGAGGCCGATGTTCCCCTCCTGGATCAGGTCGAGGAACTGCAGTCCCCGGTTGGTGTACTTCTTGGCGATGGAGACCACCAGCCGCAGGTTCGCCTCGACGAGCTCCCGTTTCGCTTCCCGGACCTTCCGTTCCCCCCGCTCGATGGCCACCACGGTCTCCCGGATCTCCATGGCGGAGAGCCGCGCCTCGCGTTCCACCTTCCGGATCGTGGCCCGGGCCTCCCGGAGGGTCTCCTCCATCCCGAGGAGCTTCTCCTTCTTGACGTGGTGCTTCGAGGCGGCCTTCGCGAGTCCGTCCTTCCTCGTCTTGATCTCCCGGAAGAGGCGGGCGAGCTCCTTTTCCGGCAGCTTCACCCGTTCGCAGCACTCCCGGATCCGCGCCTCGGACGACGCCACCAGGTCGGCGTACCGGCGGATCTTGTCGCCGATGACCTCGATCTGGCGCTCCTTGAGGTGGATCTCCTGGATCGACTCCGCCACGCGCTCGTTCAGGGCCGCGACCTTGTTCTTCAGGGTCGCCCGCTCCTTCTCCTTGACCCCGCCGCGGCGAAAGCGCTGCTCGATTTCCTGCGCGGCCTGGTGGGTCTTCCGGATGCGCTGGAGGATGCGCAGGACCTTTTCCAGCGCCGCCTTCTCCTCCTCGTCCGTGGAGTCCTCGTCGAGGTCCTTGATCACGTCCCGGACCTGCAGCTCCCCGGCCTTGAGCTTCTCCCCGACCTTGAAAAGCTCGTCGAGGGCGATGGAGCACCCCTTCACGGAGGAGACGATCTCCCGCTCCCCGTCCTCGATCCGCTTGGCGAGGCTCACCTCGCCCTCCCGGTTCAAAAGGGGGATGGCGCCCATCTCCTTCAGGTAGAGGCGGACCGGGTCGTTCCCCTTGATCCCGCCGGGGTACTCGTACTCCTCCTCCTCCTCGACGGCGGGCTCCTCCTCGACGGACGCCTCCTCCTCCTCGGCCTCGGCCTCCCCGATCAGGAGGGTCGCGCCGGCGATGGGGACCTTCTGGAAGTCGTCCACCACCTCGATGGCGTTCTCCCCGAAAATCTCCATGACGTCGTCGATCTGGTCCCCTGTGAGGATGTCGGGGGGGAGGACGCTGTTGATCTCGTCGTAGGTGACGAACCCCTGGGCGCGTCCCTTCTCCACCAGCCCCTCGATGCCTTCCGGGTGTTTCCGCCTCGCCATCTTCCCTTCACCTCGTCAGCGGGATCTGCGCTCTGACAACAGCCGCTCGAGCTCCTTCTTCGCCGCCAGGGTGCGGGCGAACAGCTCCTCCGCCGCCGCCCCCGAAGACGCCTTCACCAATCCCTGCAGCTCCTCGACCTGCCGGCGGGCCCTCGCGATCCTCAGGGAAAGGAGAGCCGCCGGGTACCTCCGCCGGGCCTCCTCCTGGTCCATATCGGCCCGCACGAGCTCCGCGGAAAGCCGTTTCCTCGCCCCCTCGGGAACCTCCTCGCCGAACAGGGAGTCCGTGCCTGCCGTCCCCCCACCCTCCGCGCGCGCGGCGAGGTACGCCACCGCCTCCTTCGCGTCCTCCCCCGTCAGCAACGCCTCGACCCCGTCCCGTCGCACCGCGGCGGCGAGGTCGGGAGCCACCGCCAGCAGCTGCAGCACCAGGCTTTCCTCCGGCCGCTCCTCCCTCTCCCGGGGAGGGGAGTCCGGCGCCTCCTGCGCGGGGGCTTTCGGGGAGCCCAGTTGGCGGTGGATCGTTTCCACGGGGAGCCCCGCGGACCGGGCCACCCGCTGGACGTAGAGCTCGCGCTCCGCGGGATCCGTGATCCAGCGGAGATACTTCTCCATCAGCCGCACGTAGGACAGTTTTCCGGAGATCGTCCCGAGGTCGTATTTCCGCCCGGCTCCCCGCTCGATGGACTCCATCAGGGGGACGGCCGCCGCGATGCGCCGGGAGATCTCCTCCGGCGGGGACGCCTTCGCCCAATCGTCCGGGTCCATCCCCTTCGGGGGGAAA
>Ga0075352_1000082_pt1 | contig 13539 bp, 13 predicted proteins | sample Sandmound_TuleA__FD_120092 | JGI IMG/M metagenome (GOLD analysis project Ga0075352, IMG submission 120092) | Natural and restored wetland microbial communities from the San Francisco Bay, California, USA, that impact long-term carbon... | ecosystem: Environmental > Terrestrial > Soil > Wetlands ...
CGCTCGCCTATCTCAAACGCTTCCCGATCGACAGCCTGAAGATCGACCGCTCCTTCGTCACGGACGTGCCCGGAGACGCCGACGACGTCGCGATCAACGTGGCGGTCATCGCGATGGCCCACACCCTCGGACTGAAAGTGGTCGCGGAAGGCGTCGAGACCAAGGAGCAGCTCGATTTCCTGCGCAAACAGGGCTGCGACGAGATGCAGGGCTACCTCTTCAGCAAGCCGCTCCCCGTCGAGCAGGTGACCCCCCTCCTTCTGAAGGGACGCAAGTCCCCAGTCCGGACCGAGTGAACCGGCGTAAGGCTCTGACCTGGCTGGCGGGCCTGCTCGCGCTGCCGTCCACTGCGGCGCCAGCCAACGGCCAATCGAACACCGCGTTCGCCCCGGTGGTGCCGGGCTACCGGATGCGGTTTCCCCGCGACGAAGGGAGCCACCCGGACTTCCGGATCGAGTGGTGGTACGTGACCGGTTGGCTCAACGACACGACGCGCCCGCTCGGTTTCCAGATCACATTCTTTCGCGCGCGGCCCAACCTGAAGCACGACAATCCCAGCGCATTCACGCCGCGCCAGATCCTGATAGCGCACGCGGCGCTGTCCGATCCCGCGCAGGGGAGGCTTGTGTACGCCCAGCGCGCAGCGCGCGAGGGCTTCGGGCTCGCTGGCGCCGACACCGGCCGCACGCAAGTCTGGATCGACGACTGGCGGCTGGAGCAGCAGGGAAGCACCTACCATTCACGCATCCCGGCGAGCAGCTTCCTGCTCGAACTGGAACTCGAGCTCACACAACCCCCTCTGCTTCAAGGCGAGCGCGGCTTCAGTCGCAAGGGCCCGGCACCCGCGTCGGCGAGCTACTACTACAGCCTGCCTCACCTGGGCGTAAAGGGTACGGTGACGCGGGACGGCCAACCGCTGGCGGTCGCCGGCAGCGCCTGGCTCGACCACGAATGGTCGTCCCAGTACATGGAGAAGGACGCCGTCGGCTGGGACTGGATCGGTATCAACCTCGACGACGGGGCTGCGCTGATGGCGTTCCGAATGCGCGACAGGGCGGGTGCAACCTTCTGGGCGGGCGGAGCTCTGCGCCGCGCGGACCGTTCGGTCCGGGTGTTCTCGCCCCAGGACGTGCGGTTTACCCCGCGCCGCGAGTGGCGTTCGGCGCGAACCGGCGCGAGCTACCCGGTGTCATGGGTGGTCAATGCGGGAGAGCTTGAATTCGAGATCGAGCCGCTCTTCGACGACCAGGAGCACGACACCCGCGCCTCGACCGGCACGATTTACTGGGAAGGCGCCGTGCGCGCACTGCGCGCGGGCAAGCGGGTGGGGGTCGGGTATCTTGAGCTGACCGGCTACTGGCGCCGGCTCGAGCTCTAGCTTTCCCTTACTCGCCGCCGGAGGCGTCGTCCGACCAGCGCCGGTGCGGTCCCGCGTAGTCATCCCCCCCGGGGTCGTTTTCGTCCGCGCCCTCTTCGGGCTCGTCGAACTTGTCGAGCTCCCGCAGCAGCGATTGCAGGCGCAATTCAGCGGTCGAGTCCATGCTCTTCTGGCCGGAGAGCCGCTTGGCGACGGTCGAGGCCCGTTCGAAGTCGCGCTTGGTCTTGATCGGCCGGGCGGGGCCGTCGCCCCTCTTGCGCTCTCGCTTGGTCATCGCTCTCCTCGCACGCCGGCGCTATGGCCGGACCGTGTCAGCATATTCTATCTCTCCTGCGCGCGCCCAAAGTCAAAGCCCCGCGTGGAAGCGGGGCTTGGGGGGTTCCCGGACCGACTGGGCCGTGAATGGATTCTCACGCCGCCGCCGCGCCCGAGGCCATGCCACCCTTGCCGAAAGTGATGGCGCCTTTCCTTGCATCCACCCGGACGAGATCCTTGGGGCCAAACTGACCTTCGAGGATTGCCTTGGCGAGCGGGTTCTCGAGCTTCTGCTGTATCGCGCGCTTCAATGGGCGCGCGCCGTAGACCGGATCGAAGCCGGCTGTGGCAAGCTCCTTGAGGGCCGCCTCGCTCACGTCGAGCCGGATCTCCATGGCGGCGAGCCGCTTCTCGAGCTGGCCGAGCTGGATCTTCGCAATGGACCGGATGTGCTTCTCGTCCAGGGAATGGAACACGATGATCTCGTCGATCCGATTCACGAATTCCGGCCGCAACTGCGCCTTGACCTCGCCGAGGACCGCGGTCTTGATGAGCTGGTAGTCGTCGCCCGTCATCTGCTGGATCATCTGGCTCCCCAGGTTCGAGGTCATCACGATCACGGTGTTCTTGAAGTCCACGGTGCGCCCCTGCCCGTCCGTCATGCGCCCGTCGTCGAGCACCTGCAGCAGCACGTTGAAGACGTCGTGGTGCGCCTTCTCGATTTCATCGAGCAGGATCACGGAGTAGGGCTTCCGCCGCACGGCCTCCGTGAGCTGGCCGCCTTCCTCGTAGCCGACGTAGCCGGGAGGCGCACCGATCAGGCGCGCGACCGAGTGCTTCTCCATGTATTCCGACATGTCGATGCGGACGAGATGGTCTTCGGAGTCGAACAGGAATTCCGCAAGCGCCCGGCACAGCTCGGTCTTGCCGACGCCGGTCGGCCCCAGGAACAGGAACGAGCCGTAGGGCCGCTTCACGTCTCCGAGTCCCGCGCGCGAGCGCCGGATGGCGTCCGCAACCAGGCGCACCGCTTCATCCTGCCCCACGACGCGCTGGTGGAGCTTCTCCTCCATCTGCAGCAGCTTCTCGCGCTCGCCCTGCATCATCTTCGACACCGGGATGCCGGTCCAGCGCGAGACGACCTCCGCGATTTCCTCCGCGCCGACCTGGGTGCGCAGGAGCCGCGGCTTGCCCGTCTTGGGCTTGTCCGCCTGCTTCAGTTGCGCCTCGAGCTGGGGCAGCTTCCCGTACTGCAGCTCCGCGACCCGGTCGAACTTGCCCTGGCGCTGGAGCTGGGCAATCTCGGCGCGCAAACGGTCGATTTCCTCCTTGATGTGCGCCGACCCCTGCACCTGCGCCTTCTCCGCTTTCCAGATCTCCTCGAGGTCGGAATACGCCTTCTCGAGCTCCTTGATCTCGCTCTCGAGCGCTGCGAGCCGCTTCCGCGACGCCTCGTCCTTCTCCTTCCGCACCGCCTCGCGCTCGATCTTCAGCTGGATGAGGCGCCGGTCGAGCTTGTCCATCTCCTCGGGCTTGGAATCGATCTCCATCTTGATGCGCGAGCCAGCCTCGTCGATGAGATCGATCGCCTTATCCGGCAGGAAGCGGTCCGAGATGTAGCGGTGCGAGAGCTCGGCGGCGGCGACGATCGCCGGATCAGTGATCTCCACGCCATGGTGCAGCTCGTATTTCTCCTGGAGCCCGCGCAGAATCGCGATGGTGGCCTCCACCGTCGGCTCGTCCACCAGCACTTTCTGGAAGCGGCGTTCGAGCGCGGCGTCCTTCTCCACGTACTTGCGGTACTCGTTGAGGGTCGTCGCGCCCACGCAGTGCAGCTCGCCGCGCGCGAGCGCCGGTTTTAGCATGTTGCCGGCGTCGATCGCGCCTTCGGCTTTGCCCGCGCCCACCATGGTGTGCAGCTCGTCGATGAAGACGATGGTCTGCCCCGCGTCCTGCGCGATTTCCTTCAGCACCGCCTTCAGACGCTCCTCGAATTCGCCCCGATATTTCGCGCCCGCGAGGAGTTGCGCCATGTCGAGAGACAGCACGCGTTTGCCCTTCAGCGATTCCGGCACCTCGCCGTTCACGATGCGCTGCGCGAGCCCTTCCACGATGGCGGTTTTGCCGACGCCCGGCTCGCCGATCAGCACCGGGTTGTTCTTGGTGCGGCGCTGCAGGATCTGAATGACGCGCCGGATCTCGTCGTCGCGACCGATCACCGGGTCGAGCTTGCCGCTGCGGGCACGTTCGGTGATGTCGGTCGTGTACTTCGAGAGCGCCTCGCGGCTGCCCTCGGCCTCGGCGCTCTGGACCGATTCCCCGCCACGCACCGAGCTGATCGCCTGCTCGATCCCCTGGCGGCTCGCGCCGTGCTGCTTGAGCAGCTTTCCGGTTTCGCCCCGGTCCTGCATCAGCGCGAGCAGAAACAGCTCGGAGGCGATGAACTGGTCGCCGCGCTTCTGCGCTTCCTTGTCCGTAATGTTGAGCAGGTTGCCGAGCTCGCGCGAGACGTTGACCTCGCCGCCGGCACCCTCGACCTTGGGCAGGCGCGCGGTTGCGCTCTTGAGCGCCGCCTGCAGTCCGCCAACATTAACCCCTGCTCGTGCGAGCAGCGACGACGTTCCTCCGTCCTGCTGGCCGATCAGGGCGGAGAGCAGGTGCTGCGGCTCGATGTACGGATTGTCGTTGCCGACGGCCAGGCTCTGGGCGTCGGCGAACGCTTGCTGAAACTTGGTGGTGAACTTGTCGAACCGCATACCCTTACTTTATCCGGTTGCCCCGTGCGTGTTGAACGGCGAAATCGTTATCCGTTCGAACACGCACATTTAAATCGGCGCGTAAGCGTCCGGTTTTAAACGATATTGGGAGGAAAGGCTCGTTTTCAAGTAGCCCGCCGAGGAAAGTTCCGAGCCCTGCCCGTGGGTTCCGCCCGCCTCCTGCCACGGGCCGGCACGAGTCAAGGCGCGAGATTACCGCTATAGTTGGCACAGTCGACGGATCGCCACTCCAATGAAAGATCCCGGGCAAGCGCCGCGCCTCAGGTTGTGGCAGGAAATCACGCTGATCCTCGTGATCAAGGCCGTGACCCTGATCGCAATCTGGTGGGCGTGGTTTGCGCACCCCCAGGACAAGCGGCTCGACGGCGCCGGCGTCGCGGACTCGATCACCCCGGCGGACCCCGGCGCGAAAGCGACCCCCCTCCTCCCCGAGAAGAACCATGCTCCCCGACCTGGATCTCGTTAGCGTCTCGCGGCTGCAGTTCGCGGTCACGGCGATGTACCACTTCCTGTTCGTGCCGCTCACGCTCGGGCTCTCGTGGATCCTCGCGATCATGGAATCGGTGTACGTGATGACCGGGCGCGAGATCTACAAGGACATGACGCAGTTCTGGGGCAAGCTTTTCGGCATCAACTTCGCCATGGGCGTCACCACCGGGATTACGCTCGAGTTCCAGTTCGGCACCAACTGGGCCTACTACTCGCACTACGTGGGCGACATCTTCGGAGTGCCGCTGGCGATCGAGGGGCTGATGGCGTTTTTCCTCGAGTCCACCTTCGTCGGGCTGTTCTTCTTTGGCTGGGACCGGCTGTCGAAGGTCGGCCACCTCGCGGTCACCTACCTGGTGGCGCTCGGCTCCAATCTCTCGGCGCTGTGGATCCTGATCGCCAACGGCTGGATGCAGTCTCCGGTTGGCGCCGAGTTCAACTTCGAAACCATGCGGATGGAGTTGACGAGCCTCTCTCAGATCATCTTGAACCCGGTGGCCCAGTGCAAGTTCGTGCATACGGTCGCGGCGGGCTATGTCACCGCCGCGACTTTCGTGCTCGGGGTAAGCTCGTGGTACCTCTTGCGCGGGCGCGATGTCGCCTTCGCAATCCGCTCCTTCGCAGTGGCGTCGGGCTTCGGGCTCGCCTCGGTGCTCTCGGTGATCGTGCTCGGCGACGAGTCGGGCTACACCGTCGGCGAGGTGCAGCGGGTGAAGCTCGCGGTCATCGAGGCCGAGTGGCATACCCAGAAGGCGCCTGCCGCCATAACCGTGTTCGGCATTCCGAACGAGGAGCAGGAGCGCACCGACTATGCCGTGAAGGTTCCCTGGGCGCTGGGCCTGATCGCGACGCGCTCGGTGGACGAGAAAATCGCCGGCATCATCGACTTGAAGAAGGAAGCCGCGGCGCGGATCCGCAATGGCATGGTCGCCTACGAAGCGCTGCAGAAGCTGCGCGCCGGTGACAGGACGCCCGACACGCGCCACACCTTCGAGCTGCGCAAGAAGGACCTGGGATACGCGCTGCTGCTCAGGAAGTACACGCCCAACGTGCTGGACGCGACCGACGAGCAGGTCGCGCGGGCGGCGGCCGACACGATCCCGCGCGTGGCGCCGATGTTCTGGGCATTCCGCATCATGGTCGGCATTGGCTTCGTGCTGCTATTCCTGTACTGCGCCGCGTTCTACTTTCTCGCCGTGCGCAACCTCGCGCCACAGCGCTGGCTGATGAAGCTCGCGTTCTGGAGCATGCCGCTGCCCTGGATCGCGTGCGAAGTCGGCTGGTTCGTCGCCGAGTACGGGCGCCAGCCGTGGACCATCGCCGAGGTGCTGCCGACGTTTCTCAGCGTTTCGAACATCCCGGCCTCGAACGTCTACTGGAGCCTGGCGGGTTTCATCGCGTTCTACACCGCGCTCCTCGTCGTGGAGCTCTATCTGATGGTGAAGTACATCCGCTGGGGACCGGGCAGCCTCGGCACGGGCCGCTACTCGATCGAGCTCGCGCCGGCGAAGGGGGTGGCGTCATGATCCTCGACTATGAATCACTGAAGATCCTCTGGTGGCTGTTCGTCGGCGTGCTGCTGATCGGATTCGCGGTGACCGACGGATTCGACATGGGCGTGGGCGCGCTGCTGCCCTTCCTCGGCAAGACCGACGAGGAGCGCCGCGTCATCATCAATTCGGTGGGCGCGACGTGGGAAGGCAACCAGGTCTGGTTCATCACCGCCGGCGGCGCCACCTTCGCGGCGTGGCCGCTGGTCTATGCGGCGGCGTTCTCCGGACTTTATTGGGCGCTGCTGCTCGTCCTGTTCGCGCTGTTCTTCCGGCCGGTGGGCTTCGACTTCCGCAGCAAGGTGGACGACCCGCGCTGGCGCAATGCCTGGGACTGGGGGCTTTTCATTGGCGGCGCGGTGCCGGCCCTGGTGTTCGGCGTCGCGTTCGGCAATCTTTTGCTCGGCCTGCCGTTCCATTACGACCGTGACCTGCAGGTGTACTACACCGGCTCCTTCATCGCGCTGCTGAACCCCTTCGGGCTGCTCTCGGGCGTCGTGAGCCTCGCCATGCTTACCATGCACGGCGCGGCTTATCTTCAACTGCGCACCGAGGGCGAGATCAACGCCCGGGCCGGACGTGCGCTGCGGGTGGCCGCGGTGGTGGTGATCGCGGGATTCGCGCTTGCGGGTATCTGGATCGCGAGCGGAATCGACGGCTATCGAATCACTTCGATGCCGGCCGCAGACAGCGCCTTCACGCCCCTCGCCAAAACGGTGGAGCGGGCGCCCGGTGCGTGGCTCGCCAACTACAGTGCGCACTCCTGGATGCTGGCCGCTCCGGTATTGGGCTTCGGGGGAGCGCTGCTGGCGATCCTGTGGAGCCGCAGCGGCCGGGCGATTGCAGCGTTCGTCGCGACCGCCGTATCGGTGTCATGCATCATCCTGACCGCGGGCTTCTCGATGTTCCCGTTCGTGATGCCGTCGAGCACCAACCCCGGGAGCAGCCTCACGGCGTGGGACGCCGTCTCCAGCCACCGCACGCTGCAGATCATGTTCTGGGTGGTGGTGGTGTTCCTGCCGGTCGTGCTCGCCTATACAGCCTGGGTCTACCGCGTGCTGCGCGGCAAGATTACCGTCGAGCAGGTGCGCGCGAAGCCGCGCAGCCTGTATTGAAAGGAGCGTCTCATGTGGTACTTCTCATGGATACTCGGCCTCGGACTCGCGCTCGCGTTCGGCATCATCAACGTGATGTGGCTGGAAGCCAGCTATGCTTTCGGCGATCTGGACGAAAAGGAAACGAAGCGGCGATTTGAGGATCGCAGCAGCTAGCATGCAGCCCAATAAATCGGGAACTGATGCGCATGAGATCCGGCGCATTAATAAATCAAACGTGGCCATTGAATATTCTTATGTGCGTTAGTGCGAGCCGCACTGGGCGACGCGCTTCAAGCCCGCGGTCGATGCTTGACTTCCGGAGAGGTGCGACTAACACTATCGCTGCTTGACTGTTGCTCGAGCAGCTTGAAGCGTGCGGTCCAGACTCTGGGTCCGCGAAAAAGAATCCGCGCAGCACCGATGCGCGGCACATAAGTAGCCAAAGGGAGGGGCACATGGTCTACACCCGGCGTAGCGTCTGGCCGCTGGTCATCGGCATCATCATGGTGGCCTATGCGTACCTCGTGCAGAGCGGCAACATGGCGGGGCTCATCAAGTTCCTCAACACCGGCCGTTACGCCGGGGAAATGGTGACCCTCGGCTACGCCTTCGGGAGCGTCGCGGTCGTGGTCGGCCTCTGGCAAGTGCTTGCGACCCCCAGGGAAGGCCACGGAGACTATTACTTGTCGACCGTCGCCGGCGTGATGTTCATCATGCTGGTCGCATTTATCGTCAAGTGGGGCCTCGACCCGCTGATGGCATCGTGGGGGCATGCGGCGCGCCCGACACTGGGCTTCGACTTCGCCAGTGTCCTGAACCTCAACTACGTGGTGATGGGCATTCTCGCCGGGATCATCGTCGTCAATGTCTTCAAGGTTCCGCAGTGGGCCGAGAATGGCGTGCGGCTGTCGCGTCTCGGGTTGAAGACGGGCGTCATTCTCCTGGGCGCCCTCTACAGCTTCGCCGAGCTGGCGCAACTCGGCAAGCTGTCCGTCCTGATGATCGGGGTCTTCGTTCTCGGCTCAGTCTGGCTGGTGCTGACCATCGGCATGCGGCGGAATCTCCCCAACTCCATGACCGGCGTGCTGTCCTCGGGTGTCGGCGTGTGCGGAGTGTCCGCCGCCGTAGCAGCCGCCCCCGTCGTGCAGGCGAAATCCCTCGAGATCGCGTACACGATCGGGACCATCCTCCTGTTCGGGGTGCTCTGCATGTTCCTGTTCCCGATCGTCGGCAGGGCCTTCGGCATGGGCTATATCCAGTTCGGCGCGTGGGCCGGCACCGGGATCCTCAATTCCGCGCAGGTCGCCGGAGCCGCGCTTGCGTTCCAGCCCGGTGGCATCGAGACGCTGAAGGTGGCCGAGATCTTCAACATCACGCGCGTGCTGTTCCTCCCCATCATCGTGCTGTGGCTGGCGGTGTGGTATGTCCGGCGCGAGCAGGCCGCGCAACGCACCGTCCAACAGGTCGATGCGATGCAGGTCGTCATCAGCAAGTTCCCGATCTTCGTGCTCGGATTCATCCTGATGTTCCTGCTCTCCTCCACCGGCATCTTTGCCCCGGCGCGCCACTATCAGGGCTCCTACTTCGACAACAGCGAAAAGGCGCTGGTGAGGAAGGACCGTGCCGGCAAGGAGATCGACAACCACCTCACGGAGAAGGAGGTCGCGACACTCCGGGGCGAGCTGGACAAGGTCAAACGCCCGGACCAGAAGGCCGCGCTCGAGCGCCTGGCGCAGAACAGGAAAACGATGTCCGAGGACGATGACGCCCTGGTGCGCGGGGTCATCAACTCCAAGGCGCTCTCGAAGGAGGGCACCGCCGTGCTCGCCAAGGCGCACCGCGTGGTCCGGCACACGGCGCCGAAGATCGCGAAGTTCCGCGACCTGATCGCGTGGTTCTTCACCTTCGGGCTGGTCGGGCTCGGGATGCAGATCACCATGTCGTCGATCCGCCAGGCGGGAGGCCAGCCCCTGGTGATCGGCTCCATCGTGGGCGTGATCAAGGCAGTCGGCTCGCTGATCGTCGTCCTGCTGCTGGTTGCCGAAACCATTTAGGGAAGGAATAGCGACTATGGAAGACAAATTCGACCGCGGATCCGCGCTCACCGTCTTTCCGAGCGATCGCCACGAGGACCTGGTGGCACTCGTCCTCTCATTGGTCATCGCGGCGCTCGTCTATTTCCTGGTCTGATTCCGCCGGGACCGGACCCGCATCCCGGTGAGGGCGCGCGAGGCGCCTCACCGGGATTTTTTTGCCATGCTGCAGGCCGAACGCGTTCTCCTGGCGAGCCACGGCACGCCCGGCGCGCGCGCCGCGGAGCGGGTCGCGCTCGAACTCGCCGCACCGGGTGCCACCCTCTTTCACCTGGTCGTCGTGCCGGATTTCTGGCGCGGGATGATGGGTGATGACTGGCTCAACAATGCTTCCACGCGCGCGGCTTACGGCAGGCATGTCGAGGCCGAGCTCGCGCGGGAGATCGAGGAGCACCGCGCAGTCCTGGAGACGGCCGTGCGTGCGGGCGGCAGGCGCTACGAATTGAAAGTCGTGATCGCCCAGCCCGATGCCGCCCTGCTCGAATACGCCGCGGAGTTGCGACCGGACTTCGTCGTGATCGGCGCGCCACGCCCCAAGGGCGCGCCCGGATTGCGCTCGCGCATGCGCATCGAGAAACTGGTGGGGGTGCTCGGCGCCCCTCTGCTCGTGGTCCCGTACCCCCGATGAGCGATCCGGCTGCCCCGTCCTCCGACGCGGCATGGGTGGTGATCGAGGCACCGCTTGACGCGGCAGCGCTTGCAGCCTTCTGCCAAGACGTCGAGCGGCTCTACCGGATCAATCCTTACCTCGAGTTCAGGAGCTGGCGGGAGACCCGCCCTGATGAATTCACTGTTTCCCTGCGCAACCTGAGCAACCGGCGCGAACTCGAGCTTCGGCTCAACCTGGAGCGGTTATCCGAGCGCGATTTCCTCGTGCGCTACGACCGCGGGGTCAAGCGCAGCACCCGTTTCGAGATCGATGCCGTCGCGGGCGGCAGCCGCCTGCGCATCACCGACGATTACAGCGGCGCAACCGAGGCCGACAAGCCGGATGTCGACAGCAGCCTGCACGCCTGGGGGGTGGCCCTCCGGGAATATCTGCTGCGCGAGCAGCGCTGGGGCAGGTTTGCGCCATGGCGCTGGTATATGCGCCGGGCATGGGTGCCGATGAAGCCTTCCGCACGGCGCATCACCTTCATCCTATTGATGGTGACGCTTGGCGAGATCGTGCTCATCGCGCTCGTCATGGCCATCTACTGGGCCGAGCACCGCTCCTGATCGCGACCGTTGCCGCGGCACCACGCGCTCCGCGCACGTGGGCCGTCGCGTTACCTGCCTTGCCGTCCATCGCTGCGTTCTCGATGCGCTAGAATCGCCGCACGGTCCGCCGACAATACAGATCAACTCCATGGACTTGGCATCCGAGATCGATCGCGACGTGACCGTCGCGCTGGCGGAGGACGTCGGCAGCGGCGATCTGACCGCACCGCTCATTCCCCGCGGCAAGCGCGTGCGCGCCGCGGTGCTGTGCCGCCAGGCGGCCGTCCTTTGCGGGCAGCCCTGGTTCGACGCCTGCCTGCGGAAGCTCAATCCCGCGGTGGAGGTTGCGTGGGCGGCGCCGGAGGGCGCGAGCATCCTCGCCGGCGCGCAGGTTTGCGCGATTCGGGGCGAGGCGCGCGCGTTGCTTGCCGCCGAGCGCGTGGCGCTCAATTTCCTGCAGACGCTGTCGGGAGTCGCGACCGTCACCCGGCGCTACGTCGATGCGGTCGCGGGCACGCGCGCGCGAATCGTCGATACCCGCAAGACGGTTCCGGGACTGCGCCTGGCCCAGAAGTACGCCGTGCGGGTCGGAGGGGGATCCAATCACCGACTTGGGCTCTACGACGCGATGCTGATCAAGGAAAACCACATCGCCGCGGCCGGTGGAATCCGCCAGGCGGTCACGCAGGCGCGGAAGCTTTCGAGCACCGGCGCCTGGATCCAGGTCGAGGTCGAGAATCTCGACCAGTTGCGCGAGGCTCTGGACGCAGGAGCCTCCATGATCCTGCTCGACAACATGAGCGTCGAGCAGATGCGCGAGGCTGTCAGGATCGCCGGGCGTCGGGCCGAGCTCGAGGCCTCCGGCGGCATCACCCTCGAAAACGCCCGGGCCATAGCCGAGACCGGCGTGCATCGCATGTCGGTCGGGGCGCTCACCAAGGACGTAAAGGCGGCGGACTTCTCGATGCGGTTTGAGCCCTGACCGGCGCAATTCCGCTGTTACCGGCTCACGCGGGCCGCCGCCGCGTTACGCTGTTATTTCAGGCGTTCCCGAATCACCCGCTCGATCGCGCGCAACTCCGCGTCCGCGGTGATCGGTTTCGCGCTGCTCGCGATCGCGGTATCGGGGTCCTTCAAGCCATGGCCGGTCAGCGTGCAGACAATGGTGCTGCCTTCGCCGATCTTTCCCAACTCGAGGTCCTTCAGCACGCCCGCGAGCGCGATCGCGGAAGCAGGCTCGCAGAACAGGCCCTCGACCTGCGCCAGCATCTTCTGCACGTGCAGGATCTCCTCGTCGGTGCACTCGGCGAACCAGCCTCCGGACTCACGTCCTGCCGCTACCGCCTGCTGCCACGACACCGGGTTGCCGATGCGGATTGCCGTCGCCACGGTCTCGGGATTCTCCACCGGGCGCCCGCGCACGATCGGCGCGGCGCCTGAGGCCTGGTACCCCAGCATGATCGGGCGGCGGGCCAGGGTCTTCTGAACCCGGTACCTGCGCATCGCGGGGTCCACCTTGAGCGCCTGAGTGCTTTCACCGGCCGATTCCGAGTAGCCGATCCAGTGCGCGGTGATGTTGCCGGCGTTGCCCACCGGCAGCGCGTGGTAGTCGGGCGCATCGCCGAGCGCCTCGATCACTTCGAACGCCACGGTCTTCTGCCCCTGGATGCGGTAGGGATTGATGGAGTTGACGATCTTGACCGGCAGCGTCCCGGCGACTTCCTGCACCAGCCGCATGCCCTCGTCGAAATTGCCGCGGATCTGGATCACGACCGAGCCGTGCATCATCGCCTGCGACAGCTTCCCGAGCGCGATCTTCCCTTCCGGGATCAGCACGAAGCACGCGATGCCGGCGCGCGCGGCGTAGGCCGCGGCGGACGCCGACGTGTTGCCGGTGGAAGCGCAGATGATCGCCCGCGCTCCCTCGGTGACCGCCTGCGTGACGGCCATCGTCATGCCGCGATCCTTGAACGACCCGGTGGGGTTCGCGCCCTCGAACTTGGCGTGGATGGCGACCTTCTTGCGCACCAGCGCCGGAAGGTTCGTGAGCTCGATCAGGGGCGTCGCGCCCTCGTGGAGCGAGATTGCGCGCGTATCCGCCGCCACCGGCAGGCGGTCGCGGTACTTGTCTATCAGGCCCGTGTAGTGCGCCATTGGAGAAAGGGTGATTCGTTGCTCGTGACTGCTGGCTTGCGCTTCGCGGCCGGCTGCGTGCGAGAGTCGGGTAACGAGCGGCGCTAATTCAGCTCTTCGAGCCGGATGCGGATGACTTTTCCGACTACGACGGGCAGCTTCTCGATTCTCGCGATCGCAGCGTCCACGTTCTTCTCCACGGTCAGGTGGGTCAGCATGATGATGTCCACCTCGTCCTCGCCCGCGCGCGGCTCCTTCTGCACCATGGCCTCGATCGAGATCCTCAGGTCCGCCAGGATGCGCGTGATGTCCGCCAGCACGCCCGGCTTGTCCTGCACCTTCATCCGGAGGTAGTAGCGCGTCTCCACCTCTCCCATCGGGAGGATTGGCGTCGCGGCCAGTTGTCCGGGCTGGAATGCGAAGTGGGGAACGCGATGCTCGGGGTCGGCGGTCAGCATCCGCGCCACGTCGACCAGGTCGGCGACCACGGCCGAAGCGGTTGGCTCGGCTCCAGCCCCGGCGCCGTAATACAGCGTCTGTCCCACGGCGTCTCCCTTCACCAGGATC
>Ga0075352_1000083_pt1 | contig 13522 bp, 15 predicted proteins | sample Sandmound_TuleA__FD_120092 | JGI IMG/M metagenome (GOLD analysis project Ga0075352, IMG submission 120092) | Natural and restored wetland microbial communities from the San Francisco Bay, California, USA, that impact long-term carbon... | ecosystem: Environmental > Terrestrial > Soil > Wetlands ...
AGCAGGTCGCCGGCGCTCTTGGTCATGAGATCGAAGAAATCGCGGCGCTGGGCCATGCCGGACTTGCGCATGCGAAAGCCCAGGCGCAGCGCGGCGAACGCGGAGCGCATGCCGCCTCCCACGTTCGGAGGAGTTTGCAGCAGCAGCTCTCGCATCACCCCGCCGGCACGCTCCAGCATTGCGTAGTAATCGGCCAGCCGCTGCGCGTCGCGTGCCGAGTAGCGTGAAATTTCGGTCTGCGTCTGCGCGAGTCCGTTGCCGACCTTGAAATAAGCGGTGTCGGAGAGCGGCAGAAAGTTGGCGAGCGGGCGCTCGAGGATCTTCAGGCCGTGCTCGGCGAGCCTGAGGTCGCGGATGACCTTGGGGTGCAGCAGGCTCACGGTGTAGGCTGCGGCGGAATTGCGAAACCCCGGGAAGAACTCCTCGGTGACCGCCGCGCCGCCCACTACCGCACGGCGCTCGAGCACCCTGACGCGGTAGCCCTTGCCCGCGAGATAGCACGCGCAGGTGAGCCCGTTGTGGCCGCCGCCGATGATGATTGCGTCGTAGCGGTTGCGCTGCGCCATCAGGCGCCTTTTTCAGTTTGCGCGGATGACATCAGGGCCTCTCTTGAGCATCGAAAAGCTCGGCGCGTGAGAAGGCTCGACGGGGAAGTGGCGCGCCCGGCGGGAGTCGAACCCACGACCTTTGGCTTCGGAGGCCAACACTCTATCCTCTGAGCTACGGGCGCGAACGGCGGGAATTCTAGCACAGCGATGTCGCCACTATCGCCCGGGAATCAAAGCATTACCCGCTGGATCACTTCCGCTATAATGCGCGCTTCCGGGAGCGCCCATTCATGGCCGAGATTCACATCGAAGAGCATTCCTCGCCGATCAAGACGCCCGCGCAGCTCGTCATTGTCGTGGTACTCGCGTTCGCGGTGCCAATTACGCTGATCGTCATGCTGGCGCACCTCGTCACCAGCAACGCGGGTCTCTCCAAGGACGATACCGCGATGTCGGAGGAGGCCGTCGCGAAGCGCTTGAAGCCGGTGGGCGAGGTGGTGGTCGATCCGAGTCAGCGCGCGCCCGCTGCCGAAGCGGCGAGCGCGCCGGCGACCGTCGCGTCCGCCTCGCCGGCCCCCGGCGCGAAGGCTATGGCCGCGGCGAAGCCGGACGCCGCCAAGGGCAAGTCCGTCTTCGACACGACCTGCACTGTCTGTCATGCCGCCGGCGTTGCGGGCGCGCCGAAGGCTGGCGACAAGGCGGCATGGGCGCCGCGCATGAAAGCAGGAATGAGCGCGCTGTACGCCAGCTCGATCAAGGGCAAGAACGCGATGCCGCCCAAGGGCGGCAATCTCTCGCTCAGCGACGCTGACGTCAGCGCGGCCGTGGATTACATGGTCAGCCTAGTCAAATGACGACCGAATGGCGACCCTCGCGATCGGCGACGTCCAGGGCTGCTACGACCAGCTGATGCGGCTGCTCGACCGCGCCGGCTTCGACGAGCGGCGCGACGTCCTGTGGTTCGTCGGCGACCTCGTCAACCGCGGCCCGCGGTCGCTCGAGACGCTGCGCTTCGTCAAGGGTCTCGGGACGCGCGCGGTGGCCCTGCTCGGAAACCACGACCTCAATCTGCTCGCGGTGGCGGCGGGTGTCCGCAAGCCCCATCGCGGCGATACCAACGACGGCATTCTCGCCGCCCCCGATCGCGAAGAACTGCTCGCATGGCTGCGACACTTGAAGATGATGCACGCCGGTGGCGGCTACGCGATGGTGCACGCCGGGCTGCTCCCGCAATGGAGCATCCCCCAGGCGCTTGCGCTTGCGCGCGAGGTGGAGGCCGTGCTGCAGGCGCCCGAGCACGGCGAGTTCCTGAAGAGAATGTACGGCAACGAGCCGCTGCGGTGGCGCGACGATCTCGCGGGCTACGCCCGGCTGCGCATTATCGTGAATGCAATGACGCGCATGCGGCTGGCGGCTGCCGATGGCACGCTCGAGCTGAACCACAGGCTCGGGCTCGAAACCATGCCCGCCGGCTACTTCCCGTGGTACGACGTGCCGGGGCGCGCCAGCCGCGGCACGCCCGTCGTCTTCGGACACTGGGCGGCGCTCGGTCTGGTCGTGCGCGAGGACGCAATCTGCCTCGACAGCGGATGCGTGTGGGGTCGGGCCCTCAGTGCTCTGCGGCTCGAGGACCGGCGGCTGTTTCAGCTGGACTGCGCGGAGCTCGCGGGAACGGCGTCCGAAGACTAGCTCACGGGAGACCGGCCGCGGCGGCGCTCACCAGGGCCGCGCGCCGAAGGCTTCCTTATAGCGCTGAGCGATCTCGTCGCGCGTGAAGCGGTGGTTCTGGCCGCCGCGGTGCGCGATCTTGATCGAGCCGAGCAGCGACGCGAGCCGCCCCGTGACTGGCCATTCGAGGCCGGCGGCGATGCCGTAGAGCAGCCCGGCGCGATAGGCGTCGCCGCACCCGGTCGGGTCCAGCACGCGCTCCGCCGTGACGGACGGAATCTCGAGGCTCCGGCCCCCGCTCATGATGATCGAGCCGCGCGCGCCGAGCGTCACCACCAGCGCCTTCACCTGCTTTGCCAGTTCCTCGAGCTTCGCGCCGGTCCGCTCCTGCAGCATCTGGCCCTCGTAATCATTGACCGCCACGTAGCTCGCCTGATGGACGAACCCGGTCAGCTCCGCGCGGCTGAACATCGGCAGCCCCTGGCCGGGGTCGAACAGGAATGGGATCCCGGCGTCACGGAACTCGAGTGCGTGCTGCAGCATGCCTTCCCGCCCATCAGGCGCGATGATGCCCAGCGTGATCCCCGTCGCCTCGCGGACGTGATTCTCGTGCGAGAAATTCATCGCCCCGGGGTGGAACGCGGTGATCTGGTTGTCGTCGAGATCGGTCGTGATGAACGCCTGCGCGGTGAAGGTGTCGGGAATCCTGCGGATGTGGCTCTGCGCGAGTTGCAGCTTCTGCAGCCGGTAGTCATAGGGCTGGTAGTCGTCCCCGACCGTCGCCATGATGAGCGGCTCGCCCCCCAGCATCTTGAGGGTGTAGGCGATGTTGCCGGCGCAGCCGCCGAACTCGCGCCGCATGTCGGGCACGAGGAATGCGACGTTCAGGATGTGGAGCTGCTCTGGCAGGATGTGATTCTTGAAGCGGTCGCCGAACACCATGATGGTGTCGTAGGCGATGGAGCCGCAGATGAGCGTGGGCATGGCAACCGCAAGCGGGATTTCGTGAGATTATAGCCTTGCGCGCTCCCTTCTGGCCCGTGTTGCGCCGCGTCGCGACGGAGCGTTTTCACGTCGGTTCAACCGCTCGACAAGGAGAGTTCCATGCTCAAGGAGTTCAGGGATTTTGCGGTGCGAGGCAATGTCGTGGACATGGCGGTCGGCATCATCATCGGAGCGGCGTTCGGCAAGATCGTCGATTCGCTGGTGAAGGATGTGATCATGCCGCCGATCGGGCTGCTGCTCGGCCAGGTGGACTTCTCGAACCTGTTCTGGGTCATGAAGCAGGGCGCCCAGGCCGGCCCGTACCTCAGCGTGGAAGCCGCGCAGAAAGCGGGGGCGGTCACATTCAACTACGGCGTATTCATCAACACGGTGATCTCGTTCGTGATCATCGCCTTCGCGGTCTTCCTCCTGATCCGGGCCATCAATCGCCTCAAGATGCAGGAGGAAAAAAAGCCCGCCGCGACGCCGGAGGACATCGTGCTGCTGCGCGAGATCCGCGACCAGCTCAAGAAGAAGTAAGCACGGCGGGCGTGCCCTGACCCGGCCCTGGCTTGGCCGGTGCGGGTCCGCGGCCGTGCCGAAGCGTCAGTCGCTCTCCTCAATCCACCACGGGCCGGACTGGCGGAATTGCTGCTGCTGCTCCTTGGTGAGAACCGCCGCGATCTGGTTGCGCGCTTCGATGCGGGACTTGAGCAGCTGCCTTCTCAGCTCGTCGACCTTCTTCTGCTGGTCGGCGATCGCATTTGCGTCGAGCTTGTCGCCGTACGCCATCTGGCGCAGCTTGAACTGCTCGGATCGCATCTTGCCCATGAGATCCCAGTTCTTGCTCCGGTGCTCCTCCTGGATCTTGAGCACCTTCTCGCGCTGCTCGTCGGTCAGGTTGAGGAAGGCCAGCGGCCCGCCGCCGCCTCCGGGACCGAAGCCTTGACCCCCGCCACGCGGCCCGTAGCCCCATCCGGGACCGCCGCCGTAGCCGCCCATCATGCCGGGACCGTAACCCGATCCTGGCCCATAGCCCTGCCCCGGACCGTAGCCTTGTCCCGGACCGTAGCCCGGTCCCTTGCCGGGACCGCCGGGACCCTGCGCGCATGCAACTGTCGCCGTGCCGGCGGCGACTCCAAGTGCAAGAAGCGCTGCTGCCAATGTCTTCGAAGCCATATTCGTCATCTCCTGGAAGCCGAACTGAACGAAAGCCCGACCGGCCGCATTGTTTCGCCGGAAGGACTGCGCCATCTTGACCTAGATCAAGTGAATCGATGCGCCGTCTTTCGCCGGGACCCGCGGCGGACGGCCTATTGCTCATTGCTTGTCAGCGCCCTCTGATACGCCGCCGCCTCCAGGAGCGCGGCGATTTCGGCCGGATCGGCGGGTCGGATGCGGAACAGCCACGCTTCGTAGGGAGCCTGATTCAGCCGCTCGGGCGCGTCGGCGACCGCCTGATTGATGGCGACGACTTCTCCTGCGATCGGCGCCGGGATGTCGGAAGCGGCCTTGACCGATTCGATCACGGCACAATGCTCGCCCCGCGTCACCTTGCGTCCGATCGCGGGAGGCTGCACGAACACGACGTCCCCGAGCTGCTCCTGGGCGTGGTAGGTGATTCCCACGGTGGCCGCGCCGTCGGCTTCCAGGCGGACCCACTGGTGCGTGGCGGTGTATTTCCGATCACCGGGAATGGTCAGGCTCATTGCCGTGCTCAAGGCGGCGGTGCGGCCAGAAGATCGAGGCGAAAACCGGCCGGGCCGAGGTCGCCGGTATCGAGGTCGAGCCGGACTGTGATCTCGGCGTTGGCGGGAAATCCTGACGCGACATCCTTGCCGCGCTCCAGGTACTCCTTCGGCAGAAAGACCCGCCGCGCCAGCGTGTGCTCCTTGGTGTTGGTGAGCACGAGGTCGAGCGCCGGATAGCCGAGGTCGTACGCAGCGTGATTGCGCAGCGTCGCGGTCAGCTGGATCAACCCCGGCCGCGCCGGATCGGTCGCCTGCAGGTCGGACGCTTCGATCGCGATACTCCGCGGGCGTTGAGGCGGGAACACCTGACAACGAAGCGGCTCGCACAGCTTCAGGAGATACGGCTTCAGGCCGGGATACTGCACGGCGAGCTCGCTGCGATAGTAATACGCAGCCTGCCCTGCCAGCAGAAAGACCAGCAGTGCAGCGCCCACTGCCCAAAACCGGTCGCGCCGTGCACGCGAGGGGTCGGCAAATAGTGACTCGTCGAGCGAGAGTTGCTCCGGCGGCGGGCCATAATCCTGCTCGCCCTTCGCCGTCTCGGCCGCGCGCGCCGACGCGGGCGGCGGCGGCGCCTGTCCGGGCTCGACCGGCTCGAGCTTGAACCCGCCCGCCTCGCTCCTGCCGCCTGCGGCCGCAGCGGAGGAAGCCTCGGGCAGTTCGGCGAGCGCCTTGAGGGCATCGAACACCGCCATGCAGCGGCCGCAGCGCACCTGCCCCTGATGAATCTGCAACTGCTCCGGCGCGACCCGGAAGTGGGTACCGCACGCCGGGCACTGGGTGATCAGTCCGGTTGCCACCCGATCACCGGCGAACGCCGCTCACGAGCGCCCAGCCCTCGTCCTCCTCGAGCGCCTCAAGATCAAACCACGGCGCGTAGGCGGAGCGTACTTCGTCGGCCTGTCCCACGAGCAGCCCCGCCAGCGCGAGGCGCCCGCTCCGCGCGGTCAACCGGGCGAGCAGAGGCGCGAGCACGATGAGGGGATGCGCGAGGATGTTGGCGACCACGATGCGGGACGGCTGCCGCAGGGCTTCGGCAGCGCTGTGAAAGGTTGCCTGCACCCGATTGTGCAGCGCATTGCGGCGCGCCGCAAGCAGCGCCTGCTCGTCGATGTCCACGCCGTCCGCGCACGCCGCTCCGAGCTTCATCGCCGCGATGGCGAGTATCCCCGAACCGCAACCAAAGTCGAGCACCGACTCGCCCCCGCGAATGACGCGCTCGAGCCACCGCAGGCACATCCGCGTGCTCGGGTGATGGCCGGTGCCAAACGCAATACCCGGATCGAGCTCGATGACGACCGCGTCCGGGTCGGGCGCCCGGTGCCAGCTCGGGACGATCCACAGCCGTGGGGAGACGCGCACGGGCGCCAGAGCCTCGCGGCTCGCGCGCACCCAGTCCTCCTCCGTCACCTCACGCAAGCGCCACGCTGGCGCAGCGAAACCGGCTCGTGCGCAGGCCGCCTCAACCAGTGACGCGACGCCGACGCCCTGCGCCACGAGCGCGCTGACGACGCTGCGCTTCCACGGCCGCGGCGCCGTGCCGCCTTCGGCGAAAATCGCCTGCTCCGCCTGCGAGCCCGCGCCGGCATCGGCGATATCGACGCTCGCTGCGCCGGACTCAAGCAACGCGTCGGATACAGTTTCCACGTGCTCGGCCGGGACCTCGAATGAGATTGCAAGCCACGACATTGAATGGGCCAATGGTAAACAGTGAGCGGTGAGCGCAAAAAAGTGCGCCGCTCACTCTTCCCGGGCGTGCTTGGCGAGCTTCTGCTCGAGGTAATGGATGGAGGTGCCGCCACTCAGGAACGCCGCGTCGCGCAGCAGCTCCTGGTGCAGCGGGATATTGGTCTTGATCCCCTCGATCACGGTCTCCGACAGCGCGATATTGAGCCGCGCGATCGCCTGCTCGCGGGTGTCCCCGTAGGCGATGATCTTGCCGATCAGCGAATCGTAGTGCGGCGGCACGAAGTAGCCGTTGTAGGCGTGGGAATCCACGCGGATGCCGGGTCCGCCCGGCATGTGGTAGGACGTGATGCGCCCCGGCGAGGGCGTAAAGCGGAGCGGGTCCTCGGCGCAGATGCGGCACTCGATGGCGTGCCCGCGGAACTGCACGTCGCGCTGCTTGATGCGCAGCTTCTCGCCCGCCGCGATGCGGATCTGCTGCTGCACGATGTCGATGCCGGTAATCATTTCGGTCACCGGGTGCTCGACCTGCAGCCGCGTGTTGATCTCGATGAAATAAAACTCGCCGCGCTCGAACAGGAACTCGAAGGTTGCCGCGCCCTCGTAGCCAAGCTTGTGGCAGGCCTCGGCGCAGCGCTCGGCGATGCGGAATCGGGCACGCGTGCTGATGTGCTGGGCCGGCGCCTCCTCGATCACTTTCTGGTGCCGCCGCTGCATCGAGCAGTCGCGCTCCCCAAGGTGGATCGCGTTGCGGAAGCGGTCGGCCAGCACCTGGAACTCGATGTGCCGCGGTTCCTCGAGATACTTTTCCAGGTAGAGCGTGGAGTTGCCGAACGCCGCCTGCGCCTCCGTCCGCGTGGTCTGCACCGCAGTCAGCAGCGCGGCCTCGGTGTGCACCACGCGCATGCCGCGGCCTCCGCCCCCGCCCGACGCCTTGATGATCACCGGGTAGCCGATGGAGCGCGCGATCTTCACCACGTCGTTCGGCTCCTGCGGCAGCGGCTCGTCCACGCCCGGCACCACCGGCAGCCCCGCCTTCTTCATGGCATTCTTGGCGTTCACCTTGTCGCCCAGCAAGCGGATGGTCTCCGCGCGCGGTCCGATGAACACGAACCCGCTCTGCACGACGCGCTCGGCGAAGTCGGCGCTTTCCGCGAGAAAGCCCCAGCCTGGATGAATCGCCTCGGAGTCCGTCACCTCGGCCGCGCTGATGATGGCGGGGATATTGAGGTAGCTCGCCGCCGAGGGCGCCGGCCCGATGCACACCGATTCATCGGCGAGCTTCACGTACTTGGCCTCGCGATCCGCCTCCGAGTGCACCACCACGGTCTTGATGCCGAGCTCGCGGCAGGCGCGCTGGATGCGCAGCGCCACCTCTCCGCGATTCGCAATGAGGATCTTCTCGAACATGGTGAGCGGTAAGCGGTGAGTGGAGACGGCGTCCGGCCTGCTGCTTATTGCTGACCGCTCGCTGCTTACCCGAGGATGAAGAGCGGCTCTCCGTACTCCACCGGCTGGCCGTTCTCTACCATGATTGCCTTGACGGTGCCGTCCTGGTCGGCCTCGATTTCGTTCAGGAGCTTCATCGCCTCGATGATGCAGAGCGTTTCGCCCGCCTTGACGGTCTGCCCGATCTCGACGAACGATTTTGCCCCCGGACCCGAGGCGCGATAGAAGGTTCCGACCATGGGCGAGCGGATGACGTGGCCCTCGGGCGCCGGCGCGGCCTCGCCTTCCGCCGGCGCGGCAGGCGCTCCGGCCACGGCAGGGGCCGGTGCCGGCCCAGCCTGCGGCGGCGCGAGCACCTGCGTCACCACGGGAGCCTGCTGCGCCCCGGCCACGCCGCGGCTGATGCGCACTTTCTCCTCGCCCTCGGTGATCTCGAGTTCCGCGATCCCCGACTGCTGCACCAGGTCGATCAGTGTCTTGACCTTGCGGAGGTCCACGTCCTAAGCCCTCCTCGAGTACTGAAGTGCGAACTCGAGCGCCAGCTCGTAACCCCTGGCGCCGAGCCCACTGATGATCCCGACCGCGATGTCGGTGAAATAGGACTCGCGGCGAAAGGCCTCGCGCGCGAACACGTTGGAGAGGTGCACCTCGACGAACGGGATACCGACGGCCGCGAGCGCGTCGCGCAGCGCCACGCTCGTGTGGGTGAAGGCGGCCGGATTGATGATGATGAAGTCCACGCCCTCGCGGCGGGCCTGCTGGACCCGCTCGACCAGCTCCGACTCGGCATTGCTCTGGTAGGTCGCAAGCCGCGCCTTCCCTCCCCTTGCGCGCCGTCCGAGACGCAGGTTGATCGCCCTCAGCGTGTCCTTGCCGTAATGCCGGGTCTCACGGGTGCCGAGGAGATTCAGGTTGGGGCCGTGTATGACGAGGATGTTCTTGGCGCCGGGCATGGCGTTGTCGTAGGAGAGGTCATGAACCGGGCCGGAGCCACCTCCAAGCCGAATCTCCCGGTAAACCTAGGTGACGAGTTTGCCAAAGTTCTATGAAATTGTCTAGAAATTGGCAGAAGTTACTGAATATTAGCGTGGGGACGTACGGCCTGATCCAAGTCTGGCCCCGCGTGAGCCGGATCTGTCGGACCGCCAGCTTTCTCGTCTCATAACACCCTGAAAATGAAGGGATGTGCGGATAGGTCCTCCACTGCTGAATCCGGTCTTTTAACGGAAGTTAGCTGAAATAGGCCACAGGTTATCGAAAGTTAGATCTCAGAGCAGGGGCAAGATGAGCTTTTCCAGCTTGGCCTCCTTGATCCCGCCCGGCTCGCGGCTCACGAGATTGCCTTTACGGTCGAGCACCAAGGTGTAGGGGAGTACCCCGGCCCGGTTGCCCACCTGGCGCAGCAACTCGATCGAATCCACCCCGCCCAGCACCAGGGGATAGTTGACGCGGAACTCCCGCGCGAACTCGGCGACCTTGTCGGGCTGATCGATCGCGATGCCGATAAAAAGCAGCCCCCGCTCCCCGTAGCGTTCCTGCATCCGCACGAACAGCGGGATTTCCTCCCGGCACGGGGCGCACCAGGTTGCCCAGTAGTTGACCACCAGCACGCGCCCACGCCACTGCTGGAGGCTCTGGGAGGCGCCCTGGAGGTCGACGACCCGCGCCTGAAGCACCCGTTCCACAGCTTCCGCCAGATCCCTGCTGGAAGCGCCGTCGCTGCCACGCGACCACAGGTGATACGCGGCGCCGGCCGCGGCCGAGAGGGCCGCCACCACGGCGACAATCCCCACAGCGCGCGCCTTCATCGTTGGAAGCCCAGCGCCTGGTCAAGCACCGCCACGAAGCGCTCGGCGGGCTGAAAGCCGATCACGCGCAGACCCTGGATTTCGCGGCCCTCGCGGTCGAAGAAGACAATGCCCGGCGGCCCGAACAACCGGAAGCGCTTGAGCAGCGCCGCGTGCTCGGCGTTGTTGGCGGTGACGTCTGCCTGCAGCAACGCCATCTCCCGAAACCGTGCCCGCACCCGCTCATCGCTGAAAGTGTAGCGCTCCATCTCTTTGCAGGAGACGCACCAGTCGGCATAGAAATCGAGCATTACCGTCCGCCCCGCCGCGGCGCGGATGCGGTCATCGAGCTCCGCCCCGCTGGCGACGCGCGCAAACGGGGTCTCGGATGGCACGCTCCCGGGATCCGTGACGCGCAGTCCCGAGAGCGGCTGCAGGATGTCGCGCCCGCCCGAGAGCGCACCGACGAGGTAGGCAAGGCCCGCGATCAGCGCAAGGATGCCCACGCCCTTGCTGAACCTCTGGAACCCGTGAGCGCCAGCGGGCAGGGGATCGATGGCGCGCAGGTAGATCGCGGTCACGATCAGAAGCGCCGACCACAGGAACATCTGGACCGATACCGGCAGGAACGGCGATACGAGGTAAATCGCCATCCCGAGCAGCAGCGTGCCGAAGCCGCGTTTCACCGTCTCCATCCATGGACCCGCCTTCGGCATCAGCGCCCCGGCCGAGGCGCCCACGGCGAGCAGCGGCACGCCCATGCCGAGCGCCATCGTGAATAGCGCCGACCCTCCCAGCACGGCGTCCCGGCTCTGGCCGATGTAGAGGAGCGCCCCCGCCAGCGGCGCGGCGACGCACGGCCCGAGGATCAATGCCGAGAGCGCGCCCATCACGAACACGCCCGCCAATTGCCCACCTTGGAACCGGTTGCTCGCGTCGGCGAGCCGGCGCTGCAGCGCAACCGGAAGCTGCAGCTCGTAGAACCCGAACATGGCCAAGGCAAGCGCGATGAATACCAGCGCGAACGCGCCCAGCACCCACGGATTCTGCAGCGCCGCCGAGAGCATCACTCCGGACAGCCCTGCGGCGACCCCGGCGACCGCGTATGTGATCGCCATGCCGATCACATAGGCGCCCGCCAGCACCAATCCCCGCGCCCGGGTGACGGGCCGCCCCGCGCCCACGATGACGCTGGAGAGGATCGGCACCATCGGCAGCACGCAGGGCGTGAACGAGAGCAGCAGTCCGAAGCCGAAAAAGCTCCCGATGATCAGCCAGAACCCGCCTTCGAACACGCGCGCGACGCGCAGGTCGTCCCCCGCCGCGTCCATCCAGGAAAACAGCCCGGGCGCGGCATCGCTGCGCGCCCCGCCCGCGGCGAGCGAGGCCAGCCGCAACTTGGCTTTCTGCTCATGGGGGACGTAACACACGCCGATGTCCGCGCAGCCCTGCGACAGCGCCGTCAGCCGGATCTCCGGCACGCCGGCGTCCGCAAGCTCGAACGGCAGGAGGATGCTGAGATCGCCGCGATAGGTCTCGACTTCACCGAAAAACTCGTCGCGGTGCTTCCTGCCCGCCGGCATTTGCGGAGCGCCGGGTTTCGCGCCGGCGGGTGCAAGCGTGAACTGGAACTTGTCCCGGTACATATAGTAGCCGGGCGCGATCCGGTAGGTCACCTCGATCGAACGCGCGTCCTTCAAGCGCGCGGCGAAACGAAACGCCTGGTCCGGCTCCAGCAGGTCCGGCTCGGCAGCGCGCGCGAAGCCGGCGATCGCCAGCAGGAAGACCAGCGCTAAGCGTGTTGCAGGGGTCACGGAAGTGGATCAGCTGACGGAGATGCGGGTCTCGTCCGCCACCCATCGGAGATAGTCGTCGAAACCGCGCACCACTGGGACCGCGACGATTTCCGGAAGTTCATAGGGATGTAGCTTGCGGATAGCGGCCTCGAGCTCGCCGTAGCGGGCAGCCTGCGTCTTGATCAGGACGGGCACCTCGCGGGCATTCTCGATCGCGCCTCTCCAGCGATAGACCGACGCACACTCGGCGAGCACGTTCACGCACGCCGCGAGGCGCATCTCGACGAGATCATGGGCGAGCCTCGTCGCCGCCTCGCGGTCTGGCAGATGGGTAATGACTATGACCACGTCATCCATGCCGGGACTCGGGATCCGCGAGCCGTGAGCGGGGAATCCCTGAAGCTTGAGCGGCCTCGCCCCGCGCAGCCCCGGCCACGCCGTGATGCACCGTGGGATAGCGCAGCTTGAGCCGCAATTCCTGCTTCAGGCGCCGGTTGACGAGGCGCCGTGACTCCCCCATGAACGAGCGCAGGTTCCCGGCGATCAGCTGGTCGGCTTCCGCGCGGCTCACGCGCGGGGGATGCGGCAGCCCGAAACGATCGGCCACGAGATCGAAGTAGTCCCCCATCCGGATCGGGGCGTCGTCAGCGGCGTTGTACATGCGCCCCGGACCGCCGCGGTGCAGCGCCGCGACCACGATGCGCGCGAGATCGTCCGCGTGCACGTGGTTGACATAAGCATCCTCATCCGCGCGGAGCGCCGGCGTCCCGCTGCGCAGTCGCGCGAGCGGCAAGCGGTCCGCGGCGTAGATGCCCGGCACGCGCAGGATGGAAACGCGCACGCCGCTGCGCCGGCCCCATTCCCGCAACTGCCGCTCGGCATCCGCACGGCGCCGCGCGCGCTCGGTCTGCGGCCGCGGCGGGCGCGTCTCCGCCACCAGCGCGCCACCGCAGTCGCCATAGACACCGCTGGTGCTTATGTAGACAAAATGCTGTGGTAGACTGCCGCCCTTCGCCAGCGCGGCAACCAGATGAGCGGTGCGCGTGTCCCGCGCGCCCTGTTCCGGCGGCGGCGCGAGGTGCACGACATCGTGAGCCAGCCCGGCGAGCGGCGCGAGCGAGGCCGGGCGGTCGAGATCCCCGCGGACCGGCGTCACGCCGAGGGCGCGCAGCGCCGGGAAGCGCCGCGGATCGCGGGCGAGCGCGTAGATGCGCCAGCGCCCGGCGAGCAGCGGAACCATGCGCTGGGCAATGTCGCCGAAGCCGACGATGAGCAGGCGCCTCATGGGCGGATTTTAGCTTGAAGCGGGTTCCGCCGGCCGCGGTCCGCGAGCCGGTTCTTAGCACCGTCGAAGGGTCACGAGTCGCCAGTCAGGTCAGATATGCCCCACACCGTCACGATCCAGTCGAGCGGGCACAGGTTCACCGTCAACGACGGCGAGACGGTGCTCGCTGCCGCGCTGCGCGAAGGCATCGTCATCGCCTACGGCTGCCGCCACGGCGTGTGCGGCACCTGCAAGGGGAAGCTCGTCCGGGGAGCCGTGGACTACGGCGTCTACCAGGAACAGGCCATGAGCGAGGCGGAACGGCGCGCCGGAATGGCGCTGTTCTGCCAGGCGAAGCCGCTGGCCGACCTCGAGATCCAGTGCCGCGAGATCGGCTCCGCCGTGAAGGGCATCCAGATCAAGCTCCTGCCGGCGCGCGTGGTGAAGATGCAGCGCGCCGCTCCCGACGTGATGCTGATCGACCTCAAGCTCCCGGCCAACGAGCGGCTGCAGTATCTCGCCGGCCAATACGTCGATCTCCTGTTGAAGGGCAGCATGCGCCGCAGCTTCTCGATGGCGAACGCGCCGC
>Ga0075352_1000084_pt1 | contig 13500 bp, 10 predicted proteins | sample Sandmound_TuleA__FD_120092 | JGI IMG/M metagenome (GOLD analysis project Ga0075352, IMG submission 120092) | Natural and restored wetland microbial communities from the San Francisco Bay, California, USA, that impact long-term carbon... | ecosystem: Environmental > Terrestrial > Soil > Wetlands ...
GGGCGCCGCCGATGGGGTCGAAGACGGCGTCCACGCCCTCGCCCGTGAGGCGGTGAATTTCCTTCACGTAGTCCTGATTCCGGTAATCAATCGGGATGCCGCCCAGGTCGGAAACGGCTGGCGCACTTCGCGATGAACAGGTTCCGTACATCTCCACCCCGGCGAGGCGCCCAAGCTGCAACAGTGCCGTGCCGACCCCGCCTGCCGCGCCGTGAATCAACACGCGTTGGCCCGGTTCGACTTTGGCGGAACGATGCAGCATCTGGTACGCAGTGATGTAGTTCAGCACGAGGCTGACAGCCTCGGCGGCGTCCATCCCGGATGGCACCGGGACCAGCTCACGTTGCGCCAGGCAGACGAACTCTGCGTACGCACCGTGGATCGGCAGCGCGGCAACGATCTGGCCTGGCTCGATTCCAGAGGTACCGGCGCCAAGCCGCTCCACAACACCAACCAGATCCCAGCCCGGCGTGAACGGTACCGGGGGAGTCTCGGGATGGATGCCTTCGCGCGCCATGATGTCGGGCAGGGAAACGCCCGCGGCCAGCACTCGCACCCGCGCTTCACCGCTCTTCGGCTCGGGGCACTCTTCTTCAACCACCCTGAGCGCGTCGGGTCCGCCGTAGTGAGTGACGATGATCCGTATGTGTCTCAAGTCCTTTTCCTCAACGCCGCCCGCCTAACGCTTTTCGGACCGCCGGAAAACGAGGAAATACTGCCGCGGCAGAAACAGGTGTTCCTGCGCCAGTTCGTAACCCGCGTTTGCCAGTTCGGCCCTGACTTGTTGCGGCGCGATGCGCGCTTCCTTAGGCGGGCCTTCCGGAGAGTCGAGGCGGAAATCGATGATTGCAAGACGGCCGTCAGCCTTCAGCGAGGCGCCGAGCTTGCGGAAGTAGCGCTCGCGGTCGTCGATGTGGTGGTAGACGTCGACGAGCAGGATCACGTCCGCCTTGACGGGCAACCGTGCGTCGTCAGGCTTTGCCGCGACTGCTTTCAGGTTCTTCAACCCTTCCCGCTTCGCGCGCTCGGCGAGGTGGCGCACCATCTGCGGCTCGACGTCGACGGCGTACACGGTCGCGCGAGGAAACATGTTGGCGATGCGCGCGGAGAAGTAGCCCGTCCCGGCGCCGATGTCGGCGACCACGGCGGCCGGCTTCAGCGCGAGCGCCTTGACCACCTCGTGCGGCTTCTGCCAGGCGTCGCGCTCCGGGTCGTCGAAGACGTGCGACCACTTCTCTGCGTCGCTGAAGCTGTGCTTGTGGGTCTCAGGCGATTGGGCCAGAACCACGGGCGCTGCTGCCAGGAGCGCTATCGCGAGGGCATTCTTCATGATTTCATTCCTTCAGCGCGTCACGCAGGGCCGCGTCCGGTACCTTGACGCTCACACCGGCGCGTTCTTCCTGAAGCGTCATTGCCACCCGGCAGTCGCGCTCGCCCCAGCCGCGCTTCATCGCTTCCGAAAGCTCATCGAGTGCGATCTTGCCGACGCGCATCGGCACACCGACTTCGGCAGCGAGCTCCATCGCCAGCGTCACGTCCTTGTGCGCGAGGCGAACGGTGAAGTCGGCCGGATCGTACTTGCCGTTAAGAAAATGCTCCGGTAGACGGTCAAACGTGCGCTTTCGTCCGGTCGCACCCTGGCGGAGCGCCTGGAAGAGCGCCAGCGGCTCGACGCCGGCCTTCACGCCCAGCGTGAAGATTTCGGCGAGCGAGGCCTGGACGGTGAAGCTCGCCGCGTTGTGGGCGAGCTTCGCCACCGTGCCGGCGCCGATCGCGCCGACGTAGAACGGCTGATCGCCAATTGCTTTCAGCACGGGCAGGTACTTGTCGTAGATTGCGCGGTCGCCGCCGACCCAGATCGCGAGCTTCCCGGACTTGGCGCCGTTCGGCCCGCCGCTCACGGGGGCGTCGAGCACGTGGATCTTCTTCTTCAGCAGGTTCTTTGAAATCTCTCTGATTTTCCTGGGCGAGTTGGTCGAGAGGTCGAACCACACGGGCGAGGAGACATCCCTGGCGACGGCGTCGACCTCCGCGGGTCCCGGAAGAGAGGTGAAGAGCACCTCCGCACCTTCGCAGGCTTCGCGCGCCGACTTGCGGTTGCCCTTGCCGTTGAGGTCGAACGACTGCAGCGCGTGCCCTGCCCGCTCGAGGTTCGCCGCCATCGGGCCGCCCATGGCGCCGAGGCCGATGAAGCCGATCTTCATGCCGGGCGCTCCTCGAACACCTGCTTCACCATCAGCGCGGCGCTGCCTGCGTTCGGCCAGCCGACGTAGAACGCGAGGTGGGTGACGACCTCCGTGATCTCCTCGCGCGTCACGCCGTTGTCGAGCGCGCGCCAGAGGTGGCCGCGCAGCTGATCGGTCGCTCCCTGGGTGATGAGCGAGGCGATGGTGATCAGGCTGCGATCGCGCTTGGAAAGCCCTTTGCGCTCCCAGACATCGCCGAACACGACTTTGTCGGTGAGCTCGCCGAGCTTGGGGAAGATGCCGCGGACCTGGCCGATGACCGACGGCGGTGTTTTCGCTGCTGGCATGAAACGCTCCTCGAAGGAAGGTCGAATCCCAACCATACTAACAACCATGCGCAGCGAACCGGAATCCCCTTACGCCTGGCTACGTCTCAGCGCTGCGCTGGCGCTGATGACGCTCGGCGGTTCGGGCATGTACGGCATCGCTGTCGCGCTGGCGCCGGTGCAGGCGGAGTTCGGCGTCACGCGCGGCGACGCTTCCCTGCCCTACACGCTGACCATGCTGGGCTTCGGCGTCGGCGGGATCCTGATGGGACGCCTGTCGGACCGCTTCGGGGTGATGGTGCCGACGGTGGTTGGCGCGATCGGCCTGGGCAGTGGCTTCGTCCTCGCGGGCAACGCGCAGACGCTCTGGCAATTCAGCCTCGCGCATGGAATCCTGGTCGGCCTGCTCGGCTGCTCAGCGACCTTCGCGCCGCTGGTCGCCGACACCGCGCTCTGGTTCAACCGGCGCCGCGGCATCGCCGTCGCGATCTGCGCCAGCGGCAACTACCTCGCCGGCGCCGTCTGGCCGCCGATCCTGCAGTACTCGTTCGACACCGTCGGCTGGCGCAGCACCTATGTCGGCGTCGGAATCTTCTGCACCGCGACGATGCTTGTCTTGGCATTCGCGCTCCGCCGACGCCCGCCCGCCATGGAAATGGCTACACAAACAACAGTACTGTTGAAGAACCAACGGCCGCTCGGCCTGTCGCCCAACGCTTTGACCGCGCTGCTCGCCATCGCCGGGGTCGCCTGCTGCGTCGCCATGTCGATGCCGCAGGTCCACATCGTCGCTTACTGCGGCGACCTAGGCTACGGCGCGACGCAAGGCGCGCAGATGCTTTCGATCATGCTCGCCTTCGGCATCGTCAGCCGGCTCGTTTCGGGCTTGATCTGCGACCGGATCGGCGGGCTGCGCACGCTGCTCCTCGGCTCCGCGCTGCAGGGAATTGCGCTGCTGCTCTTTCTGCCGTTCGACGGGCTGGTTTCGCTCTACGTCGTGTCGGCACTGTTCGGGCTGTTCCAGGGCGGCATCGTGCCCTCCTACGCGATCATCGTGCGCGAGTACTTTCCGCCGCGCGAAGCCGGCGTGCGCACAGGCGTGGTGCTGATGGCGACGCTGTTCGGAATGGCCCTCGGAGGCTGGCTGTCGGGCGCGATCTTCGATCTGACCGGCTCCTACCGCGCCGCGTTCCTCAACGGCATCGGCTGGAACATGCTCAACCTCACGATCGCGTTCTGGCTGCTCTGGCGCGCGTCATTGCGACGCGCGCCAGCGCCGGCCTAGCTAGCTAAGCTACCAGCAGCGGAAGATGTATCGCTGCCCCCACGGGTCCCAGACGTATGCGCAGGTGGGGTTGTACGTCGACTGGCCGAAGACCAGCGCCATCGGCGGCAGATCGGTCGATTTCTGTGTGAAAGCGCAATTGTCCGTGCAAGTGTTCTGCTCGAGCGTACATGACAGGCTCTTCGCCTTAGCGTCGAGTTTGCCGCAATTCGCTGTCCAGATCGTGACCGTGCCGCCGTACTTCGCCTTGGCGTCCCTGACCATGTGAACGACGAAGGTCGTTTCCTGGCCGATGGCTAGCGAAGGCAACAGCAGACAGACAGCGGCGAGCAAAGCTGAAAAAACTCCGGTGACTCTCATGAAACCCCCTTTTGGTTAAGACGCGTTGCGTGGCAGGAACACCTCACAGGCTCAGCTGCAGGCGGAGGTAGTACGCCCGCTCGGGCGCGTAAAGCGGCACCCGAGGAAATCCCTCGAAGGTCGTATCGCGATAGCGGAACGACTCGTCGAACAGGTTCTTGACGTCGAAGCTGACGATGCCGAGCCGGCGCGGCAGGCGCCAGCCGAGCGAAAGATCGAACACCTTGAAGCTGTCGCTCTGGTTGTCGCGGTCGCCGAAGTCGTTGCGGGACTCGACGTCCTGGCTGACGAAGGTCAATCGAGCGCGAGCGAAGAAGCCCGACGGGTCGTGAAAGCTGAGCGTCAACGGCGCCGAGCGGGTATCGATCTCCGAAGTGACGAAGATCGGCCCCGTGGGCACGGTCAGGTTGCGATCGATGCGCTCCACCTGAAGCTCGGCGCCGGCGGCAAAGCGCGGGCTCAGCACCCAGCTGAGGTGAGCGCGATGCAGCCATTCCCTTCGGTCCTCGTCGGGGAACCCCGGCACGACCGGCACCGAGAGGTTGCGCCGGGTCAGCTCGATGCCACCGAAGAGGCCGCGTGACCAGCTCTGGTCGGCGGCCACGCCGTAGCGCCAGAAACGCGTCTGGGTGACGTCGTCGAACACCTGGTTGAAGCCCGCGACCTGCGTCGGCTCGATGCTCGGGCTCGCCGACGGCATGCGCTTGATGCCACGTATCGCTGCCGCCCGCAGCGTGGTGCCGTCGCCGACCGGCAGCACCGCGCCGAGCTTCGGGCTGAACTGGGTGTCCTCGCGAGGCGCCATCGGATTCAGGTTGTCGACGTGCTCCACGGCGGCGCCGAGCACCAGCCGCGCGCTGCCCGGCCGCCCCAGATTGCCGTAGACGTAAGCGTTCTGACTCCGCAGCGTCGTGTCGAACGGCGTGCTCAGCTCCATTGGCGGGGGGAAGCCGACGATCGTCAGCGTGGTGGTGTCCGTTCCGGTCTGCCGTCGCTGAAACGCGCCGGCACCGCCGACGAAGTCTCCCCAGCCCGACCGCGCGAGGTACTGCAGCTCGCCGTTGTAGCTCTTGTCGGTGGTCGAGCTGTCGAAGTCGACCTGGAAGAATGGATCGACAATGCTGTCGGTCGAGCGGCTGTCCTGACGCTGCATGATCAGCGAGGCGATCAGGGTCGAAGCCGGCGTCCACGAATAGCGCCCGCCCAGGCGATATGCGGTCGTGTAGAGCCGGCCGCGCTGCGTCGGCGAGAAGCTGCCGGGCTCGAACTGAAACCGCACGTCGCCGCCTTTTTGCTCGCTGTGCGCAATTTCGGCCTGCAGGCTCGCCTGCGGGGTCAGCTCCTCCTGGTAGAAGACGCGCTGGAAGTCCTGCCGCAGGTCCGCGTTCGTCCTGAAGCCGTTGCTGTCGTAGATGGACTGAGCGATCTGGAAGCTCCGCCCACCGCCGTAGTAGCCGTAGATGATCTCGTCGGCCAAGGTGTCGGCGCTGCCGGCGACGCCGCTGAACGAAAGCGAATGCCGGTCGCGGGCGAAGAGCGGATTGAATTCCTGGAAAGAGGGCGTGATCGGGCCAGAGCCCAGCAGGAGGGGGCTGCGGATCTGCTGGAGCTGCGGCGGCAGCGCCGCCGCGTTCACCGGCTGCAGCAGCTGCGACTGCAGCACTTCGCTCACGCGTGCGACCTCGAAGCCCGGAGCCGGCAGATAGGCCTCGGCGAGGAAGCGGTGCGCGGCAAAAGCGCCCGGATCGGCGAGCAGCGCGCTCTTGGCTTCGCGCACCGCCAGGTCGTTGAAGCCGAGATCGAAGAAGATGCGGGCGCGGCTCGCCGACCGCGCCGCCTGGTCCTCGTCGAGCAGCAGCCGCGAGCGATACACCGCGCGGCCTTCGTTGCGCTCGACCGAGTCGTGCAGCTCTTCCAGAGCTTCGCCGGGCCGATTCAACGCCTGCAGACGGATCGCGTTGTAGAACCACGCGGTCGGGTCGCGCGGATCGAGCTGCTTCGCCTGCGCGAGCTGTGTTTCCGCCAGCTCGTCGCGCCGCTCGTCCGAGTAGGCCTTGCCAAGGTAGCTGCGCAGTAACGCGCTCCGCGGGTCGAGCGCGACGGCGATCTCGATGTCGCTGCGGCCTTCCGCGAGCCGGCCGTCCTTGATCGCGGCGAGGCCAAGGCCAAGCCGGGGCAGCGGATCGGCAGGATCGCTCGCCACGGCCTGCAGAAACTGTTCGCGGGCCCGGGCGGTGTCGAACCGGGCAAGCCGTGCGAATCCCAGGACCGCGCTCGCGCGCGCGTCGGCGGGATTCGCGCTGACCGCGGCGCTCGCAGCGGACTCCGCTTCGGCGAGCCGTCCGACCGACAGCAACAGCTCGGCGCGCCGCGCCTCGGCGACCGAGTTGCCGGGTTCCAGCTCGGCGGCGCGACTCGCCGACGCCAGCGCTTCCTCCAGCCGGAAGTGGGCTTGCTGCGCGTAAGAGAGCGCGAGCCAGGCGCGCGCCGAGCGTTCGTTCCGCTCGACGGCCTGCCGCGCGAGCTCGAGAGAGCGCGCCTTGTCGTTCTGCACCAGACGGATGATCGCTTCCAGCGCCGCGGCATCGGCGCTCTCCGGCGCCGAGCGCAGATCGCGCTCCGCAGCCTCCACGCGGCCGAGGCGCAGCAGCTTCGCGGCGCGCGTGCCGAAGCACGCTGCTCGCTCTCCGGCCGCGAGACGTTCGCAGTCCGGCAGCTCGGCCACCGCAGCGCCGGTTGCCTGCGCATCGAGCGCCGGATAGTAGAGCGCCCATTGCACGGCGTCGGTGGGATTGAGCATCACGTTGACCGTGGCGGGTGCGCCGCGCACGAACCTCGCGACCTGCCCGCTCTGCACGAGCGTGCTCGCGCCGGGGGCACCGACGAGGTCTTCGGTGGCGACTCGACCTTCGTACACCGCAACCTCGGCGCGATCGGCGCCGGCCGCGACGAGGAACTCGGTGCCTTCGACGCTGGCGTTGACGAACGGGGTGATGATGCGATAGCGGCGTGGAAAGCGCGAAATGGTATAGACCGCGCCCGACTGGAACTCGACTCGCACTTCTTCGCGCGTCGCCCGCAAGGCGAGGGACGTGTTCTCGTCGACGCGGATCAGGGTTTGCGGGTCAACGAGCAGCGCCGCGCGGCTGCGGCTTCCCGCACGCAGTCGATCGCCGTCGCAAAGGCGCGTATCGAGCCGCTCAACGCGCGTCCAGTCCGCCTCCCCGGCGCGCTGGATCTCGACCGACCCCTGGATGGAAACGACCTGGGCAATGACCGGCTTGCAGGCTTCCGCGGCGCCGACCGAACGCGAAGCCGCGAGCAGCAGGCCGACAGCGAAGAAAGGGAGGAGACTGCGACGCCAAGGCGGGCAGGCACGAGGCCTTGCTGGGGTGCAGGTCGGCGACTCCAATTGGATGCCTCTCCCCCTTTGTCGAGAGCATCAATTGCCGCCGCTACCATACGCCGGGCCCGTCAGCGCAGCAAATGCGCTCATGCAACCGGGATCGGCTGGCTCCCCAGGCTCGGCTTGTCCTTGCAGAGCTGCCCGTAGAACTTGCTAGGCCCATCACCCGGGAAGCGGACCAGAAGCGCTTCGAACAGGCCGCGCGCCTCGTCACTCGAGCCTGACTGATAGCAGGCAAGCGCCTCGCCAAAGAGATCACACAGCAGTAGCTGCCGAGAATCAGCGCTGGCGCGTTCACTGATCAGTTGGTGAACCTGGGTCGACCGCTGCTTTCCCTGCAACGTGAAATTGCCGACGTAGCGCGTCAGGAACCCGTCCAGGCCGTCCAGCACCGCCGCGGAAGCAAGCACGCCAGTCTCCAGTTTCAGTTGCTTGTTCAGGCTCTGCAGCCGTTGTGCACTGTTGGGCACGTCGCCCGAGTGCCGGTACTCGATGTGGAACGAGCCGCCCAGCATGCCGCGCGACATCGGCCCGTAGTCCATGCCGACGCGCATCGGCAGACCCGGGCTCTGCTTCCGGCCGAGTTGCCCCGCCGTTGCGGCGAGCTGCAGCGCGGCGCTGCAGGCCCGCCTGCGCAGCGCCGGATCTGGCGCGACATCGGCCCATACCGCAAGCATTCCGTCGCCGGCAATGTCGCTCGTCTCGCCGCCGACGTCGACGACTACCTGGAACAGCGCCTGGAAATACTCGTCCATGATGCGCGCCAGCTCGTCGGCCGGCCGGCTCTCGGCGAACGTGGTGAAGCCCTGGAGATCGGTGTATACGCAGGTGCCGTAGACCGTCTCGCGCAACTGTCGCAGGAGCTGGCTGAGCTTCTGGTTGTCGTTGACGATACGGTCCACGACGCGCGGCGGCAGCAGCGCGAGATTGACTTCGTGGCTGCGGTCGCGTTGGCGCTTGAGCTCGAGATAGCGCGACGCAAGCCCGGCGGTGACCGCCGCCGGCGCCGCGACCCCCAGTGGCATGAGCAGCGGCAGCCAGAGCGCCTGGCCGTGGAAGACGCCGAGGGCGACGGCGAAATAGCCGAGCATTCCGGCGAGACAAAGAGAGAGACCCGCCATTGGGCGAAGGACAATGCAGAGCAGCGTGCACACCAGCCCTGCGCTGAGCGTGATCAGCGCGCGGCTCCAGGCGCTCGCGGGCTCGATGGCCGAGCCGTCCTGGAGGTTGGCGTAGGCGGTGGCGGCGAGCTCGACGCCGCTGAGCTTGATGCTCTCGGCCGTCGTGAATGGAGTGGTGAAGTGTTCGATCGGCTCTGGTTGCTCGTGCTCGGCGAAGCCGATGAACAGGATCTTGCCCTGCAGGCTGCCGGGCGCCGGACGCTCCGCCTCGGACCCGGCCACGAGCGCCTCGTAGCGCAGCGTGCGGAACGCACCCGGTGGGCCGTAGAAGTTGAAGTAGTGATCCGGCGCGCCCAGATAGATTTCGGTCAACCTGCGCAAGCCTCGGCCATGAGTGTCGCCCGGCTCGGCCTGCCGCGACGCCAGCAGCTCGCGCAGGCGCGCGGCGGCGCGCGGATCGGAAATCGCGACGTGCCGGATCAACCGCACCGACCCTTGCAGCGCTCCGTCGGCGATCAACCTCTCGGGGTCGGCGGGCATCAGGTCGGCGTTCTCGAACGCGGCCGCGTCCATGAGCTTGCGCAATTCGGCGTAATCCGCCAGGGAAGTCGCTTGGTGCACTACGGCCGGGAGGCACGGCCCGGACCACCCGTGATCTTCCTTGAAGGTGCAGAACTTGTCGGCGCGCTGCAGCTGATCGCCCACCACCAGGAAGGGCGCAACTGCCAGGGCCGCGGCCGTGATGTCGCTGGCGATGGGCTGCGCGCTCTCGCCCACCGTCGGATCACTCTTGATCTTCTGCACCAGCACTACCTTGCCGATGCGTCGCATCTCGGCGGCCAGCACCCGGTCCTGCTCCCGGAACATGCCGCTTGGATCGTTCCGCGGCCGGAAGGAGATGTCCATCACCAGCGCGTCCGGTCCGGCGGCCGCGAGCGTGCTGAGCGCGCGCGCATGCAGGCAGCGCGGCCAGCGCGTCAGGATCTCCGGCGGATCGGGGTTGCGGTAGCCGAGCAGCGGGCCGTCGCGGCGCACGTCGCCGCAACGCTCGAACTCGTCGGCGGCCGCGCGCAGGAAAAGGCTGCTGGTAGCCCTGCCGTCGATGGGAACGAGCAGCACATTCTCGGGAGCGGGCCGTGGCCCGCGCGCGCGGAAGAGGACATACAGATCGAAGCCCTCCTGCCAGCTCCACGCCACGGGAAGCACGCTGGCGCCAGTGGCCAGGAGTGCCAGGCCGGCTCCGACAGCGAACGCCCGGGCACGCCAACCCTGCAACCAGCGCAGGAGCGGCGCGCGCGGCTTCATCCGCTTACCGGGCCGACTTCTTCCAGAGCTCCCACGGTCGCTCAAGCGTCCCGCGGTTAGAGACCGTCGAGCGCCTGCCTTCCTCGTCGCTGAGAAACTCGATCGGGCCCTCGAGCTGGCCCGCCTGCCACTGCAGGCGGGCGTTCATCTCGGTGTAGATGGCGCGGAACACTGCTTCGGCGACGCAGTCGCCCACTACCGTCATGCCGTGGCCGCGCATCAGGACGCAGGTGCATTTCCCGAGCGACTGCGCTAGGGCTTTCCCGAGGGGGATATCGCGGATAAGAAGGTCGTTGTCCTGTCTCTCTTTCCGGATGTCGAAGACGGGGACGCCGGACCAGAGGAACGAGGCCATGTGGTAGACGGGCCGTAGCTTGCTGCGGGTGATGCCGAACGGAACTACCGACGGCGAATGGCTGTGCACCACGGCCATCACTTCCGGCCGCGCGCGGTAGATCTCGCCGTGGATATAGCGCTCGAGGAAGCCTTTGCGCATGTCGCCGACGACTTCGCTGTCGGCGTCGTGCTCCATGATGTCCGCCGCGGTGACCAGGGCCGGCGCGCGCGAGCGCGACATGATGAAGCGATCGGGACGCCTGTCGCTGCGCGCGCTCACGTGGCCGTAGGCGTCGAGCACGCCCTGTTGCGCGAGCACGCGGCTGCCGGCGACGACATCGTCGATCAAGGCCTTGCTGGCCGAGACCTTCGACTTCTTCAACGCCGCGCCGGCGGCGTGCCGCCCATGTTGGTGTCGTACCCCGGCAGGACGCGCACGTCGACGACGCACACATTGCCGTTTTTCACCTCGCCAATAGCCTTTTCCAGGGAGGCTTTCAATTCAGAAACCTTCGTAACAGGACCAATGCCAATCGCACCCTGGGCGCGGGCCATCATCGCGAGGTCGATGTCGGGCTCGTCGATGCGCTGGCCGATCCACTTGTTCTCGACCGGCCGGCCGCGCTCCTTCGCCACGCGCTCCTGGTGCATCTCGTCGTTGTAGAAGGAGCGGTTGTTGGCGACGAGGAAGAGGCATGGCAGCTTGTAGTGCGCCGCGGTCCACACCGCGGTCACGCCCATGAGGAAGTCGCCGTCGCCGCAGATGCCGACCACCATGCGGCGATTGCCCTTCAGCGCCAGCGCCGCCCCGACCGTGAGGCCGGGCCCCGCGCCGACCCCGCCGCCGCCGTCGGCGCCGAGGTAGTCGAGCGGATGGCGGAAGTGCCGGTAGGCGCCGTTCCAGCCGAGCGGCAGCTTGGTGAGGCAGATCTCCATGCCGCTTGTCACTTCGTTGAAAGCATCGGCGAGCGCCCGAATGGAGAGTCTTGCTTCTGTATCTGAAGGAAGTTCCTGTCTGGAAGAAACAACCGCGGGCCGTGCCCGTACCGCATCGAGAAGCATAGGAACAGCCACGTCCGGCTCGCAGAGCATGTAGACGTCCGAAGGCGGCAAGCCCTGGTAATCCATGCTCCAGCCGCGGTGCACGTGCTGGTCCAGCGAGACGCGGATCACCTTGGCGCCGATCGGCGCATCGCCCCAGGCCGCCTTGAGCGTCCCCGCCGTGTCGACCCAGTCGAGGCAGAGCACCACGTCGCAGTCGCGCAGCAGCTTGCCGTCCGGGAACGTCGCCGGCGGTGCGGCGTGCAGCGGGTGATCGGTCGGAAACGCCGCCCCGGTCTTGATATCGGTGAACACCTTCGCCTGCAGCTTCTCCGCGAGCGCGATACGCGCTTTCCATCCCGCCTCGCTGCGCGACACGCGCCCCATGAGGATGGCGGGATTCTTCGCACCGGAGAGGAGCTTTGCAGCTCTTTCGATCGTTTCCTTCCCCGGGAGTACTGGATCGGGAATCTGGAAACGTGAAACATCAGGCACAGTCGGCAGCGGGCCGACCTTGGCCTCCTGCAGCGCAGCGTCGAGATTGACGTAGGTCGGGCCGCGCGGCGCGGTCTGCGCGATCTGCGCCGCCCGCATCAGCGCTTCGTAGGCCGCCGGTACGGATCCCGGCTGGTTGTCCCACTTGGTGTAGTCGCGCACCAGCGCGCCCTGGTCGGCCGCGGTGTGGATCCAGTCGATCCAGGGGCGCCGCTTCGCCGCATCCCAGGGGCCGGTGGCGCCGAGGATCAGCATCGGCACGCGGTCGCACCAGGCGTTGAAGATCGCCATCGTGCCGTGCATCAGGCCGACGTTGGAATGGAGCACAACGCCCATCATCCGGCCCGAGGCGCGGGCGTAGCCGTGCGCGATGGCGACCGCCGACTCCTCGTGCAGGCAGAGCAGCATCTGCGGACGCTCGTTGCCGAGGTAGTTGACCAGGCTGTCGTGCAGGCCGCGGAAGCTGGCGCCGGGATTGAGCGCAAGGTAAGGCACATCGAGCGAGCGCAGCATCGCGGCGATCGCGTCGCTGCCCCACAGCTCCTTCTGCGCCGGCACGGGAACCGGCACGTCGCGCTGCAGCTCGCCCGCCACCCTACTCGCCCTTGATCCCGGCGGTGCTCATCACCTTGCCCCACTGCGCGTAGTCGCTGCTGATGATCTTCTTCAGGTCGTCGGGAGAGCCGGTGGCGAGGTCCATGCCCTGCGGCACGAGCTTCGCCTTGACCTCTGCCGAGTTGAGGATGCGGCTGACCTCGGCGTTGATCTTTGCGACGATCTCCGGCGGCGTCTTGCCGGGCACGAACAGGCCGAGCCACGGATAGAGCGCGTAGCCCTTGACGCCGGCCTCCTCGACCGTCGGCGTGTCGGGCATGCCGCCGAAGCGCCGGTCCGCGGCGGTGGCGAGGAGCCGCAGCTTGCCGCCGCGGATATTGGGCAGCAGCGAGTTCGCGGCGCCGATCCAGACCTGGATCCGTCCGGCCAGGAGATCGGCCACCGCCGGCGCCGCGCCTTTGTAGGGGACGTGGTTCATCCGCGTGCCGGTGAGCTGCTGCAGCAGCATGCCTCCCAGGAATTGCGGGCTGCCGGTGCCCGAGGAGCCGAAATTGAGCTCGCCCGGCTTCGACTTGGCATACGCGACCAGCTCCTGCACCGACTTGGCGGGCACGTCCGGATGCACCACCAGCAGGAACTGAATGCGCGCGAGCAGCGTCACCGGCGCCAGGTCGGTGAAGGGATCGAACGGCTGCTTGCCGATGTGCGGATTGACCGTGAACACGTTGTCGGGCGACAGGAACCAGGTGTAGCCGTCGGGCGCGCTCTTTGCCACCGCGTCGGCGCCGATGTTCTGGCTGCCGCCGGTCCGGTTCTCGACCACCACCGGGTGCGGCCAGACACCCTGCAATCCCTGCGAAATCACGCGGGCAATGGTGTCCGGCGAGCCGCCCGGAGGCAGCGGCACGATGAGCTTGACCGGCCGATCGGGAAAACTTTGCGCCGCAGCAACGCCGCTTGCCACCGCCAGCGCGAGAAAAATCAGGACACGTCGCATCCGCGATCCTCCCTGTTCCACTTCCGGCAGCTTACCGCGCAGCGGCCATTGTGCAAGAATGATTTCGGATTTCCAGAGGAGGAATCA
>Ga0075352_1000086_pt1 | contig 13371 bp, 12 predicted proteins | sample Sandmound_TuleA__FD_120092 | JGI IMG/M metagenome (GOLD analysis project Ga0075352, IMG submission 120092) | Natural and restored wetland microbial communities from the San Francisco Bay, California, USA, that impact long-term carbon... | ecosystem: Environmental > Terrestrial > Soil > Wetlands ...
GGGTCCTTGAGGAAGATCTGGAACAGCGGCGGCTCGGCGTCGGGGAAGCTGCGGTAGTGCATCTCGACCTTGTTCTTCTGGATGCGGCTGCGCACGCTCTCGGCATCGCGGGCGAGGAAGGCGATGTGGTCCACCTGACCGGAACCCGCCGTTCCACGAGGATGCTTTTTCAGCAGGAAGGTATCCCTGATCTTGTTCGGCGCCTGGGAAGCAAGGTGGACGCTGATCTCGCCGTTCGCCTTCAGCCAGTAGCCGGGGAAGCCGAAGTCCGGGCGCTCCTGCGCGACTTCGAAGCCGAGCACCCGGCAGTAGAAATCCCTGGTTCGCTCGAGATTCTTGGCAACCAGCAGGAAATGGTTCAATGCGGTGATGGGCATGCGCGGTTCCTTTCTGCTGGCGCTCATTTTACCCGCCGCGGCGCTGGCGCAGCCGCCGTTCCAGCCTTACGAAGGCCAGCCGGGCAAGGACGTGATCTGGGTGCCGACGCCGCCGGCGCTGGTGGAGAAGATGCTCGACATGGCGCGCGTCACCGCGGCGGATTTCGTCGTCGACCTGGGCTCCGGCGACGGCCGCAACGTCATCGCCGCGGCGAAGCGCGGCGCGCGCGGCCTCGGCGTCGAGTACGACCCGGACATGGTGCTGCTGTCGCAGCGCAGGGCCGAGGAGGAGGGCGTGGCCGACAAGGCCAGGTTCGTCCGCGGCGACATGTTCGAGGCCGACCTCTTGCAGGCCACGGCGCTGGTGCTGTTCCTCCTTCCCGCCAACCTCGAGCGGCTGAAGAAGAAGTTCCTCGAGCTGCCGCCCGGCACGCGCATCGTCAACAACGGCTACCGCATTCCCGGCTGGGAAGAGGTCGAGGTCGGGCACAGCGACGGCTATTGCACCGCCTGGTGCACCGCGTACCTCTACCTCGTGCCGGCGAAGGTCGCCGGCGCCTGGCGCCTGCCCGCCGGAGATCTCCATCTCCAGCAGTCGTTCCAGGCCCTCACGGGCCGGCTGGCGACGAAGGACGGGCGCATGCTGCCGGTGCAGGGCAGCGTCATGGGCGAGCGCATCCGCTTCAGCGTCGGCCTCGATACCTATGAAGGCCGCGTGAAAGGCCGCGAGATGAGCGGCAACGCGAACGGCGCGGTGTCCGGCTTCTGGAAAGCGGCGCGCCTGCGCTAGAGTACCGCATGCCCGGCGTGACCACGCCTCTAGGCGACATCGCCCACGTCATCCAGCTGGCGATCGCGCCGGTGTTCCTGCTCACCGCGGTGTGCACGCTGCTCAACGTGCTGACCAACCGGCTCGGCCGCGCGGTGGACCGCCGGCGGCGGCTGGTGGCGCGGCTGCCGGAGCTCGACGCCGTGACCTGCGCGAGCGCGAACGCGGAGCTCGCGTACCTCGAGCGGCGCACGAAGCTGATCTACACCGCGATCGCGCTCGCGGTGCTGTGCGCCCTGCTCATCTGCCTGCTGATCGCCGCGGCCTTCATCGACGCTTTCGTGCACTACGACTTCGCCAAGCTGGTCGCGACGTTCTTCGTGCTCGCCGTGCTGGCGCTGACGGCCAGCCTCGGCGCGTTCCTGCGCGAGATCTTCCTCGGCGTCAGCACCGAGCGCTGCCCGATCGCCTAGCGCGCCAGCTCGACGTCCTTGAGCGGCGGGTCGCTCTCGATCGCGATCTCGTTCTCGATCGCCAGGCCGCAGCCCGGGCAGCAGAACTGGCGGAACTGCGGCGTCGGGTCGATAAAGCGCTTCGGGTCGCCGACGATCGGGTTGGACGACTCGATCGGCAGGTCGTTGCGCACGCAGCCGAGCTTGTAGTTCGCCGAGACCGGGCCGAGGTCGGTCGAGCACTTGGCGCAGCACCAGCGCTTGCTCTTCACGGCGAGGTTCTCGGTGGCGAGCAGCTTCACCTTGCCTTCCAGTTTTTTTCCAGACGAAGTTCTTATTCGTAACTGCCGCAAGGCGGCTCGTTCGCGCTCGGTCGCTTCGCGGTCGCCGAGGACCACGCCGTAGATCTCGCGCGCGGCGATCGCCGAGACGTCGCCGTTGTGGATGTCGGCCTCGACCCCCGCCGGGTCGCGCTCGAGCGGGTCGCCGAAGCCGCCCGCCGCGGACCACAGCACGGCATAGACATCATCCTGTTCCTGAGTGAAGTCCTGCTGCCTCAATCCGAGCTCGACGGGCTCGCCCTTCAGCTCGCGGATGTCGTTGACCAGATTCGAATTCGCAAATCTTTCCTGGATATCCGAAGAGCGAAGGAACTGATATCGGTTCACTGCGCCAGGGTAGCCGCCCATCATCCCGGTGGAAGTGGGAATCGCGTTGCCCGAGGAAAGCGTGTCGTGCGTGATGCGGTCGGTGCCGTGCGGGATGAAGCACGACTCGGCCGACAGCCCGCCGCGGAACTTGCCGGCCCCGCCGGAATCCGTGATCTCCTTTCGATAGAGGAACAAGACCGGGAAACTCTGCTCGGTATGCTCCACGTTGGGCAGCTTGCAGATCGGCGTGCGCGCCTGGCCGCCGGTGGAGATGCCGTCGGCGTGCGAGAAGGCGCCGATCGCGCCGCCGATCGGATCTACCAGCAGGTAGCCGTAGCGCTCGCCCCACTGGTCGATGCCGCGGAAGATGGTCGCCGGCCACTGGCTGGTGCCGCCGATGCACATCGTGTCGCGGCGCAGCTCCGGGTCGGGGTAGATCATCTTCGAGAGCACGTTGTACGCCGGGTAGAGCGAGATCTCCATGCACTGCACCGGCGCGGTCGAGACCGAGGCCGGGAAGTCGGCGCAGTTCAGCGTGCCGGGGGTGGGATTGAACTCGATGTGGCGCAGCGCGCCGCCGACCGCGTAGTACTGCTCCCAGCAGAGCAGCTCGTTGATCGCCACCATGATCGCGCCGCGCCAGCCGGAGTAGGTGGCGTTGATTCCTCCGGCCTGCGGGTCCGTGCCTTCATTCTCAAAAATCAACTTCTTCCCGGATTTGCGAAGAGTGAGGCAAACCCTGTGAACCTGCCGGTCGCCGGGCCGGCAGCACTCGACGTAAGTCCTGTCCCTCCAGATCCCATCGGGGAGCAGTTTCAATTTCTTCAGAAAAGCCCGTTCGCCGTCGTCGAGGATCTTGCGCATCACCCCCTTCACGGTTTCGGGGGAATACTTTTTCAACAGAGACAGAATCCGGTTCCGTGCCGTGAGGTTGCCGGCCAGCTGGGCGCGGAAGTCGAGCGCCACCGCGCTGGGCTTTCTCGAGCTTCTCAGATAGACGTCTTCGATGTCCTTCCGAATCTCGTTGTTCTCGACGATCTTGATCGGGGGAAGCAGGATGCCCTCGTCGAACGCGTCCCGGGCGGAAGGGCAGAAGCTGCCGGGCGTGATGCCGCCGATGTCGTACTGGTGCAGGCAGTTCGTCACCCAGCAGAACAGCTCGCCTTTCCAGAACACCGGGCAGAGCAGCATCACGTCCATCTGGTGCGCCGCGCCGACCCAGGGATCGTTGGCGAGGAACATGTCGCCGTCGCGGATGCCGGGATTGTCGCTGCGGTTCTCGAGCGTCCATTTCACCTGCGTGTCGGTGACGCCGGACATGTACTGCATGTACGGCCCGAAGTAGACGAACTCGGCGTCCTCGGTGAGGATCGACGGGTTCAGGTCGAGCGCGTACATCGCCACCGGCGAGCCCGACAGGCGCTGGATGGTCGCGCCATGCTCCTCGTTCACGTTCCACAGCGCGTGGCGCACGACCTCGAAGGTGACGGGGTCGATGTCCTTCCTGGATTTTTTATGCAGAACTAATTTTTTTGCAATCGAAAGCTTTTTCGGCGGCACGTAGCCCGAGCGCACGCCGTCGAAGGCGACGCCGGTCAGCTCGTTCAGCTTCTTGAGCGGCGCGTTCAAGGCTTCTTGGTCGGCGTGAACTCGATCGGGCCGGTGTCCTCGAGCTTGAACTTTTCTTCCTTGGCCGCCGCCGGGGCGGGCTTGGCCGCCGGCTGGCCGGCTGCGGGCGCGGCGGGCCTGGCGGCAGGCGCGGCGGGCCTGGTGGCGGGCGCGGCCGCGGGAGCGCCCGGCTTGGCGCCTGGAGCGGCAGCCGGCTTCGGGGCCGCATGATGAGGCGCCGCGGCGATGCCCTTGTCCGCGGCGCGCAGCGCCTTGTCGCATTCCTCGCACATGAACTTGCCGGTGCGCTGCTTGTTCGCCGTGAGCTGCGCCACGGCGTGCTTGGTGCACAGCGCCATCTCGCAGTTGGCGCACTTCGCGACCGCGGCATGGCCGCAGGGCTTCTTCTTCAGCAGTCCGACTTCGACGGCGCAAGTATCCATTTCAATACCCCCTTAGAACGTAAGCTCGAAGTTGCCGAGCTGATCGAGCCGTAATTGTGCCTTGGGCGGCACCACTACCGTGGTGTCGGAAGTCTCGACGATCGCCGGCCCCGTGACCGAATTGCCGCTCACCAGCCGTTCACCGTCATAAACCGCCGTCTGTCGGATTTTCTTCAGGTCGGGCCAGTAGATGGCGCGCTTTTTCCTGACGGCCTCGACAGGGATTCGCGCCGAGGTCTTCTTCGCCTTCACCAGGCGGGGCTGCGGCGTGAGCGCGCGGGCGCGCAGGCGGCAGACGACGATCTCGAGGATCGCGCCCGGCAGCGCCGAGCCGCGGCCGTAGAGCTGCTCGTAGCGGCCGACGAAGCGCTTCCTCAGCTCATTCTCATATTGAGAAGCCAGGCGGGTCGAAGGCAGCAGCACCTCGACTTCGTTGATCTGGCCCTTGTGGCGCACGTCGAGCGAGAACTCGAACCGTTCCCGGTTCTCGGCGATGCCCTCTTCGGCCATCGTCTTGCGCGCTTTCTGCTCCAGCAATTCCAGCAATCCATTGATTCTTCTCGAGTCGACTGGCGTCTGCATGATCTCCGTGTGCTCGAAGATGTGCAGCACGTCGGCCGCCGCCGCGCCGAAGGCGCACCAGGTGGACGCGGCCTTCCTCTGCGGCACGATGACTTTCCTCACTGCCAATTCCCTGGCGAAGATCACCGCGTGCGCCGGTCCTGCGCCGCCGAAGGCGAAGAGCACGAAGTCGCGAGGGTCGAAGCCCTTCTCGACGGTCACCTTGCGGATGATGTCGGCCATGTTCAGCTCGACGATGCGGCAGATGCCGGCCGCGGTCTCGACCGCGGAGAGGCCGATTTGCTTTCCCAGTTTTTGTATTTCCGAAAAAGCGGTGTCCTTGTCGAGCTTCATCCTCCCACCCGCAAAATTGTCCGGATCCAGGTATCCAAGGACGAGCTGCGCGTCGGTCACGGTCGGCACCTTGCCGCCGCGCCCGTAGCACACCGGGCCGGGGAAGGCGCCGGCGCTGTCGGGGCCGACGGTGAGCGTGCGCCGCTCGGCGTCGACGCGCGCGAGGCTGCCGCCGCCGGCGCCGATCGCCTGCAGGTCGACCTTGGGCAGGAAATACTCGTACTGGTCGGTGTTGCTGATGAAGGAATAGGCCGGCTTGCCCTCATGGATGATCGAGACGTCGAACGAGGTGCCGCCCATGTCGGTGGTGATGACGTTCTTCTCGCCCATCGCGTTGCCGAGGAACATCGAGGCAGTGACGCCGGAGACGGGGCCCGAGTCGAGCGTGAGTAGCGGCGCCTCGCCGGCGCGCGCCACCGGCACCGTGCCGCCGCCGCACTGCGTGATCTGCAGGCCGTGGTGATATCCCAGGTTCTTCAACGAAGAATCAAGACGTTGTAAGTACGAACCCATGACCGGCCCAAGGTACGCGTTCAGGGCCGTCGCGGTAACGCGCTCGTACTCGCCCCACTTGGGCGCGATGTCCACCGAGCAGGTGACGAAAACATCGCTTGAAATGCTTTTCACCAGGTCTCTGACCCGAAGCTCGTGAGCGGGATTGCGGAACGACCACAGGAAGCAGATCGCGATCGCCTGCACGCCTTCGGCGAGCAGCTCGCGGATGGCGCTCTCCGCCTCTCTTTCATTCAAGGAAACGATGATTTCCCCAAAGCAATCGACTCGCTCCGAGATGCCGCGGATGAGGCGCTTGGGGACGATCGGCGTGGGCTTCGAGGTCTCCGGGAAATGCACCACCTTGCGGATGTCGCGCCCGGCGTAGCCGCGCGAGCCGCGCATGATGTGGATCGCGTCCTCGTGGCCGCGCGTCGTGATCAGGCCGACCTTCGCGCCGCGCTTCTGGATGATGGTGTTGGTGCCGACGGTCGTGCCGTGCGAGAGGAAGGCGATCTCGCGGCAGAACCGGTCCATGGAGAGGCCGAGCTCCGAGGCGCCGGCGCCGAGCGCGTCCATCATGCCGCGCGCGAAGTCGGGCGGCGTCGAGGGCACCTTGGTGGTGAGCAGCTTGCCGGCGGCGTCGACGATGGCGCAGTCGGTGAAGGTGCCGCCGATGTCGATGCCGACCAGATAGCTCATCGCGGGTCGAATGCTAGCGCACGAGCGACGTTAGCGCCGCGAGGAGCTCCTTCGGATCGAAAGGCCTGGTGAGCTGGCGGTCGAAGCCCGCCATCTCGGCGAGCCGGTGGTCGTCGGGATGGTTGCGCCCGGCGATGGCAACGATCACCGGCCGCGCGCTGCCGTAGCGCTCGCGCAGCGCGCGCACGATCTCGTAGCCGTTCTGTTGCGGCAGGTCGATGTCGAGGAGGAGGGCGTCGGGGGCGAAGTCCGCCACGGTATCGACCACGTCGCCGCCGTGGTGGACGGCGAACACCTCGTGCCCCTCCTCGCGCAACAGCGCGGTCAGCGACAGGACCATGTCGTGGTCGTCATCGGCCACCAGGATGCGCAGCTTGCGCTTTTCCATCCGGACATCATCGAAGCTTCACCCCCGCGGGGCGAGGAACTAGTTCTGTGGCACAGAATCAGGGACAGACCACGTTTTCCCTCCACCGGCGGATAAGCGGGAAAAACGTGGTCTGTCCCTGATTTCAGCTTATCTGGCGGTCCTAGCCTGCTCGATGATGCCCTGGTTCGCCGCGCGCAGCTGCGCGTCGCTGCCGGCGAAGCTGTTGGAGCGCGCGGCGAGATTCGCCGCCTGCGCGCCGTCGCCCTGCCGCAGGCGCACGCGCGCGAGCTCGTGCCACAGGCGCGGGTTGCGCGGCTCGATGCGCAGCGCGCGCTCGAGCGAGGCGGCCGCCTGGACGAGGCGGCCAGCCGCGGCGTCGCTCCTCGCGCTTTCCATCAATCCGGCGATGGCGACGTTTTCCTTTGGTGCCGGGGGAGCTTCCGGTACGGGAGGCGGTGCCGTCTCGGAAGGTCCCTGCGGAGGCGCTGCGCACCCTGCCAGGAATATCGTCAAGAGGAAGAAGCGCTTCATCGGCCGAACAATCTATCCAGCCAGCTCTTCGCCTTCTGCTTCACTTCCTGCACGGTGACGCCGAGCTCGGAGGCGCACGGCGCGCGTTGCGACGGCGCCGAGCCGCTGGCGAAGGGCAGCTCGAGCGCGCCCGGGCAGCTCAGGTCGGCGCGCAGCCCGCTTTGCGGATCGATGAGCACGGTCTCGATATTGTCGGGCTTCGCCAGGGCGAGCGGCTCGGCGGGCAGCGCCGCCATCAGGTCGCCCCAGACCGGCAGCGCCGACGCCGCGCCGGAGAGCCGCGCGGCGCGGTTGTCGTCGTAGCCGACCCAGACGATCGCCAGCCGGTCGCCGGTGAAGCCGGCGAACCAGGCGTCGCGCTGCTCGTCGGTGGTGCCGGTCTTGCCGGCGACCGCGACTTCGGGCGGCAGCACGCTGTTCAGCGCCTGTCCCGTTCCCTCGCGCACCACGCCCTGCATCGCTGCGGTGATGAGGTAGGCGGATTCGGGCGCGATCACCTGCTCGACGCGCAGCGCATAGCGGGCGAGCGGCCGGCCCTCCTGCGTCGTCACCTCGCGGATCGCGCGCAGCGGCGTCCTGAAGCCGCCGCTCGCCAGGGTCTGGTACAGCTGCGCCACCTCGAGCGGGCTCATCTCCACCGCGCCGAGCAGCGTCGCGGCGAAGGGCTTCATCGGCCGGTCGACGCCGAGGCGGCGGACGTTGTCCAGCACCTTCTCGACGCCGACGTCGGTGCCCAGGCGCGCCGTCGCCACGTTGTACGACTGCGCCAGCGCGGTCCGCAGCGGCACCATGCCGTGGAACTTCAGGTCGTAGTTCTGCGGCGCCCAGTCGGGCGCGCCGCGGCTCTTCCACACGAACGGCGCGTCGTCGATCGGCGTGACGAGCGTGTAGCGCGCCGGATCCTGCAGCGCGGTGAGGTACACCACCGGCTTCAGGAGCGAGCCGACCGGGCGCGCGGCGTCGACCGCGCGGTTGAAGCCGCGGTAGCGCGCGTCGCGGCCGGAAACGAGCGCCTCGATCTCGCCGCTCTGCGGGTCGGCGACCACGATCGCGCCCTCGATTCCCGGCGGGCCGAAGCGCTTCTCCCGGTCGAACTGCGCCAGGCGCGTCGCCAGCGCGCGCTCGGCGGCGTTCTGCACGCGCGGGTCGAGCGCGGGGAAGATGCGCAGGCCCTCGGAGCGCAGGTCCTTCTCGTCGTAGTCGCTGCGCAGTTGCCGGTGCACGAGCTGCACGAAGGCCGGGTAGGGCGTGGTGCCGGTGGCGGGCTTGGCGACCACGCCGAGCGGCTGCGAGCGCGCGAGCGAGTACTGCTCGAGCGAGAGGTAGCCGAGCTCCTTCGCCTGGTGCAGCACGAAGTTGCGCCGGTCGAGCGCGCGCGCGCCGTGGCGGCGCGGGTCGTATACCGCCGGGCCCTTGACCAGGGCGACGAGCAGCGCCGACTCGGCGACGCTGAGGTGGCGGACTTCCTTGCCGAAATAGAACTGCGCCGCGAGGCCGACGCCGTGGATGGCGCGGTCGCGGTCCTGGCCGAGGTAGATCTCGTTCAGGTAGGTCTCGAGGATCTCCTCCTTGCCGTAGTGCATCTCGAGCAGCACCGCCATCACCAGCTCGGTGAACTTGCGCTTCAGCGTCCGCTCGGGCGTGAGGAAGAAGTTCTTCACCAGCTGCTGGGTGATGGTGCTGCCGCCCTCGGTGTGGCCGGTCAGCGAGCGGAAGGCGGCGCGGGCGAGGGCGCGCGGGTCGAAGCCGGCGTGCGTGAAGAAGTTGCGGTCCTCGGTCGCCACCAGCTCCATCACCAGGTGGCGCGGCACCTCCTGCAGGCGCACCAGCACGCGGTCCTCGTGGCCGGCGGGGTAGATGCCGCCGATCAGCAGCGGCTCGAGCCGGAAGAGCGGCAGGTCCTTGCCGTCGGAAGAAGTGACCGTCTTTACGACGCCGGAATCGAATGCGACGCGCACGCGCGTGGCCCGCTGCGGCCCGTCCCAGAAGACGAATGGCCGGGTGACGAACTCGAGCTCGTTTTTCTGCGACAAGAACCATCCGGGCTCGTCCCGCTCGCCGACGCTGTAGCCGAGGCTCCTCAGCTCCTCCTCGACCTCGGGCTGCCGCAGGCGCGAGCCGGCGTGCAGCTCGATCGGCCGGGCGTAGATGCGGGCGGGCAGGGAGAAGCGCCGGCCCTCGAACTCGCCGGTGACCCGCAGGTCGAGGTAGAGGGCGAAAGCGAGGAACGCGGCGGTGCCGGCGAGCAGCGCATAGCCGAAATACCTTAGGATGCGCTTGCGACGCGCCATCGGTCGATTTTAGCCGCGCGAACAACCACAACATGCCGCTCGAACCTGCCGCCAGTCCCGTCCCCCGGCCCCGACAGATCCTCGCCGATTTCGGCGGGCACTATGCGGCGAGCGCGGTGGTCGCGTTCCTGTTCGCCTGCACCGGGCCGGTGGCGATCATCCTCTCGGTCGGCGCGCGCGGCCGCCTCAGCGAAGCCGACATCGCTTCCTGGATCTTCGCCGCGTTCTTCATCAACGGCCTGCTCAGCTTCGCGTTCACGCTCGCCTACCGCCAGCCGCTCATCTTCCTGTGGAGCATTCCCGGCGCGGTCCTGCTCGGGCCGGCGCTCGGCCACCTCAGCTTCCCGCAGGTGATCGGCGCCTTCCTCGTCACGGGCGTGCTGCTGCTCGTCCTCGGCGTCTCGGGCTGGGTGCGCCGGGCGATGGCGGCGATCCCGATGCCGATCGTCATGGCGATGGTCGCGGGCGTGTTCCTGCGCTTCGGTCTCGATCTGGTGCGCGCCTTCCGGGACGGGATGTGGATCGCGTTGCCGATGACTGCGGTTTTTCTGCTTCTCACCCTACGACCGGCGATTTCGCGCGTGGTTCCCCCGCTCATCGGCGCGCTGCTCGCCGGCGGCCTCATGATCTGGTACCTGGACGCGTTCCGGCCGCCGCCCGGCCTGTCGCTCTTCGCCTTCGCGTCGCCCAACCTCTACAAGCCGGTGATCTCGCTGCCGGCGATCATCGAGCTGGTGATCCCGCTCGCCATCACGGTCCTGGCGGCGCAGAACGCCCAGGGCATCGCCATCCTCACCGCCAAGGGCCACCAGCCGCCGATCAATGCCATCACCGCCGCGTGCGGCGCGGGATCGATGCTGACGGCGATGTTCGGCGCGGTCTCGACCTGCCTCACCGGGCCGGTGAACGCGGTGCTCGCGGACTCGGGCGAGAAGCAGCGCCAGTACACGGCGGCGCTCTTCTTCTGCCTGCTCGCGCTCCTCTTCGGGCTGCTGGCGCCGTTCTTCACCCGCCTGCTGCTCGCCACGCCCGCGGCGTTCATCGCCACGCTCGCCGGCCTCGCCATGCTGCGCGTGCTGCAGACCGCGTTCATCACCTCGTTCGCCGGCCGGTTCAGCTTCGGCGCGCTCGTCTGCTTCCTCGTCACCGTCGCCGACATCCCCCTCTGGCGCATCGGCGCGCCGTTCTGGGGGCTGGTGTTCGGCCTCGCGGCCTCCTGGCTGCTCGAGCGGGACGAGCCGGAGCGCCCGCAGACCTAGCGCCTTGCACGTCCTTCGCATCCGCGACTTCGCCCTGTTCCTGGCCGGGCGGTCCCTGGGCGCGCTCGCGACGCAGATGCAGTGGGTGGCGGTCGGCTGGTACCTCTACGACCTCACCGGCGACCCGATGACGCTCGGCTGGGCCGGGCTCGCTTCCTTCCTCCCGATCGCGATCCTCACCTTGCCGGCGGGCGACCTCGCCGACCGCGTCGACCGGCGCTGGCTCCTCGGCGCGGCGCATTTCATCCAGGCGAGCGGCGCTGCGCTGCTCTTTCTCCTGGTCTTCCGCGGGACTTCGGTGACCTGGCCCTTCTATGGCGCGCTCATCCTTTCGGGCTCGACGCGCGCGCTCGCCGGCCCGGCGGCGAGCTCGTTCGCGCCGCTGCTCGTGCCGCGCGAGCAGTTCGCGCAGGCGGTCGCCTGGGGCGCCTCGTCGCAGCAGACGGCCATCATCGCCGGCCCGGCGCTCGGCGGCCTGATCTACCTCGCCGGCGCGCCGGTGACCTTCGCCGCGTGCGTCGTGGTGGCGCTCTTCGCCGCGGGCGCGATGCTCGCGGTGCGCGCGCGCATCGTCTCGAGCCGCGACGACGGCGCCGGCGCCTTCGCCCGCGCGGCGGCGGGGCTGCGCTTCGTGCTCCGCCAGCCGATCCTCTTCGGCGCCATCTCGCTCGATCTCTTCGCGGTCCTCGTCGGCGGCGTGAACGCGCTCCTGCCGGTCTTCGCGCGCGACCTCCTGCACGTCGGCCCGGGCGGGCTCGGCCTGATGCGCAGCATGGTCGCGGTGGGCGCCATCGGCACGAGCCTCGCGCTCGCCCAGCTTCCCGAGCCGCGCCAGCCGCACGCGGGCAAGGCGCTCTTCGGCGGCGTGGCGCTGTTCGGCGTCGCGGTGCTGGCTTTCGCCCTTTCCCGGAGCTACCTCCTCAGCCTCTTCGCCCTGTTCCTGCTCGGCGCCGGCGATGCGCTCTCGGTCTTCGTGCGCGCCACTGTCGTTCAGCTCGCGACCCCGCAGGAGATGCGCGGCCGCGTGAGCGCCATCCACGTGCTCTTCGTCGGCTGCACCAACGAGCTCGGCGAGTTCCGCGCCGGCCTGATGGCCGCCTGGCTGGGCGCGGTCCCCGCCGCGCTCGCCGGCGGAATTGGTACGCTGCTGATCGTGGCCCTCTGGACCCAGCTCTTCCCGCGCCTGCGTCGGGTCAACCGCCTGTCGGAAGTCGCGCCGCGGTGAGGCTCCTCGCGCTCGCGCTGCTGTGCCTGCCGTGGGTCTGCGCGGCGAGCGACTGGGAGCTGAAAGTCGACGACCGGGAGGCGGACATCCGGATCTTCAGCCGGGTCAACGAGCGCGGCTACGCCGAGTTCAGGGGCGTTACGAAAGTCAAAAGCAGCCTGAGCGCGTTCGTCGCGCTGTTCAAGGACCTGGAGCGCATGCCCGAGTGGGCCTACCGGATCCTGAGGGCCGAACGGCTGAAGGTGATCAGCGAGACCGAGAGCTACGCCTACACGGTCAATTCCCTTCCCGTGCCGCTTTATGACCGCGATGTCATCGTGCATTCGACGATCACCCAGGATGCCCGAACGCTGCAAGTGACTTTCCGCGGCAGCGGGTCGCCGGACTTCGCGCCGAGAGACGAGCGCTACGTCCGCATGCCCGTGGTCGAGTCATCGTGGACCTTCGCGCCGCTTGCCGACGGAATGGTCGAGGTGGTATTCCAGGGCTACGGCGACCCCGGCGGCGCTCTTTCTTCGGGGCTTCTGGCATGGTTCGTCCGGCTTTCGATCAGCGAGGCGCCCTACCACACGATGCTGCACATGAAGAAGTTCGTCTCCCGGCCGGAATACCAGTCAGCGCGGTATTCCTTCATTCGGGAAGCGCCTCAGCGCTGATACCCTTCCGGAAACGGAGCAAAGGAGGATTCGTGCGAATCGGGATCGTGATTCTGCTTCTCGCGCTCGCCGGCTGCGCCGCGCCGGTCGTCAAGATGTACGACGGGCCGGTGCTCGCGCCGTCGCAACAGGTGATCTTGCGGGTCGATCAGCGCGGACGCACCTTCGCCGGCGAGCGCGTCGACATCCAGCAGGTGGACGAGAAGTCGACGCTGAGCTTCGGCGAGGGCATCCTGAGCTCGTCCTCGGGCGCCCAGGCGGTCTACATGCTCCCCGGCAAGCACACCGTGCAGCTCAGGTACCGGGGGCCGGGCGCCGCGGTGACCGCGCACCTGTGGCTCGTCGGCGAGGCGGGCGGCTCGTATCTCATCAAGGCCGGGCAGACCGGCGACGGCCTGAAGGTCTGGATCGAGGACGAGAAGACCGGCAAGCCGACCGGCGGGGTGCGCGGCAGCGCCGACGAGCCGAAGTAGCGCCATGAAACGGAGGACCGTCGTCCTCGGCGCCGTCCTGGCGGTGGCCGTCGGCGTCGGCGCCTGGAAGTACTACGAGCAGCTCCAATTCGAGCGCGCCGTTCAGGCGCAGGTGCAAGCGGCGCTCGCCCGTCACCGCGAGCTCGAGGCTCGCCGCA
>Ga0075352_1000087_pt1 | contig 13354 bp, 17 predicted proteins | sample Sandmound_TuleA__FD_120092 | JGI IMG/M metagenome (GOLD analysis project Ga0075352, IMG submission 120092) | Natural and restored wetland microbial communities from the San Francisco Bay, California, USA, that impact long-term carbon... | ecosystem: Environmental > Terrestrial > Soil > Wetlands ...
CTCTACATCCACGCCTGCCGTGGGCTCATCGAGGAACAGGATCTCCGGCTCGTGCGCCAGCGCCTTCGCGATCAGCACGCGCCGCTTCATGCCGCCCGACAGCGTCATGATCTTGTCTGCGCGCTTTTCCCACAGCGAGAGGCTCCGCAGCACCTTCTCGAGGTGCGCCGAGCTCGGCGGGCGCCCAAACAGCCCGCGGCTGAACCTGAGCGTCCCCCACGGCGTCTCGAACATGTCGGTGTGCAGCTCCTGCGGAACCAGACCGATCTTCGAGCGCGTCTCACGGTAGTCGCGCAGGATATCGCGGCCGTCGACCCGCACGGTCCCCGAACTCGGCGTGACGATTCCGCAGACGATGCTGATCAGCGTGGTCTTGCCCGCGCCGTTGGGCCCGAGCAGCGCGAAGATCTCTCCTTTCCGGATTTCGAGGTCGACGTTCTCCAGCGCCCGCAGGCCGGAGGCGTAGGTCTTGTTGAGATTCGAGATGGAAATGATCGGCAAGATCGGGCGGCTCTCTTGCGACTTCACGAATACATCATGGGCGGGAATAACCGTGCCCCGCATCATCCGGGCTCGGCGACGATCGAGTCGACCTTGTTGGGGTAGAACGCAAGCAGCTCCTGGATGACGCCCATCTCGTCATACGGGGTCTCGTAGCTCCAGACCGCGTTCTCCGCGGTGCGGCCGCCGGACGAAAGGGTGTAATACGACGCATGGCCCTTGAAGGGGCAATAGGTCGTATGCGTCGTGCGCGCAAACCGCTCCAACTTTGCGTCCTTGCGCGGGATGTAGTAGACGGCGGGGTAGTTGCCTTCGTCCATGCGGACTGCTTCCCGGCTTTCGGCGATGACCTCGCCGTTGAACGTCACGCGCACCCGCCCGCCGGCCGGCTTCGTCGTAATGCGATGCTCCGGGTTGCTCTTGTACCCAGGTCCGCTGTTGCCGCTCATGTGTGTTTCCTTTCTCGAAGATACCGGGTCGCACGCCTCATTTTCTTGCGCGCCGCCGCTCGCTGTCGCGGATCATGCCGGCCAGGTCCGCAGCGGGGTGGATCTCGAAGGGACCCGCGCGCACGCCCGGGTGCTTCGACATGAGCTGGATGGCGTGATTGAGGTCGTTCGCCTCCAGGATGAGGATGCCGCCGAGCTGCTCCTTGGTCTCGGCATAGGGGCCGTCGGTGACGATGACCTTGCCGCCCTGGTGGCGCAGCGTCACGGCACTGCTGGCGGGCTGGAGCGCCTCGCCGCCCGTGAAATGCCCGTTCTTGCGCAGCACGTCGTCGTAGGTGAAGCATCCGTCCACGAAAGCATTACGCTCGCTTTCGGACATGTTCTCGAACTTGCCCGGCTCGATATATCCGAGGCATACGTATTTCATAGTGAATCCTCTAGGTTTCGAGCGCGCGCACTTCGACTGCGCCGCCGTAGGGAAGCGTCGGGATGCGCTGCGCGATCGCGATCGCTTCGTCCAGGTTCCGGCATTCGATCAGGTGGTAGCCGCCAAGATGCTCCTTGGTTTCGGCGAAAGGCCCGTCGCTCACAACCGGCTTGCCGTTCCTGCTGCGAACGGTGGCGGCGGCCGCCGTTGGCTGCAGCTTGCCGGTGGTCAGGTGGTGACCGCTCTTGTGGAGGCTCTCAATCAGCGCGCCGTAATCCCGAATGATCGCGTCGCGCTGCGGCTCCGGAATCGCATTCCACCCCTTCTCATTGAAGCAGCACAGCAGCAAATATTTCACGAGCAACCTCCTTGCCGTCTCAGCCGCCGGAGAGCGCCTGGACGATGATGACTTCGTCTTTCGCGTCGAGCGGCTGCGTCAGGTCGCGCGCCTGCTCGCCGTTGACGAAAATTCGGATGTGGCGCCGGATCCGGTCCTGCTCGTCGATCATGCGGAAGCGGATGCCGGGGTAGTGGCGCTCCAGGTCCACCAGCACCGCGGCGAGCGTCGCGCCGCTCGCTTCGGTTTCTCCGCGCTCGGTGTAGGAGCGCAGCGCGCTGGGAATCAGGACTTTCATCGTGCAGCACTTATAGCTACAGCTGCGCAGTCTCGACCGCGTAGATCTCCGGCAGGTGCTGCGCGATGCAGGACCAGCGCTTGCCCTCCTCGCGCCCCATCCACAGTTCCCCGCCACTGTTGCCGACGTAGAGTGCGACGGAATCGCACGCATCCGCCGCCATGCACTGGCGCTTTACGGTCCACCACGCCTGGCTCCTGGGCAGCCCGGCGTCGAGCCGCTGCCAGGTCGTGCCACCGTTGCGCGTGACGTAAGCCGCGGGCTTGCCGCCGGGGCTCGTGCGCGGCCAAACCTGCGTGCCATCCATCGGGAATACCCACGCGGTGTCCGGGTCGCGCGGGTGTACGACCATCGGGAAGCCGATGTCGCCGACCTGCTTCGGCATGCTCTTGCCGATGCGCACCCAGGTGTCGGAGGGACGGTCGAGCCGGTAGATGCCGCAGTGATTCTGCTGGTAGAGGCGGTCCGGGTTGGTGGGACAGAGCCGCACGCAGTGCGGGTCGTGGAAAGTGGGCTTGGCCGGGTCGAAGCCAAAGCCCTCGACGACATCCATTCCCTTGATGAGCGTCTTCCAGGTGCGGCCGCCGTCAGTGGACTCGTGCACGCCGCCGCCCGACATCGCGATGTAGAAGTGCCGGCTGTCGCGCGGGTCCACGATGATCGAGTGCAGCTTCGGCCCGTCCGGCGTGCCGTCCTGCTGGGTACCCATCCATTCACGGAACTGCGGGTCGTCGTTGATGATCGAGAACGGCTCCCATGTGACGCCGCCGTCCGCCGAGCGGAACAGGCCCTGCGGCGAGGTGCCCGCGTACCACACGTCGCGGTCCTGCGCGCGGCCCGGCGCAAGCCAGAACGTGTGATCCACCGAGCGGCCTTCCTTGCCTTCGGCGGCCTTGGCGAATGCCGGCGGCCGGGCGGCTTCCTTCCAGCTCTTCCCGAGGTCGGTGGAGCGGAAGATCGTCGGCCCGAGATGTCCGGTCTTCGCCGCGGCGAGCAACGTCTTACCGTCGCGCGGGTCGAGCACGAGGTGGCTCACGTTGTGGCCGAGGAAATGCGGTCCGTCCGCCCGCCAGGTCTTCCGCGCCGCGTCGCCGTGATACAGCCACGCGCCCTTGCGCGTCGCCACCAGGAGGAGGGTGCGGCCTGCGCCCGGCCTGCGGGCTGCTGACTTTCTCGATTTGCGTTCCATCGTTCGTTCCTTTCAGATTCCCGTTTACCTGCGTTTCTCCGCAGCTATCCCAGCGCGCGCCGCCGCGCTTCCGCCAGGAAGCCCGAGGACTTCGAGCGTCCGCGCATCCTCCGCAACCGGTCGCACCTCCACGCAGCCGATCCAGGCGCCCGGTATCCGCGCCGCCACTTTAATCGCCTCGTCGAGATCCCGCGCCTCGATCAGGAAATAGCCGCCGAGCTGCTCCTTGGTCTCGACCCAGGGTCCGTCGGTGATCGCAACCTTGCCCTGGCGCACGCGAATCGTGGTCGCGCTGTCGGGCGGCAGCAGCCGGTTGCACCCAAGGTAGTGGCCGCTCGCCCGGATGTCCTCGATGAATGTCCGGTATTCCTCGAAGTGCCGCTCGGCGTCGGCTTCGGTCATCTGCTCCATCACCTTCTCGGCGCAAATCAGGCACAGGTACTTCATTTCTTTCTCCCGTCCGTTTAGCCGGCCATTTTCTTCATGGCCTGCTGCATTTCTTCCCCGCTCACGTCGCGGATGTGGGTGGCGACGGACCAGTGGTGGCCGAACGGGTCCTCGAGCTTGCCGTAGCGGTCGCCCCAGAACTGGTCCGCCACCGGCATCGTGACCTTCGCCCCCGCGGCGACCGCGCGCTTGACGAACGCGTCCACATCCTCGACGTAGAGGTGGATCGTGACCGGCGAGCCCTTGAGGGACTTCGGGCCGAGCGCGCCCCACTCGGGCATTTCGTCGACCAGCATCACGGCGGAGCCCTCGATGCGGATCATCGCGTGCATGAGCCTTCCCTGCGGGCCCGGCAATCGTCCTTCTTCCATTGCATTGAATGCTTTCTTGTAGAACTCGATGGCGTCGGCCGCGCCGGCGCAGACCAAGTGCGGCGTGACGGTGTGCATCCCGTCCGGGATGGGTTTCACTTTCGGCATGATCGGTTCTCCATTCGATTTGAATTCACTTGTTGCCGGAGACCTGCGTGTACACGCGTTCGGCCTGTTCCTTCAGCTCCGGAGTGAACTGCTCGCCGAAGTCCTCCGCCTCGAAAAGCTGGCGGATCTCGATCTCGGAGTCCCCCGGCATGGGGTTGGGGCAGCGCTTGACCCATTGGATCGCCTCTTCCTTCGACTTCACCTTCCAGATCCAGAACCCGGCGACAAGTTCCTTTGTCTCGGCAAAGGGGCCGTCGACTACGGCTCGCTTCGGCCCGGAAAACCGCACGCGCGCGCCCTTCGAACTCGGCTGCAGTCCGTCGCCTGCGAGCAGGACGCCTGCCTTGGCCAGCTCTTCGTTGAACTTGCCCATGTCGGTAAGAAGCTGCGGGCTGGGCATGGCACCGGCCTCGGAATCCTTCGTGGCCTTAACGATGATCATGAATCGCATCTTTTCAACTCCTTGTATTCGCGCTGAAATTCAGATCCGGGCTACCGGACCGCTCGACTTCCTACGCACCGTAGTCGTTCGGCGGAATGCGAATTCGACATCTCAATCTCTCACATCACAACAAATCCCAGCCATCACGCATCTCCCAATTGCGCCAGCCTGCGTTCCAGGAACCGCCGCTCCGGCTCCTGGCGCGTGAGGGCGAGCGCGCGCTCGTATGAAGTCCGGGCCTCCGCGGTCCTGCCCAGGCGACGGCACAGATCCGCCCGCGCTGCGTGCGCGAGGCGGTAGTCCGCGAGTTCCCCGCGCGTGAGGATCGCGTCGATTAGCGCGAGACCGGGCTCGGGACCGTCGCGCATCGCGACCGCCACCGCGCGATTGAGTTCGATGACCGGCGAGGGCTCGACTCGCGCCAGCACGTCATACAGGCCCACGATCTGCGCCCAATCCGTCGCGTCGGCCCGAGACGCCCCGGCGTGCACCGCGGAGATCGCCGCCTGCAGCGTATACGGACCCATGCGGCGTGTTGCAAGCGCCCGTTCCACCAGCGCCGTGCCTTCCGCGATCATGTCTCGGTCCCAAAGCGAGCGGTTCTGCTCCTCCAGCAGGATCAGGTCGCCCGTCGCTGAGGCACGCGCGGCACGACGCGATTCGTGGAGCAGCATCAGCGCGAGCAGCCCGATCGCCTCGGGCTCCGGCAGCAGTTCGACCAGCAGGCGAGCGAGGCGGATCGCCTCGCCCGACAGGTCGTGCCGCGTGAGCGTCGCTCCCGAAGATGCGGAATAGCCCTCGTTGAACACCAGGTAGATCACGCGCAGCACGCTGTCCAGCCGCTCCGGCAGGTCCGCCTGCGCCGGGACCTGGTAGGAAATCTTCGCGTCGCGGATCTTTCCCTTCGCGCGCACGATGCGCTGTGCGAGGGTCGGCGCGGCAGTGAGAAAGGCGTGCGCGATCTCCTCGGTCGTTAGGCCGCACACCTCGCGCAGCGTCAGCGCCACCTGCGCGTCCGGCGGGAGGGCCGGGTGGCAGCAGGTGAAGATCAGCCGCAGCCGGTCGTCCTCGATCTCGTCGGCCGCCCACGACTCCGGATCGTCATTCCCCGCAATGTTCTCGGCGTCCTCGTCGAGCGGATCGAACCGCGCGTTGCGGCGGATTCCGTCGATCGCCTTGAAGCGGCCGGCCGACACGAGCCACGCGCGGGGATTCGCGGGGATGCCCTCGCGCGGCCACTGTTCGAGCGCCGCCCGGAAGGCCTCGTGCAACGCCTCCTCCGCGAGATCGAAGTCGCCGAGCAGACGGATGAGAGTGGCGAAGACGCGACGCGACTCCGACCGGTAGACGGCGGCCACCGTCTCGCGCACCTGTCCCGCTTCCGCTTCGCTCATCCGGTCCGCCCGCGGTGACCGATCAAGTGTTTCCAGCGGCCACGCGTTTCACGGCCCCAGAATCTACCTCGATCCGCCAGACGGGGCCAGCGAGAAATCGGGCGAACCGATAAACTCCCTTCTCCCGAGAAAGGAATCCGCATGTCTGCCGCGAACTATCTTCCCGATGTCCTGGAGACCGTCGAAGCCGAGCGCCTCGCGACGGGGTTCATTTTCACGGAAGGGCCGCTGTGGCACCCGGACGGCTACTGGTACTTCGTGGATCTTCGGCGCAATCACCTGCACCGGATCCGCCCCGGGCAAGCGCCGGAGCTCGTACGCAAAACGGAGGGGGGCAACGGCACCACGTTCGACCTGAAGGGCAACTTGATCGTGTGCGAGGGCGATGGCCGCAAGGTCACGCGCACCGGACCCGACGGCAAGGTCGTCATTGTGGCCGATCGTTTCCAAGGCGGGCGCTTCAACCGCCCGAACGACGTGGTGTGCCGCTCCGATGGCAGCCTCTATTTCACCGACCCGGACAAGCGCGTGCCCTACGCCGAGCGGGAAATACCCGGCCCCGCCGGCATCGACAATCTCTGGGATGGCGCCCGCGTCTATCGCGTCGCGCCCGATGGCGCCGTGAGTGTTGCGGCGCACTGCGAGTATCCGAACGGCCTCGCGTTCTCGCCGGACGAGCGCACGCTCTACGTCGCCAATACCCGTTCCTCGAAATACATCCACGCGATCGAGCTCGACGCCGCGGGAACCATGACGGGCCGGCGCATCTTCGCCGACATGAACGAGGGCACGGAGCGCGGCATCCCCGACGGGCTGAAGGTCGACTCGCAGGGGCGCGTCTACTGCACCGGGCCGGGCGGCATCTGGGTCTTCACCCCCGGCGGAAAGCGCATCGGGATCATCCGGTTCCCCGAGCAGGCTGTGAACTTCGCGTTCGGCGGCCCGGACCTGCGGACACTCTTCTGCTGCGCGTATACCTCGGTTTACACCCTGCGCGTCAAGGTGCCGGGGCAGCCGCATCCGTGGTACCGGTTACGAAAGTAACGATCAGTGAGGGGCGACGCGTGACGAGTGTCCCGCACGGCCGCCCCTGCGCCACGCCGCCGGCGTGGTGCCGAGCGCGCGCTTGAAGGCGCGGTTGAATGCCGCTTCCGAGTCGTAGCCGCTGTCCTCCGCGATGCGGCCGAGGCTCGCTGTCTCGCTGCGCAGCCTCTGCGCGGCGATGGTAAGCCGCCAGCGCGTCAAGTACTGCATCGGCGGCTGCCCGATGAAATCGGTGAACCGCTGAGCGAGCGCTGAGCGCGACAGGCCGACGGCTGCGGCGAGCTCCTCCACCGTCCAGTCGCGCTCGGGGCGCTCGTGCATCAGCGCGAGCGCGCGGCCCACGAAACGGTCGCGCAGGCCGGCGAGCCATCCGGTCTGCTGTTCCGGCAACAGCTCGATGTAGCGGCGCAACGCCTCGACGAAGAGCAGCTCCGAGAGCTTCGCGAGCACGGTTTCCCCGCCGGGCCGGGGCGCGGAGGTTTCCCGGGTTCCCGCGTTAAGCAAGCTCGTGAGCCACGCGGTGGCGGGGCCGGCGCCCAGCGGCACGCGCAGGAGCCGCGGCAGCGTTTCCAGCATCGGCCCGCACAGCCGCTCGTCGCAGCGGAGAAAACCGCAGATGAAACGGGTCTTCTCGCCGCCGCCGCCGTGCTCGATGCGCATCAACTCGCCGTCCGCAGCGGGTTGCACCAGGGTGTCGGCCAGCGTCGGCGCCAGGTGCAGATCGCTGCCGAGAAGATGCGTGTCGTCGCGCGGCAGCATGACCAGGTCCCCCGCCGCGAATTCCAGCGTCTCCCCCCCGGTCACGAGCCGCGCTTTGCAGCGCCCTTCGGTGAGCACGTGGAAAAACACGATGTTGGATCCGCCGGACAAGACCGGCGAGGCCTTATGGCCGGACTGGGACACGACGCACCACGGCGCGGTGAATTCCGCGTCGAGGAACACCGCGCCGGTCAGGCGCAGCACGCGCAGCGCGTCGGAAAGGGCGTCCATACCGGCAATTATCGGCAACTCCGGCGTCTCGCGCAAAGACGCCGGTGTCTCGATCAATACCCGCAAGCCGCGTCCCCGGATACTGTCGTTCCCCAGGGCGGGCGCGGAAATATAGCTTTGGATTCGCCTACGCGGCCCGGGGGCTCCGGACAACCACCACATATTGAGGAACGAACATGTCGATGACTGCTGTCAAGGCCGGGCCGTCGCGGCAACTCGCCGCCAGGATTGAAGAGTTGAAACGCGCCCTCAACGGGAACGTTGTTCTTCCGCACGACGCTGCCTATGAGGCCGCGCGCAAGATTTGGAACGCTATGATCGACAAGCACCCCGCGCTCATCGTCGGCTGTGCCACCACGTCGGACGTCGTCCGCGCGGTCCACTTCGCAAGGGACAACGGGCTCCCGCTCGCGGTGCGCGGCGGCGGGCACAACATCGCCGGCAATGCCGTGTGCGACGACGGTATCGTGATCGACCTCTCGCAGATGAAGGCCGCCGACGTCGACGCGGGCTCGCGCCGCGTCACCATCGAGGGCGGCGCCACGCTCGCAGACCTCGACGCGGCCACGCAGGCGCACGGCCTCGCCACGCCGGTAGGCATCAACTCCACCACCGGCATTGCCGGCCTGACGCTCGGCGGCGGGTTCGGCTGGCTCAGCCGCAAGTACGGCATGACCATCGATAACCTCGAATCCGCCGAGGTCGTGACCGCAGCCGGCGAGGTGGTGCGCGTCAGCGCGACGGAGCATCCCGACCTCTTCTGGGCCATCCGGGGTGGCGGCGGCAATTTCGGTGTCGTCACCCGCTTCGAATTCAGGCTCCACGCCGTCGGCCCGAATGTGCTGAGCGGGCTCATCGTCTACCCGCTCTCTCAGGCGAAGCTGGTGTTGCGGCGGTATCGCGAATTCATGGCGACGGCGCCGGACGAACTCACCGTGTGGGCCGTCGTGCGCCGAGCCCCTCCCCTCCCGTTCCTCCCGGAGAAAATGCACGGCAAGGAGATCATCGCGCTCGCGGTTTTTTACGCGGGAGATCCGGTTCAGGGCGAGCCGCTCGTCGCGCCGCTGCGCAAGTTCGGCACCGTTGTCGGCGAGCACGTGGGCGTGCAGCCCTACGTGGAGTGGCAGCGCGCCTTCGACCCGCTCCTCACCGCCGGCGCACGCAACTACTGGAAGTCCCACAATTTCTCGGTGCTCGACGACAGGCTGTTCGAGGCCGTCATCGAGTACGCCGGGAAGCTGCCGTCGCCCCAGTGCGAGATCTTCCTGGCTGCCCTCGGCGGCGCCACCACCCGGCCGGCGCCCGGCGCCGCGGCATACGCCCACCGCGACACCCGTTTCGTCATGAACGTCCACGGTCGCTGGGATGACCCCTCTGACGACGAGCGCGGCATCGGCTGGGCGCGCGATTTCTTCAAGGCCTCGGCGCCGTACGCCAGCGGCGGCGTCTACGTCAATTTTCTCACTGCCGATGAAGGTGAGCGCGTGCGCAGCGCGTATGGTCCGAACTACGATCGCCTCGCCCAGGTGAAGCGCACCTACGACCCGGGCAACCTGTTCAGCGTGAACCAGAATATCATCCCGGCCTGAGAGGATGTGACCGGCGAGGAGCACACCATGCTGGAGCTCAGGCCCGCGTGCGAGCATTGCAACGAGGCTCTGCCACCCGACTCGCTCGAAGCGCGCATTTGCAGCTACGAGTGTACGTTTTGCGCGACGTGTGTCGAGAATGTCCTGGGAAACGTCTGCCCGAACTGCGGCGGTGGTTTTGTTCCCAGGCCGGTCAGGCCGTCGAGGAACTGGAAAGGCGACAACTCCCTCGGCAAGGATCCAGCGAGCACTCGGGTCAGGCATAGACCGGTCGAGCCGGCAAGTCATGCGGCGTTCTCAGCTCCGATCAGAGTCGTACCGCCCGAGAAACGGTAGCGCACGCCGGTGACGGACTGCAGCGCCAGCCGCGCGGCGAATGTCAGATCGCACCCCAGGTAGAGAGGGTCAATGTATGAAAGCCGCTTTCGTCGTATTCGACCGCATGACGTCTCTGGATTTCATCGGATTCTACGACCCCATGACGCGCCTGAAATCCATGAAGATCATCGACGACTTCGAGTGGCGCATCTGCGCACCGACGCGGCGCGTCGTCGATGATCGGGGCCTGCGTATCGAAGCGGACGCGGTAAACGAGCGCCTCGATTCCTACGACATGCTTTTTGTGCCCGGCGGCTTCGGCACCCGGGACCTGCAGCATGACCGTGCGTTCATCGACTGGCTCAAGGCTGCCCGTTCAGTGCCGCTGAAGGTATCGGTCTGCACCGGCGCTCTGCTGCTGGGAGCCGCGGGGTTTCTCCAGGGACGGCGCGCGACGACCCATCCGAGCGCCTATGAGGAGCTCGAGCCCTATTGTCGCGTAGTCGTGCGCGAACGGGTTGTCGACGAAGGGGACATCGTTACCGCACGTGGCGTTTCATCTGCCATCGATATGGGCCTGCACCTGGTGCAGAGACTCGCGGGTTCGGATGCGCGTGACCGAATTGCGACCCAGATGGACTACCCGTACCGCTGGAATCCGTAGCCTTCCTGCGATCCGACGGCGCGATCCGGAAGTCCGGAGTCCCGCGCAAAAATGCCGGACGCACGATCAACACCCGCCGGCCGTCTCCCGCGATACTGCCGCTCACGAAACGAGCGCATGGAAACCGCGTTTGCGGATCCACCGTTCCGGGGCCGGAAGCCCCGGGCAACCATAACCAGGAGCACGCACATGAGTCTTGAACTGGAAGTTCGCGCGCCAGCCGCCCCGGCCAAGGCGCCGACCGTAATGAAACCCGGGGTTGATTTCAACGCGATCAAGCAACGCCAGCAGTCCACCTGGGCAAGCGGCGACTTCGCGGTCATCGGCACGACGCTGCAGATCGTCGGCGAGTCCCTGGCGGAGGCGGCCGACGTGCGCGCCGGGGAGCGCGTGCTGGACGTCGCGGCAGGAAACGGCAACGCCACCCTGGCGGCCGCCCGCCGTTTCGCGCGGGTGACCTCCACCGATTACGTGCCGCACCTGCTCGACAAGGGGGCAGCGCGGGCAAAGGCCGAGGGACTGGACGTCCAATTCCAGGTGGCGGACGTGGAAGACCTGCCATTCGCTGACGGATCCTACGACGTGGTGCTCTCCACGTTTGGCGCGATGTTCACTCCCGACCACACGCGGCCCGCGCGCGAGATGCTGCGCGTGGTGCGCTCCGGCGGCCGCATCGGGCTCGCCAACTGGACCCCGGAAGGCTTCATCGGGCAGTTGTTCAAGGTCATTGGCGCCTACCTGCCGGCGCCCGAGGGCCTGAAATCGCCCGCGCTGTGGGGCACCGAGGCGCACATCGCCGACCTGTTCGGCGCCCAGGCCACGGACATCCGCGCCGAGCGCAGGAACTTCAACTTCCGCTATCACTCGGTGGCGCACTGGCTGCAGATCTTCCGCGACTACTACGGGCCGACGCACAAGGCGTTCGCGGCGCTCGACCCCGCACGGCAAGCGGCGCTCGCTCAGGACATTGCGGCGCTGCTCAACCGGCTCAACACGGCGGGATCCGCGTCGCTGGTCGTTCCGGGCGAGTATCTGGAAGTCGTCATTACCAAACGTTGAGGCTCGTCATGACAAATCGCTCAACCCGGGACGTGATCGACAACCACCTGAAATGCTTTGGCGCGCGTGACCTCGGAGGCATCCTGTCTGATTACGCGCCGGACGCCGTACTGTTCACTCCGGAGGGTCCCTTAAGGGGCGTCGGCGCAATCCGACCGCTGTTCCAGGCGATGCTCGCAGAGTTCGGAAAGCCTGGAGCGGCGTTCAGCCTGAACCATTTGTCCGTCGAGGGCGACTATGGATACATTCTGTGGGCGGCGGAGACCGCCGACAACGTGTACGAAATGGTCACGGACACGTTCGTCGTGCGGGATGGGAGGATTGCGGTACAGTCGTTCGCCGGCAAGCTCAAACCCAAGAACGCGGCCGTTCCGGCCGAAAGCAGCCGTCTAAGCCCGCGTTAGCGCGGAGGACTTTTCCGTCTCCATGCCCGCTGCGCCTTGCGGATGTTGCGCCGCCAGGCGCGGCGCTGCCTCGGCGTCGGCTTCTCGCTTTCGGGAATGTTGACGCGCGGCGCAGCCCGGAACCGGTCGCCCCTGACACGCACCGGCGCGGACCCGAGGCTGCGCAGAAGTTTGCGCGCTTCGGCGCTGTCCGCAACCAGCGTTTCACCGCGAACGTGCGCGTGGGTCTTCTCGACCAGCCATTTCACCGTGTCCCAGGTGCCGTTGCTGCGCAGGCCGGCTACGCGCTCGACACCGCCTCGAGCGCCCACGTCCTGGACGCGGAAGCGGACGAACTGCGCGTTCGGCCGCACCTGGATGTGGAAGAACCGGCCTTTCCCGGACGCGCCGGGCTTGGCTCGCCGCTTCGCGATCCGCATAGCTTCCGTTGGGAAATCCCCGCGGGTTTCTACTTGAAAGGATAGGCACCCGGCCGTTTCCGGTCTTGATCTGGCTCAAGCATTCCATGGGCAGGCCGCGGCGCGCCCCGGCGGTGCGGATAGAATGCACGCCGTTGGACCTAACCGGAAAGGATCTCCCATGGACCCCAATCTCGCAGCACTGGATCAGGTGAAGAGCATGGCCATCGACCTCGGAATGAGGTTCGGCCCGAAACTGCTCGTCGCGATCATCATCATGGTGGCCGGCTTCTACGTCGCGCGCTGGATAGCCGGGGTGACCGGGCGCGCGATGCGGCCGTTCGAGTTCGAGCCGCCGGTGCGTCAGCTCATGCTGAACATCGTGCGTGCGCTGGTGCTGCTCGTGTTCGCGATCATGGCGCTGCAGAACCTGGGGGTGGAACTGCTCCCGCTCATCGCGGGCCTGGGCGTGGCGGGCGCGGGCATCGCCCTCGCCATGCAGGGAGTCCTCGCCAACCTGGTCGCCGGCCTGACCATCATCCTGACCCGGCCGTTCCGCGTCGGCGAGTACATTTCCATCGTCAAGGAGGAAGGCCAGGTGGCGGAAATCAGCCTCGCCAGCACGACGTTGACGCACCCGGACCGCTCGCGGGTGGTCATTCCCAACCGCAAGGTCGTGGGCGAGATCCTGCACAACTACGGGCAGATCCGGCAGGCGCAGGTCGAGGTCCGCGTGGCCTACGACACCGATCTCAATCAGGTTCTCGCGGCGATCCGCGAGGTGCTGAAGGCGAATTCCCGGGTGCTGAAGGACCCCGCGCCCGTGACGCAGGTGGCCCTCCTGGCCGACTCATCCGTGAACGTCGGCGTCTACCCGTGGGCGAGCATCTCCGACTACGGCGCGGTCGGCGGCGAGATCAGCAAG
>Ga0075352_1000088_pt1 | contig 13344 bp, 10 predicted proteins | sample Sandmound_TuleA__FD_120092 | JGI IMG/M metagenome (GOLD analysis project Ga0075352, IMG submission 120092) | Natural and restored wetland microbial communities from the San Francisco Bay, California, USA, that impact long-term carbon... | ecosystem: Environmental > Terrestrial > Soil > Wetlands ...
AACCGTCGTCCATGTTCTTCAGCGCGTACCCCTGCGCGGGCAGGCCGTCGAGGCGGTCCAGGATGTTGTCCCCCTCCACCGTGGCGATTTTCAGCGTGAGGCCGTGTCCGCGGGCGGCCTGCGCGATCGCCTCGGCGCAGCCGCGGGGGTTGACCCCGCCGGCGCTGGCGATGAGCCGGATGCCCTGCTTCCTGACCCGGGGAAGGATCTGCCGGCACAGGGTCACGAAGTCGTGCGCGTACCCCCTGGAAGGATCCCGCTCCTTCTGTTTCTGCAGGATCGACATCGTCAGCTCGGCCAGGTAGTCGAAGCAGATAGACTGCACCTTCCCCCGCGAAACGAGCGCCAAAGGCGCGTCGAGCCGGTCCCCCCAGTATCCCTGCCCCGTTCCGATGCGGATCGTCTTCATGGTCCCTCCAGCCCGCCGATTGTGAGGAAGGGGGAATTCCACCCGTGGGCTACGGTTCTTCCCCGTCGAGAGAAAGGAGCTCCGCTCCTTCCCCCACCAGGCTGCCGACGGTGAAGTGGAGCCGTGCCACGATCCCGTCCCGGGGGGCGGAGACCGTGTATTCCATTTTCATCGCCTCCAGGATCATGAGCGGCCTCCCCCTTTCCACCCTTTCCCCCGCCTCGACCATGACCGCCACGACCTTTCCCGGCACGGGGGCGGTAAGCCTGCCGCCGGTTCCTTCCACCTCCCCGGCCGACGCGTAGGGATCGTGGAGGGCAAGGGTGTGGCTTCCTCCCTGCTCCATGACGGTGAGGACGCTCCCGTGGCGAACCACGGTGGCCTTCCACCGCGTCCCCCCGAGATCGCCCAGGAGATCGCCGGCCGCGTCCAGCTCGCCCCGCGCCAGGAGCTCCCCGCCCGGAAGGTCGAACCGATACCCTTCGGGGCGGAAGTGGACCTTGACCGTGACCTTCCGCTCCCCGTCGAGGAAGTGGAGGTCGTGGTGGTTGTCGAAGTTGAGCCGCCAGCCGTTCGTCCGATGCCAGGGGGAGCACGGGTCGTGGGATGTCCGCGCCGCACGCTTCGCCTCATCGGCGCGCCGAAGCAGCACGTCGAGGCAGGCCAGGGCGAGGGTCCGGTCCGTGACGGGCCGGGGGTCGGGGAAAAGCTCGGTCCGATGCCGATCGATGAAGCCGGTGTCCAGCTCCCCGGCGACATACGCGGGATGGGCCGCCACCCGCTCCAGGAACCCGATGTTGGTGGTCACACCCGCCACCTGGCAGCCGGCCAGCGCCTGGCGCAGGCGCCGCAGGGCGCCGGGCCGGTCGGTGTCCCAGACGATCAGCTTGGCGATCATCGGGTCGTAGTGGATGCTCACCTCGTCCCCCCGGCGAACCCCCGTGTCGATCCGGAGGTTGGCGCTCTCGTCCGGTGTGCGGAGATGGACGAGGCGGCCGACGGAAGGGAGGAAGTCGCGTGCCGGGTCCTCGGCGTAGATGCGGGCCTCGATGGCGTGCCCGCCGATGGCGAGTTCCTTCGCTGTCCGCGGGAGCAGCTCGCCGGCCGCGACCCGGATCTGCCACTCCACCAGGTCCTGCCCGGTGACCATTTCGGTCACCGGATGCTCGACCTGGAGACGCGTGTTCATCTCCATGAAATAGAAGGAGCCGTCCTCGTCGAGGAGGAACTCCACGGTGCCGGCCCCCTCGTAGCCGATGGCGCGGGCCGCGGCCACCGCCGCCGCCCCCATTTTGGCGCGTAGCCCCGCCGGTACCCCCGGGGCCGGCGCCTCCTCCAGCACCTTCTGGTGGCGGCGCTGGATGGAGCAGTCCCGCTCGAAGAGGTGGATGACGCTTCCGCCGGGGTCGCCGAAAACTTGGATCTCCACGTGGCGCGGCCGGGCCAGGTATTTCTCCAGGAGGACCCGGTCGTCGCCGAAGGAGGACACGGCCTCCCGCCGGGCGGCGGCCAGCGCGTCGTCGAATTCCTCGGCCCGCCGGACCACCCGCATCCCCTTGCCGCCGCCGCCGGCGCTGGCCTTGATGAGGACCGGGAAGCCGATCCGATCCGCCTCCTGCCGGAGGAACCGCGGCTCCCGGTTCTCGCCGTGGTAGCCGGGGATCAGCGGCACCCCCGCTCCCTTCATGATCTCCTTCGCGGCGCTCTTCGACCCCATGGCGCGGATCGCGGCGGCCGGCGGCCCGATGAAGACGACCCCCGCTCCCGCGCACGCCTCGGCGAACCCGGCGTTCTCGGAGAGGAACCCGTACCCGGGGTGGAGGGCCTTGGCGCCGCTCCTGGATGCCGCCGCGAGGATGGCGTCGGCGTTCAGGTAGCTCTCCCGCGCCGGGGCGGGCCCGATGCGGTGGGCCTCGTCGGCCAGCGTCACGTGCAGGGCGGAGGCATCGGCGTCGGAGTAGACCGCCACGGTGCGAATCCCGAGGCGCCTCGCTGTCCGGATGACGCGGCAGGCGATCTCGCCGCGGTTGGCGATGAGGATCCTGTCGAACATGCCTCTACCGTCCGGTCACGGAGTCACATCCGGAACACGCCGAATACGGTTTTCTCGATCGGCGCGTTCAGCGCGGCCGATATCCCCAGGGCGAGCACCATCCGGGTGTCCGCCGGATCGATGATCCCGTCGTCCCAGATCCGGGCGCTGGCGTAGCAAGGGTGTCCCTGGCTCTCGTACTGCTCCCGGATCGGTTTCCGGAGCGCGTTTTCCTCCCCGGCGCTCCACGTCTCCCCCCGGGCTTCCATCCCGTCCCGCTTCACCTGGGCGAGCACGCTCGCCGCCTGCTCCCCGCCCATGACGGATATGCGGGCGTTGGGCCACATCCACAGGAAGCGCGGGCCGTAGGCCCGGCCGCACATGGCGTAGTTCCCCGCCCCGAAGCTCCCGCCGATGATGACGGTGAACTTCGGGACTTTGGAGCACGCCACGGCGGCCACCATCTTCGCTCCGTCCTTGGCGATCCCGCCGGCCTCGTACTTGGCCCCCACCATGAAGCCGGCGATGTTCTGGAGGAAGACCAGGGGAGTGCCGCGCTGGCTGCAGAGCTGGATGAAGTGGGTCCCCTTCAGGGCCGACTCGGAGAAGAGGATGCCGTTGTTGGCCACGATGCCCACCGGGTATCCCCATATCCGGGCGAACCCGCAGACCAGGGTCGGGCCGTAGAGCTGCTTGAATTCGTCCAGCTCGGAGCCGTCCACGATGCGGGAGACCACCTCCCGAACATCGTACGGCTTCCGGGTGTCGGTGGGGATGACGCCGTAGAGTTCGGTTTCCTCATGAAGGGGCTCCACCGGCTCCCGGAGGGACAGCTCGGTTCGCTTCACCCGGTTGAGGTTCGCCACCGCCCGCCGGACCAGCGCCAGGGCGTGGCCGTCGTTGGCGGCGTAGTGGTCGGTCACCCCGGAGGTGCGGCAATGGACGTCCGCCCCCCCAAGGTCCTCCGCGCTCACCACCTCGCCGGTGGCCGCCTTCACCAGGGGAGGGCCGCCGAGGAATATCGTCCCCTGCCGCCGGACGATGATGCTCTCGTCGGACATGGCCGGGACGTACGCACCCCCGGCGGTGCACGACCCCATCACCACGGCGATCTGGGGGATTCCCTTCGACGACATGACGGCCTGGTTGTAGAAGATCCTGCCGAAGTGGTCCCGGTCGGGGAAGACCTCGTCCTGCATGGGAAGGTTGGCCCCTCCGGAATCGACCAGGTAGACGCACGGCAGATGGTTGGCCAGGGCGATCTCCTGGGCGCGCAGGTGTTTCTTGACCGTGAGGGGGAAGTAGGTGCCCCCCTTGACGGTGGCGTCGTTGGCGACGACCATGCATTCCCGCCCCGAAACCCGGCCGATGCCCGTGATGATTCCCGCGGCCGGGACATCGCCCCCGTACATTCCCCAGGCGGCCAGCTGGGAGAGCTCGAGGAACGGGGACCCCACATCGAGCAGGTGCCGCACTCTCTCCCGCGGCAGGAGCTTCCCCCGCTCGATGTGCCGGGCGCGCGCCTTCTCGTCCCCCCCCCGCCGGACCTGCGCCACCTTTTCCCGCAGGTCGGCCACCAGGCCGGTCATGACCTCGGCGTTCTTCCGGTACTCGTCGGAATGGACGGAAATCGAACTGCTCAGCACGGTCACGTCGGGCGGGGTCTCCCCATGAAATCATCCGCTTTCCTGATCCCGTTTATACCACAACTACGCGGGTGGAAGATCCGGCGATGGAGCCCTCCCGTCTTTCCCCCGCGCACCGCCCCGGAGGGGTTTAGGACCGGCCGTGCTTGCCCTTGGCGGGCCCGCCGTGGTAAGAAGGAAGCACCTTTGCTTTCGGACCGGAGCGGCGATGGGCTTCAAGACGATCACGGTGAAGACCGACAGTGCACAACAGCTCGTGGACATCACCCAGCAGGTGCGCATGGTCGTGCGGGAGAGCGGCGTCAAGAGCGGCGAGTGCCACGTTTTCATCCCCCACACCACCGCCGCGGTCACGATCAACGAAAACGCCGACGTCAACGTGCGGAGGGACGTCCTGAACCGCCTCGAGGAGGTCGCCCCCTCCAACGGGACTTACCTGCACGCCGAGGGGAACTCCCACGCCCACATCAAGTCGACCCTCGTGGGCGCAAGCCTGGTCGTTTTCGTCGAGGCCGGGCAGGTCGTGCTGGGAACGTGGCAGTCGATCTTCCTCTGCGAGTTCGACGGCCCGCGGACGCGCAACGTGATGGTCCGGGTTTCCGCGGGGTAACCCGCGCCTACCGCTTCGCAAGCGCCTCGTAGCGGGCGCGCAGCGCCTCCTTCGCCGGCCCCCCCGCAACCACGTCCCAGGGGAAGACCTCGGCGGCCTCCTTCTCGCGGTAGACGACCGCCTCCATCGTTTCCCGGAATCCCGGACGGACTCCGGGGAGCTTCCCCCGGCGGGCACCGCGCAGGTCGGCCGCCACGCGGCGATCCCAGAGCCCCAGGTATCCCTGGGCGACCGACTCCGCCGGCCGCTCCCCCGAGACCCGCACGTTGGGCACCCCGCGGACCGCCGAGGCCACCTCCTCGTTCCGGGCCTCCAGTTCCTCCTCCCGGACCATCGGCGCCCACTGCAGCGGCGTGAACGGCTTCGGCACGAAGGGGGACAGCACCGCCGTGACGGTGCCCATGCGCCCGACCCCCCGGGCCCCCGCGAGGACGTGGTCCCGGAAATTTTTCAGGAACGCGACGATCCCGCCGACCTCCTCCTCCCGTGGGACGCCGGGGGCTCCCAGCAGGAAGTAGAGCTTGAAGGAGACGATCCCTGCGCGGACCAGCATGTCCGCGGCGGAGTGGAACGTCCCGTCGGGGACCCGTTTCCCGAGCCGCGCCCGCTGCCGTTCCGTGCCGCACTCCGGGGCGAGCGCCACGGTCCGGTGACCGCTCCGCGCTAGGATCTCCGCCACCTCGGGATCCACGAGCTCCGCCCGCACCGAGGCGGGGGACACGGTTCCCCCGCGTTCGAGGATCTCCCGGGCGAAGGAGCGAAAGGGGCGCCAGTCCAGCACCGCGGCGCCGATCAGGCCGACCTTTTTCCTCCAGGGCCACGCGGCGTCCACCGCCGCACGCACGCGCTCCGGGGGAAATTCCCGGAACTCCGGGCAGGCGTGGGAAGCGGCGCAGAACCCGCACATCCGGGGGCAGCCGCGGGACGTTTCGACGAGGGACATGCTCCCCAATTCCGCTTCCTCCGCCAGCACGACGGGGGGGGGAGGCGGCAGGGCGCGCAGGTCAAGGGTTTCCCGGACGACCCGATCGGGGAACCCCGGGATGGGACGGATGGCCGAAAGCCGCGCAGGCGCGAGGGAATCCCCGCCCCCTACTTCGTACTCCGGCCGGTACCCCATCGGGACGTAGACCCCCGGGATCCCGGAGAGGTCCCGCAGGTAGCCGGGGTCGGATGGGCGGAACTCCCCGAGGTCGAGGAGGGCGTCCATGGCCCGCTCCCCGTCCCCCACCACCACCGCGTCGGCGACGGCGCCGGAAGGCTCCGGGTTGAGGGAGGCGGCGAAGCCCCCGGCAACGACGAGTGGGTGCCGGGAGCGGGAGGCGGCGCGCTCCTCGCGGAACGGCGGGACCCCGCCGGCGGCCAGGATCCCGGGTACGTTCAGCAGGTCGTTTTCGTAGGAAAGGGAAAAGGCGACGACGTCGAAGTCGGAAAGGGGGCGGCCGCTTTCCAGCGCCGCCCCCTCGGCGGAAACCTCTGTGGGACCCGACTCCCGGTGCCGCACGGGTTGGAACGGCCGCCGCCGGCTCCCCGTTCCGGACAGGAATACCCGCTCGCACAGGGCGCCCGGCCGGGCGTTGACCCCGGCGTGGACGAGGAGGAAGCCGAGGTTGGACATCCCCGCCGCGTACCGGTTGGGGTAGACCAGCGCGACCCGGATCCTGGCGCCCCACTCCTTTCGGACGGCCCCGACTTCCCCTGTCGGCCGCGCGCCTTTTCGCCCGCGGCCCTCCCCGGGCATCCGGCTCGCCGGCTACTCCCCCCGCCGGCGGAGGAACGTGGGGATCTCGAACTCGTCCAGCGACTCGATCTCGGCTTCCTTGTCGATGAGCGGCAGCTCCTCCACCCGCTCCTCGACGGGCCCCCTCTGCGCCGCGTTGCGCAGGAACGCCGGTTTCTGCAGGTCCTCGCTCCGGTTGACCAGCTTGATTCCCTTACGCGGGTTCCTCCAGGGTCCCTCCGCCATGTTGGGCTCGAAGCCGGTGGCCACGACGGTCACCTTCAGCTCTTCCCCCAGCGATTCGTCGATCACCGTGCCGAAAATGATGTTCGCCTCGTCGGAGGCCTCCTCCCGGACGAGACTCGCCGCGTCGTTCACCTCGCTCAGGGAGAGGGACGGCCCGGCGGTGATGTTGATCAGCACCCCGCGGGCGCCGCGGATCGACACGTCCTCCAGGAGAGGGCTCGAAATCGCCTTCTCCGCCGCGGCCACCGCCCGGTTCTGGCCCGACGCCGCCCCCGTGCCCATCAGGGCAACGCCCATCCCCGACATGATCGTCTTCACGTCCGCGAAGTCGAGGTTGATGTAGCCCGGCTTGGTGACGAGCTCCGAGATCCCCCGGACCGCCTGGAACAGCACGTCGTCCACCTTGCGGAACGCCTCGACGAAGCGCATGTCCTTCCCGGCGATCAGGAGCAGCTTCTCGTTCGGGATGACGATGATCGTGTCCACCAGCCCGCGCAGCTCCTTCGTCCCGGCTTCGGCCTGCCGCTTCCGGTTCTGCCCCTCGAAGGAGAAGGGCCGCGTCACCACCGCCACCACCAGGGCCCCGACCTCCTTCGCCACCTCCGCGACCACCGGCCCGGCCCCGGTGCCGGTCCCGCCTCCCAGCCCCGCGGTGATGAACACCATGTCCGCGCCGGCCAGCGACTCGCGGAGCATGTCGCGGTCCTCGACGGCCGCCTGCCGCCCGACCTCGGGATTCGCCCCGGCGCCCAGCCCCTTGGTGAGCCGGGCCCCCAGCTGGAGCTTGAGGGGCGCCAGGTTCCGGGAAAGGGCCTGCGCGTCCGTGTTGGCGGCGATGAACTCCACGCCCTGAAGTCCCTCCTCGATCATGGTGTTGATGGCGTTGCCGCCGCCGCCGCCCACGCCGAACACCTTGATGACGGCGTGGCACCGGTTCTCCTCGACGATCGTGAACATCCGCGACCTCCTCTCCTTGCTGGACATGCGCGCCTCCTTCCTTTCCTCCGTTTGCCGCATCAGAAAAACTCCGACAGGTATCTCTTGACCCGCCCCAGGATCCCGTGCGAAACCGGCTCGTCGCGCCGCGTCACCACGCTCTCCGCCGACCGGGCGCCGTAGAGGGCCAGCCCCACGGCGGTGGCGCAGGAGGGGCTGTTGACGACCTCGACCAGCCCCGCGATCCCGATCGGGCTCCCCCGCCGGACGGGAAGCTTGAACACCCGCTCGCCGAGGTCGGGCAGCCCGTCGAGCATCGCCCCCCCTCCGGTGAGCACCACTCCCGCCCCCAGGCTGTCCTCGTAGCCGGACCGCAGGATCTCCTTGCGCATGAGGGAGAAGATCTCCTCCGCCCGCGGCTCGATGATCTCGCTCAGGTATTGGCGGCGGATCGGCCGGGGCGGACGTCCCCCCACCCCGGGCAGCTCCACCAGCTCGTCCCGCCGCACCTTCTGGATCATGGCGCACCCCGATGCGATCTTCAGCCCCTCGGCATCGGCGTACGGCAGCTTCAGCCCGACCGCCACGTCGGAGGTGATGTTGCCCCCTCCGAGGGGGAGGACGTAGGCGTGCCGCAGGGCGCCGTCGAAGAAGATCACCATCTCCACGGTGCCGCCGCCGAAATCCATCAGGGCCACCCCCACCTCGCGCTCCTCGGGGGTGAGCACGGCGTCGGCGGAGGCCAGCGGGGAGAGGACGAAGGACTCCACTTCCAGATCCGCCTTCTCCACGCAGCGCTGCAGGTTCCGCACGCCGGGCACGTCGTTGGTGACCACGTGGACCCGCGCGTCGAGGCGGATGCCGGTCATCCCGCGGGGATCCTTGATCCCCGCCATGTCGTCGACGATGAACTCCTGCGTCAGGACGTGCAGGATTTCCCGGTCGTTGGGCAGCTCCACGGTCCGCGCGATCTCCAGGACCCGCGTGAAATCGGCGTCGGTCACCTCGCGCTCGTTCTTCACCGAGATGGCCGCGTGGCTGTTGAACGATTTGATGAGGGGGCCGGAGATGCCGACGTACACGGACTCCACGGTCAGACCCGTCATCCGCTCCGCCTCCGTGACGCTTTGGCGGATCGACTTCACCGTGGCGTCCACGTTCACCACGGCCCCCTTGCGCATCCCCTCGGTGGGGCATTCCCCCATGCCGAGGATCTCCACGCCGTCGGGGGTCTTCCTCCCGAGGACCGTCGTCACGTTGCAGGAACCGACGTCCAGTCCCGCAATCATCTGGTCATGCGCCGCCGTGTCCATTCCTTCCCCCTACCGCACGAAGATTCGATCCCGGGTCTTGAGGTCGACGATGGCCGCGGTCCCCCCGAGTTTCGAGAGCCGGGGCAGGGCCTCCTCGACCCGCCGCATCGCCTCCTGGAAATCCGTGGTTCCGACCTTGAGCTGGAGCCCCGCGTCCCGGGTCACGAGCGTATACCCGTCCTGCGCGTCGAAATGGACCTCGGAGAGGTTTTTCCGCAACGGCCCCGCCTCGGCCAGCCGCACCAGCTCCAAAGTCTTCCGGAAGTCGCGCAGCGTCACGGCGTCGCGCGCGAGGAGCTCCGCGCGGGAGAAGCCGGTGAGGATCGGGTAGTTCTTCGGGTCGTACGCCGTCAGCCGCTTGAAGGGGTTCCCTTCCGCGTCCACGTAGAACAGGACGTCCAGGTTCACCATCGCCACGGGACGGCGCTCCTCGATCCGCACCACGAGCCGGTCGGGGAAGGCTTTGCGGACGGAAACGGTCCGCACCCAGGGGTGGCCCGAAAGCCGCTGCACCACGTCCCGCGTCGGGACGGACCAGATGTTCCCGCTCCGGCCGCCGCGCACGATCGCCCACACCTCCTCCTGGGTCACGTGGTCGCACGGGTTGAGGTCGATGGTCCTCACGGAGAACAGGGAGGAGCGATTGAGCCAGGAGTACGCCGACGCGCCGGCGACCCCGACGAGGACCACGCCGAGCAGGACGACGGCGACCCAGGCCGTGAGGCGCAGCCGCGCCCGCAAAGGCATCGGACCGTTCCCTTCCCCCTTGCCCTTCCCCCGCTTCCGGACCGCGCGCCCCCCGCGGCCGCGCCGCCTTCCGCCCGTCTGGTGGTATGCCTTGTACTCGAGCATCTACTTGGACAGCCCCGCGTCGGAAAGAATCTCCTCGACCAGATCGTCGAAGGGCATTCCGTCGAACTTCGCCGCCTTGGGGAGCAGGCTCGTCTCCGTCATCCCGGGGATGGTGTTCGCCTCCAGGAAAAAGACGTTCCCCGCGGGATCGACGCGGTAGTCGAGCCGCGCCGCCCCCCGCAACCCCATCGCCTGCGCCGCCCGGCGGGTGTACTCCGCCGCGCGCAGCAGGATATCGCGGTCCATCGGCACGGGGATCACGTACTCCGTCTGCCCCGCCGTGTACTTCGAGTGGTAGTCGTAGAACCCGGACTTCGGGACGATCTCGATGGCCGGAAGGACCCTTCCGTTGACGATTCCCACGGTGATCTCGCGCCCCGGGACGTATCCCTCGACGAGCACGCGGACGTCGTGCCGAGCCGCCTCCGCGATGGCCGCCTCCCACCGCAACGGCTCCCGGACGATCGTGATCCCCACGGTCGACCCCTCCCGGTCCGGTTTGACCACCAGAGGGAAGCCGAAGGCCGGCGGCCTGGCGCCGGCCAGGGACGGCCCTTCGTAGACCGCGTCCGGCGCGCACGGCACCCCCGCCGAGGCGGCTATCCGCTTGCCGAGGAGCTTGCTCATGGCGATGGCCGAGGCGGCCACGCCGGACCCCGTGTAGGGGAGGCGGGCGAGTTCGCACGCCGCCTGGATGCACCCGTCCTCGCCGTATCGCCCGTGGAGGGCGAGGAACGCCACGTCCACGCCCGCCCCTCGCACCGTGCCCAGCCAGTCCTCGCGGATGTCGAAATCCCGGACGGCGTACCCTTTCCTCCGGAGCGCCGCCGCAGCGGCCCCTCCGGTGCGAAGGGACACCTCCCGCTCCGCCGAGACCCCGCCGTAGAAGACCCCCACCGTCTTGCCGGTGAACCGCGCCTTGTCAGACATCGAATTCCCCCCACATCTTCACCTCGGAAACCAGCAGGATGCCGGTCGCCTTCTGCACCGCCTGCCGCCCGCGGGCCATCAGCCGACGGACGTCGGCCGCCGTGGCCCGCCCCCGGTTCAACATGAAGTTGGCGTGCTTCTCGGAGAAGCAGGCGTCCCCCTCGGCCGCCCCCTTCATCCCCACCCGTTCCAGAAGCTTCGCCGCCCCCTCCGGCCCCGGCGGGTTGCGGAAGGTGGAGCCGAAGGTCTTCTCCCCCCACGGCTGGGAGGCTCGCCGCTTCTCGTTGAACTGCCGCATCCGCTCGGACACGGACTCCCGGGTCCCCCCCGCGAAGCGGAACCCCGCACGGACCACGAATCCGCGTACGGGGTACTCCACTTCCCGGTACCCGAACCGGATCGCCCGGGCCTCGACCCGGTGGATCTCCCCGGTCTCGTCGGCCACCTCCACCCACTCCGTCGGCTCGCCGATGCGCCGGCCGTACGCGCCGGCGTTCATCGTCAGCGCCCCTCCCACCGTCCCGGGGATCCCGGAGAGCGGCTCCATCCCGGAAAGCCCCGAGAGGGCGCACAGGACCGCCAGGCGGGGGAGCATCACGCCCGCTTCCGCCACCACCGACCCGTCGGAGAGGAACACCACCTTGGAGAGGTGCTTCTTCGTGCAGAGGACGGTCCCCCCCACGCCGCCGTCCGACACCAGCAAGTTGCTCCCCGCGCCCAGGAAGCGGACCGGCCGGCCGGCGCGGCGCTCCGCGGCGAGGATCTCCCGCACCTCCGCGGGGGAGCGGGGAAACGCCACGCGGTCGGCGGCGCCGCCGATCCCGATCGTGGTGTAGTCGCGCATCTTCAGGTGGAGCGACACCTCGATGCTGCGCATGCCGGCCACCGCCTCCTTGCCCCCGCCGCCGCTACCGCGGGATAAGGCTCTCCCCCAATTTCCAGACATCCCCCGCCCCCATCGTGATGAAGATATCCCCGGGTCGAAGCCGGGAGAGGACCGATTCCCGCGCCTCGCCGGCTTTCCCCGCGTAATGGGCCGCCTTGTGCCCGTGGCCCCGGACCGCCTCGCACAACCGTTCTCCCGTCGCCCCCTCGATCGGCTCCTCCCCCGCGGCGTAGACCTCGAACACCAGGAGCACGTCCGCGTCGTGGAACGAGGACAGGAAATCCTTGAACAGCGCCTGGGTCCGCGTGTACCGGTGCGGCTGGAACCCGACGACGATCCGCCGCCCCGGCCACACCTCCCGCGCCGCCGCGAGGGTCGCACGGACCTCCACCGGGTGGTGGCCGTAGTCGTCCACCACCGTGGCGCCGCCCGCCTCCCCCTTTATCTGGAACCGCCGGGCCACGCCGCGGTAGTCGGCCAGCCCCTCTTGCACCTTCGGGAAGGGGATCCCCAGCTCCGCGGCCACCGCCACGGCCGCCAGGGCGTTGCTCACGTTGTGGCGCCCTGGAGCGCAAAGGTGGATCTCCCCGAGGGGCTTGCCGTGGCCGTGGACCTCGAACCGGTTCTCCATCCCGGAGGCGGCAACGTGATCCGCCCGGTAGTCCGCGTGCCGGGAGAAGCCGTAGGTCACGAAGGTCTTCTCCACGGAGGGGAGGAGCTCCTGCACGTTGGGGTGGTCGATGCACAGCACCGCGAACCCGTAGAAGGGGACCTTGTTGATGAAGTGGAGGAAGGTCTCCTTGATCTGGCCGATGCCCGAATAGAAATCCAGGTGCTCGGGGTCGATGTTCGTGACCACCGCCACCGTCGGGGAGAGCTTCAGGAACGAGCCGTCGCTCTCGTCCGCCTCCGCGACGAGGAACTCCCCCTGGCCGAGCTTCGCGTTGGACCCCAGGCTGTTCAGCTTTCCCCCCACCACCGCCGTGGGGTCCCACCCCGCCGCGGCGAGCACCGTGGCCACCATCGACGTCGTCGTGGTCTTGCCGTGCGTCCCCGCGATGGCGATGCCGTACTTCATCCGCATGAGCTCCGCGAGCATCTCCGCCCGCGGGATCACCGGGATCTTCCGCCGCTGCGCCTCGAGCACCTCGGGGTTGTCCCGCCGCACCGCCGAGGAGACGACCACCACGTGACCGTCCGCCGGGACATTCTCCGCGGCGTGCGACAGCCGGACCGTCGCCCCCAGTCGCTCGAGCCGGTCGGTCGTGTCGGAGCGGCGAAGGTCGGAGCCCGAGACGCGGTACCCCAGGTTCAGCAGCAGTTCCGCGATGCCGCTCATGCCGATGCCGCCGATGCCGACGAAGTGGATGGGGAGACCCTTCCTATACATCGCTCCCCTTCCCCATGAGCCGCAGGGCCCCGCGGATCGCATCGACGGCCGCCTCCGGCCGGGAGAAGGCCCGCGCCGCCCCCCCCGCCTTCTCCCGCGCGCCCCGGTCGCCCCCCAGCGCCCACAGGGCGGACCAGACCGCCTCCTCCGTCGCCTCCTCCTCCGGCATCCACGAGCCCGCGCCGGCGGCGCAGAACTCCTCCGCGTTGCGGGCCTGGTGGCGGTCCGCGGCGTACGGGTACGGGACGAGGACGCACGGCCGGCCGAAGAGCGCCGCCTCCGCGATGGAGAGCGCCCCCGCCCGCATCAGGACGACGTGGCACCGCGGGAACAGATCCCCCATGCGCTCCGAGAAGGGAAACGATTCCACCGGG
>Ga0075352_1000089_pt1 | contig 13311 bp, 13 predicted proteins | sample Sandmound_TuleA__FD_120092 | JGI IMG/M metagenome (GOLD analysis project Ga0075352, IMG submission 120092) | Natural and restored wetland microbial communities from the San Francisco Bay, California, USA, that impact long-term carbon... | ecosystem: Environmental > Terrestrial > Soil > Wetlands ...
GGCAAGGAGCGTCAAGTGCTTTGCGTCACCCACCTGCCGCAGGTCGCGGCGAGCGGCACCGAGCAATGGTCGGTGACGCGCTCGGGCGTGAAGATCAGGGTGGCGAAGCTCGACCGCGAGGCGCGCGTCGCGGAACTGGCGAGGATGCTCGGCGGGGCGGAGAGCACCGCGCGCAAGCACGCAGCGGAGCTGCTGGACGCCGGCTGACCTGGCGCGCTAGTTCAACGCTCGGGCCACCATTCACGCTGGCGATAGGACAAGGACTGTTACTTCGCAGGCGTAGAGGAAAGACGACAGAAGACGACTTGTCCGGCCCGCCGGCCGCCTGGAGACTGGCTAGCGCCGGCCGAAGACCTCCGGCCCGGCACTCCTACTTGGACTTTGGGAGCCTGGCCTCCAGTTCGGCGATTGCCTTGTTCTTCATCGCGACCTGGCTCTGCAAGTCGGCGACAGTTTTTTCCAGCTCACCGACCCGCGCTTGCGCCGCCTTTACCTCGTCCGGCGACGGGGGGGTGCCTGGCGCCGGCTTCGCCGCCTGCGCACCGGGCGCCGCTGCTGCTGCGGGCGGCGTCGGCGCCATGTCCGCCTTTGGCGCCGCGGCCATCGGCTTGGCCGGCGCGGCAACCCGTGGCGGCGGAGCTTCGTCCATGAAATAGAAGTAATAGGCGCCCGCGCCGGCAATCACGATGCCTGCCACACCCGCAAGAACGATCGTTCGGCTAGCCATCTTGTCTCCCTTGTCCCGATTATAGGTGGGTCATCAGCCGCGAAACGCGTCGGACCTCATTGCAGCGTGAGTCCCAGATACCCGGCAAGAAGAATACTGGCGATTGACACAAGCGCCGACAGCCAGAGTGCCCAGTGACGCGAGTACTCAGCCGGCCGATCATGCTCGGGAAGCGTCGCGATGAAGCGGCCATGTTGAACTGTGGCCACTGCAATTGCAGCGGCCCCAACCAAGACGAACGATAGACCGAGGATGCCCGACGCAAGGGACTCGGTCCGCGGCGCGCGACCGGGCGATTGCAGGGCAACAAGGTGAAGGAAGAGGCCAAACCGCGAAACAACAAACCCGAGGGCGATGATCGCGACACCGGTTCTCAGCCACGCGAGGAGGGTGCGCTCGGAGGCAAAGAAGACGCGTGGGTCAGAGGCAGCCATCGCGACTCTCAAGACTCTATGGTCACGACGAATGGAGTCTCGGTCTTCTTCTCGGGGTCGAATTGTGAGCGCCCGGTGTGATTAAGGTGCTTGCCGTAGATGTGAAGCGAAACCGTTGTCGCTTCGGTTTCATTCCATATGCTGTGAAGCCCGCCGGTCGGCATCGCAAGAACCTCACCGAAAGCGAAGATCTTTTCGCCAATCTTCTTCAGCTCGGCATATCCAGGACGACTCCCATCGTCCGTGCGCTGAAAAAAGACGTTCTTCTCCGGTCCATCCACGCCGACGACGACCGCCCATGTGCCGTGATCGTGTGCTGGCGCCCCTCGGTTCGGTAGCCAGCTCACCGCAAACACGGCGAGGGTGTGATCGGGCTCTTCATGCAGCATGTGCACCCCAAAGCCCTGTTTGGGGTCGGCAGTGTACAACCGCTTTTCGAGCCACAAGTCCCTGGACAAGGCGGCTTGTCGTGCAAGTGGGCGAATGCGACTCAATATCTCGTGCTCGTTCGTCGTTTCCGACGTGATCCTGCGAAGATCGACGACGAGATCCGGTATCGAATAGTTGCTACGCGTCATGGCTCTCCGTTCCACCTGGAGTAAATGCGCTGTTAGGTGGCATCGCTACTCTTGCTCACTTCCGATGCCGCACCGCTAGTTCGGTCTCGCTCTGACTTCAACCAGGTGCGTCCCAGGTAGTAGCTTAGGAACATCAGTGTTGCTCCACACAACATTATGAGGCTCGACATTATTGGACCACCGTGCATCCCGACGACGAAGCCATACATTCCCAACAAGAAGATTCCGAGACCTGCAAGGGCCCCAACGCCACAACCCCCAAGCGTAACGACGCCGAGAGCAACGGTGAGGGGATCAATGCGCCGCGTCATCGAGATGCCACCTGACATTCAATCATAAGAAATATCGCGGCCGGATTCCACGATAGATCGCGGGGTGCGCCATCCAGCGATGTCGCACCCGAGCGGCTTCGTTCCCCCGGGTGGGTCATGTATAGTCCGACACCCCGATGAAGCGCTTCCTGCCCATTCTGAGCGCCGCGTTCGCTGCGCTTGCGCTTCTCGCGAGTTGCACCAGCAGCCGACTGGTGACGCAGCAAAGCAACCCCGACTATGTCGGCAAGTCCTTCAAGAGCGTCATGGTGGTGGCGGTGACGGCGGATGAGATTGTCCGTCGCACCTTCGAGGACCGCCTGGTCGCGCTGCTCGGCCAGCGCGGGGTGAAGGGGATTCCCGCCTACGCGGCGGTCGGAACACGCGGCAAGGTCGAGGAAGCGGAGCTGCGCCAGGCCATCGATCGGTCGGGCGCCGAAGGCGTGCTCATTACGCGGGTGACCCGGGTCGATCGGTCGTCGGGGACCGCTCCCAGCGCCACCCTGAGCGTGGGCGTAGGCTATGGATACGGCGGTTTCTACGGCTACTACTCCGGGGTGTGGCAGACCGTGACTACTCCTGAACAGAAGATCAGCGGCCCGACGTGGACGCTCTCCGAAACGCGCCTGTTCGACGCGAAGAGCGGCGCGCTGGCATGGACCGGAATCGTCGACACGAAAGAGAACGACGACCTCGGCGCGGCATTGACGCAGTACATCAACATGATTTTCGACGCCATGGTCAGCGATCGCGTCCTCTAGATTCGAAGGAGTGACCCTGTCATGAGGAATGCCGTTCGTTCCGCTCTGTCCGTCGCGCTGCTCGGCGCCGCCGCGCTGGTGGCGGGCTGCGCCACGAAGCCCGTCACGACGCTCGAAATGACCTGGGTGAGCCCGCAGTTGCCGCAGGCACCTTTCAAGAAGTTGCTGATCATCACCGTGGCGGGCGAAGAGCTGGTGCAGATCGCGTTTCAGGACCAGATGGCCGCTGCGCTGAAGGCGCGTGGCCTGAACGCCGTGGCCTCCAAGCGTTATTTCACCCGCTACACAGAGGCCGAGAAAGCCCGCTTCAAGCAGAGCATCGAGGATTCGGGCGCCGATTTCGTGCTGCTCGCGCGCGTGACCCGCACTCAGCGCAACGAGCGGGAAGATCACTTCATGACCCTCGGCGACGCGACCGGCCTCTACAGCGCCTATGACCGGTACATCTCCGTGGCGGCTGCGTCGAGCGGCGACTACTCGGTGAAGACCATCACTGCGGAGACCTCGATCTTCGCCGTGCAAAGCGAGAAGATGATCTGGTCGGCGAGGACCCGGACAGCCAACGCCAACGTGACAACCGGCGAAAACTTCGCGCCGCATTACATCGCCGTCATCCTCGAGGCGATGAAGAAGGACAAGCTACTCTAGGCCCGGTAGGGGCAGTCTTTCTTGACGCAGTCCGCGTACAGCGCGAGCGAGTGGCCGTGGAGCTGGAAGCCGCGCTGGCGAGCGACCTCGGTCTGGCGCCGCTCGATGTCCGGATCGTAGAACTCCTCGACGCGGCCGCACTGCAGGCAGACGAGGTGGTCATGGTGGCCGCCCTGGTTGAGCTCGAACACCGCCTTGCCGTGCTCGAAGTTCTGCCGCGAGAGCAGCCCAGCCTGCTCGAACTGCGTCAGCACCCGGTAGACGGTCGCGAGGCCGATGTCGATGCCTTCGCCGATGAGCGCCTTGTAGACGTCCTCGGCCGAGAGATGGCGCACCTTGCTCGCTTCGAAGAGCTCGAGGATCTTGCGACGCGGCAGCGTCGCCTTGAGCCCGCTCTCTTTCAAGCTTTGCACTGTGCTCATCGCTTATCATTATATGCCCATGCTCCGAGCGTCCCACGCCGCCCTCGCCCTCGTCTGCGTGCCGCTGCTCGCAGGCTGCGGCGTGCCGCGTGCGCTCGGCATCGCCCCGTACAAGATCGAGATCCAGCAGGGGAACTTCATCTCCCAGGAGATGATGTCGCAGCTGAAAGAGGGCATGAGCAAGGACCAGGTGCGCCAGATCATGGGCACGCCGCTCCTCGCCGACATCTTTCACGCCGACCGCTGGGACTACATCTACTCGCGCGCCACCGCCGACGGCAGGAGCGAGCAGCGCAAGCTGGCGGTGTTCTTCGCGGACGGCAAGCTCACGCGCATCGACGGCGAAGCGGCGCCGGCGCTGCCGACCTCGGCGGCCGGGCGATGAAAGTCGCCGTCGCAGGGGCGAATGGCCGCATGGGCCGCACGCTCATCGAGGCCATCGGCACCGATCGCGAGCTCAGCCTCACGGTGCTGCTCGACGTCACCGGCGTCGGCAGCGAGATCGGCGGCCTGAAGGTCACGTCCGATCTGGCGAGCGCCGCGCACGCCGACGTGCTGATCGACTTCACCCGTCCCGAAGGCACGCTGCAGCACCTGAAGCACGCCAAGGCGATGGTCATCGGCACCACCGGCTTCGACGAGAAGGGCAAGGGGCAGATCGCGGCCGCCTCCAAGCGCATGCCGATCGTGCTGTCGCCGAACTTCGCGGTCGGCGTGAACGTGGTCTTCAGGCTCGCCGAGACCGCGGCGCAAACGCTGGGCGAGGGCTACGACGTCGAGATCATCGAGGCGCACCACCGCCACAAGGTCGATGCGCCTTCCGGCACCGCCCTCAAGCTGGGGGAGGTGATCGCCGCGGTCCTGAAGAAGAAGGACTTCGCGTTCGGCCGCCAGGGCGACACCGGCGAGCGCCCGACCCGGCAGATCGGCTTCCATGCCATCCGCGGCGGCGACATCGTCGGCGAGCACACGGTGATGTTCGCGGGGCAAGGCGAGCGAGTGGAGCTGACGGTGCGCTCGCAGAGCCGCATGACCTATGCTCTCGGCGCGCTGCGCGCGGCGAAGTGGCTCAAGGGCAAGCCGGCCGGGCTGTACGACATGTTCGATGTGCTTGGCCTGAGATAGCAGTCCGCGTATAATCTTCGCTTCAATGAAGCGGGAGGGAAAACCCCCTCCCGCTTTCCGTATCTAAATGCCGAATCTCGAAAAAGCAGCTCTCGTCCTCGCCGACGGGACGACATTTCACGGCCGTTCGATCGGCGCCAAAGGCGCGGCGGTCGGCGAGGTGGTGTTCAACACGGCGATGACCGGCTACCAGGAGATCCTCACCGATCCCTCGTACTGCCGGCAGATCGTCACGCTGACCTATCCGCACATCGGCAACACCGGCGTCAACGACGAGGACCCGGAGTCGTCCCGGATCTACGCCGAAGGCCTGGTGATCCGCGATCTGCCACGGCTGCATTCGAGCTGGCGGGCCCAGGGTGATCTCTCGTCCTACTTGAAGAAGAACAAGATCGTCGGTATCGCCGACCTCGACACCCGCAAGCTGACGCGCATCCTCCGCGAGAAGGGCGCCCAGAACGGGTGCCTCGTTGCGGGGGAAGTTGATTTGGATCTTGCATTGCAAAGATCCAAATCCTTTCCGGGCCTGGCGGGGATGGATCTCGCCAAGGTCGTGAGCACCAAGCAGCCCTATGAATGGAGCGAGGGCGGCTGGGAGCTTGGCAAGGGATATCGCAAGATCGAGAACCCGCGCTTCCATGTCGTCGCGTACGACTACGGGATCAAGCGCAACATCCTCAGGATGCTTGCGGATCGCGGCGCGCGCGTGACGGTTGTTCCCGCTGTTTCTTCTGCAAGAGAAGTTCTTGGCATGAAGCCGGACGGGGTTTTTCTCGCCAACGGCCCGGGCGACCCCGAGCCTTGCGACTACGCGATCGAGGCGATCGGCGAAATCCTCGACGCCACCCGCATCCCGGTGTTCGGCATCTGCCTCGGACACCAGCTGATGGGGCTCGCCTCGGGCGCGAAGACGCTGAAGATGAAGTTCGGCCACCACGGCGCGAACCACCCGGTGAAGGACCTCGACACCGGGCAAGTCGTGATCACCAGCCAGAACCACGGTTTCGCCGTCGATCCTTCCTCCATACCGCCAACCTTGCGGCCTACGCACGTTTCTCTCTTCGACGGTTCCCTCCAGGGTCTTGCACGGACGGACAGGCCGGCGTTTTGTTTTCAGGGACATCCGGAAGCAAGTCCAGGCCCCCACGATATCGGCTACTTGTTCGACCGCTTCGCGAAGATGATGGAAGAAAGTGCCAAAAAGAACTGACATCAAGAGCATCCTGATCATCGGCGCGGGGCCGATCGTCATCGGCCAGGCGTGCGAGTTCGACTATTCGGGGGCGCAGGCGTGCAAGGCGCTGCGCGCCGAGGGCTACCGCGTGGTGCTGGTGAACTCGAACCCGGCGACGATCATGACCGACCCGGCGATGGCCGACGCCACTTACATCGAGCCGATCACCTGGCAGATGGTGGCGCGCATCATCGAGAAGGAGCGGCCCGACGCGCTGCTGCCGACCATGGGCGGCCAGACCGCGCTCAACTGCGCGCTCGACCTGGCGCGCGAAGGGGTCCTCGAGAAGTTCGGCGTGCAGATGATCGGCGCCTCGCGCGAGGCGATCGACAAGGCCGAGGACCGCGAGAAGTTCAAGAACGCGATGAAGCGCATCGGCCTTTCCTGCCCGCGCTCGTCGCTCGCCCACTCGATGGAGGAGGCGCTGCAGGTGCAGGCCGGCATCGGCTTCCCGGTGGTGATCCGCCCGTCCTTCACGCTCGGCGGCACCGGCGGCGGCATCGCCTACAACCGCGAGGAGTTCGTCGCGATCTGCGAGCGCGGCCTCGACGCCTCGCCGACCAAGGAGCTCCTGATCGAGGAGTCGGTGATCGGCTGGAAAGAGTTCGAGATGGAGGTGGTGCGCGACCGCGCCGACAACTGCATCATCGTCTGCTCGATCGAGAACCTCGACCCGATGGGCGTGCACACCGGCGACTCGATCACCGTCGCGCCGGCGCAGACCCTCACCGACAAGGAATACCAGATCCTGCGCGACGCCTCGGTGCGCATCCTGCGCGAGATCGGCGTCGACACCGGCGGCTCGAACGTGCAGTTCGCGATCAATCCCGCCGACGGGCGGATGCTGGTGATCGAGATGAACCCGCGCGTCTCGCGCTCCTCGGCGCTGGCGTCGAAGGCGACCGGCTTCCCGATCGCCAAGGTCGCGGCCAAGCTCGCGGTCGGCTACACGCTCGACGAGATCGCCAACGAGGTGACCGGCGGCGCGACGCCGGCGTCGTTCGAGCCGACCATCGACTACGTGGTTACCAAGGTGCCGCGTTTCGCCTTCGAGAAATTCCCGCAGGCCAACGACCGCCTGACGACGCAGATGAAGTCGGTGGGCGAGGTGATGGCGATCGGCCGCACCTTCCAGGAGTCGTTCCAGAAGGCGCTGCGCGGCCTCGAGATCGGCGTCGACGGCTTGAACCAGCGCACCCGCGACCGCGAGACGCTGGAGCGCGAGCTGGGCGAGCCCGGCCCGGAGCGCATCTGGTACGTCGGCGACGCGTTCGAGAACGGCTTCACGCCGGAGGAGGTCTACCGGCTGACCAAGATCGACCCCTGGTTCCTCGACCAGATCAAGGAGATCGTCGAGCTGGAAATGGAGCTGGACGACCAGAAGCTTTCTGAAGTTTCAAGAGAAAAATTTCTTTTTTTGAAACGGAAGGGCTTTTCCGACCGCCGCCTGGCCTACCTCTTCAATACGAATGAGAGGGAGGTCAGGGAAAAAAGGCATGCGCTGGGCATCCGCCCGGTCTACAAGCGCGTCGACACCTGCGCCGCCGAGTTCGCGGCGAAGACCGCCTACCTCTACTCGACCTACGAGGAAGAATGCGAGGCCGCGCCCACCAGCAAGAAGAAGATCATGGTGCTCGGCGGCGGGCCGAACCGCATCGGCCAGGGGATCGAGTTCGACTACTGCTGCGTGCACGCGGCGCTGGCGCTGCGCGACGACGGCTTCGAGACGATCATGGTCAACTGCAATCCCGAGACCGTCTCGACCGACTACGACACCTCGGACCGCCTCTACTTCGAGCCGGTGACGCTCGAGGACGTGCTGGAGATCGTCGCGCTGGAGAAGCCCTTTGGCGTGATCGTGCAGTACGGCGGCCAGACGCCGCTCAAGCTGGCGCGCGACCTCGCGGCGGCCGGCGTGCCGATCATCGGCACCTCCGCCGAGGCGATCGACATCGCCGAGGACCGCGAGCGCTTCCAGAAGCTGGTCGACAAGCTGAAGCTGCGCCAGCCGCCCAACCGCACCGCGCGCTCCGCCGACGAGGCGGTGAAGCTCGCCGAGGAGATCGGCTATCCGGTGGTGGTGCGGCCGAGCTACGTGCTCGGCGGCCGGGCGATGGAGATCGTGCACGACAAGACCAGCCTGCTGCAGTACACGGAGAAGGCGGTGCTGGTCTCGAACGACTCGCCGGTGCTGATCGACCGCTACCTCGCAGATGCCACCGAGGTCGATGTCGACTGCATCTGCGACGGCAAGCAGGTGATGATCGGCGGCATCATGGAGCACGTCGAGGAGGCGGGTGTGCACTCGGGCGACTCGGCCTGCTCGCTGCCGCCGTACTCGCTCACCAGCCACGTCGAGCGCCAGCTGCGCCGCCAGACGGCGCAGCTGGCGAAAGCGCTCAAGGTCATCGGCCTCATGAACGTGCAATACGCGATCCAGGGCGATACGGTGTACGTTCTGGAGGTGAACCCGCGCGCCTCGCGCACCGTGCCCTTCGTCTCCAAGCCGACCGGCCTGCCGTTGGCGATGATCGCCGCGCGCTGCATGGCGGGCCGCAGCCTGAAGGAGCAACGCGTCGAGGAAGTGACGCCGGGCTACTTCTCGGTGAAGGAGGCGGTGTTCCCCTTCGCCAAGTTCCCGGGCGTCGATCCCATGCTCGGGCCCGAGATGAAGTCGACCGGCGAGGTGATGGGCGTGGGCGAGTCGTTCGGCGAGGCGTTCATCAAGTCGCAGATCGCCGCCGGCGTGCGCCTGCCCCAGGGCGGGCGCGCCTTCATCAGCGTGCGCGACCCGGACAAGATCGCGGCGGTGCAGATCGCTCGTGACCTGCTCGACCTCGGCTTCACCCTTCTTGCGACGCGCGGCACCGCGGCGGTGCTGAGCTCGCACGGCATCGCGGTCACCCAGGTCAACAAGGTCGCCGAGGGGCGGCCGCACATCGTCGACATGATGAAGAATGGCGACGTGAGCCTGATCATCAACACCACCGACCAGACGCGTACCGCCGCGTCCGACTCGCGCTCGATCCGCGTCACGGCGCTTGCGCGGCGCATCACCTATTACACGACGATGGCCGGCGCCAAGGCCGCCTGCGCCGGGATGAAGCACCTGGCGCACCTCGAGCCGTACCGCCTGCAGGACCTGCATGCGCGGCTGCGTCGTCCGGAAGCGGAGCCCTCGTTGACCACCTCGGCCTCATGAAGACGCCGATGACCAAGCGCGGCGCCGAGCTCCTGCGCGAGGAGCTGCACCGCCTGAAGACGGTCGAGCGCCCGGCCAACTCCAAGGCGATCGGCGAGGCGCGAGCGCACGGCGACCTGTCGGAGAACGCGGAGTACCACGCCGCGCGCGAGCGCGCCGGCTTCATTGAGGGGCGCATCGCCGAGCTGGAGAGCAAGCTCGGCAACGCCCAGATCATCGATCCGAAGCTGCTGCAGGACTCCGGGGGCCGCTGCGTCTTCGGCGCCACCGTCGAGGTCGAGGATGCCGAGGGCCAGGCCGCGACCTGGCAGATCGTGGGCGAGGACGAGGCCGACATCAAGCAGGGCCGGATCTCGGTCAGCTCGCCGATCGCGCGCGGCCTGATCGGCAAGGAAGCGGGCGAATCGGTCGAAGTGAAGACCCCGGGCGGCCTGAAGCGCTACGAGATCATCGACGTCCGGTACGAATGATCCTGCGCCGCTAGGCGCAGGCTTTATCGTGTCGTCCAGTTTGGATTCTTTTGCCGCCGGAGTACATTCACCGCGTGGCATCGGTCCTCGCTTTCGAGCGCGTACTTCCGCTCACGCACTGGCTGGGCGCGGAGACGGCGCGCAACATCGAGCAGGGACAGGCGCGCACGCGCCTGATCTGCACCTTCGCCGGCCTGTGCGGTTTCGTGATCGTCGGGCAGTTCGCCGCCATCCCGGCCGGCATTGTCGCGACCGCGATCGTGTTTCCGCTTTACGCGATCGGCATGGCGGTCCACATCTATTTCCGCCCGACGCCGACCCGCGCGCGGCGCGGCCTCGCGCTGCTGATGGACAACCTGGTGAACTGCTATATCGCCTCGTTCGGCGGCCCGTTCGCCGCCTACGTCGGCTTCAACTTCCTGACCACGATCGGCTGGGGCCTGCGTTTCGGGCGCCATTACCTGTGCCTCGCGACCCTGACTGCGGTCGCGGGCATGTTGTGGAACCTCGCCGCCAGCCCGTACTGGCGGGAGAACATGCTGTTCGGCGGCTCGATCATCTTCGGCATGCTCGCGACCTCGATCAATACCTCGATGCTGCTGCGCAGGATCTCGCTCGGCAACCGCCGTCTGGCGGAGAAGATGGACGAGATCGCGCAGCTCGCCTGGCGCGATCCGCTGACCCGGCTGCCCAACCGGCTGCAGTTCCGCGAGCGCCTGGTGCAGGCGCTCGCCGCTGCCGGCCGCAACCGTAATTCGGTCGCGCTGCTGCTGTTCGACATCGACGGCTTCAAGGCGGTGAACGACACGCTCGGCCACGAGGCGGGTGATCGCATGCTGCAGGAGATCGGCAACCGGGTCGCGCGCCACGTCCGTCAGTCCGACACGTTCGCCCGCTGGGGCGGGGACGAGTTCGTGATCCTCATGGAAGGCGTGCGCGAGCAATCCGACGCGGTGCGGGTCGCCGAGATGGTGCTGCAGGTGGTTCGCGAGACCGATCTCTTCCCCGGCGTCGGCCTGCGCGTCAGCGCGAGCGTCGGCATCGTCTGCGGCGCCCCAGGGTCGGAAGAGAAGCGCACCCCCGACGAGCTGCTGCGGCAGTGCGACTGGGCGATGTACCAGGCCAAGCGCGCCGGCAAGGGCTGCTACCGCTTCGGCGCCGTCACTTCTTCCTGAACAGGACGAGCACCTTGCCGATGAGCTGAACCGGCGCCGCGCCGGTGCGCTCGCAGAGCGCTTTGAACGCATCCTCGCGCGCATGGCGGTCCAGGTCGGGCGCGCGCACCTTGATGAGCTCGTGCGCCGTCAGCGCGCGGTCGACTTCGGCCACCACTTCATCGGTGAGGCCTTTGCCGCCGATGAGGACCACGGGCTCCAGGCCGTGAGCCCGCGCTTTGAGCAATTTGCGCTCGGCTGGTGTCAGAATGTCACCCTTGCTACCTCAGGATTTTCACCCGGTTGTCCGCCGCTGGTGGGAGAGCCGCTTCGGCGATCCCACCCCCGCGCAGCTCGAAGGCTGGAGCGCCATCCGCCGCGGCGAGCATACGCTCATCGCCGCGCCCACCGGCTCGGGCAAGACCCTGGCCGCGTTCCTGACTGCCATCGATGAATTGTTCAAGGAAAGCATCGAGCAGGGCGGGCTGCCCGACGAGGTTCGCGTCATCTATGTCTCGCCCCTGAAAGCGCTGTCGGCGGATATCCACAAGAACCTGGCGGTGCCGCGGCGTGAGATTCATGAAATACAACCCGTAAAGATAACGGCAGCCGTCCGCAGCGGCGACACGCCGCAGAACGAGCGCGCGGCGATGCTGCGCACGCCGCCGCATATCCTGGTCACGACCCCGGAGTCGCTCTACCTGCTGCTGACTGCCGAGCGCTCGCGGGCGATGCTGAAGACCGCGCGCGTCGTCATCGTCGACGAGATCCACGCCGTCCTGCAATCGCGGCGCGGCGCCCATCTCGCCCTTTCGCTCGAGCGCCTGGATCATGTCTGCGGCCGCAAGCTGCAGCGCATCGGCTTGTCCGCGACTCAGAAGCCGATCGAGGAAGTGGCAAGATTTCTGACAGATTCTTCTTGTTCCATTGTGGACAAGGGCCATCGGCGAAAGATCGACCTCGCGGTCGAAATCCCGGGCTCGCCCCTGGAAGCGGTCATGTCGGGCGAGGTGTGGAAGGAGATCTACGACCGCCTGGTCGCGCTGGTCGAGGCGCACCGCACCACGCTCATCACGGTCAACACGCGACGCCTCGCCGAGCGGATGGCGCACCAGCTCTCCGAGCGGCTCGGCGCCGAGCACGTCGCCGCGCACCACGGCAGCCTCGCCAGGGAAGTGCGGCTGGATGCGGAAGAGCGGCTGAGAAGCGGCAAGCTGAGGGTGCTCGTGGCGACCGCGTCGCTCGAGCTCGGCATCGATATCGGTCACGTCGACCTTGTTTGCCAGATATCGTCGCCGCACCGCATTGCGACTCTGTTGCAGCGCGTCGGCCGCTCCGGGCACAGCATCCACGGCACTCCCAAGGGCCGCATCTTCCCGCTCACGCGCGACGACCTGATCGAATGCGCCGCCATGGTGCGCGCGGCACGCGACGGCGAGCTCGACCACGTGGTCGTGCCCGACAAGCCGCTCGACGTGCTGGCGCAGCAGATCGTCGCCGAGACCGCGGCCGAGGAGGAATGGGACGAGGACGCGCTGTTCGGGCTTTTCCGCGGCGCCTATCCGTACCGCAATCTGCAGAAAGAGGAATTCGCCGAAGTGGTGGACATGCTGGCGCGCGGCTATGCCACGCGTCGCGGTCGTCGCGGCGCGCTCCTCCACCATGATTCACTGCATCACAAACTCCGGGCCCGCAAGGGGTCCCGCATGAGCGCCATTACCAATGGCGGCGCGATTCCCGAGGTGTTCGACTATCGCGTGCTGCTCGAGCCCGAGGGCCATTTCATCGGCACGCTGAACGAGGATTTCGCCATCGAGTCGCTGCCGGGGGATGTGTTCCAGCTCGGCAATACCTCGTGGCGCATCCTGCGCATCGGCAACGGCGTGGTGCGCGTCGCCGACGCGCGGGGACAGCCGCCATCGATGCCGTTCTGGCTCGGCGAGGCGCCCGCGCGCAGCGAGGAAATGAGCGCCGCCGTGTCGCGCCTCCGCGCCGGCGCAACTCTCCAAACGCTGATTGATGACTACGAGCTGCCGGAATCCGCCGCCGAGCAGATCGTCGACTACCTGGACCAGGGCAAGCGGGCGCTCGGCGTCGTGCCGACCATGGACCACCTCGTCCTCGAGCGGTTCTTCGACGAGTCGGGCGGCATGCAGCTCGTGCTGCACGCGCCGTTCGGCAGCCGCATCAACCGCGCCTGGGGACTCGCGCTGCGCAAGAGGTTCTGCCAGGGCTTCAACTTCGA
>Ga0075352_1000090_pt1 | contig 13167 bp, 13 predicted proteins | sample Sandmound_TuleA__FD_120092 | JGI IMG/M metagenome (GOLD analysis project Ga0075352, IMG submission 120092) | Natural and restored wetland microbial communities from the San Francisco Bay, California, USA, that impact long-term carbon... | ecosystem: Environmental > Terrestrial > Soil > Wetlands ...
GATCTCGAGAGTCCTGCCGCACGGAGGACATTTTCTCGCCTACCAGCTGCGCGGCCGGGTTGCCGAGCTGTGCCGCCCGCCGCTGGAACTGACGCGCGTTGAGCTGGAATTGCTGAACGTGCCGCCGATGCGCGTGTTCCGCTGGCGCAAGAACGGCGTTCGATCCCACACCGATTAGCGCCGCCGCAGCAGTCGGCGGACGGCTGCGCCTAGCGTATTTCCCGCCAGCTGAATCCTTCGTCCTGCGTCGCGATGCCGATCCACTCCGGCGCGCAGCCGAGCGCGCCGGCGATCGCCGCCCGCGCCAGCTCCGGCGTGTTGTTCGTCTGCGAGAGATGCGCCGCGACGAGATGCTGCAGGCGGGTGCAGTCCATGGTACGCACCAGCTCGGCCGACGCCGCATTGGAGAGGTGCCCGAGCCGGCCCGCGATCCGGTTCTTCAGGTGCGCCGGATACGGACCGCCCATCAGCATGTCGAGATCGTGGTTGCATTCGAGCACGAGGGCGTCGACCCCCGACAGCGACTGCGCGATGTGCGGCGTCGGCTGCCCCGTGTCGGTCAGCACGCCGAGGCGCGCCGCGCCGTCGGTGAGCACGAACTGCACCGGCTCGCGCGCATCGTGCGGCACCGGGTACGGCCGCACTTCGATGCCGTCGACCGCAAACGCCGTGTAGGGATCGATCAGGACCGTGCGTGGAATGGAGCGGCCTTCCGCGCCCAGTGCCGAGAGCGTCCCGCGCGTGAGGTAGACCGCGATATCGGAGCGGGACGCGAGCATCGCGACGCCTCCGCCGTGGTCGCCGTGCTCGTGGGTGACGATGATGGCATCGAGGCACGATGCGTCCAGCCCGAGGCGCGCCAGGCGGACAGTGATCTCGGCGAGCCCGAAACCGCAGTCGAGCAGCAGGCGCGTGTCGCCGGATTCAACGAGCAGGGCGTTGCCCTTGCTGCCGCTGCCCAGTGATGCGAAGCGCATTAGAGCCTATTGTTGAGATGGGCTCTTTACTTCAGTTGCTCGTAGAGCAGCGCGAGGATGCGGCCCGCGGTGTCGGACTGCTCGCGCGAGCCATCCTTGTTGAGCACGTTGACCTGGCAGCCGGCGGTGTTCTCGTCCTTGACCTGTATGCGGAACTGCTCATTCGGCTTCGGCTTGTCGTCACCCCAAAACTTGAGCCACGACAGGAAGCCGCCCTTCTCGCCGTCCTTGCCCTCCGGATCGATGTAGCGGACGTAGTAGATGCCCTTGGAGCGGTCGCGGTCCTCGACCGTGAAGCCGACGCGGTCAAGCGCAAGGCCGACCCGCCTCCACGCGCGGTCGAACTGCTCGTTCAGGGCGAGCGTGCCGGCGCCATCTTCCGCCCGCGACAACGTCGCGCGCTGCTCGGGCGGCTTGGCGGCCGCGACCTGCGCCTTGGCGCTCGCCTCGTCGACCCCGAAGCGCACCATCAGGCGGCCCAGCATCTCGGCCTCGATGCCGGGATCCGGCGGGCGCGGCTGCCAGCGGGTATCGGTGTTGTCGCCGGACACGTATCGGCCGATGACCTCCTCCATCCCACGGTAGCTGATATAGATCTCGGTCGTGCCGGTCTGGGCGCCGCGCTCGAGCCGCGTGCGGAACTTCTCGCGCTCGCCCGTGGAATAGACCGAATCGAGCACCCGGCTGAAGAATCCGCGGGCACCGGCGGTCTCGATCCGGACGTTCTTCTCGGCCCAGCTGGTTTCCATGATGCCCGCCTCGGGCACCTCGACACTGACCGTGAAGCCGGCCTGCTGCCAGAAATCCCTGACGGTCGGCCAGACCTGCTCGGGCGTACCCTTGACCACCAGCCAGCGCTGGCTGCCGTCGCGCTCGACGCGCGCATTCTGGACGTTCGGCAGGACGCCGAGCGTCGTCCCTTTGGCCTGCCCGGCGCGCTCGCGGCTGTAATCGGAGAAGGTGGCGGTGCCGGTCGGGTTGATTTCCGGGACCCGGAACCGGTCGTCGCCCCCCGGCTTGAGGAGATCAGGCGGAACTTCGAGCGGGGCGGACTGGCCCGCCGACTTGTAATCGACTTTCGTGTCCCCGAACCAGCTGCATGCTCCGAGCGATGCGCAAGCGAGCAGGCACAGAACGCTGCGCGCCAGCTCAGGCGGCGGCATATCTCCCTTCCCTCACCTCCGCGCGGATGCCAGCGTGGCGCATCGCCTCCCGCACCTGCTCGTGGCAGGCCGCGGACAGCGGTGTCAGCGGCAGCCGGATGCCGCCCTCGATGAGGCCCATCTGCTGCGCCGCCCACTTGACGGGGATGGGATTCGCCTCGAGGAACAGGTTTCGGTGCAGCGGCAGCAGCCGATCGTTCAATTCGCGCGCCCTCACGGCGTCACCCGCGAGCGCGGCCGCGCACATCTCGTGCATAAGGCGCGGCGCGATATTCGCCGTGACCGAAATCACCCCGCGGCCGCCCAGCAGCGTGAGCGCAAGGCCGGTCGCGTCGTCCCCGCTGAAGACGCTGAAGCCGCGCGGCGCGCGGCGAATCAGGTCGGAGCCGCGCTCGATGTTGGCGGTCGCGTCCTTGACGCCGACGATGTTGGGAACTTGGGCAAGCCGCAGCGCCGTTTCGTTCTGAAGATCGGCCACCGTGCGCCCCGGCACGTTGTAGACGATCATCGGCAGCTCTACCGCCTCGGCAATCGCCCGGAAGTGGCGATAGAGCCCCTCCTGCGTCGGCTTGTTGTAGTAGGGAACGACCGAGAGCGTGCAATCGGCGCCCGCCTCCTTGGCGTAGGCGGAAAGCTCGATCGCCTCGCTGGTGGCATTCGCGCCGGTACCGGCCACGACGGGCACCCGCCCCGCCACGTGATCCACAGCGGTCTTGATCAGCTCGCGGTGCTCGTCCCAGTCCACCGTCGGCGACTCGCCGGTGGTGCCGACCACGACGATCCCGTCGGTGCCTTCGCGGATATGCCAGTCGATCAGCCGGCGAAAAGTCTCGAGGTCGAGTTCGCCATCCTCGTGCATCGGAGTGACGATCGCGACCAGACTACCCTGGAGTGCGGCCATTTCCCGAAATTCCCTTATGAAACAAAGAGAGGTAGCGTGACAGAATGTGGATTCTACCCCATCCGGCAGGCACCGGATAAGGCTCTGACTGCGTTGCGACAGAATTGTTGCGGGAAATCCGGCGGGGGCGCCGGTCAGCCCTGCTGGGACCGGTAGAAGCTCGCGAGGAAGCCGTCCGCTTCCGCCGCCGTCGGCTCGGCAACGAGCTCGCGGCAGGCATCCACCGGCTCGGCGAGGGTCGCCGCCAGCGGATTCCAGCTCGCGCACAGCACCTCCAAGCCGTATCCGGCCGGCTCGCCTTGCGCGGTTTTCTCGAGCGTGGGTTCCATGTTGCTACTCTATAACGCGCGACTTAAGAAATGGTTGAACGCTTTCGCGCCTCGCGCATTTTCATTGAGAAATGTTGCGCCATTACGACAAGGGCGCGCGCAGAATTTGGCACGCCCGAACGCGTGCGTCCGAATCTCCTACCAGCGATGGGACAGGGCTCCTACTGCGCTGGCGAATTCGCAGCACAGATCCGCTGGACAGCGGCCGGCCGTGGATCGGAGACCTCGAGATCTTCGTAGGCGATAACCCGCAGGCGATCGCGCACCGCTTCCAACAACTCACCGGGCCTGAGGAGGAAGGCGGGATTGGAGGGGCGGCCATAGCGCTCGTTACCAACGGCAAACGTTTCGTAAATCAGGATTCCGCCCGGCGCCAGGGCCTCCAGCAGAAGGGGGAAGAGCGGCCGATGCAGGTAGTGAACCACGACGATCCCGGCGAACCGCCGCCCCGCGTAAGGCCAGGGGCCGCCTTCGAGGTCGGCGCTCCGGACGCTCAACCCGGGAACGCCGGAAAGCGAAGCCAGATTGCCATCGTTGCGATCCACCGCCTCGACCGGGTGGCCGCGGCCCGCGAAAAAGCGGGCATGGCGGCCGTTGCCGCAGGCGACGTCCAGAACCGGTCCTCCAGCCGGAACCCGGCTCGCCCAACGGACAACCCATGCCGAAGGCGTCTCGAGTTCGTGGCAGTTCGCGCTCATCGTGGATGTACCGGGTATTATGGCGTTCCAAGGCGCAGTTCAAAAACCGTCGGCCGAAGGAGGATACCGTGCATTCACTCTTGAAAATTCTGACCCCGCTGCTTGCTCTTGCCGCGCTCGCCGACCCCGCAGCCGCGCAGCAATACCCGGCCAGGCCGGTCCGGATGCTAATCGGCTTTCCTCCGGGTGGAGGCACCGACATCGTCGGGCGGATCGTCGCCCAGAAGCTCTCCGAAAATCTGGGGCAGCAGATCGTTCCGGAGAACCGTGGCGGAGCAACCGGCATGATCGCGGCCGAGCTTGCCGCCAAGGCGGCGCCCGACGGCTATACAGTAATGATGGGGCACATCTCCGCCATGTCGATCCTGCCCTCCCTTTATCCCAAGCTGACTTATGATGTTGCGCGGGATTTTGCCCCGATCACGCTGGCGGCGATCGGGCCGAACCTGCTGGTAGTCCACCCCTCGCTCCCGGTTAAGAATACGAATGAACTGATTGCGCTTGCCAAGGCACGCCCTGGACAGCTGTACTACGCCTCTCCCGGCAGCGGCAGTGTGCAACACCTGTCGGCGGAACTGTTCAAGCTGCAGGCCAAGGTGGACATGGTGCATGTCCCCTACAAGGGCAGCGGGCCGTCCCTCGTCGATCTCATCGCCGGTCACGTCCAACTGGATTTCGACGCGGTGCCGGTCGTCATCGGCCCTGCCCGCCAGGGCCGGCTGCGCGCCTTGGCCGTGACCTCCGCCAAGCGCTCGGCGCTGCTTCCGGACATTCCAACGATCAGCGAAGCGGGCGTGCCCGGATTCGACATGAGCACGTGGTGGGGCCTGGTCGCGCCAGCCGCGGTGAACAAGGCCGTCATCACGAAACTGCACGCCGAGACGGTCAAGGTCCTCGCGCTGCCCGAAGTCAGAGAGCGGCTGGGCAGTGTCGGCGCCGAGCCGGGCGGCAACACGCCGGAGCAGTTCGCAGCATTTATTCGCGCCGAGACGGCGAAGTACGCCCGGATCATCAAGGAAGCCAACATCAAGATCGACTGAGGCGCGGCCGGCTACTTACGCGATTCCCACCACAGGCCGGCCGCCAGCGTGCCCGCGATCACCACCCCGACGACGCTGGTCCATGTCGGCACATCGGCTCCAAGGACCGTCACCGCCCAGCCATAGACCAGGCGCAACAGGTGAACGAGGGCGATCACCGCAAAAATGATCGCGGCAAGCGAGGTAAACGGCTTTCTCATGGTGAGCGGTCAGGTGACGCGGACATTCTTGAACTGCCAGGGATCCGACTTGTCCACTTCCTCCGGGAACAGCCACCCGCGGTCCTTCAGCGGCGTCCAGTCCGTGTATTCCCCGAAGACCTCGCCGAGGTAGGGATCCGCGATGTCGAGCACGCGCCGGTAATCGAGGTCGTCCGGCTCCACCACGCCGGCGTTCGGATTCTCCATCGCCCACACGACCGCGCCCAGCACGCCCGCGGCGACCTGCAGGCTCGTCGCGTTGTTGTACGGCGCGAGCTTGCGCGCCTGCTGGATCGAGAGGCGCGAGCCGAACCAGTAGCCGTTCTTGCGGTGGCCCATGAGCAGCGCCCCGAGCTCGTCCACCCCGTCGAAGATCTCATCCATCAGGACGCGGTACTTGGATTGCGCGATCCAGTTCTTGCCGCCCATCTCGTGGTTCGACAGCACCGCATCGTCGCACGGGTGGTAGGCGTAGTGGCAGGTCGGGCGATAGACAATCTTGCCCCGGTTGCGGACGGTGAAGTAGTCGGCGATCGAGATCGCCTCCCCGTGCGTGATGAGAAACCCGTGGTACGGCCCCTCGCTCGGCGTCCAGGAGCGGACTTTCACCGACATCCCGGGCCGCTTGAGGTAGATCGCGGCGCGGCTGCCCGAGGCATGGCGCAGGCCGTCGTGCGGAAAATGCCTCTCGTGCGAGCCCCAGCCGAGCTCGGAGGGCTGCCGCCCCTCGCTCACGAAGCCGTCGACCGACCAGGTGTTGGCGAACTCGAAGCGCTGCTTGCGCGGCTCGGCAACCTGGGTGTCGCGCTCGGCGCAATGGATGACCTTGATGCCGAGCCGCATCGCGAGACGGCCCCATTCCTCCCGCGACCGCGGGACGATCACTTCCTTCTTCCACAGGTCGGCTGCGATGTTGAGCATGCCCTGCTTCACCCAGTGCGAGATCAGGCCGGGGTTCGCGCCGTGGGTAACCACCGCGGTCGGCCCTTTCGGGCGTTTCCGTCTCAGCGCCAGCGCGTCCTCGCGCATCGCGTAATTCGACCGCTTGCCCGGTGGTAGCGAGCCGTCGGTGTACATGCCGTGCCACGGCTCGATGCAGGTATCGAGGTAGAGCGCGCCGTGCTGCCGGCAGTATTCCATCAGCACCACGCTGGCGACATCCACCGACAGGTTGAGCAGGAAATCCCCCCTCCCGACCAGCGGCCTCAGGATCTTCCGGCAGTTGTCGCGCTTGATGGGATTGACGACGAACTTGATGCCGTAGCGCTCGGCTTCCGCGCGCCCGCGATCGTCGCCCGTGAGAATGGTGATGCGCTCGCGCGGCATGTCGATGTGCCGCAGGATCAGCGGCAGGGTGCCCTGACCGACCGAGCCGAAGCCGACGAAAACCAGCCTCCCCGTGAATCGCGCGTGTTTCTTTTCGGCCATTTCGTTCGATGGTTGTCTTTTTTTTCTCCGTGAGTCTAGCATTTTCCCACGCGTACGTCGCTCTCTCGATCCGGCATTCGCGCGCGACATCGATTGCAGCGGCGCCTTCGCGCTGGTCGCGGGCGCTCTCTGCGATCACGCGGTATCATCATGCCTGCACAGCGCGCCTCCGAGGACGGCAGATGGCAACCGAGATCGAACGGGTCAGGGATTCCATTAAGGTGGAAAGCATCGTCGCGGCGCTCGTCGGCCGGGCGCGGGCGGCGCAGAAAACATTCGCGCGCTCGACGCAGGAGCAGCTCGACGAGGCGGCGACGGCCGCCGGTTGGGCAATCATGAACCCAACCCACAACAAGGCGCTGGCCGAGCTCGCGGTGAAGGACACGGGGCTCGGCGTCGTCGCCGACAAGCTCGCGAAGAACCATCGCAAGACGCTCGGGCTGCTCCGTGATCTCCGGGGCGCGAAGTCCACCGGAGTCGTCGCCGAGTATCCGGAGCGCGGCATTACCGAGATCGCGCGTCCGGTCGGCGTGGTGGCGGCGGTCGTGCCCTCGACGAATCCCGCAGCCACGCCCGCGAACAACATCATCAACGCCCTGAAATGCGGCAACGCCGTGATCGTGGCGCCCTCCCCCAAGGGACACAGCACCTGCGCGCTGCTCCTGGAGTACGTAAACGCGGAGCTGAAGCGCATCGGCGCGCCGCCCGATCTCGTGCAGCAGCTGCCCGCGCCGGTGACGCGCGAGCTTACCAACGAGCTCATGCGGCAGTGCGACCTCGTCGTGGTCACCGGGTCGCAGAACAACGTCCGCGCCGGCTATTCCAGCGGCAAGCCCGCGTTGGGAGTCGGCACCGGCAACGTAGCGGTCATCGTGGACCAGAGCGCGGACTGCGCGGACGCCGCGAGGAAGATCATGGCTTCCAAGATATTCGACAATGCAACGAGCTGCTCCTCCGAGAATTCGGTGATCGTCCACGACAAGGTGTACGCGCAGACGCTCGCCGCGCTCGCCCAGGAAGGGGGCGCGCTGCTCACCCCGGCGGAAAAGGCGGCTTTGCAGAAGGCCCTATTTCCCGGCGGCAAGCTTTCGCCGGCGGTGACCGCGCAATCAGTGAAGAAGATCTGCGCCGTGGCGGGTCTCGCCCGCGCGGCGCTCGTCGGCGCGAAATGCCTGATGGTGGAGGAAACTGGCGCCGGCAGGGATTTCCCGTTCTCCGGGGAGAAGCTCTCGCCGGTGCTGACCCTCTACCGTGCGCGCGATTTCGACCACGCGTTCGACATCGTGCGGGCCATTTATGACTTTCAGGGTGACGGCCACTCGCTCGGCATCTACACCGAGAGCGAATCGCAGATCCGGCGCCTGGGGCACGAAATGACGGTATCCCGGGTGATCGTCAAGCAGTCGCACACCTTCGCCACCGGCGGCAGCTTCGACAACGGCATGCCGTTCTCGCTTTCCATGGGCTGCGGCACCTGGGGCGGAAACAGCTTCTCGGACAACCTCCACTACCGGCACTTCATGAATATCACGCGCATCATCCGCACGATCCCCGAGCGCAGGCCCACCGAAGAGGACGTTTTCGGCCCGTACTGGAAGAAGTACGGCAAGTAGCCGCACCCGTCCATGAATTTCGAGGAACACGCTGCCAAGCCGCTCCTGGCGAGGCACGGCATTGCCGTGCCCCGCGGCGCGCTCGCGACAACACCCGATGAGGCTGCCCGGGTCGCGGCGGGAATCGGCGCGGCTGTCGTGAAGGCACAGGTCCCGGCGGGCAAGCGCGGCAAGTCCGGAGGGATCCAGCTCGCCGCAACACCGGATGAGGCCCGAACTCGCGCAAAAGCGATCCTTGGCATTGTGATCGCCGGCCACAAGGTTGAGAGGGTGCTGGTCGAGGAGCAAGTCCCGATCGCGCGCGAGCTCTACGCCGCGGTGTTGAACGACCCATCGAGTAAGGGCCCTCTCGTCCTGTTTTCAACCGGGGGTGGCATGGATATCGAGGAAGTGGCGGCGCGCGCGCCGGAGAGCCTGCGCCGCCAGGCCGTCGACATCCGCCGCGGTTTCTCGCGCGCGGAGTCCGCCACGCTGGTTCGGGGCCTGGGACTCGGCGCAGCGGAAGGCAAGGTCGCCGACGCCCTCGCGCAGCTCTACGAGGCATACACCGCCCTCGACGCCGAGCTCCTGGAAATCAATCCCCTCATCGTGGCCAGGGACGGCCGCGTCATCGCACTCGATTGCAAGTTCGTGATGGACGATTCCGGAATTGTCCGGCATCCGGACGTCGCGCCCGCGGGCACGCCGGAGAAGCTGACCGGGCTCGAGGCGCGGGCGAAGGCCGCGGGGCTCAAGTACATCGACCTCGACGGCGACGTGGGCGTGCTCGCCAACGGCGCTGGCCTCACGATGACCACGATGGACATGGTCCGCCACTACGGCGGGCGGCCCGCGAACTTCCTCGAGATCGGCGGCGAAGCCTACACCCAGGCGCGGCCGGCGCTGGAGCTGCTGCTTTCGAAGCCCGGCATCCGGAGCCTCGTCATCAACTTCTGCGGCGCGTTCGCACGCACCGACGTCATGACCGGGGGCGTGATCGAAGCGATCGAGGCGCTGAAGCCCCGGCTGCCGATCTTCTTCTCGGTGCACGGCACCGGCGACGAGGAAGCGATCAAGTTGCTGAAGGAACGTCTGGGCGTGACACCACTTCCGACCATGAACGACGCCTGCAAAGCGGCAGTGGCAGCAGGAAAATCACTCCGATGATCGTTCGCGGCGCCGACCGGGTGCTCGTGATGGGCATCACCGGCAAGCAGGGCACGTTCTGGACCGAGCGCATGCAGGCCTACGGCACCCGGGTCGTCGGTGGCACCCATCCGGGCAAGGCCGGCACGACGCACTGCAACGTTCCGGTATTCGCCACCGCGCGGGACGCGATGAAGGGCACGGGCTTCGATGTCGCCGTCCTCTTCATTCCCCCGTTGATGGTCAAGGAAGCCGCTCTGGACGCGATCGAAGCCGGCGCGAGGGGTCTCGTCGTGCTGACCGAGCACATCCCGGTGCAGGACGTGATGCACTTCGTGGCCGCGGCGAAGGAGCGCTCCGTGTGGATTCTCGGTCCCAACACCGCCGGCGCCGTGACGCCCGGCGAGTGCTTCGCCGGCTTCATGCCCGCCTTCAACGAGCGCATCTTCCGCAAGGGCTCGATCGGGGTGATATCGCGGAGCGGCAGCCTGGGCGTGCTGTTCTGCCTCAACGTGGTCCAGGCCGGCTATGGCGAATCGGCGTTCCTCGGTATCGGAGGCGATCCGATCATCGGCACTACCACGCGCGAGGCGCTCATCGCCCTCGACCATTTCCCCGGCACCGAAGCCATCGTCATGGTGGGCGAGATCGGCGGCTCGATGGAAGAGGAAGCCGCCGAGTACGCGAGAACCATGACCAAGCCGGTTGTCGCCTTCATCGCCGGCGGCGCCGCGCCCGAGGGCAGGAAAATGGGCCACGCCGGCGCAATCGTCACAGGCAGCAAAGGGTCCTACGCTTCCAAGCGCTCGGCGCTCGAAGCCGCCGGTGTCACCGTGCTCGACACCCCATCGGGCGTGGGGGCGGCGCTGAAGAATCGGCTCGGGCGTTGATTCGCCAACGCAATTGCTTGATCTAGCGCAAACCGGGGCATGGAGAGCGTTTGTATCCCGCTATTACCTCGGATAGTATCCGCACCATGACTTTTTCCCGCCCAACCAGGCGCTTGCTCGCGAGCATCGCGGGCGCGCTCCTGCTGCTCTGCCAGACCGCAATGGCGGCGCAGGCGTGCGGGCCGGCCCCGGCCGTTGCCGGAGAGATCGCATCCAGCGCGCACTGCCACGGCGCCGATCCGCAATCCGGCGACGCGCCCGGCCACGCCTTGCAGCAGACCTGCCCGTCGGATCACGCGTCCCTGAGCTTCGCCAAGCTCGACGTGCCGCAGCCGGCGGATCTTCCCGCGCTCGTGCTTCCTTCGCACCTCCTTCGCACCGCGGCACGCGATGTCCTGATCATTGCCGCGGTCCCGACGCGAGCCGAGCCTCCTCCCTTATCCATACTGCACTGCTGCCTGCGTAACTAAATCCTCCGCGTTGCATCCCGGCGGCCCGTGCGGCCGCCTTCCGGCGCAACCTGTTGATGCGGAGGATTTATGCTTTTTGCCCCGACGCGCGCCGTGCCCAGGCACCGGCACGCACTTTGCAACCTGATTCTGCTCGCGCTGATCGCGCCGCTCGCGCGAGCGGGCGAGCCGCCGCTCGGCCTCGCCGAGGCCCTCGCGATCAGCGAGCAGCGCTCCTCGAAGCTCGCGGCCCAGTCTTTCGCGGTCAGCGCCGCGGCCGAGCAAGTCGGCCGTTCGAGCGCGCTGCCCGACCCGAAGCTCCGGCTCGGCGTGGACAACATGCCCGTCAGCGGCCCCGACGCGTACAGCCTGACCAGCGACTCCATGACCATGAAGCGCATCGGCGTCATGCAGGAGGTGCCGAACAGCGACAAGCGTAAAGCGCGCAGCGAACGCGCGGCGCGGGAGCAGGCGCTGGAGAGCGTGAGCCTCGACGCGCAGCGCGCGCAACTGCGCCAGGATACGGCGGTGTCGTGGCTCGAGCTCTTCTATGCCGAGCGCACTCGCGACACGCTGGGTGAGCTGGTACGGCAGTACGAGCTGGAAACCGACACGGTGTCCGCTGCCGTCAGCGCCGGCCGCGTTTCGCCCGCCGGCGCGGTGGCATTGCGCTCCGCGCTCGAAACGGCGCGCGACCGAGTACTCGAGCAGCAGCGTGCCGTCCTGCGTGCGCAAGCGTCGTTTTCGGCCCTCGTCGGCACCGCGGCGCAGCGTCCCCTGGGCGGCGCGCCCGACACTAGCGCTCTCGCGCACAAGCCAGAGGCTCTTGTAAGCGGCCTCGAGACGCATCCTGCATTGCGCGTCTACAAGGAGCGCGAAGCGCTCGCTCAATCCGAGATCGCGGTTGCAACGAGCAGCGGCAAGCCCGACTGGAGCGTCGAGGTCCTCTACGGCCAGCGCTCGCCGAATTTCTCCAACATGCTGACCGTCATGTTCAGCTTCGACTTGCCCATCGACAAACAGAAACGCCAGGACCGCGACGTCGCCGCGCGGGCGAGCCAGCTCGAGCGGGCGCGCTCGGAAGCCGAGGAGGCGCGCCGCATGCACGAGGCCGAAGTGCGAACGATGATTGCGGACTGGGAGATCGCCGGGCAGCGAGTCCGCCGGTTCGAAACGGTGCTGCTGCCGCTGGCCCGCGAGCGCACCGAGCTTGCGCTCGCCGCCTACCGCGGCGGACGCGGAGACCTCGCTGCGGTGCTCGATGCGCGCCGCGCCGGGGTCGAGACGCAGATCAGCCTGCTCGGCGCCGAGCTCGAGCGAGCACGCGCCTGGGCGCGGCTGAATTACCTGGAACTCCACGAGGTGAAGCCATGAGGAAGTCCATCCTCCTGACCCTCCTGCTCGCAACCGCCGTTGCGGGAGCGGGAGCAGGTTATTGGTACGCAAGCCGGCGGGCCGCGCATGATTCCGTTCGGGAAGCCTCCACCGGCGCGCCCGAGACCGGCCGGCGAGTTCTTTATTGGTACGACCCGATGTTCCCGCAGAGCCGCTTCGACAAGCCGGGCAAGTCGCCTTTCATGGACATGCAGCTCGTGCCCAAGTACGCCGACGAGGAAACCGGTGAGGGCACGGTAACGATCGATCCGCGTGTACTGCAAAACCTCGGCGTGCGCACCGCCGAGGCCCGGCGGGGATCGCTCGAGCTGAAACTCAACGCGGTCGGCAACATCGAGTACAACGAGCGTTCGGTCGTGCTGGTGCAGCCGCGCGCGGGGGGCTTCATCGAGAAGCTGTACGTGCGGGCGCCGCTCGATCCGGTGCAGGCCGGCGATCCACTGGTCGAAATCCTGTTCCCGGAGTGGGCGGCCGCGCAGGAAGAGTTCCTGCTGTTGCGCAGCCGCGCCGAACCCGCATCGCGCGAGCTGGCGGCGGCGGCGCGCCAACGGCTGACGCTCCTCGGCATGAGCGACGAGCAGATCGCCGCGCTGGAGAAGGAAGGGCGGTCCCGGCCGCGCGTCACACTGCGGGCACCGGTCGCCGGCGTCGTCGTCGAGCTCGGCGCTCGCGAGGGCATGACCGTCGCCGCCGGCGCGACACTCTTCCGCATCGCGGGACTCGACACGGTGTGGGTGGTGGCTCAGGTGCCCGAAACGCAGGCGGCGCTCCTCGCGCCGGGCGGGCGCGTCGAGGCGCGTGTGCCGGCGTACCCCGCGGACGTCTTCGCGGGGCGGGTCAGCGCCATCCTGCCGGAGATCAACTCCGCGACGCGCACGGTGCGAGCCCGTGTTGAGATCGCGAACCCCGCGGGCAAATTGAAGCCCGGCATGTATGCGAATCTCGCTTTCACCACGCGC
>Ga0075352_1000091_pt1 | contig 13084 bp, 15 predicted proteins | sample Sandmound_TuleA__FD_120092 | JGI IMG/M metagenome (GOLD analysis project Ga0075352, IMG submission 120092) | Natural and restored wetland microbial communities from the San Francisco Bay, California, USA, that impact long-term carbon... | ecosystem: Environmental > Terrestrial > Soil > Wetlands ...
AACGTGCGCGTCGCCGGATCCTGCCGTGGCTCCCGCGCGGGAATGGCCTTTGCCACGAGCGCGGCAAGTTGTCGTGTGGTGCCAACAGGTCCCCGCGCTCGAGCCGCAACAATCGCTGCTGCAATCGATTTAGCAAACCGTTCTTCGCCATAGTTCCTTATGACCTCCCGGATCTCCCGCTCCGGCGCGCGCGCGAGCCATTCCGCGGCCGTGATGCCCGCGCCCGGGTCCATGCGCATGTCGAGCGGTGCGTCGAAGCGGAAGCTGAAGCCGCGGGCGGGATCGTCGAGCTGCGGGGAGGACACGCCGAGGTCGAGCAGGACCCCGTCGGCCGCCGTGACGCCGGCCTGCGCCGCCAGTGCGGCGAGCTGGCCGAAGCGTCCGTGCAGGATGCGAAAACGCCGGTCATCGATTTCTCCTCCCGCGGCCACTGCCTGCGGGTCGCGATCGAGGGCAAGGAGCCGTCCCGCTCTTCCCAGCCGGCCCAGGATCAGCCGGCTGTGCCCGCCGCGACCAAACGTGCAGTCGACGTAACACCCGTCGCCGCGCACCTTCAAACCGTCTACTGCCTGCTCCAACAGGACTGCCGCGTGTGAGCCCCCGCTCACAAGGAGAAGCCCTCCAGCTCAGGCGGCAGGCCGCCCGCACCGGAACCTCCAATCTGCTCCATCCGCTCGTCCCAGTGGTCCTTGTTCCAGAGCTCGAACTTCTGGCCCTGCCCCACCAGCACCACGGCCTTCTCGAGCTGCGCATAGCCGCGCAGGGCCGGCGGCACCCGGATGCGTCCGGTCGCATCCATCACCACGTCCTCGGCGTACCCCACCAGCCGCCGCTGCAGCTCGCGTATCTGCGCGTTGAAGCTCGAGAGCGACATGAGCTTCTTTTCGATCGGCTCCCAGTCGGGAAGGGGGTAGATGAGAAGGCAACGGTCGGAATCGGCGGTGAGCACGACGTGCCCGCTCGCGCGCGCGATGAGGGCGTCGCGAAACCGGGACGGCACGGCGAGCCTCCCCTTGCTGTCGAGATTCAGTTGCGCGACGCCGCGAAACACGAGCCCCCCTTGGCACGCGGGAAAGCGCCGCCCTGGCTACCCACGGGCGGCACACTGTCCCACTTTTCTCCACTCCTTCCCACTATATTGGAAAGCGCGGGAAATGGTCAAGGACGATCAAGCGTTTTCTTTTTTAAGGACAAAGACTTATAAGGTAAAACGGAGGGGGAATTTTAACTGGGTTTTCAGTTTACTTAGCCCTTATAAACAGCGCGATATGAGGCAATCTGAATGTAATACTTTAAATTTTGCCCGACGGAGACCGTGGAGGAGGCAATTCCCCAAGCGCTGTTGCGGGGCGACAACAGCAATTCAGCAGAACGCAGGAGGAGCGGAGAGAACGAAAAACAAGAAGGGAAGCCAGCCGATAAGCCGGGTTCTGTGCCAGGCCTTGCGGCCCGCGACAGCCATTCCTCTAGGCCGGGGATTGCTCCGCGGCTCAAGCCACCTACCCGCAAGCTCGGCGGGTCACGTCATCGCTTGCCTATTTGGCGTTGCTCCGGGTGGAGGTTGCCTCGTTTCACTCCCAACGCAGTTGCCCACATCGGGACTCGTCTCTGTGGCCCTGTTCCTCGCCTCGCGGCGGGCGGTGATTAGCCGCCACCCTACCCTATGGAGCCCGGACTTTCCTCTCCGCGCGGCACGAACCATCGTAGAGGCTCGCTTCACCCGCACGCAGCGGCTGTCTGGCCGGCTTCCCAGCGCGTATTTTACTCTCTTCGACGCCGCACGCCGAGAGCCGGACACTCACCGCCGCAGGAGGGCATGCACCGCAGCCATTACCCGCAGAAGGTGATGGTCGCGCACACCGAGATTGGTGAGATGCTTGAGGGTGCGCGCGAGGTAATCCACGTTCGGCCCGCGGTCCCCATGGCAGTTGGCGATCAGCTCCGCCGTGCGCTCGGTGGGGAGCGTCCCCGCATAGCCGGGATGGAGCGGATTCGCGACGAAGGCAAGAACCCGCGCAGTCCGGCCCGGCAACCGGGCGTGCAGCAGCCGCGGATGATAGACGCCCCGGCGCATCTCGCGATCCCACAGCGACTCGAGCGAGCGAGCAACCTGGGCGGCGGCGATACGGAAGGCCACGCCGCGGCACGCGCCGCCGCGATCAAGTCCCAGGACGAGGCCCGGCCGCTGGGGAGTGCCGCGCCACCGGCTCGAATAGATGCACAGCTCGCGGTGATAGCCGTAGATCAGCGCCGGCCGGCTCTCCACGTGGCTAAAACACGGATCCCACATCAGCGAACCATAGCCGAAGATCCACAGGTCCCCCCTGGGCAGATCCAGATCGGAGGGCTGAAGGTAGGGAAGAACCGTGTCCGCCGCGGCGGCGCTCATAACCCGCTTAACGCTCGGGAGCCCCCGCGGATTACACAACCCGCCATCCCACCTGCTCCCCGGCGCGCAGCGGCACCAGCCGATCCGCGCCGAATGCGATTTCCGACGGCACCGGCCATGATTCCTCTGCGAGCGTGATGACGCCCTCGTTCACCGGCAGGCCATAGAACTGCGGCCCGTGCCGGCTCGCGAATCCTTCCAATCGGTCGAGCGCTCCCGCGGCGGCGAACGCCTCGGCGTAGAGCTCGATGCCGGCGTGCGCGGTGTAGATCCCGGCGCAGCCGCAGTCGGTCTCCTTGGTATGGCGCGCGTGCGGGGCACTGTCGGTGCCGAGAAAGAACTTGGGGCTGCCGCTCGTCGCGGCCCGCAGCAGCGCCTGGCGGTGCGACTCGCGCTTGAGCACCGGCAGGCAGAAGTGGTGCGGCCGCACACCCCCGGCGAAAATCGCATTCCGGCTGAGCAGCAGGTGATGCGCGGTAACCGTTGCGGCCACGCGCGGGGGTGCCGCCGTCACGAATTCGACGGCTTCACGCGTGGTGATGTGCTCCAGCACGACCTTGAGTCCCGGGTGGCGTTCGATGAGGGGCACCAGCACGCGCTCGATGAACACGCGCTCCCGGTCGAATACATCCACGGCGGGATCGGTCACTTCGCCGTGCACCAGCAGGCATAGCCCGTGCTTTTCCATCGCCTCGAGCGCCCCGCGGCACTTCGCGATATCGGTCACGCCCGCGTCCGAATGGGTGGTCGCGCCCGCCGGGTAGTACTTGACGGCATGCACCGCGCCGCTCGTCCGCGCGGCCGCGATCTCCGCCGGCTGCGTTTTGTCAGTGAGATAAAGCGTCATCAGCGGCTCAAAACGCGCTCCCGCCGGTAGCGCCGCGAGTATGCGGTCGCGGTACGCGAGTGCGAGTTGCACGGTCGTCACGGGCGGCTTCAAGTTGGGCATCACGATTGCGCGCGCGAAGCGGCGGGCCGTGTCCGGGAGCACCGCGCGCAGATGCGCGCCGTCGCGCAGGTGGAGATGCCAATCGTCGGGACGCGTGATCGTCATCCTTCTCATCTGCGATCACGCTCCTTCCGCATCGCCAGGGCCTGCCGATAGAGCTCGTTCTTTCTTCCGCCCGTGATGCGCGCCGCGAGGCCGACCGCCTGCTTGAGCGGAAGCTCCGACAGCAGCACGCCGAGGGCATCTCCCGCCGCGGCACGATCCGGCTCCTGCGCCTCCGCCCCTTCCACGACGAGCACGAATTCCCCCTTGCGCCGCACGGAATCGGACGCGAGCCAGTCCGCCGCCTCGGCTAGCGTGCAGGCGTGCAGCGATTCGAACAGCTTGGTGAGCTCGCGCGCAATCACGATGCGCCGCTCCGCGCCCAGAACCGCCAGCAGATCGGACAGGCACTCCTGCACGCGGTGGGGCGCTTCGTAGAACACCAGGGTGTACGGCAGCTGAGCCAGCGCGGTGAGCGCGCGGCGCCGCGCCGCAGCGCGCGCCGGAAGGAATCCGTAGAACAAGTGGTGGGGCGACGTGAAGCCCGAAACCGACAAGGCGGCAACCGCCGCGTTGGGGCCGGGCACTGGGGACACCGGAAAGCCCGCCGCGCGCGCCGCCGCGACCAGCTGCGCGCCCGGATCGGAGATCGCCGGGGTGCCGGCGTCGCACGTCAACGCTACCGACCGGCCCTCGCGCAGCAGCGCGAGGATGCCGTCCGCGGCGCGCTTTTCGTTGTGCTCGTGGACCGGGATCAGCCGTTTCGTGATCCCGTAGTGGGCCAGCAGCCTCCGGGTGACGCGCGTGTCCTCCGCCGCCACTGCCTCGACGCCGCGCAGCGTTTCCTGCGCGCGCAGGCCGAGGTCCGCGAGGTTTCCAATAGGGGTGGCCACTACATATAATGTCGCACTCCGTTTTCCGCCGGTCCTCCCATGCGCTGCGGCGTGCTCCATCGCTGGCTCGTTGTGCCCCTGGCTGCGGCCGTACTATACGGGGGCTCCCCCGCATTGGCCAGCGAAGCCGAGCTGGGTTCCCCCGCTCCGCCGACCGCGCTTCCATCGGCGACGCCGCTGCCGCCTCCCGCAGGGGGCGCGGTCACGCCGTCGGCGACACCTCCGGTGATCGAACCTTCTGCGTCCCCGTCGCTGCTGCCGGCGCTGCCCGCCGCCGTGCCTGCGGTGGCGCCGTCGCCCGCACCCTTGCCCCCGCACGTTGCGGGACCGCACCTTGCTCTGGTGCTGCCGCTCGCTTCAAGCTCGTTCAGCAGTTACGCCCTGGCCGTGAAGGACGGCTTTTTCGCGGCCGCGCAGGCGCAGGGCGGAACGTCGCTGCCGGTGAATATTTATGCCGTCGGCGACGACCCGCAGCAGGCGGTTGCGACCTACATCAAGGCGCTCGGGGCGGGGGCACGGATCGTCGTCGGCCCGCTCACCCGCAACGGCGTGACCGCGCTCGCGGAGAGTGCAACGGTCATGGTGCCCACCCTTGCCCTCAACGTGCCTGAAGGACAGATTCCCGCCGTTCCCGACTTCTACATGCTGAGCCTGCACGCGGAATCCGACGCGCGGCAGGTGGCGCAGCTTGCCTGGCAGGATGGACGCCGCAGCGCGTTGACCGTCATGGGCGAGACCCCGCTCCTCCGGCGCATTCATCTCGCGTTTGTCGAGGAGTTCGCGCGTCTCGGCGGCACGGTCCTGGCGCCGCTCCCGTTCACCACCGACCCCGAAGGGCTCGCGCGCATCAAGAAGGCCGCCGACGCGGCAATCGACACCGAAACCGCCGATATGGCGTTCATGGCGCTCGATCTTCCGCGCGCCCGGCTGGTCCGCCCTTATCTCAGTACGCTGCCGATCTACGCGACCTCGCAGGTGCACCCCGGGGTCGCCGGCCCGCTGGTCGCGTTCGACCTCGCCGGGGTGCGGTTTCTCGACATGCCGTGGGTGCTGCAGCCCGAGAATCCGCTGGTCATGCTCTACCCGCGGCCCGCGTACGACGAGTCCGTCGAGCTGAGCCGCTTCTACGCCCTGGGCATCGATGCGTTCCGCATGGCGATGGTGCTGCTCGCGGGCAAGCCCCGGGACGCGTTCGACGGTGTCACCGGGCGGCTCACGCTCGGCCCGGACTCGATGTTCGTCCGCGCTCTCACTCCGGCCCAGTTCAGCGACGGCAGGCTGATCGTGCGCGAGCGCCGATGAACCGCAGCGGCGATTCCGCCGAGCATCTCGCCGCCGCTTTCCTCGAGCGCCGCGGACTCACGATCCTCGAGCGCAACTACCGCTGCCGCCTCGGCGAGATCGACATCGTCGCCCGCAGCGGCGCGCTGCTGGTGTTCGTCGAGGTGCGCGCGCGCCGGTCGGAAGCGTTCGGCGGCGCCGCCGCAAGCATCACCACTGCCAAGCGCCGGCGCATTGTCGCCGCCGCCCGACACTACCTCGCCGCGCGGAAGGCGGAACCCGCCTGCCGCTTCGACGTGGTGCTCGTGCGCGGAGCCGAGCAGCGGGTGGAATGGCTTACCGACGCGTTTGGTGAATGACCCAGGCGGTCGGTAGAATACCGGCAGGCAGGCGGCGCACCGTGGACATCATCACCCGCATCAGCGAGAACTTCTCCGAGTCCGCGCACCTCAAACTGCAGTCCATGGACGCGCTCGCGCGTCCAATCGCGGCGGCCGCCGAGCGCATGGTGCAATGCCTGAGGAACGATGGAAAGATCATGAGCTGCGGCAACGGCGGCTCGGCCGCGGACTCGCAGCACTTCGCGGCGGAGCTCATCAACCGCTTCGAGCGGGAGCGGCCGGCGCTCGCGGCGATCGCGCTCACGACCGACACTTCGACGCTCACCTCGATCGCCAACGATTACCACTACGACCAGGTGTTCTCGAAGCAGGTGCGGGCGCTCGGCCGCAGCGGCGACCTGCTGCTCGCGATCTCGACGAGCGGCAATTCCAAGAACGTGCTGGAAGCCATGCAGGCTGCCCACGAATGCCAGGTGGGCGTGATCGCGCTGACCGGCCGCAACGGTGGCAAGATGGCCGAAGCGCTGCGGCCGTCCGACATACACATATGCGTCCCCGCGCAGAGCACCGCGCGCATCCAGGAAGTCCACCTGCTGACGCTGCACTGCCTGTGCGACGCGATCGATTGTCTGCTTCTGGGAGCCGAATGATGCGCACCGCGATCATTGCACTGCTATCGGCGCTGCCGTTCCTCCAGGGCTGCGGCGCACTCCTTGCCGGCACCGCGGCGGCCACCGGCGTCGTCGTGTCGCAGGACCGCCGCACCATGGGAGCCATGACCGAGGACGAAGCCATAGGGATCAAGGCCGCCGGACGCATCAGCGAGCGCTTCAAGGAAGGCATCCACGTCAACGTGGTGAGCTTCAACCGCATGGTCCTCCTCACCGGGGAAGTGCCCGACGAGGCGACCCGGACCGAGGTGGAGCGCATCGCGTGGTCGGTCGAGAACGTGCGCGGCGTGCACGACGAGCTCACCGTCGCGGGAGCGAGTTCCTTCACGGCGCGCAGCAACGATTCCCTCATCACCACGAACGTCAAGGCGCGATTCTTCGACAGCCAGAAGTTCAACGTGCTGCACGTGAAGGTGGTCACCGAAAACAGCGTCGTGTATCTCATGGGGCTGGTGACGAAGCAGGAAGCGGACGACGCCACCGAGATCGCGCGCACGACGAGCGGGGTGCAGAAGGTGGTGAGGTTGTTCGAGTACATCAATTGAACCCGTAACCGGTATCCGGTGAGGGCTCCGGCATTCGAATCGAAGATCTGCCCGCCCGGCGCGCTGGCGGCGCGACTGAAATCGCTCAAGCGCCCGCTGGTGTTCACGAACGGTGTGTTCGACATCCTGCACCGCGGCCACGCCACCTATCTTGCGCAGGCGCGCGCGCTCGGCGCGAGCCTGCTGGTCGCGGTGAACTCCGACGCCTCGACACGGGCGCTCGGCAAGGGCGCCGGGCGACCGGTCAACTCGCTGGAAGACCGCGTCGCGCTTGTGGCCGCGCTCGAGCCGGTGACGCTCGTCAGCTGGTTCGAGGAAGAGACGCCCCTTAAGCTGATCCTCGAGGTGAAGCCCGACGTGCTGGCGAAGGGCGGCGACTGGGCGCCCGAGGCAATTGTCGGCGCAAGAGAGGTGAGGAGCTGGGGCGGCGCCGTTCACTCCATACCGTTCGCGCACGAGCGCTCGACCACGGCGCTCATCGACCGCATTCGCGGCAAGCGCTGAACGCCTCAGCCCTGCGCCGGCGGGCACGGGCCGGCCTTGACCTCGCTGTCCGGAAAATCCTGCTGGATCAGCATGAGCTCGGCGACCGTCGCCTCGCTTGGCTCGCGCACGTAGAACGCGACCTGCTTGAGGAAATTCTCGCGCCGCGCCGTGATCGCGGAGCGCACGCCGCGCTCCTTCAGCCCGGCGAGGAAGGTCTGCGCCGCCTCGTCAGTGCGGAAAATACCGAGCGAAATCGCGTTGCGCCACGGACCCGCGTCCTGCACGACGAAAAACTCCGTCACGCCGAGGTCCCTCAACTCGCGCACCTTGCGGTCCGCCTCGCTCTTGTTCCGGAGCGGCGGTATGTGCACCCAGTAGCCACCTGCGTCGACCACCGCGCGTTCGACCTGCCCCGGCGCGAGATCCAGCCGGGCAAGCGCGGCCTCGGCCCTCGCCGCCCCGGGGCCCGCGAAATTTCCCCACTCGAGGCAGGTCGCCGGGACCACGCTCGCCGTCTTCGGCGGCGCGGGCGGGATGGCCTTGCCCGGCGCGCGCGGCTTGTTCGAAGGCACCGGTTCCCCCGCACGGATGAGCTTGATTCTCTCCGCGGCAATCTGCAGCTGGGAGATCCGGCCCTCGATTCCGCCACCTTCGAGCGCAACGTGCCCGTAGGCGAAGAATGCGAGATTGACCAGCACCAGCAGCAGGAAAAATGCTCTCATTTCTTGATGCGGCGGGAGGGGCGGCCCTTCGACAGGCTCAGGACAGGCTGGGTGACGGACGAGGAGTCGAGAGCGATACGAACGAGCCCTTCGAGCACGAGATTATCCACCACCTCGACCGCGCCGTTAAGCTGCGGCGCGATGAGCGGCGCGGCCCCGCCCGAGAGCACCGTCAGCGGAGCCGCTTCCCCCGCCTGCCGCATGAAGCGCACCATGCGCTCGACGGCGCCGGCGAGCGCGTTGACCGCCCCGCTCTCGATCGCGTCCGCCGTGCGCGACGGGAAGAACGCGAAGCGGCCCGGCCGCGGCCGCAAGCGGGCGGTATTCTGCGCCAGCGCCTTGCGCATGAGCTCCGCGCCCGCCACGATCATGCCCCCGAGAAAAACGCCGGACCCGTCGAGCGCGTCCACCGTGACCGTGGTGCCGGCGTTGACCACCACGCACGGGCCGCGGTGGAGATTCCATGCGCCGATCAGCGCGGCCCAGCGGTCCGCTCCGAGCTGGTGCGGGTCGGCGTAACTGCTTCGCACGCCGCTCTGCGCGGCCGCGCTCCTGACGAAGCGGATAGGACGCCTGAAGCGGCGCGCGGCGGCAGCGAGGGCGCCCCCGACATGCGCGCCGGCAACGTTTGCGGCAACGATCACGTCGGGGGCCTCGAGCCCGCTCCACTCACGGCCGAGCCGGGCCGGCCGGGCCGTCGCCACCCAGCCTTGCGCGAGCCACGAGCCGTCCTCGTGCACGCCCCACTTGATGCGGCTGTTTCCGGCGTCGATGGCGAGGATGCGCATGACCCGTCGCTCGTTACTCATGACTGCCTGAGCGGGCGCAGGGATATTTCCCCGCTGTGAAAGCGCTGGACTCCCGCGCGCGTCTCGAGCAGGAACGCCCCGTCCTCGGCGACGCCGCGCGCGTGCCCGCTGCGGCGCGCGCCATCGGGAAGCGTGAGCGTCACGCGCCTGCCCTGCTGCGCGTGCCGCTGCAGCCACTCCTCGCGCAGCGGTGCGAACCCGTCCCGGCCGAACGCCCCCAGCATACCGTCGAGCTCGATCAGCACGCCTGCGAGCAGCCGGTTGCGGTCGGGCGCTGCCTCGCACGCAGTCTCCAGGTCGGCCGCCGCCTGCCCGATCCGCGCGCGGGTTGCTTCCGACAGGCGCACGTTGATGCCGATCCCGATCACCACCGCAGTCGGCCCCAGCGCGTCGCCCTGTAATTCGGTCAGAACCCCGGCGAGCTTTCCCCCGCGCCAGAGGACGTCGTTCGGCCACTTGAGAGCGACCCCGCCTGCGCCGGCCGACTGCAGCGCGCGAGCGAGCGCCACGCCGACCGCGAGCGTGAGCCCCGAGAGCGCCCCCGCGCCGCGCGCAGAGCGCCACAGCAGCGAGAAGGTGAGCGCCTCGCCTACACCCGCGTGCCAGGCGCGGCCGAGCCGGCCGCGCCCCGCCACCTGCCATTCCGCCGCGAGAACCGTGCCGCCGGGCGCCCCCTGGGCCGCGCGTTCGATGAGTGCGGTATTGGTGGAATCGACCGTGTCGCGAATGTCGAGCGCGAAGCGACCGGCTTGCGCGCCGAGGTGACGCTCGACGGCGGCGCGATCGAGCAGCGAGACCGGATACGGCAGGCGGTATCCGCGCCCGTGCACCTTGTAGACTTCGATGCCCGTCGCCTCCAGGTCGCGCACGGCGTTCCACACGCTCGCGCGCGAGACTTCGAGGCTGCGCGCCAGCGCCTCGCCGGAGTGGAAGCCGCCGTCGGCGAGCCGCGCGAGCACGCCTGCTGTCAGGGGTTTCATGGGCCGATATAGAATAGCCGAGGCCGCGCGTTCGCGGTAACGCGGGGCCCCATCAGCGTATCGCTCCGGAGGCAGTCCATGTCGATGATTCGAGTCGTGTCGTGCGCGTTGCTCGCGTTCGGCTGCTGCGCGGTGCAGGCGCAGCAGACCTACCCTTCCCGCCCCATCCGCATCGTCGTGCCGTTCCCGACAGGCGGCACCTCCGACATCCTGTCGCGGTTGATCGGGCCCAAGCTCACGGAGCGGTGGGGACAGCCGGTGGTGGTGGAGAGCCGTCCCGGTGCAGCCGGCGCGATCGGTGTCGACGTCGTCGCGAAGTCCGCGCCCGACGGCTATTCCCTGGTTCTCAGCGATGTCGGCGTGTGGGTGATCCTTCCCGTGCTCTACCCCAAGACGCCCTACGGCCTGCAGGATTTCGCCCCGATCACCACGATCTCCTACTCGCCGCACCTGCTGTGCGTGCACCCGAACGTGCCGGTCACCACGGTGCCGCAGCTGATCGCGCTCGCAAAGAAGCGCCCCGGACAGCTCAACTACGCCTCGAGCCCGGCGGGCGCGCCGTACCTGGCGGGACTCCAATTCGCCCACCGCACGGGCATCCAGTGGGAATACATCACCGGGCGCGGCGGCGCGCAGTCGATCATGGACGTCATGACCGGGCAGGCCGACGTGCTGTTCAACGGGATGCTCGCCACGCTGCCGCCGGTCAAGTTCGGCAAGCTGCGGCTGATCGCGGTTTCGAGTGAAAAGCGCCACCCCGCCCTTCCCGACACGCCGGCGGTCGCAGAATTCCTGCCGGGCTTCCTCACCGGTTCCTGGCAATCGATACTCGCTCCCGCCCGCACGCCGCCGGAGGTCGTCGCCGCACTGAATGCCGAGATAGCGCGGATCCTGTCCACTGCCGACATGAAGGAGCGCCTGCAGGCGCAGGGCGCCGACCCGATCGGCACGCCTCCCGCCGAATCCGCGAGATTCCTGCGCGACGAGCTGGACCGATTCACGAAGCTCGTGAAGGAAACCGGATACAAGCCGCAGTAGCGCGACAAGCGTGCGAAGGATGAAGGCGGAAGGATGAAGAATGACCCGAGTACCTCCCCTCCTGCCAGAGGGTGAGCCGGGAATTCGAGGAGCATGTCTCCGAGCCGGCAAACGACCGACGCGATGCAGCGCGGCGGGACGGACGGGGTGTCACGCAGTAACGGGGTGGTGGAAGATGAGCTTGTATAGCGTGCAGAAGGTGCTGTTCCGGCTGAATAACGATGCGGCCGAACGCAAGCGTTTTGCCATGGATCGAGACGCAGTGCTCGGCGAATATCCGCTGACGAGCGAGGAGCGGCGCGCGCTTGCCGAAGCCGACGTCGGCCGGCTCCATCTCATGGGCGCGCACCCCCTCCTGCTCGCGCCGTTCGCGGGCCGCTCCGGGCTCAAGTGGCCGGACTACCTTGCGGCGCTGCAGCGCGCCCGCGACGCGCCACACCGATAATGCCGCTCATTTTCGCCGCCGCCGCCGTGCATGCGCCCGGCATCACGGGCCGTCCCCAGAATGCGACCGAGCGGCAACGCGCCGCATTCTTCCCCGCCTACCAGCGGCTGCGCGAGCGGCTGGAATCGGCGCGGCTGGACGCGCTCGTCATGGTAAGCGCGGAGCACTTCACCAATTTCTTCATGGACAACATGCCGGCCTTCTGCTTCGGCCTGGCGGAGGGCTATCCGGGACCGTCGGAAGACGAGCCTTTTCTCAAGATCCCCAAGACGATAGTGCCCGGCGCCGCGCGGCTCGCACGCGCGCTTGCGGCCGCGGTGAGCGAAGACGTGGACATCGCGCACTCGGAAGAGCTCGTGCTCGACCACGGCTTCATGGTGCCGCTGCATCTCCTCGCGCCGGAAATGCGGGTGCCCATCGTGCCCATTGTCGTCAACTGTCTCGCCGCCCCGCGCCCGGCCCTCAAGCGCTGCTATGCGCTCGGACGCGCACTCCGGCGGGCGATCGATGCGCGCCCGGAGCGCGTGGGGCTGCTTGCATGCGGCGGGCTCTCGCACTGGCCCGCGGTGCCGGAGTCGGGGAAGATCAACGTGGGGTGGGACCGCGCGTTCCTGGAGGATTTCCTCGCGCACCGGCGCGACGCGCTCACGCGCTACTCGGAGGAAGAGATCGAGCGCAACGCCGGCCCGGGCGGCCACGAGATCCGCGCCTGGATCGTGGTGTCCGCTGCCACCGAGGGCGCGCAGGGCGAGACGCTTTGCTTCGAGCCGATCCCGGCCTACGCCATCACCGGCGCCATTGCAACGATGGCCATCTAAACAGTCACCTGTATCTCGTCACTTTTTCACTGCAGGCGAATGTCGGCAGCGCGCACCACGGCGTGCCATTTCTTCGTTTCGGCGCGGATGAAAACACCGAACTGGTCCGGCGTGTTGCCGACGAGGTTTGCGCCGAGGTCCGCGAAGCGCTTCTGGACGTCGGGCTCGCGCAGCGCCTTCCCGGTCTCCTGCGCGAGTCGATTGACGATCGCTTGCGGCGTCTTCGCCGGCGCCACCAGTCCGAACCAGGAGGAGGCCTCGAAGCCCTTCAGCCCCGACTCGTCGAAAGTCGGAACGTCCGGAAGCAGCGCGAAGCGCTTCGGCGCGGCGTAGGCGAGCGCGCGCAGCCGCCCGGCGCGGATGTGCGGCAGCACCGTCGGCGGGTTGTCGAACACGCCCTGGATCTGGTTGCCGATCACCGCCAGCACCGCTTCCGCCGCGCTCTTGTAGGGAACGTGCGTGAGCTTCACCTTCGCCGCGTGCTGGAACAGTTCCATGCCGAGGTGCCCGGTGGTGCCGTTGCCCGGCGAGCCGTAGGACAGGCCGCCCGGCCGCGCCCGCGCCTTGGCGATGAACTCGGCGATGGTCCTGGCGCCGACCCCGGGGTGCACCAGCAGCACGTTGGGAACCCGCACCACGAACGACACCGGCGCGAAATCCTTCAGCGTGTCGTAC
>Ga0075352_1000092_pt1 | contig 12990 bp, 13 predicted proteins | sample Sandmound_TuleA__FD_120092 | JGI IMG/M metagenome (GOLD analysis project Ga0075352, IMG submission 120092) | Natural and restored wetland microbial communities from the San Francisco Bay, California, USA, that impact long-term carbon... | ecosystem: Environmental > Terrestrial > Soil > Wetlands ...
ACGCGCCGCGTCATGCCGCCCGAAAGGTCGTTCGGCATCATCGCCTGCGCGCCGCGCAGGCCCACGGCGTGCAGCTTCATCAGCACCAGGCGCCGCACCAGCTCCTCGGGCAGGTCGAAGTTCTCGCGGATCGGGAAGGCGACGTTCTCGTACACCGAAAGGTCGGTGAACAGGCCCGAGGTCTGGAACATCATGCCCATGTGCAGGCGCAGCTCGTACAGCGCCTGCGCGCTGAGCTTGTGCACGATCTGTCCCCGCACCTTCACCATGCCGCCCGAGGGCTGCAGCTGGCCGCCGATCAGCTTCAGCAGCGTCGACTTGCCCGAGCCGCTCGAGCCCAGGATCGCCACCACCTTGCCGCGCTCGATGGAGAGCGTCAGGCTGCGCAGCACCTCAAGATCGCCGTAGGAGAAGCGCAGCCCGCTGACCTCGACGACGTTGCCGTCCGCCATGGAGGACAATTCTATCGGTGGAAGAGCATCCTTACGCCAGGCTCACGCCCGACCTCGTCCTCGATGCCGTCGCCGCCGCCGGGCTGCGTCCCGACGGCCGGCTGCTCGGGCTGAACAGCTACGAGAACCGCGTCTACCAGGTCTGGCTGGAAGAGGGGCAGCCGGTCGTCGCCAAGTTCTACCGCCCGGGGCGCTGGAGCGCGGCACAGATCGACGAGGAGCACGCCTTCGCGCGCGAGCTCGCCGAGCGCGAAATCCCGGTGGTGGCGCCGCTGCATTCGCTGCAGCACGCCGGATTTTTCGTCGCCATCTACCCGCGCCGCGGCGGACGCCCGCCCGAGCTCGAGAATCCGAAGACGCTGGAATGGATCGGGCGTTTCATTGCCAGAATTCATGCGGTTGGTGCTTCAAAGGAATTTGCTTTTCGACCAGTCCTGGATGCGAAGACGTTTGGTCACGAACAGCGTGCATGGCTGCTCGAGCACAATTTCGTTCCGAAAGACCTGCTCGACGCGTGGCAGGCGGTGACCGAACAAGCCCTGTTCCTCGTCGACGAAGCATTCAAGTTCAGCTTCAGGAACATCCGCCTGCACGGCGACTGTCATCCGGGAAACATCCTCTGGACCGACGAAGGCCCGCACTTCGTCGACCTCGACGACGCGCGCATGGGGCCGGCAATCCAGGACCTGTGGATGCTGCTTTCGGGCGACCGGGCCGCGATGACCCGCCAGCTGCGCGACGTGCTCGCCGGCTACGAGCAGTTCATGGCATTCGACAAGAGAGAGCTGAGTCTTCTCGAGCCGCTGCGCACGCTGCGCCTCATCAACTACTCGGCCTGGATCGCGCGGCGCTGGGACGACCCGGCCTTCCCGGCGGCGTTTCCCTGGTTCGACAGCCAGCGCTACTGGCAGGACCGGATTCTGGAATTGCGCGAGCAGATCGCGCTCATGACCGAGCCACCCTTGGAGCTCGACTAGTCCTTCATGTACTTGGCGAGCTCGGGCGTCGCCACCGCGCGTTCGACGTAAGCGAAGCTGCCCTGCTCCAGCGCTTCGCGCGCGGCCTCGATCAGGCCGGTCATCGCCGCGCGGTAGAGCGAGGTCGCGAGGCTGATGCGCCGCACGCCCGCGGCCTCGAGCGCGGCGACGCTGAAGGACTTGCCGCGGATCCCGGCCATGAAGTTGAACGGCCTCTTCACCGCGGCGCAGACCGCGCGCACCGCGTCGAGATCGGGCAGCCCCGGCGCCATCAGCACGTCGGCGCCCGCCTTCTCGAACGCCTGCAGCCGCTGGATCGTGTCGTCGAGGTCGGGCCGGCCGCGCAGGTAGTTCTCGGTCCGCGCCGTCAGGACGAACCCCGCCTTCTTCGCCGCCTCGGCCGCTGCGGCGACGCGCTCCACGGCATGCGCGAAATCGAAGATCGGCTTCTCCTTCTCCCCGCTCGCGTCCTCGATCGAGCCGCCGGCGAGGCCCACGCCGGCGGCGAGGCGGATGGTCTCGGCCGCTTCGCGCGGCGCGTCGGCGAAGCATTTCTCCAGGTCCGCGGACACCGGCAGGTCGACCGCGGCGACGATCGCCTGCGCGTGCGCGAGCGCCTCCTCGCGCGTCACGCGGCCGTCGCGGCGGCCGAGCACGCCGGCGCAGGCGCCGCTCGAGGTCGCGAGCGCCTTGAAGCCTATGCCGGCGAGGATGCGCGCAGAGCCCGCGTCCCAGGGGTTCGGAATGACAAACGCGCCGGGGCCTGCATGCAATGCGCGAAAGCGTTTCGCCTTCTCTTCCCGGGTCATCGGCTCCTCCAAAGATAGGCGCCTGCGATGCACGATGCGCCGGTTCATGCCACCTTCATCCGCAGGAGGCGCACGCCGGCGACCGCGGCAAGCGGCAGGACGAGCGTGATGATCGCCGCGGCGATCATCAGCTCTCCCAGCTCGCTGTAGTCGCCGCGCTTCACGACGAAGAAGCGGTTGAGATAGACCGTGCCGAGCTGCGAGGCCGCCAGCGCGAGGTTGGAGAACGACGCCATCACCGCGAAGTACGTCGCCTTCAGGTTCGGCGGCGCCGAATTCGCGATCCACGCCAGCATCGGGATCATGGCGATCTGGCCGAGCGGCGACTCGAGCGCGGTGTTGACCAGAGCGATGGCGCGCGCGTCGAGCACGCCGCCGGTGTGCGCGGCGGTCCATTCGTGCAGGCCGTAGAACATGCCGATGGTCGGCGCGGACAGCGCCGCCGCGGCGATGCTCAGCACCACGACGATGGTCGAGATCGAGTGCCGCGCCATGAAGCCGCGCAGCGCGAACATGCCGGCGAGGGTCAGCGCATAGGTGAGGAGCGCGATCTGCGAGAGGAAACCCTCGTCGAACTTGAGCACGTCGATCATCCACCAGGAGGTGCCGTCGCCCGTGAGCGGCACCGCGCGGTAGAGGAAGAGCACGATCGCCGTCGCCACCAGCGTGCTGCGTGCCACGGGCTCGAGCTCGCGCGCCAGCCGCCAGAGCAGGAACAGGATCACGGCGAGCGAGCCGGCGAAGATGATCTCCTCGGCGTTGGGCACGCCGCCGAGGCCGACCGCCAGCGTGAAGGCGACGAACACCAGGCTGCCGCCGAGCACCGCCCAGTTCGGCCGCGTCTTCTCCACCGTCTCGCGCTCGTGCCGCAGGAAGCGGTGCAGGACCACGCCCAGCACCGAGAGGACGGGAATGATCAGCGCCGCGGCGTAGACGTTGGCGTAAAGAGCGGCCTTCTGCTCCTTCGGCAGGTTGGCCGTATCGTGGAAGAGCCAGACGTTCACCCCGGCGACGAGGGCGAGCCCGCCGATCAGCGCCACGCGTCCGAGCGTCTGCATCGTCGTGTGCATGCTCTTGCGCGCAGCCTCGTCGTAGGGCTTGCCGTATTCGTCAACGCGCGGCACGGCCTCGACCGTCATCGCGTCGGCGACTGCATCCTGGATCATGTAGCCGGTGGGCGCGAGCAATGCCGCGAGCACGTACCAGTTCCCCGCGCTCATGATCTCCCTCATCGCCGCCGTATGGCGGATGAGTCCCACCATGATCGCCAGGCTGACGGCGATCATCGCCGCGCCCAGCCAGACGAGAACCGCCTTCCAGCGCCAGATCAGGTCGACGAGGTGCCCGACCGGCATCTTCATCGCCCACGGGATCCCGGCCCAGAACGCGAGCGCGGCGAGGAACGCCGGCGAGAGATCGAGGTAATCCTTGACGAAGAACGTGCCGACGATGCCGGTGAGGCCGGACACTCCGTACGCCGCGTAGACCATGAGCGGCGGTAGATAGGATAGACGCAACAGAAAGTCTTACAGGTTGATGACGCGAAGCGGCTTTCCTGACATCCACGCGGCGACGTTTTCGACCGTGTCGCCGTAGAAGATGCGGTAGTTGCCGTCGTGCACGTAGCCGAGGTGCGGCGACAGCGTCACGTTGTCGAGGCTGCGCAGCGGATGGTCCGCGGGCAGCGGCTCGCGCTCGTAGACGTCGAGGGCGGCGTGGATCTTGCCGGCCTTCAGGATCTCGAGCAGGTCGGGCTCGACGATGATCGGGCCGCGCGAGGTGTTGACCAGCACCGCGCCCGGCTTCAGGCGCGCCAGGTCCTCCTTGCGCACCAGCCCCCGCGTGCGCTCCCCGAGCACGAGGTGGATGGTGATGACATCCGCCGTTTCAAAGAGTTGATCCTTCGAGACGAAGAGCACCCCTGCGGCGGCCGCCTTCTCCGCGGTGAGGTTCTGGCTCCACGCGACGCATTCCATGCCGAAAGCCTTGCCGATCGCCGCCACGCGCGCGCCGATGTTGCCAAGGCCGACGACGCCGAGCCGCTTGCCGGCAAGCGAGAAGCCGGCGCCGATGCCCTCATGCCAGCGACCGGCGCGCATGTTGCGCTCGCCCTTCCCCAGCCCGCGCGCGCCGGCGATGATCAGCCCCCAGGTCAGCTCCACGGTCGAGATGCCGCCGCCGGCCGAGCGCGTATGGCTCACCGGGATGCCGCGCGCCTTGCACGCCGCGGTGTCGAGGCTGGGCGAGCGCGCGCCGGTGAGGCTGATGAACTTCAGGTTCGGCAGGCGATCGATCAGCGACTTCGGGAAGGCGGTGCGCTCGCGCATCAGGCAGACGATGTCGAACGGCGCCAGCTGCTGCGCCGGGTCCTGCAGCGGCCGGTCGAAAACGGCGACCTCGACGCCTTTCAGCGACCTCCAGTCGGCGTACTTCAGCGCGACCCGCTGATAGTCGTCGAGGACGGCCAGCTTCATTGCAGCGTGATGCCGTTCTCCTTCACCACCCGGCCCCAGCGGCTCATCTGCTCGACAATCCACTTCTGCGTCGCCTCGGGGCTGAGCGCCACCACGTCCATGCCCATGGTGTCGACGAGGGTCTTGTGCACGTCGGGCAGCCGGATCGCCTTGTTCAGCTCCGCGACCAGCTTGTCGATGATCGGCTTTGGCGTTCCCGCCGGCGCGAGGATGCCCCACCAGGCGTGCGCCACCACGTCGATTCCCAGCTCCTTCAGCGTCGGCACGTCGGGCATGGTGGGCGAGCGCTTGTCGCCGGTCAGCACCAGCGCGCGCATCTTGCCGCCGCGCACGTGCTGTGCCTGCGCCGCGGTCGAGGCCATCGCCAGGTCGACCTGCCCGCCGATGGTGTCGAGCGAGAGCGGCCCGCCGCCCTTGTACGGCACCGGCACCAGCTTGATGCCGGCAGCCTGGTTGAGCACCATCGTCGTCAGGTGCGCGAGCGAGCCGTTGCCGACGTTGCCGAGGGTGACGGTATCGGGCTTCGCTTTCGCCGCGGCGATGACGTCGGCGAAGCTCTTGAAGGGCTTCATCGCGCCGGTGGTGATCGCCATCGGCGCGGTGCCGACGATCATCACCGGGCTGAAATCCTTGACCGGGTCGAACGTCAGCTTCGGGTTGAGCGCCTGGTGCACCGCGTGCGTGTCGAAGATGAAGACGAAGGTGTAGCCGTCGGGCGCGCTCTTCGCCACGTAGTCGGTGCCGACGATGCCCGAGGCCCCGGTGCGGGTCTCGACGATGAACTGCTGCTTGAGAGACTCGCTCAGCTTGCCGGCGAACAGGCGCGCCAGCGGATCGACCGAGCCGCCCGGCGGGTACGGCGAGACGAACTTCACCGTCTTGGTCGGCCAGTCCTGGGAATTCGCCGCTATTGAAAAGAATATTCCCAGGAAAAATGCAAAGGCTCTAGAAACCGACATTCCTTCCTCCTTTGAGTTTGAGCATCTGCCGCGCATCGTCGGGGGTGGCGACCACGAGGCCGAGCTCCTCCAGCATGCGGCGTGCCTTCGCCACCTGCTCCGCGTTGGATTTCGCGAGCTGGCCGCGGCCGAGCCACAGGCTGTCCTCGAGGCCGACGCGCACGTTGCCGCCCATCACCGCGCTCATGGCGGCGATGAACATCTGGTTGCGGCCGGCGCCGAGCACCGACCAGAGGTACGCGTCGCCGAACAGGCGGTCCGCGGTGCGCTTCATGTGCAGCACGTCCTCGGGATGCGGGCCGATGCCGCCGCGGATGCCGAACACCGACTGGATGAAAAGCGGCGGCTTGAGCAGCTTGCGCTCGACGAAGTGCGCCGCGGTGTACAGGTGGCCGATGTCGTAGCACTCGACTTCGAAGCGCGTCTCGTTATCGGCGCAACTTCTCAGGATGAACTCGATGTCCTTGAAGGTGTTCTTGAAGATGCGCTCGTCCGAGCCGGCGAGGTAGGGCTTCTCCCAGTCGTGCTTGAACTCCTTGTAGCGGCCGAGCATCTCGTACAGGCCGAAGTTCATCGAGCCCATGTTGAGCGAAGCGACCTCGGGCTTGAGCTTGAGCGCCGGCTGCAGCCGCTCCTCGATCGACATGGTCGGCGCGCCACCGGTGGTGAAGTTGAGCACCCCATCGCAAGAAGACTTTATCTTCGGCGCGAACTGGCGGAAGAGCGCCGGGTCCTGCGTCGGGCTGCCGTCCTTCGGATTGCGCGCGTGCAGGTGGACGATCGCTGCGCCCGCCTTGACCGCCTCGATCGCGGCCTGCGCGATCTCGTCGGGCGTGACCGGCAGGTACGGCGACATGGTCGGCGTGTGGATCGAGCCGGTGACCGCGCAGGTGATGATGACCTTGCCTTGAGCTGCCGCCAATTCGTTCTCCCGAAAAAGGGGTCAGGACCCTTTTTCTGCGTAGTTACGTGTAGCTCACGAAAAAGGGTCCTGACCCCTTTTTCTAAACTCAGACCAGATAGCGAACGCCGGCGTCCACGGCGAGCGCCTGGCCGGTGATGTGCCTGCCCGCGGCGCCCGCCAGGTAGAGCGCCATGTCGGCGATTTCCTGGGCGCTGACGGTCGAATGCATGCTGGTGGTCTCGAGAAACTTCTCGAGGAAGGCTTCGCGGCTCACGCCCAGCATCTTCGCCTTCGCCGCGACGACGCGCTCGATGCGCTCGCCCTCGACGATACCCGGGCAGATGCAGTTGACGCGCACCTTGTCCGGTCCGGCCTCGACCGCGAGGCTTTTGGTGAAGCCCACCACCCCCCACTTCGCCGCGCAATACGGCGAGCGTTGCGGAAACCCGTGCAGGCCGGCGGCCGAGGAGAGGTTGATGATGCTGCCGCCACCCGCGGCTTTAATGAGTGGCATGGCCTTCCTCGTGCAATAGAACATCGCGTTCAGGTCGATGGCGATGCAGCGCTCCCAATCCTGGGGCTGGAGGTCCTCGACCTTGCCGGTCGGGCCGGCGATGCCGGCGTTGTTGACCAGCACGTCCAGCCCGCCGAGATTCTTCCGGACTTCCTGGAACAGCTTCTCGACCTGCGCGACGTCGGACACGTCGGTGACGGTGTCGGGCCTGGTCTTCGGATCGACGTCGCAGGTGTGCACCCGCGCCCCGTGCTTGCGAAAGGTGTCTGCGATCGCGCGGCCGATGCCCGCGCCGCCCGCCGTCACCAGCACGCGCATTCCCTTGGCTGAGGTCTCCATGCCCGGCGATAATAGCGCACGGTCAGGGAGAACCTGTGGCGCTCGCGGAAACCAAGGACAGCACGCGGATATCGATCGAGCAGGAAGAGCTGCGCGGCATTTCGCGCACCGTGGCCGAAATCCACTGGCTGCTGCTGATCCTGGTCCTGGTCTACCTCGTCTTCAGCGGCGCGCGCGAGGACGGCGAAATCTCGGCCGCGCTCACCAGCGGCCTGCTGTTCTATGGCGCCGCGATCATGTCGTTCCGCTACGCGAACTTCTACAAGCGCGAGACGCGCTGGAAGATCGGCCTCGAGAGCTGCCTGATGATCGTCTTCGTCACCTGGGTGCTCTGGTGCAGCGGCCGCCTGGCGAGCCCGCTGCTCAACCTCTACCTGCTGCCGGTGATCACCGCGGCGCTGACGCTCGGCAAGCTGGCGACCCTGGGCGGGGTCGGCCTGATCGCCGCCTGCCACCTCTTCCTCGCCAGCGGCGCCGAGCTCGCCTCGCTGCGCTTCACCGGCGCGTTCGCGACGCAGCTCGCGCCGGTGCTGCTCGTCGCCTACATCACCACCATGTTCTCGGCCGACATCCGCTTCGGCCTGACGCGCGCCAGGCTGCTGGCGGAGACCGACGAGCTCACGGGCCTGCTCAACATCCGCGGCTTCGCCATCGCCGCCAATCGCCTGTTCGCGCAGGGGGTGCGCCACGACCGGGCCGCGAGCGTGCTGATGATCGATTCGGACAACCTGAAGAGCGTCAACGACGCCTATGGCCACGACGCCGGCAGCCGGCTGCTGCGCCACCTGGCGAGCGCGATCCAGGCCGAGCTGCGCTTCACCGACGTCGCGGCGCGCTATGGCGGCGACGAGTTCATCGTTCTCCTGCCCGAGACGCCGGCGAAGGGCGCGATGGAAGTCGCCGAGCGCATCCGCCTGCGCATCGTCGAGACGCCGCTCGAGCTCGACCAGCGGCGCGTCGTCTCCAGCGTCAGCATCGGCGTCGCCTGCTATCCCGAGGACGGGCGCACGCTCGACTCGCTCGCGACGCACGCCGACCGCGCGCTCTACGCGGCGAAGCGCGACGGCCGCAACAAGTCGGTCAAGTTCCGCGCCGCCGCTTGATTCTCGCGCGGCTTCTCGCGTCCAATAGCTAGAGCTTCAACTCCCAGTACTCGCTCACCGCCCGCGGCCCGAACGTGTCGTGGGTTTCGGTCTTCTTCAGTTTCTTGAATCCCGTCTTGCGATAGATCGCCCGCGCCGCGGTGAGGTGCGCGTGAGTCCAGAGCACCATCTTCCGGTAGCCCTTCTCGCGCGCAAAGGCGATGCACTCCTCGACCAGCCTGCGGCCGAGCCCCGTGCCGCGCGCGTGCGGCTCGAGGAGAAGCAGGCGCAGCTTCGAAACAACAGAAGTCTGTTTCACCAGAAAAATGCAACCCAGTCGTTCGCCGTCGCGTTCCGCGATCCAGCAGCGCTCGCGCTTCGGGTCAAAGTTCTCGAGGAAATCCTTGACGATCCCGGCCACCAGCGCTTCGAAGCCCGCGCCCCAGCCGTCTTGCTCGTAATAGAGCACCGCGTGGCGCTCCGTCACCCAGCCCATATCGCCCGGCCGGTGCTCGCGCAGCACGATCTCGCCCGCGGCCTGCTCGCCGTTCAGCAATGACTCCACGGCCCGCATCGCCGCGACGAGGCGGCCGCGCTCGTTGGTCTTGAGCGGCGCCAGCATCTGCGCCATCTCGTCGCGCGAGCGCGAGTCGATCAGGGTGAACGCCTTGCGGCCCTTTTCGGTGAGCGTGAGGTGCTGGTGGCGCGCGTCGTGGGCGGCGCGCTTCGCCTGCAGCAGGCCGCGGCGGCGCAGGCTCTGCAGCAGCCGGCTGAGGTAGCCGAGGTCGAGCGACAGCTCCTTGCCGATCGCCGTGGCGGTGCTCTGCCCGTCGCGGCCGAGCGCGTAGAGCACGCGCGCCTCCGGCAGGGTGTACGGCGAGCCGACCATGCCGGGCTTCACCACCCCGATCCGTCCGGTGTAGAAGCGGTTGAAGTGGCGCACCGCATCGACGCTCTTCCGGGATATACTTGCTTTTGTCAAGTATGTCATGATCGAAGCATGAACCCGTTCGACCTGGAAGGCAAGGCGGCGCTGGTCACCGGCGGCAACGGCGGCATCGGCCTGGGAATGGCGAAGGCGCTGGCCGAGGCCGGCGCGAAGCTGGCGATCGCCGGGCGGGACGAGAAGAAGAACGCCGACGCGGCGCACGTCCTGGACGCCATCGCCATCAAGGCCGATCTCCGGGACGAGAAATCCTGCCGCGCGGCGGTCGACCAGGCGGCGCAGAAGCTCGGCCGGCTCGACATCCTGGTCAACAACGCCGGCATGAACATCCGCAAGCCGCCGCAGGACCTGTCGCTCGCCGACTGGAACGAGGTGATGACCACCAACCTCACCAGCGCCTTCGTCGCCTCGCAGGCCGCCTACCTGCACATGCGGCGCGCCGGCGCGGGCAAGATCATCAACATCGGCTCGATGATGTCGATCTTCGGCGCCGCCTACCTCGCGCCCTACGCGGCGAGCAAGGCCGGCATCGTCCAGCTCTCGAAAGCCCTCGCCAGCGCCTGGGCGAAGGACAACATCCAGGTGAACGCGGTGCTGCCGGGCTGGATCGACACCAACCTCACCCGCCGCGCGCGCGAGGAGCTGAAGGGCCTCAACGAGCGCGTGCTCGCGCGCACGCCCGCCGGCCGCTGGGGCGTGCCCGAGGACCTGGGCGGCATCGCCGTGTTCCTCGCCTCGGCCGCCTCGGACTTCGTGACCGGAGCGGCGATCCCGGTCGACGGCGGGTACTCGTCGCAGGGCTAGAACGTCGTCTCGAGGAAGACGTAGATGTAGTTCGAGCCGCCGTCGACGTAGCCGAACTCGCGCGACCAGCCGAACATGCCCGAGCGGTGCGAGACGCCGACGCCGAGCCAGGTGTCGCGCACGCGCGCTCCGGGGACGAGATCGCTCAGGCGCACGTCGATGGTCGGATCGAGGTATTGCAGCAGCTTCCAGGAGTGCAGTCCGCTCTTCGCCTGGTCGCGTGATTCCGAGAACGGAATCTCCTCCGCGTACGACAGGCCGGCGCCGATGCCGAAGCGCGTGCGGATCCAGCGGTCCCACGGGAAGCCCCAGTAGTAGGCCTTGAGGTAGGCCTTGTATTCCCAGAAGTCGCCCTGGTTGCCGCGCTCGAGATGCCGCTGGATGCCGAGGAAGCCGGAGATCTCGACCGGGTGGCCGTTCGGCTCGCGGATGAGCGATCGGCCAACGTCGATGCCCCAGATGTCGGTCTCGTCCACCGTGTGAGTCGTGGTGCACCTTGCCGTCGCGATGCGCTTGACGTCGCAATCGCTCGAAGCACCCCAGAGCGCGCGCACGATGAGCGGCTTGGACTCGGGTTGCCAGCGCCGGATGTTGGGGGAGAAGTCGTACAGGAAGCCGAGCGTCGCGGCGGTCTCGGTGCGCTGATCCACGAGCACGCTCGAGCCGATGGCGCTCGAGTGGCGGATCGCGCTCAGCCCGCCGATCAGATGCCAGCCACCCGTCAGGTAATAGTCCGCGGTCAGGCCGAGCTCGAGGTCGGTGCCGGCGCCAGCGTCGTAGTAGTAGCGGTTGAGGCGCGAGTTGCGGTAGGCGAGCGCAGCGTGCGGCCGCACTTCGAGGTTGCCGCGCCGCCAGCCGTTGCCCCAGATGCCGAGCCGCGCTTCGCTACCCCCGGAGGTATGGCTCGCGTCGCGACGCAGCTCGACGTAGGGCGAGCCCCAGGCGGTGCGCAGGCGCGCCGAGACACCGACGTCGAATCCCGGCTCGCGCACCGGCTGATCTTCGAGCCCGTAAGGAATGCGGTCCTTGTTGTAGCCGTCGAAGCGCTCGGCGACGAAGGCATCGAAGCGCCAGGCGCTCGCATCGGCCTTCAGGCCCGCGCGCGTGCCGTGCAGGTAAGCGTAGTCGCCTTCGTAAAGATAGAGCGGGTCCAGGCTGCGCGGCGTGCGCGCGCCGCGGTAGGGCGAGCTCTGCTCGCGCCAGGTGTAGCCGACGGCGGCGCCGCCGGGCGCGAGTGTGTCGACGTAAGGGTCGCTTTCCGCCGCGGCCGCCCCGGCAGCGAGGACGAGCGCTAGCGCAAGCGAAAGTCGAGCGAGGGGCCGCGCGGCACGATCTGCGTCGGGTTGATCTGCTTCTGGCTGCGGTAGTAGTGCGACTTGATCTCCGCGAGATCGACGGTGCGCGCCACGCCGGGCAACGCGTAGAACCTTCTCGTGTAGCGCCATAGTCTCGGATAGTCCGCCAGCCGCCGCAGGTTGCATTTGAAGTGCGAGTAATAGACGGCGTCGAAGCGTACCAGCGTGGTGAACAGGCGCACATCGGCCTCGGTCAGTTTCGCGCCGCACAGCCAGCGGCGCTTCGCCAGCCGCTTTTCCAGCCAGTCGAGAGTGGCGAAGAGCTCCGTCACCGCCGCTTCGTACTTGTCCTGCGCGGTGGCGAAGCCCGCGCGGTAGACCCCGTTATTGACCGTGCGATAGACACGCTCGTTGACCGCGTCGATTTCCTTCTTCAGCTTCGCCGGGTAGAGGTCCGCGCCCATCATGCGGATGATCTCGGAGGACTCGTTGTTGACGATGCGGCCGGCCTTCGCGTCCCAGAGCACCGGCACGCTCACCCGCCCGGTGTAGTCGGGCTTCGCTTTCGCGTACAGCTCGTGCAAATAGCGGATGCCGCCAGAGTTGCCGTCGTGAAATTCCCAGCCGTTCTCCGCCATGTACGGATCGGCGTAGAACGCCGGCACCACCTTCTCCAGCCGCGCGAAGGCGCGCACGATCAGCGTCCGGTGCGCCCAGGGGCAGGCGCGCGAGACGTAGAGGCAGAAGCGGCCGGGCTCGGCGTCGGCGAGCGACACCTGTTCGCGGAACGCGGTGTCGGGCCGCACGAATGCGCCGCCGGTCGACTTGGTGTCGCGCGGAATGTCCCGCCAGACCCCATCGACCATCATCCCCATGACTACAGGAGCTGCAGGAAGATGAGGATCAGGCCGACGATCGACGCCAGCCACACCGCGGTGCGCAGGAAAGGAATGCCGGCGACGTAGATCACCGCGTAGGCGAGCCGCGCCCAGAAGAACAGTTGGGCACCCAGCAACGTCATTGAATTGGTTTTATTTGTAACTGCACAAATCAAAACCAGCGCGGCGAACAGCACCAGGTTCTCGAGCATGTTGTGGTGCGCCCGGTACGCGCGTCCCGCCCAGCCGGTGAGCGCCGGCAGGCCTTCGCGATTGCCGAACAGCGGCATGACCCCGTACTGCGAAGCGGCGCCGGTCGCGGCGACGAGCATTTGCGCGACCGTAAGGACGACCGCCCAGGCGAGCAGCATCAGTTCTGGTTTCATAGTCTCCCTTCGTCGGGAACCCTATGCTACCGCTGCCACGCGGCGCGGCGGAACTTCTTGCGCCGAGAGGTCACGTCGAGGGCGCGGCCGGCGAATTCGTGCAGCTTCTCGCGGATCGGCGTGCGCAGGTCGCTCGGCAGTCCCGCCATCGCGTCCTCGAACCGCGCAACC
>Ga0075352_1000093_pt1 | contig 12832 bp, 12 predicted proteins | sample Sandmound_TuleA__FD_120092 | JGI IMG/M metagenome (GOLD analysis project Ga0075352, IMG submission 120092) | Natural and restored wetland microbial communities from the San Francisco Bay, California, USA, that impact long-term carbon... | ecosystem: Environmental > Terrestrial > Soil > Wetlands ...
GAACCGTGATGCGCAGGCTCTTCGCCGCCGCTTGCGTCTCCTTGAACTGGATTGCCCGCTCGGGAACGTCGGGATTCCATAGCAGCGCGACGTCGTCCATCTTCGGCAGGATCTCCCTGAGGAGCTCGAGGCGCTTGCCTGCCAGCTGGCTCGTGAAGGAGGTGAGGCCAGTGATTCTTCCCCCCGGGCGTGACAAGCTATCGGCAAGGCCACCGCCCACCGGATCGCCGGCCCAAGCCATCACGATCGGCACGTCACGCGTCGCTTTTCGCGCCACTCGCGTGACGTGCGATCCGCCCGTGACGAGGACATCGACCGGAACCGCCGTCAGCTCGGCCGCGAGCTGCGGCAGTCGCTCGAGCTTTGCATCGGCATGACGCACCTCGATCCTCAAGTTGCGGCCCTCGACGTATCCGAGCTCGCGCAGTCCCCGTCGGAGTTGGTCCAGGTTCGCGGCGTAGTCCGCGGGGGAGAACGCGGAGAGCACTCCAACCGTCGCGACCTTGCCCTGCGCCCAGGCGAGGGCGGGGCACAACCATATTGCGGCAACGAGTAGCCAGCGCGTCACCGGACCACGCATCAGTGATGCAGGATTTTGGAGAGGAACTGCTGCGCGCGCTCGGAGCGGGGCGTGCCGAAGAACTCGTCCTTCTTCGCGTCCTCGACGATCTTGCCGGCGTCCATGAAGATGACGCGGTGCGCGACCTTGCGCGCGAAGCCCATCTCGTGGGTCACCACCATCATGGTCATGCCTTCCTTGGCGAGGTCGACCATGACGTCGAGCACCTCGTTGATCATCTCCGGGTCGAGCGCCGAGGTCGGCTCGTCGAACAGCATGGCGATCGGATCCATCGAAAGCGCGCGCGCGATCGCGACGCGCTGCTGCTGGCCGCCCGAGAGCTGCCCCGGGAACTTGTCCTTGTGGGCGATGAGGCCGACGCGCTCGAGGAGCTTCAGGCCTCTTTGACGCGCCTCGTCCCGGCTGCGGCCGAGCACCTTGACCTGCCCCAGCGTGAGGTTCTGCGTCACGCTCATGTGCGGGAAGAGCTCGAAGTTCTGGAACACCATGCCGATGCGCGAGCGCAGCCTGGGCAGGTCGGTTTTCGGGTCGCCGACCGAGACGCCGTCGACCTCGATGGTTCCCTTCTGGAACGGCTCGAGCCCGTTGACGCACTTGATGAGCGTGGACTTGCCGCTGCCCGAGGGCCCGCAGACGACCACCACTTCCCCCTTGGCGACGTCGGTGGAGCAGTCGGTCAGGACCTGGAAGCCGCCGTACCACTTGCTGACGTTCTTGAGCGAGATCATCGGATGATGGCGATCCTATCCTGTAGCCGTTTGACCAGCAGGGAAAGCGAATACGAGACGATGAAGTACACCACCGCAACGAAGGTGTACATCTCCACCAGGCGGTAGTCGCGGTTCGCCACCTTGGCCGCGGCGCCGAGGAAGTCGGTCGCCGAAATCACGTACACGAGCGAAGTGTCCTGGAAGAGGATGATGGTCTGCGTCAGCAGCACCGGCAGCATGTTGCGGAATGCCTGCGGCAGGACGATCTGGCCCATGGTCTGCCAGTAGTTGAGGCCGAGCGCGTAGCCCGACCACACCTGCCCGCGCGGGATCGACTGGATGCCGGCGCGCATGATCTCGCAGTAGTACGCCGCCTCGAACATGGTGAAGGTGATCACCGCCGACCAGAACGCCCCGACCGCGATCGGCCGGCTGGCGCCGATCAGCCACCCGCCGATGTACGGCACCAGGAAGAAGAACCAGAAGATCACCAGCACCAGCGGCAGCGAGCGCATCAGATTCACGTAGCCGCCGGCGACTGTCGACAGCCACCGCAACGACGACAGGCGCATCATCGCCAGCAGCGTGCCGAAGATGATGCCGCCGGTCATGGCGAGCGCGGTGAGCGTCAGCGTGAATACCATCCCCTCCCGGAAGAGATAGCCGAGCGAGCGCTCGATGACGTCGAAGTCGTAGCCCGCGAACATCTAATGCCCCGCCTGGGGCGCGCCGCCGGCGGCGATCAGCCCGGGGACGCGCACCTTCTTCTCCAGCGCGCGCATCGCGAGCACCACCACCAGGTTGGTGAGCAGATAAATCACGGTCGCCGCCGTGAAGGCCTCGAAGACGCGGAAGCTGAACTCCTGCATGGCGCGCGCGCGGCCGGTGAGCTCGAGCAGGCCGATGGTCAGCGCCACCGACGAGTTCTTGATCACGTTCATGAACTCGGAGGTGAGCGGCGGCAGGATGATGCGGAAGGCCTGCGGCAGGATGACGTGGCGGTAGGCCTGCGCTTCCGTCAGCCCGGTGGCGATGCCCGCCATGCGCTGCCCGCGCGGCAGCGAGTTGATGCCGGCGCGCACCTGCTCGGCGACGCGCACCGAGGTGAAGATCGCGAGGCACATCACCGCCGGCACGTAGGAGCCCCAGGGCGGCGGCATCTGCTTGATCCAGTCGCCCATCGCCTCCGGCAGCAGCTCGGGGACGACGAAGAACCACAGGAACATCTGCACGATGAGCGGGATGTTGCGGAACACCTCGACGTACAGGTTGCCGAGCCGCACCAGCCACCTCGCCGGCGTGGTGCGCACGGTGCCGACGATCGCGCCGATGGCGAGGGCGATGACCCAGGCTGCGAGCGCCGTGGCGAGCGTCCAGCCCAGGCCGACGATCAGGTACTGGAGATAGGTCCCCGTGCCACCGGGCTCCGCTTCAAGGAGGACCTTCCAGTGCCAGTGGTACTGCACTTCCCGCGGCTATTCGTAGACCTTCGGATCGCCCGAGTCGGTGGGGTGGGCGACGACCTTCTTGAAGGCCGGGCTCATCGGCAGGTTGAGGTTGATGTTCTTCGGCGGCACCGGCTTCTGGAACCACTTGGCGTAGATGGCGTTGATCTGGCCCGACTTGTAGATCGCGGTCATCGCCTTGTCGACCACCGCCTTGAACGCCTTGTCGTCCTTGCGCACCATGATGCCGTAGGGCTCGACCGAGAGGCCGACGCTCGAGATCTCGTAGTCCTTCGGCGAGCGCGACTGCGCGACCAGGCCGGCGAGCAGGATGTCGTCCATCACGAACGCCACCGCGCGGCCGGTCTCGACCATCTGGAACGCCTCGGGATGGCCGTTGGCCGAGATGATGTTCATGCCGAGGTTCTGCGCGGCGTTGATCTCGGTGATCTGCTTGATGTTGGTGGTGCCGGCGGTCGAGACGATGGTCTTGCCCTTCAGGTCCTGCAGCGTCTTCAGCTTGGCGGACTTCTTCGACGCCCAGCGGTTGGCGGTGACGAAGTGGGTGATGGTGAACCACACCTGCTCCTGGCGCGCCACGTTGTTGGTGGTCGAGCCGCACTCGAGGTCGATGGTGCCGTTCGCCATCAGCGGGATGCGGTTCGCGGAGGTGACCAGCTGGTACTTGGTCTCCAGCTTGGGCATCTTCAGCTCCTTCTTCACCGCGTCGACGATACGGTGGCAGAGGTCCATGGCGTAGCCGATGGGCTGCTGCTTGTCGTCGTAGTAGGAGAAGGGCAGCGAGGCATCGCGGTGGCCGATGGTGATCGAGCCGGTGTCCTTGATCTTCTTCAGCGTGCCGTCCTGGGCGAGTCCCTGAAGGCTGAACAGGGCCAGCACGGCGGCGAGCATCGATAGGCGAATCATTTGTCTCTCCCTGGGGGTTAAGCGAAAAATTGTACCTGTACCTAGTTGAGTCCGGCAGCGGTATTCCTGACCCGCTCGGCGACCGCCGTCAGGAGCGAGGAGCCGAAGGTCGGGTCGGACTTGATGAGGTTCAGGAACACCTGCCGGTTGATGCCGAGCAGCACGCAATCGGTCTCGGCCGCGGCATTGGCGGCGCGGGGGGATTGGTCGATGAGCGCCATCTCGCCGAAGACCGCCCCGGGGCCCACGAACTGCACCACCGCGCCGCGGATCGAGATCGCCACCTTGCCCTCGAGCACCACGTACATCAGCGCCCCGGTCTGCCCGGCGACCATGATCACCTGACCCTTGTTGTAGCGCTGCTGCGCCGGGTCGCCGAGGCCCTGGGCAAGGCTGGCGAGGAGCGCCTTGTCGAACACGCGCGGCGACTCCTTCGCCTCGGCGGCGTTGGGGATGCCCGAAAGCTTGGCCATCATGCCGCGCAGCCGCTGGATCAGCATGCCGAGCATCATCAGCGCGAACTCGGGCTTCTTCTGCAGCGCGTTGTTGAAACCCCTGTCGTCGAGCGAAATCACCCTGCACGGCGTGTGCGCCGTCGCGGTGGCGCTGCGCGGCGATTCGGTGATCGCCGCCATCTCGCCGAAGATCTGCCCCGCCCTGACCGTGCCGATCGGCTTGCCCTGGGAGAACAGGCCGACCTGGCCCTCGATCAGGAAGTACATCTTGTCGCGCTTGAAGAACCCGCCCTTGTCCTTCTCCGAGAAGAACATCGTGCCGGCGGCGACCTCTTCCTCCTTGCCGGTCGACTCGAAGAACGCCCGCGCGATCGCCGGCACGTAGATCGGCGCCTGCGGCGCCGCCGCGGGCTGCGCGGCGGGCTTGGGACTGCCGGCAGGCTTGCTGAAGTCGAGGTCGTCCGCCATCAGAGTGAATAGTGCCAGAATCTTCCCTCATGTCGCAGCCTACGCGGATCGAGCACGACCTCCTGGGAGACCGCGCGGTGCCGGCCGATGCGTACTACGGCATCCATACGCTGCGGGCGCTGGAAAATTTTCCCATCACCGGCACGCCGATCTCGATCTACCCCGATCTCGTCACCTCGCTCGCCTGCGTCAAGCAGGCCGCGGCCATCGCCAACGCCGAGCTCGGCCTGCTCGACGATGCGCGCGCGATGGCGATCCGCGTCGCCTGCGAGGAGATCCGCGAGGGCAGGCTGCACCAGGAGTTCGTGGTCGACGTCATCCAGGGCGGCGCGGGGACCTCGAGCAACATGAATGCCAACGAGGTGATCTGCAACCGCGCGCTCGAGCGGCTCGGCCACGCCCGCGGCGACTACGCGCGGCTGCATCCGCTCGACCACGTCAACCTGTCGCAAAGCACCAACGACGTCTATCCGACCGCGATCAAGCTCGCGCTGCAGCTGGGAATCAGGAAATTGCTCAATGAAATGGTCTTTCTCAGGCAGGCGTTCGAGGCGAAGGCCGCGGAGTTCGCCGACGTTCTCAAGGTCGGCCGCACGCAGCTGCAGGACGCGGTGCCGATGACGCTCGGCCAGGAGTTCTCGACCTACGCCGTGATGCTGGGCGAGGACGAGAGCCGCCTCGCCGAGGCCGCGGGGCTGATCCGCGAGATCAACCTCGGCGCGACCGCCATCGGCACCGGCATCAACGCGCATCCCGACTATGCGCCGCTCGTGACGCGGCGGCTCTCGGAAGTCTCGGGCGTCGAATTCGTCAGCTCACCCAACCTGATCGAGGCGACGCAGGACGCGGGCGCGTTCGTCCAGCTCTCGGGCGTGCTGAAGCGCATCGCGGTGAAGCTCTCCAAGACCTGCAACGACCTGCGCCTTCTCTCCTCGGGGCCGCGCGCCGGCCTGGGCGAGATCGCGCTGCCGGCGGTGCAAGCCGGCTCCTCGATCATGCCGGGCAAGGTGAATCCGGTGATCCCCGAGGTGGTGAACCAGATCGCCTTCGAGGTGATCGGCAACGACATCACCGTCACCATGGCTGCCGAGGGCGGCCAGCTGCAGCTCAACGCCTTCGAGCCGATCATCGCCCACAGCCTCTTCAAGAGCCTGCAGCACCTCGCTTCCGGCTGCCGCACCCTCGGCGAGCGCTGCGTCAAGGGCATCACCGCCAACCGCGAGCGGGCGCGGCGCTTGCTCGACGAGTCGACCGCGCTCGTCACCGCGCTGACGCCCCACATCGGCTACGCGCGCGCCACCGAGATCGCACAGGAGGCGCTCGCCACCGGCGCGCGGGTCTACGATCTCGTCCTGCAGAAGAAGTTGATCGGGCGGGAGGAGCTTGAAACGCTCCTCAGCCCCGAGATGCTCACGCAGCCGCACGCCGTCACCGCCGCAAGAAAGCCCGGCAGCGACTAGAATCTCGCCGCCGCATCCACCGCTTCCTCCATGACACCGAAAAAGCTCTGGGAACCGTCCGAGCGCGCGATCGAGGAAGCGCAGGTGACGCAATTCGCGCGCCAGGTGATCCGCAAGAGGAAGCTCGAAGCCAACAGCTACGCCGAGTTCTACGATTGGTCGGTCGAGCACCCGGAGGAGTTCTGGGGCGAAGTGTGGGACGCGTGCGGCGTGATCGCCTCGCGCCGGGGCTCGACCGTGCTCCTCGACGGCGACAAGATGCCCGGTGCGCGCTGGTACCCGGAAGCGCGCCTGAACATCGCCGAGAACCTGATGCGCCGCGGCGACCGCGGCGACGCCTTCGTGTTCTGGGACGAGAGCGGCCTGCGCCGACGCATCTCTTACGCCGACCTGACGAGCGAAGTGTCGCGCGCCGCGCAGGCGCTGCAGGCGCTCGGCCTGCGCGCCGGCGACCGCGTCGCGGCCTTCATCCCCAACATCCCGGAAGCCGGGATGCTCGCGCTCGCGGCGCTGTCGCAGGGCATCGTCTGGGCCTCGTGTTCGCCCGACTTCGGCGTCGACGGCGTTCTCGAGCGCTTCGGGCAGATCGAGCCGAAAGTGCTGTTCTGCGCCGACGGCTACATCTACAACGGCGAGGCGCACGACTCGCTCGAGCGCGTGCGCGAGATCGCCGAGGGCCTGAAAACGCTGCGCAAGGTGGTGGTCGTGCCGCACCTCGACCCCCGCGTCGAGGTCGACGACGTGCCGAAAGGCGTGCGCCTCGACGAATGGCTGCGCCGCTACACGCCGGCCGCCATCGAGTTCGCGCAGCTGCCGTTCAACCACCCGGTGTTCATCCTCTTCACCTCCGGCACCACCGGCAAGCCGAAGTGCATCATCCACGGCGCCGGCGGCACGCTGCTGCAGGCGCTGAAGATGTTCAAGTTCCACTTCGACGTCCGGCCGGGCGACCGCTTCTTCTATTACTGCACCACCAACTGGGTGGTGTGGAATCTGCTGTTCCTGGGGCTCGCCGCCGAGGCGACCGTCATGCTCTACGACGGCTCGCCGTTCGCGCGCGAGGGCATGATGCTCTTCGACTACGCGCAGAAGGAGCGCATCACGCACCTCGGCACGTCGGCAAAGTTCCTCGATGCGCTTGCCAAGCGCGGCATGCAGCCGGGCAAGGTGCACGACCTGCCGGGGCTGCGCATGATCCTCTCCACCGGCTCGCCGCTCGCGCCGGAGAGCTTCGACTACGTCTATGCGGCGGTGAAGAAGGACGTCTGCCTTTCCTCGATCTCGGGCGGCACCGACATCATGGGCGCCTTCGCCGACGCCTCGGCGGTGCTGCCGGTCTATCGCGGCGAGCTGCAGTGCCGCTCGCTCGGGATGGCCGTCGAAGTCTTTGATGAGGATGGAGAGCCTCTGATCGGGAAGAAGGGCGAGCTGGTTTGCACCAAGCCTTTCCCGTCGATGCCGCTCGGCTTCTGGAACGACCAGGGCGGCGAGCGCTACCACGCCGCCTACTTCGCGAAATATCCGAATGTCTGGTGCCACGGCGACTGGTGCGAGCTCACCAAGCGCGGCACCATGATCGTCTACGGCCGCTCCGACGCGACGCTCAACCCGGGCGGCGTGCGCATCGGCACCGCGGAGATCTACCGCGTGGTCGAGCGCATCGCCGACGTGGAGGAAGCGGTCGCCATCGGCCAGATCTGGAAGTCGGATACCCGCGTAGTCTTATTCGTGAAACTGAAAGAAGGCAAGGTTCTGGATGGTGCGCTGGAGAATCGCATCCGCGCCGACATCAAGAAACATGCTTCGCCGCGGCACGTGCCGGCCAAAATCGTGCAGGTGGCCGACATCCCGCGCACCAAGAACGGGAAAATCGTCGAGCTGGCGGTGAAGGCGGTGGTGCATGACATGCCGGTCGGCAACACCGAGGCGCTCGCCAACCCGGAAGCGCTCGAGCTTTTCCGCGACCTGCCGGAGCTCTCCACTTAGCTTCAGCACAAATACATAGAATCAGGCTGGTGCAGCACCGGCACTTCCTCTCGCTCGGCAACGGCAGCTTCCATCGCATCGCCTACACGGAGTGGGGCGAAGCGTCCAATCCGCGCGTGGTGGTCTGCGTGCATGGCCTGGCGCGCAACAGCCGCGACTTCGACTACCTCGCCGGGGCGCTTGCCGCGGAATTCCGCGTGCTGTGCATGGACGTGGTCGGTCGCGGCGAGAGCGACTGGCTGGAAAACAAGTCCGAGTACACGTTTTCCACCTACCAAAGCGACGCGGCGGCGATGCTGGCGAGGGCGACCGCGCCGGTCACGCAATGGCTGCGAAGGGAGAAACCCGTCACGGTCGATTGGGTCGGCACCTCGATGGGCGGGCTGATCGGCATGTTCCTCGCCGCGCGCAAGAATTCGCCCATCCGCCGCCTGGTGCTGAACGACGTCGGCGCGCTGGTGCCCTGGGCGGCGCTGTTCCGCATGAAAGGCTATATCACCCGCGGCCGGCGCTTCAGCGATCTCGGCGAGGTGGAGGCTTACCTGCGCCAGGTTTGCGCGCCCTTCGGGCCGCTCACCGACGAGCAGTGGCAGCACCTCGCCCGTCATGGCGCAGTGCGCGAGGAGGGCGCCCAGTCGTCGCCGTGGGTGCTGCGCTACGACCCCGCGATCGGCGAGGGCCTGCATGGCCACATCGATCCCGAATTCCCGATCGGCCCGGACTTGCTGCGCGGCATCGACCTCTGGAACGTGTGGGGCAAAGTCGCCTGCCCGACGCTCGTCCTGCGCGGGGCGGAGTCGGAAGTGCTTCTTCCGGCAACGCTGAAGGAGATGCAGGCACGCAAGTCCGACCTCCGGGTCGCCGAGTTTCCCGGCATCGGCCATGCCCCGGCGCTGATGAACGACGAGCAGATCGGAGTCGTCAAACGTTTCTTGCTCGCGTAATCGCGCTTCTCCTCTGTGCGCCGGCCTTCGCTGCGGAGCTGCCGGCGCTGCACGCGGACATTTCGGCGCTGACCGTGTCGGGCGTTTCCTCCGGCGGATACATGGCGGTGCAGTTCCATGTCGCGCATTCGGCCAGCGTCAAGGGCGCGGGTGTCGTCGCCGGCGGGCCGTACTACTGCGCGATGGGCAGCGTCTGGACCGCCTACTACAACTGCATGACGCCCGGCTGGTGGACGCCGCTGCCTCGCGCCGCGCAGCTCAAGTCCCTCACCGACAGCTTTGCCGCGGCAAAACGCATCGACGCGACCACGCATCTTGCGACGGCGAAGGTCTGGCTCTTCACCGGCACGCAGGACCACACGGTCTCGCCGGCGGTGGTGCGCGAGCTTGCGGCCTACTACGCGCTCTATGGAACAAGAGCGAAGTTGGTTGCCGACAAGCCCGCGGGACACGCCATGGTCACCGAAGACGCCGGCAACAAGGACTGCGCCGCAACCAAAGAGCCCTACATCAACGACTGCGACTACGACGCGGCCGGCGAGCTGCTGAAGCACCTGCTCGGGCCTTTGAAGGCGCCGGCGAAGGAAGGGCCGCTGCGCGAGTTCGACCAGGGATTCGTCTACGTGCCGAAGGACTGCGAGAAGGAGCGCTGCCGGGTGCATGTCGCGTTCCACGGCTGCCGGCAGAGCGCGAGCGAAGTGGGCGACAGATTCGCGCGCGAGGCGGGCTACAACCGGTGGGCCGAGTCGAATCGGTTGATCGTGCTGTACCCGCAAGTCACGGCAAGCTTCTGGAACCCTCGCGGCTGCTGGGATTGGTGGGGATACACGGGTTCCGGATACCACACCAGAGAGGGCGCGCAAATCCGCGCGGTGTGGGCAATGCTCGAGCGGCTCAGCGCGCCTGTGAAATAGCGGCGGCGATCGCTTCGATCACTTCCGGCTGCTCGCCGATCGGCTTGTCGAGGACGATATTCATCTCGTGACGCTTGGCTTGCGCGACGAGCTTCGGCAGGTCGTCCTTGACGTGCCCGCCCGCGCCGAGAAAGAGCGGCACCACGCGCACCGACATGGCTCCCTTCGCCGCCAGCGCGGCGACGGCTTCCTCCAGCGACGGGCCGTGCTCGAGATACGCGAGGGCCACCGATACGGCAGGCAGGCGCTTGCCGAGGCTGACGGCGATTTTCTCGAAGGGCTGCGACCACTCCGGGTCGCGCGACCCGTGTCCGAGGAGGACGATGCCTTCCTTCAATGCAGTGTTGCCCGTCGCCGCTCGTAGATGCCCTGCAGCAGGCGCAGCGAGCCCAGGCTGATCGCGCCGTGCGAGAGCTCGTGGCCGAGGTGCTCGACGATGTCGAGCGTGCAGGGCACGTGCAGTCCCGTGAGCACGCGTGCCGCGCGCTCGGCGTAGACGCGCGAGACCACCGAGTCGTACTCGCCGTGCACGAGGTGGATGCGCGAAGCGATGCGGCTGCCGCGGGCCGGCGTCTGCGCGAAGCGCGAGGAGAAGGCGACGACCGCGCTCGCCACGCCCGGCGCCTTGACGAGCTCCAGAGCGACCGTGCCGCCCTGCGAGAAGCCGATCAGCACCGTGCGGCCGGCGGGCACGCCGAAGTTGGTCTGCTCGCGTCGCACCAGGTCTTCGACGTCGGGCAGGACCCGGGCGACGCGCTCGCGGTGGTTGTCGCAGTTCAGCCCGCGCGTCGGGTACCAGTCCTGCGCCGCGCCGCCGCGCGCGTCGGGGTCGAAGCCGCTCGGCACCACCAGCGCCGCGCTCGGGAAGCGCGCCTGGAACTTGAAGGCGATCGGGATCATCGATTGCGCGGTGGCGCCGCAGCCGTGCAGGAACACGAAAAGGTGATGGGGATGCTCCCGGGAGGTGCTGCTCGGCGCGAAGCGGAACACGCGACCGGACATGCGGGGAATTGTTACCCCGCGGTGACCGTTCTGTAAACTGCCGCAGACTTTTCCTCAGGTGATCCATGCGAACCACGCGATTTCTAAAGGCTTTCTGGGCTCTGACCAAGCCTTATTGGGTTTCCAGGCAGCGCGGCAAGGGATTGCTGCTGCTCAGCACGGTTGTCGGCATGACCCTCGCCCTGGTGTGGCTCGAGGTTCGCTTCAACACCTGGAACAAGGATTTCTACAACACGTTCGAGGCCCGGGACCAGTCCGAGTTCTTCAACCAGCTCTGGGTCTTCACGGTCCTGGCGGTGATCTACATCATCCTGCAGGTCTACCGGCTATACCTGCAGCAAATGCTGTTGATCGAGTGGCGCAGCTGGCTCAACGGGCATTTCCTCGCCAGCTGGCTGGCGGACCGCGCCTACTATCGCCTGCAGCTGCTCGACCGCGGCACCGACAATCCCGATCAGCGGATTGCCGATGACTTGCGCATCTTCGTCGAGATGACCCTCGAGCTGGGAATCGGCCTGCTGTCCGCGGTGGCGACCCTGATCGTCTTCACGACGATTCTCTGGACGTTGTCGGGTGGGGTCTCGTTCACCGTTGCCGGCACGCAGGTCACGATCCCGGGCTACATGTTCTGGGTCGCCATCCTCTACGCTGGCGTCGCGAGCTGGCTGACCCACAAGATTGGCAAGCCCCTCATCGGCCTCGGCTTCAATCAGCAGCGCTATGAGGCCGACTATCGCTACGCCCTGGTGCGCCTGCGCGAGAACAGCGAGGGCGTCGCTCTCTATCGCGGCGAAAATGAAGAGCTCGACAATTTCCACTCGCGCTTCGGCAACGTGATCACCAACTGGTGGAGCATCATGACGAAGCGCAAGCAGCTCAACTGGTTCACGTGGTTCTATGCGCAACTAGCCATCATCTTCCCTTACGTCGTCGTTGCGCCGCGGTTCTTCGCCGGTACGGTGCAGCTCGGCTTCATCTTCCAAACGGCCTCCGCCTTTCGCCAGGTGCAGATGTCCCTCTCCTGGTTCATCGATGCCTATCCGCAGTTCGCGCAGTGGAAGGCGACCGTCGATCGCCTGATCGGCTTCGCGGAGTCGCTCGAGCGGGTGAGGCGCGAGGCCGACCGGCTCGATGGTGATCGCATCGAGGGCGAGAGCGCGGTGCTATCGCTCGAAGGTTTTGGCCTTGAGCTGCCGCAGGGCAAGCCGCTCCTCGCCGCGACCTCGATCGAGCTTCGGCCCGGCGAGAACGTGCTCGTCAGCGGGCCGTCGGGCGCCGGTAAGTCGACGCTCTTTCGCGCGCTGGCTGGCATCTGGCCCTACTGGAAGGGACGCATCGCGCTGCCGAAGGGTGCGCGCCTGCTTTTCCTGCCGCAGAAGCCGTACTTGCCGATCGGCGCGCTCAAGCACGCCGTTTGCTACCCGGAAGACTCCGCCCGGTTTTCAGCCGCTGAAATCCAGGAAGCGCTGAAAGCAGTGGGCCTGCCGCATCTCGCCGGCGACCTCGAGCGGAGCGAAAACTGGGCCCAGGTGCTCTCGGGCGGCGAGCAGCAACGGCTCGCCTTCGCGCGCGCGCTGCTCGTGAAGCCCGACTGGCTCTTCCTCGACGAGGCCACGTCCTCGCTGCCCGAGGACGCGCAGGACGCGCTCTATCGCCTGCTCAAGGAAAGGCTGCCGCGCACGACGCTGGTCTCGATCGGCCATCGCGCCAGCCTCGCGAGCCACCACGAGCGGCAACTGCAGTGGCGCGGGACGGCGCTAGGCGCCGTCGCTTAGCACGATGCAGGTGGTCGTCGCGTGGGCATAGAGCTTGCCCGCGGCGTCCTCGAGGCGCCCTTCGGCGGTCGCCATGCGCTTGCCGACGTGCAGCGTGCGGCCGACGGCGCGCAGCTTTCCCGTCTCGGCGGTGATCGCGCGCACGAGATTGGTCTTCGCCTCGAGC
>Ga0075352_1000097_pt1 | contig 12625 bp, 10 predicted proteins | sample Sandmound_TuleA__FD_120092 | JGI IMG/M metagenome (GOLD analysis project Ga0075352, IMG submission 120092) | Natural and restored wetland microbial communities from the San Francisco Bay, California, USA, that impact long-term carbon... | ecosystem: Environmental > Terrestrial > Soil > Wetlands ...
CCGCGCCGCGGGCGCAGGTGACCGGATACCGCGTCGCCGGCAAGACAGGCACCGCCCACAAGCCGGAAGGCCGGGGATACGCGGCGACCAAGTTCGTTTCCTCGTTTGTCGGCTTCGCGCCGGCCTCCGCCCCGCGGCTGGTGGTGGCCGTGATGATCGACGAGCCCTCCGCGGGCCAGTACTACGGAGGCGCGGTGGCGGCCCCGGTATTCAGCACGGTCATGGCAGAAGCATTGCGCGCGCTCGGTGTGCCGCCCGATGCGCCGCTGGACAACGTGACGCTGCCGCCTCCCGGCGCGCCGGAGATCAGGGAAGAAGTGTGACTTCGGGATCCCGGAATCAGGAACCAGGGTTCGGCTCCGAAGGGCTGACCGCCGCCGTCTGGAAGGCGATCACGTCGCTCGGCTTGAAGCGGCTCGTCAACGACAGCAGGGCGGTGCGGCCCGGCGACGCCTTTGTCGCCTTTCCCGGGCAGGCGCGCGATGGACGCGACTACATCGGACAGGCGGTCGCGAACGGCGCCGCGGCCGTGCTGTGGGAGCGTTCAGGTTTCCGCTGGGACCCGCAATGGTGCGTGCCGAACCTCGGCGTGCGGGGGCTGCGCCACCATGCCGGAGGGATCGCGAGCCGGCTCCAGGGCCGTCCGAGCCGGCGGCTGCGCGTGATCGGCGTCACCGGGACGAACGGCAAGACCACCTGCAGCCAGTGGATCGCGCAGGCGCTCACCCGTTGCGGCCGGCGTTGCGCCGTGATCGGCACGCTCGGCTACGGCCTGCGCGCGCCCTTGAAGCCGCTCGTCAACACGACGCCGGACGCGCTGTGGCTGCACGCGCAGCTCGCGGAGTTCGCGCGCCGCGGCGCGCAGGCGGTGGCGATGGAAGTGTCCTCCATCGGGCTCGACCAGGACCGCGTCGCGGGGGTCGAATTTGACACTGCGCTCTTCACCAATCTCTCGCGCGACCACCTCGAGTATCACCGCACCATGAAGCGCTACCGCGAGGCCAAAGCACGCCTGTTCACCTGGGAGACGCTCAAGCACGCGGTGGTGAACCTCGACGACGATTTCGGCGTGGAGCTCGCGCGCCGCATCCGCCGCCGCGGGCTCGAAGTGATCGGCTACGGCTTCGGCGCTGTTCGCAGCGGGCACATCACCGGCACCCGCCTCGTGTCCGGTGCCTTCGGCGTGACGTTCGACGTGAAGACTCCGTGGGGCGATGCGCGCGTTATGGGACCGGTGCCGGGGCGGCACAACGCGAGCAACCTGCTCGGGATCCTGGCCGTTCTGCTGGCGGGGGGAATTCCGCTGCGCCGCGCGGTGGCTGCGCTTGCCGCGTTAAAGCCCGTCCCCGGCCGGCTGCAGCGTCTCGGCGGCGGTGCGAAGCCGCTCGTGGTCGTGGATTACGCCCACAGCCCAGACGCCCTGGAACAGGTTCTCACGACGTTGCGCGAACTGCTTGCGCGCGGCTCGTCATCTAGCACCCCCTTCGACGCCGCTCGGGACAGGCATTACCCATCGCGCCTCATTTGTGTCTTCGGCTGCGGCGGCGATCGCGACCCCGGCAAGCGGCCGGGCATGGGGCGCGTCGCGGCACGGCTTGCCGACCGCGTCGTGGTGACGTCGGACAACCCGCGCAGCGAGGAGCCCGCGAAGATCATCAGGGACATCGTCGCGGGCGTGCCCGGCGGCGGCGGGGCGGTCGAGATCGAGCCCGACCGGGGCGCGGCAATCCGGCGCGCGGTGACGGAGGCAGGCCGCGGCGACATCGTGCTCCTCGCCGGAAAAGGCCACGAGACCTACCAGGAAGTCCGGGGCGTGCGCCACCCGTTCTCGGACCTGCAGGCGGCGCGGGAGGCGCTCGCAAGACGATGAGCATGATGCGCCTCTCGGAAGCCGCGCGCGCGATCCCGGCCGAATTGCGGGGGGAGGACCGCGCCTTCGAATCGGTCAGCACCGATACGCGCGCACTCGCCCCGCGGATGCTGTTCGTCGCGCTGAAGGGCGAGCGCTACGACGGGCACGACTTTCTCGGTGAGGCCGTCGCGAAGCGCGCGGCGGGCGCCCTCGTCCAGGACCCGCTTCCGAAAACCGGGGTCGCGGCGGGTTCGTTGCCGCTGCTCGTCGTCGAGAACACGCGGCTCGCCCTCGGGACGCTCGCCGCCTACTGGAGAAGGAAATTCTCGATGCCGCTGGTTGCCCTGACGGGCAGCAACGGCAAGACGACGGTCAAGGAAATGCTGGCGAGCATCCTGCGCGAGGCGGTCGCCGCCGAAACCGGAAACCCGGATCCGGCATCCCGCGTACTCGCCACCCGCGGCAACCTCAACAACGACATCGGCGTCCCGTTGACGCTCCTCGAGCTCGGGCCGGGCCACCGCTACGCCGTGGTGGAGATGGGGATGAACCACGCCGGGGAGATCCGTTACCTGACGGGGCTCGCCGTGCCGGATGTCGCGCTCATCAACAACGCCGGACCGGCGCACCTCGAATTCTTCGATTCGGTCGAAGCCATCGCCCGCGCCAAGGGGGAGATTTTCGAGGGGCTCCCGCCCGGCGGCACGGCGGTCATCAATGCCGACGACCGCCACGCCGGCCTGTGGCGGGAACTCGCCCGCAACCGGCGCATCGTGGAATTCGGCTTGGCGTCCCCCGCGGCGGTGAGCGCGCGCTACGCGCTGCGCTACCTGGAGAGTGAGATCGTCGTGCGCACGCCGCACGGCGAGGCGCAGGCCGTGCTCAAGGCGCCGGGGCTGCACAACGTCCGCAACGCCCTCGCGGCGAGCGCCGCGGCGACGGCGCTCGAAGTACCGGCGCCTGCAATCGCGCGCGGCCTGGCGGGCTACGCCGGCATCAAGGGGCGGCTGCAGCGGAAGGCGGCGCTCAACGGCGCGACGCTGATCGATGACACTTACAACGCCAACCCCGAGTCGGTCCGCGCGGCGACGGCCGTGCTGGCGCAGGCCTCCGGACGCAGGATCCTCGTGCTGGGAGACATGGGCGAGCTCGGCGCCGGGGCGCCGCAACTGCACGCGGAGATCGGCGATCTCGCGCGCGCAAGCGGCATCGACCGGCTGCTCTCGGTGGGCGAGCTCGCGGAACACGCCGCACGCGCATTCGGGGCCGGGGGACGGCATTTCACTCGCATCGAGGACCTGCTGGCCGAAGTCGAGAGCGCGCTCGCGCCCGGCGTCACCGTGCTCGTCAAGGGCTCGCGCTTCATGCAGATGGAGCGCGTCGTCAAGGCATTCGCCATGGAGAGCTCTGCCTCCGGAGAGCGCGCATGCTGCTAGAGCTCGCCCAGTGGCTCGCCAAGGACATCCGTGCGTTCAACGTGTTCAACTACCTCACGCTGCGCGCAGTACTGGCGTGCCTGACGGCGCTGGTCATCACCTTCCTGATCGGACCGGTGCTGATTCGCAGGCTGACCGCGTACAAGGTGGGGCAGGCGGTGCGCGACGACGGCCCGCAATCGCACCTCGCCAAGGCGGGCACGCCAACCATGGGCGGGGCGCTGATTCTCGCGTCGATCACGATCACGGTTCTACTGTGGGCGGACCTTGAGAACCGCCTGGTCTGGGTGGTGCTGTGGGTGACGCTCGGTTTTGGCGCAATCGGCTGGGTCGACGATTACCGCAAGGTGGTGCGGCGCAACCCCAAGGGGCTGTCGGCCCGGATGAAGTTCTTCTGGCAGTCGGTCATCGGCGCCACCGCGGCGTGCTTTCTCGCCTATTACACCAGCCTGCCCGCGCAGACCGAGTTCATCGTGCCCTTCTTCAAGCAGGTGGCTTACCCCCTCGGCGCGCTCGGCTTCATCGTCATGAGCTATTTCGTCATCGTCGGCTCGAGCAACGCTGTCAACCTGACCGACGGGCTCGACGGGCTCGCCATCATGCCGACCGTCATGATCGGCAGCGCCCTCGGCGTCTTTGCCTACGTGGCCGGACACGCCGTGTTCTCAAAGTACCTCGGGTTTCCCTACATCCCCGGCGCGGGCGAGCTCGCCGTTTTCTGCGGCGCCATTGCGGGCGCCGGCCTCGCCTTCCTGTGGTTCAACGCCTACCCGGCGGAAGTCTTCATGGGCGACGTCGGCGCGCTTGCGCTCGGCGCAGCGCTGGGAACCATCGCGGTCGTAGTGCGGCAGGAGATCGTGCTCTTCATCATGGGCGGGGTGTTCGTGATCGAGACGCTCTCGGTGATGCTGCAGGTCGCCTCCTTCAAGCTGACGGGCCGGCGCATCTTCCGCATGGCGCCGCTGCACCACCATTACGAGCTGAAAGGGTGGAAGGAAAACCAGGTCGTAGTCCGCTTCTGGATCATCACGATGATGCTGGTACTCGTCGGACTGTCGACTTTGAAACTGCGCTGATGGGTTGTGGAGCTCAAAGGGCGAAAGGTCGTGGTGCTCGGGCTCGGTGACACGGGGCTGTCGATGGCGCGCTGGCTCGCGCGGCGCGGCGCCGGCGTGCGCGTCGCCGACAGCCGCGCGGAGCCGCCGCACGCCGCGCGGCTCGCCCGCGAGCTGCCGCAGGTCCCGATTGCGACCGGCGCGTTCCGCGAGTCGACGCTGCACGGCGCCGACCTCGTTGCGATCAGCCCTGGGCTCGACCGCCGCGACGCGCCAGTCGCGGACGCGATCCGGCGCGGCGTCCCGGTCGTGGGCGACATCGAGCTCTTTGCGCAAGCCCTGAAGGGGGGTGTCGTTCCCGCAACTCCGAAGGTGCTGGCGGTCACCGGCACCAATGGCAAGAGCACCGTCACGGCGATGGCGGGAGAGATCGTCCGCGCTGCGGGGCGCCGTACGGTGGTGGCGGGCAACATTGGCACGCCGGTGCTCGACGCGCTCGGAGCGATCGAGGACGGTGCGGACGCGCCTGAGGTCTTCGTCCTCGAGCTCTCCAGCTTCCAGCTCGAGAGCACGGCGAGCCTCGAGCCGGCCGCCGCAGCGATGTTGAACCTCACCGAAGATCACCTCGACCGCTACGACAGCATGGCCGATTACGCGGCGGCCAAGGCGCGCGTGTTCGCCGGCGGCGGCGTGCAGGTCCTCAATCGAGATGACCACTGGTCTGCCGGCATGGTGCGCAAGGATCGCGTCGCATTCACATTCGGCGGCGGCGAGCCCGGCGCCGAGACGGAATGGGGCATCCGCGCCGACGACGGTGCCCCGACGCTCGCGCGCGGCGCGCATCCGCTGATACAGCTTGCGGAACTGCCGCTGGCGGGACTACACAACGCGGCCAACGCGCTTGCGGCGGACGCGCTCGCGCACGCGATCGGCGCGCCCGATGACGCGGCCGCGCGGGCGCTGCGCTCGTTCCAGGGACTGCCGCACCGCATGCAGAAAGTGGCCGAGCACGAGGGCGTCCTGTTCATCAATGACTCGAAGGGCACCAACGTGGGCGCGACGGTGGCCGCGCTCGCCGGGCTACGGTGTCCGGTGGTGCTGATCGCGGGTGGTGACGGCAAGGGGCAGGATTTCGCGCCGCTTGCGCCCGCGGTGCGGGCTCGGGCGCGCACGGTGGTCCTCATCGGGCGAGACGCGGAAAAGGTGGCGCTGGCGATCGCCGCAGCCGGCGTATCCGTCGAGCGCGCGGCGGGGATGGACGAGGCGGTGCAGGCCGCGTACCGGGCGAGCCGCGCGGGCGACGCCGTCCTGCTTTCGCCCGCCTGCGCGAGCTACGACATGTTCCGCAACTACGCGCACCGGGGGGAAGCCTTCGTGGCGGCGGTGCGGCGCCTCGCGGGCCGCGGAGGCTAGGGCGTGCTCTATACCGACACGAGGCCACGCGCGCAGCCAGCCGAATACGACGAAGGCCTGGCGTGGACCGCGATACTGCTGCTCGGCCTGGGGCTGGTGATGGTCTATTCAGCCTCTATCGCGATCGCGGAAGGCAGTCGGGCGAGCGGGCACCAATCGACTTACTACCTTATGCGGCACGCGCTCTTCGTCGCGGCCGGCATCGCCGCAGGGGTCGCGGCGTTCCAGGTCCCGCTGCGGCTGTGGCAGCAGGCGGCACTGTATCTCTTTCTCGCCGGCGCGGTGCTGATCGTCCTGGTGCTCATTCCCGGGGTGGGACGGGAGGTAAACGGCAGCCAGCGCTGGCTCTCGCTCGGGATCGTGACGGTGCAGCCCTCGGAGCTGGTGAAGCTCGCCGCGGTGCTTTATGCGGCCGACTACACGGCGCGCAAGGCCGCGCACATGTCGAGCTTCCGCAGGGGGTTCCTGCCCCTGGCGGCGGTGATGCTGGTGGTCGGCTGGCTGCTGCTGCGCGAGCCGGATTTCGGGGCGTTCGTGGTGATCACCGTGATCGCGATGGGCATCCTTTTTCTCGGCGGCATGAACTGGAAGCTCTTCGCCGGCCTGTTCGCGCTGCTGCTGGCGGGATTCGTGCTGCTGATACTCGCCTCTCCCTACCGCCTGCAGCGGGTGATCGGGTTCATGGACCCATGGGCGGATTCCTTCGGCCGGGGCTACCAGCTCTCGCACGCGCTGATCGCTTTCGGCCGCGGCGAGTGGCTGGGCGTCGGCCTCGGCGGGAGCGTGGAGAAGCTGTTCTACCTCCCGGAGGCGCACACCGATTTTGTGCTCGCCGTAATCGCGGAGGAGTTGGGCTTCGCCGGCGTCGCCGCCGTCATCGCCGCATTCGCCTGGATCGTGACCCGGGCGTTCATGATCGGGCGGCGCGCTGCTTCGCTCGAGCGCTGCTTTTCGGCGCTCGTTGCGCAGGGTATCGGCCTGTGGATCGGGGTGCAGGCGATCATCAATATCGGGGTCAACACCGGAATGTTGCCCACCAAGGGGCTGACGCTACCGCTCGTGTCCTTCGGGGGCAGCGCGCTGATGGCGTCCTGCTGCGCGATCGCGGTGCTCTTGCGCGTGGATTGGGAGAACCGGCAGCTCGCGAAGGGCTTCACGGTATGAGCCGGACCATCATGATCATGGCGGGCGGAACGGGAGGCCACATCTTTCCGGCGCTGGCGGTGGCCGAGTACCTGCGCGCGCAGGGCTGGAACGCGGTATGGCTCGGAGTGCGCGGCGGCATGGAAGAAAGGCTCATCCCGCCGCGCGGCTACCCCATGGCGAGCGTGCGCTTCGCCGGGGTACGCGGCAAGGGCATCCTCGCCGCGGCGCTGCTGCCACTCAACCTGCTCATCGCGTTCTGGCAGAGCGCGCGCGCGATCTTCTCGCACCGGCCGGATGTCGTGCTCGGAATGGGCGGCTATGTCTCGTTTCCCGGCGCCATGATGGCGTCGTTCCTCAACCGGCCGCTGGCGATACACGAGCAGAACTCGGTAGCGGGGCTCGCCAACCGCGTGCTGGCGAAGCTCGCGGACCGCGTGCTCACGACTTTCCCCAACGCCTTCGGCGAATCGACGGCCGTGATCTGGACCGGCAACCCGGTGCGCGAGGAAATCGTCGCCATGGCGCCCCCGGAGAACCGCTACGCGGCGCGCGCCGGGCAGCTGCGGGTGCTGGTCGCGGGCGGCAGCCAGGGCGCCGAGGTGCTGAACACTGTCGTGCCCGAAGCGCTGGCACTGCTCGCGCCGGCGGCGCGACCGCGGGTCACGCACCAGGCAGGCGCCGGCCGCGACGACGCGGTGCGGAACCGGTACCGGGAGCGCGGCGTCTCCGCCGAGGTCGTCGCCTTCATAGACGACATAGCGGCCCGCTACGCGGAGACCGACGTCATCGTCTGCCGCGCCGGCGCGACCACCGTGGCGGAGATCGCCGCGGCGGGAATCGCCTCGCTGCTGGTGCCCTATCCCCACTCGGTGGACGACCACCAGACGATCAACGCGCGCTTCCTCGCCGACCGCGGCGCGGCGCTGCTCATCCCGCAGGCCGACCTGACGGCCAAGCAGCTTGCCGATGTGCTGGGCGGGCTCACGCGGGAGCGCCTCCTCGCCATGGCGCAGGCGGCGCGCGCCGCCGGCAAGCCCGAGGCGGCGCGCTCGGTGGCGCAGGCGTGCATGGAGCTCGCGGCATGAGACACAAGGTCAAGCAGGTCCACTTTGTGGGAATAGGCGGCGCGGGGATGAGCGGCATCGCGGAGGTGCTGCTCACGCTGCGCTATCGCGTGAGCGGGTCCGACCTTGCCGAGAGCGCCGCGACGCGCCGGCTGCGCCAGCTCGGCGCGAGGATCCACATCGGCCACGCGGCGGATCACATCGCGGGCGCCGACGCGGTGGTGGTATCGAGCGCGGTCGGGGACGCCAATCCCGAGGTCGCTTCCGCGCGCGAAAGAAAGGTACCCGTGGTTCCGCGGGCGCTGATGCTCGCCGAGCTGATGCGGCTGCGGCAGGGCATCGCGGTCGCGGGCACGCACGGCAAGACCACGACCACCAGCCTCGTCGCCAGCGTGCTCGCCGAGGGCGGGCTCGATCCGACTTTCGTGATCGGCGGGCGGCTGGAGGCGGCAGGCTCCCACGCGCGGCTCGGGGCCGGCGAGTTCATCGTGGTGGAAGCCGACGAGTCGGACGCGTCGTTCCTCTACCTGCAGCCGGTGCTGGCGGTCGTCACCAACATCGACGCCGACCACATGGAGACCTACGGGCATTCGATGGACCGGCTGCGCCAGGCGTTCGTCGAATTCCTGCAACGGCTGCCGTTCTACGGCGTGGCGGTGCTGTGCGCCGACGATGCCAATGTGCGCGCCGTGATGCCGCAGCTCACCAAGCCCATCACGACCTACGGGCTGGCGCCGGACGCGCACGTGCGTGGCCTCGACGTCACGGCGAGCGGAGGCCGGATGCGCTTCCGCGCAGCGCATGCCGGCGGGGAGCTCGCGATCACCCTCAACCTGCCCGGCGCGCACAACGTGCGCAACGCGCTCGCCGCGATCGCGGTCGGCATCGAGCTCGGCGTGCCGGAGGCGGCCATTGCGAAGGCGCTCGCGGAATTCAAGGGGGTGGGCCGGCGCTTCCAGAACCACGGCAAGGTGCGGCTACCGGGCGGCGGCAGCTTCGTCCTGATCGACGACTACGGCCATCACCCGGCGGAGATGGCGGCGACGCTCGCGGCTGCCCGCGGCGCTTTCCCCGGCCGCCGCATCCTGCTCGCGTTCCAGCCGCACCGCTACACGCGCACCCGGGATTGCTTCGAGGATTTCGTCAAGGTGCTCTCCACCGCGGATGCACTGGTGCTGACCGAAGTCTATCCCGCGGGCGAGGCGCCGATCGTGGCTGCGGACGGCAAGGCGCTGGCGCGTGCGATCCGCGTTCAGGGCCGGGTCGAGCCGGTCTTCGTCGAGAAGGTGTCCGAGCTGCCGGCGGCGGTCCTGGGCCTCGCGCGCGACGGCGACGTGGTGCTCACGATGGGCGCGGGATCCATAGGCAACGTGCCGGCGCAGCTGCTGAACGCCCGCCCGAGGAGCGTGAACGGGCTCGCATGAATATGGCGGAGACAGACAATCTGGCGGCGGGTCTGCGCGGCGAGATGCGGCGGCGCGAGCCGATGGCAGGCCACGTGAGCTGGCGCGCGGGCGGCAAGGCCGAGGTCGCCTACTTCCCCGCCGATCTCGATGACCTCGTCCAGTTCCTGCGCTCGTTGCCTGCCGGCGAGCCCGTTTACATGACCGGCCTCGGCAGCAACCTGCTGGTGCGCGACGGCGGGCTACGCGGCACCGTGATCTTCACGCACCGGGCGCTGCGCGACATCCGGCTCGACCATCTGGGGGCGCTCGGCGGGGGCGTCTACGCCGAAGCCGGCGTGGCATGCCCGAAAGTGGCCCGATACGCCGCGATGAACGAACTGGTCGGCGCGGAATTCCTCGCGGGCATTCCCGGGACGGTGGGCGGGGCGCTCGCGATGAACGCCGGATGCTACGGCGGAGAAACGTGGGACATCGTTGCGCACGTGCTCACCGTCGATCGCACCGGCAGGACGCGGGCGCGCACGCGGGAAGACTACGAGATCGATTACCGGCGCGTGCGCCTGAAGGGAGAGGGCAGGGGCCGGAAGGAAGAAGAAGACGACGAAGACAATCAAGGCGTTCGTTCCGAGGAGTGGTTCGTCGCCACGAGCTTCCGCCTGAAGCGCGGCTCGGGAGCCGAGTCCCGCAGGAAGATCACCGAGCTGCTCAAGCAGCGCATCGCGACGCAGCCGCTCGGCGAGCCCAACGCCGGCTCCGTGTTCCGCAATCCCAAGGGCGCCTACGCCGCGAAACTGATCGAGGCCTGCGGGCTGAAGGGGCGCGCGATCGGGAACGCGATGATCTCGGACAAGCACGCCAATTTCATCGTCAATCGGGGCGGGGCGCGCGCCGCCGACATCGAGGCGTTGATCCTGCTTGCGGAGCACTCGGTCCGGGAGAAATTCGGCGTCGTGCTCGAGCGCGAAGTGCGGGTCGTGGGCGACGCATGACAGGTGACCAGCAATTGAGCCGGTCGGAGACGGATGAGTGAGAAATTTTGGGAAGGTCGCTGTGTTGATGGGCGGACGCAGCGCGGAGCGGGAGATCTCGCTCAAGAGCGGAACCATGGTGCTCAACGCGCTGAAGAAAAGCGGCGTGGATGCGCATCCCTTCGACCCTCGCGACAGCGGCCTCGAGACGCTCAAGGCGCAGCGCTTCGACCGCGCGTTCATCGCGCTGCACGGCCGCTTCGGCGAGGACGGCACGGTGCAGGGGGCGCTCGAGTACCTCGGCATTCCCTACACCGGCAGCGGCGTGATGGCGAGCGCGCTCGCGATGGACAAGTGGCGCACGAAGCTCCTGTGGAATGCCGCAGGGCTGCCGACGCCGCGCTTCGAGCTCATCGATGCGCGAACCGATTTCGCCGGACTCGCGGCGCGCCTGGGACTGCCGCTCATGGTGAAGCCGGCGCGCGAGGGCTCCTCGATCGGCATGAGCAAGGTGATCTCGATCGAGAAGCTCGGGCCGGCACTGGAACTCGCGGCGCGCTACGACGAGGTAGTGATCGCGGAGCGTTTCGTCGCCGGCATGGAGCTCACCGCGGGAATCCTCGGTGGCGAGGCGCTGCCGTTGATCCGCCTCGAGACCCCGCGCGAGTTCTACGACTACGAGGCCAAGTACTTCGCGGAGGACACCCGCTACATCTGTCCATGCGGGCTCTCTGCCGCGGAGGAGCGGGCGATCCAGCAGACCGCGCAGGAGGCCTTCCGCGTTCTCGGCTGCAGCGGCTGGGGGCGGGTGGACGCGATGCGCGACGGCAGCGGCAATCTGCAGTTGCTGGAGGTCAACACCATACCCGGCATGACCGACCACAGTCTGGTGCCGATGGCCGCGCGCGCCGCCGGGATCGCGTTCGAGGTGCTGTGCGTGCGGATCCTGGAGTCGGCGCATGTCGGATGAAGCGAGTAACGGGAAGCGAGAATCGGGCGACAGGTCGTGGAACGGGACGCCATGTGGAATAGACCCGCGCTGATGAACGGCATCGCGAGCGCGCTATTCGCCGCGGCGGCGGTACTGGCGCTGGTCATCGCGTGGAAGCTCGCCGCGCGCCAGCCGGCGTTCGAACTGCGCGAGGTGTGGGTGAGCGGCGTGCTCGCGCACGTCACCCGCGGCGAGATCGAGGCAATGGTGCAGCGGGAACTCCGGGGCAATTTCCTCACGCTCGACCTGGCCGCCGCGAGCGCCTCGTTCCGGAAGCTGCCGTGGGTGCGCAAGGCCAGCGTGCGGCGCCAGTGGCCGGCCCGGCTCGATGTCACGCTCGAGGAGCACGTGCCGCTCGCGCGGTGGGCCGGGGGCGCGCTCGTCAACACGCAGGGAGAGGTGTTCAGCGCGGCCTATAACGGCGAGCTGCCGGTATTCGCCGGCCCGGAAGGCATGGCGCGGGAGATTGCGATCCAGTACCGCCACTTCCGCGCCAATCTCGCGACGATCGGCGAGGCGCCGGTGCGGGTCGAGGTCTCACCGCGGCGCGCCTGGCAGGTGAAGCTCGCGAGCGGAGTGACGCTTGCGCTCGGGCGCGAACAAACCGAAGCCCGCATCGCCCGTTACGTGGCGCTGCGCGACCAGGCGCTTGCGCCGCTCGGGCGGCGGTTCGATTACGTGGACCTGCGCTACCCGAACGGCTTCGCGGTGCGCTTCCCGGAGCTGCGCCGCGACCGGCCCGCGCCCAAGCGCGGGGGCAGAACCGGGCAACGGACGGGTTGAACGCATGGCAAAGGCAAGGGACAGCAAGAAGCTGATCGTGGGCCTCGATGTCGGCACCTCGAAGATCGCCGCCATCGTCGCCGAGGCGCGGCCCGAGGGGGGGTTCGAGATCATCGGCATGGGCAGCCACCCCTCGCGGGGGCTCAAAAAAGGGGTCGTGGTCAATATCGAGACCACGGTCAACGCCATCCAGCGCGCGCTGGAGGAAGCGGAGCTGATGGCCGACTGCAAGATCCGCGAGGTCTACACCGGGATCGCCGGCAGCCACATCCGCAGCTTCAACTCGCAGGGCATGGTGGCGGTGAAGGACAAGGAGGTGGCGCTGGCCGATATCGAGCGCGTGGTCGACACCGCGCGTGCCGTGCAGATCCCGAACGACCAGCAGATCCTGCACGTGCTCAACCAGGAGTTCATCATCGACGGGCAGGAGGACGTGCGCGAGCCCCTCGGCATGAGCGGGGTGCGCCTGGAGGTCAAGGTGCACATCGTGACCGGGGCGGTCTCCGCCGCG
>Ga0075352_1000099_pt1 | contig 12436 bp, 14 predicted proteins | sample Sandmound_TuleA__FD_120092 | JGI IMG/M metagenome (GOLD analysis project Ga0075352, IMG submission 120092) | Natural and restored wetland microbial communities from the San Francisco Bay, California, USA, that impact long-term carbon... | ecosystem: Environmental > Terrestrial > Soil > Wetlands ...
CAATGGCGCTCGCGGTCCAATGGGGTTTCGATCTTCTGGAGCGCCGATTCCTCGGTGCCGGTCGCAACGGCCGCGACGGCGGGCCTACCTGAATCCCCCAAGTAGGCGGCATAGCGGGGCCGCGCCCAGGCCCCGGGGAAGAACCGGTAATAGTGCCGACTGAACTAATTTTTCGCTGCCCTGTCAGTGCATTAACGATCGGCTCGCGTCCACCCGCCATGCTACGGCCGGGTATACTTGCCGTCTGAACGGCCAGCCTGCCGTTCATCTCGGATAACAAAAAGGCCAGGGACGGGTTTGATGAGCGATCGCGAACTCGATCAGCAGCTGGTCGAGCGCGCGCAGCGCGGCGACAAGCATGCGTTCGAGCTGCTGGTGAGCAAGTACCAGCGCAAGCTTGCCCGGCTGCTGTCACGCTTCATCCGGGACTCGACCGAGGTCGAGGACGTGACGCAGGAGGCCTTCATCAAGGCCTACCGGGCGTTGCCATCGTTTCGCGGAGACAGCGCATTCTATACGTGGTTGTACCGGATCGGGATCAACACGGCCAAGAATTACCTGGTGGCCATGGGGCGGCGGGCGCCCACGACCACCGACATCGACAGCGAGGAGGCGGAGGGCTTCGAGGGCGGGGATCAGCTGCGCGATCTCAACACGCCGGAGAACTTGCTGATGAGCCGGCAGGTCGCGGAAACCGTGAACCAAACCCTCGGAGAGCTGCCTGAAGAGCTAAGGACGGCGATTACCCTGCGGGAGATCGAGGGGCTTAGCTATGAGGATATTGCCAATATAATGAACTGCCCGATCGGCACGGTCCGATCGCGCATATTCCGGGCACGCGAGGCGATCGCAACGAAGTTGCGACCGCTGCTCGGCACCCAGAAGGACAGGAGATGGTGAGATGGACAAGATCTCGGAATGGATGGATGGCGAGCTGACGGAGCGGGAAACGCGCCGGCAGATCGAGCGCCTCAAGCAGGACGCCGAGCTGCATCATTGCTGGGCGACTTTTCACCTGATTGGCGATGTGATCCGGGGCGAGCCTGCGCTATCGCGGGATTTCGAACGCAGGCTGGCCGAGCGGCTGAAGGGCGAGCCGACGGTACTGGCACCGCGGGCTCCGGCCGCCAGGCGCTTCGCGACTTACGCCCTCTCGGCCGCAGCTTCCCTGTCTGCGGTCGCGGTCGTCGGGTGGATGGTCTTCGTCAACGACACTCTAGCCCCCAAGCCCGAAGTCGCTCAGTCCACCGTCACATCCCCGCCCGCAGCACCGCCGGCCGACCTGCAATTGGCCAACGTTCCCAGCGACGGCACGATGAACGATTACATCATCGCGCACCAGGAATTCTCCCCGAGCAGCGAGATCCAGGGCCTGGCTCCCTATATCCGCAGCGTATCCGGCGCTCGCCCGATCAGGGATCGCTAGTGCGGCTCCGCCACGGGTGCGATCTGAATCCCGGGACGAGGCCCGCATCGGGGGGGCGGGGTGGTGCGCGCGTGAAGGCGGCGTGGCCTATCATTTTTCTGGGTTGCGCCCTGCCGGCGCTTGCCGCGGAGCTCGACGGGCTTGGCTGGCTCTCCAAGATGGCGACCGCGTCGCGCGGGCTCAACTACAGCGGCACGTTCGTGTACCAGCATGGCGACCGCATCGAGACCTCCCGGATCGTGCATTTCGTCAATGCCGCGGGCGGCGAGTTCGAGAAGCTGGAGACACTCGATGGCCCCATGCGCGAGGTGATCCGCACCAATGACCAGGTCAGCTGCTACCTCCCCGACGTTAAAACGGTGATCGTCGAGAAGCGGAGTGCACGCCGTTTCCCAGCGCTCATCCCGGAGCAACTGAGTGGTGTCTCCGACAACTACACTGTGATCGTCGCAGGTATGGACCGCGTGGCAGGATTTGACTGCCGCGTGGTGGTGCTCGAGCCCCGGGACCAGCTGCGTTACGGCCACCAATTTTGCGCCGAATCGGGCTCCGGGCTACCTTTGCGCGCGCGCACCCTCGGCGAGAAGCACCAGCAGCTGGAGTCATTTGCGTTTACCGAGGTGAAGCTGGGTGGGCGCTTCAGTCGCGACCAGGTGAAGTCGCGCTACGCGGATAAGAGCAAGAGCTGGAAGATCGATCATTCCGCGCTCGTGCTGAGCGACGTGCCGGCCGATACCGGATGGACACTCACGCGCCAGCCGCCGGGATTCAAGAAGCTGACCGAAATGAAGCGCTCCATCGCCGGGCGCGCGGGAATGGTGTCGCACATCGTCTATTCAGACGGGCTCGCCGCAATCTCGGTGTTCATCGAGCCCCTGCCGAAGACCCGGCCGGTGAACAGCCTGACCCACCAAGGCGCGGTCAATATCTACGTGCGCCCGGTGTCGGATCACATGGTCACGGTGCTCGGGGAAACACCCGCCGCGACGGTAATGCAGGTCGCCAATGCCATGGAGCTGCGGACCGGCCGCGGCAGGTAGCGCTGGTAGCGTGCCCCGGGCTCTGGTTTCAACCATTTCCGCAATCGATTCGAGACTACCGAGGCTGATTATGCTCAAGCGCTTGATCTTTGCGCTGCTCCTGGTCGCAATGCCGGCTGCCGCTGCAGCCCAGTTGCCCGATTTCACCGAACTGGTCGAGAAGCAGGGGCCGGCCGTCGTCAACATCAGCACGACGCAGTCGGTGCGCAACCCCCTTGCGCCGCAGATTCCCAACCTGCCGGAGGACGATCCCTTCTACGAGTTTTTCCGGCGCTTCATTCCGCAGCCGGGGCCGCGCGAGCGCGAATTCCAGTCCCAGTCCCTCGGCTCGGGTTTCATCGTCAGCCAGGACGGCTACATCATGACCAACGCTCACGTGGTCGAAGCCGCCGACGAGATCAACGTGAAGCTGACCGACAAGCGCGAATTCAAGGCCAAGGTCATCGGCTCAGACCGCCGCACCGATGTCGCGCTCATCAAGATCGATGCGACGAGCCTGCCCACGGTGCGCTTCGGGGATCCGAACAAGCTCCGGGTCGGCGAATGGGTGCTGGCGATCGGCTCGCCCTTCGGCTTCGAGAACACAGTGACGGCCGGCATCGTCAGCGCGAAGGGCCGCTCCCTGCCGCAGGAGAACTACGTGCCGTTCATCCAGACGGATGTCGCGGTCAATCCCGGCAACTCGGGCGGGCCGCTGTTCAATCTGCGGGGCGAGGTGGTCGGCGTGAATTCGCAGATCTACAGCCGCACCGGCGGCTTCATGGGACTGTCGTTCGCAATCCCGATCGACGTCGCCAACGACATCGCCAACCAGCTGCGCACGACCGGCAAGGTGACACGCGGACGGATCGGGGTCGTGATCCAGGCGATCAGCAAGGAGCTGGCCGAAGGCTTCGGCCTCGCGCGACCGCAGGGCGCGCTGGTCAATTCGGTCGAGAAGGGCGGGCCCGCCGACAAGGCGGGGGTCGAGGCGGGCGACGTCATCCTGCGTTTTGACGGCAAGGCCGTGGCTTCGTCGGAAGACCTGCCCCGGATCGTCGGCGCGACTCGCCCGGGCTCCAAGGTGACGATGCAGGTCTGGCGCAACAAGAGCACGCGCGACATGCAGGTGGTGGTGGCCGAGATGCAGGACGAACGTGCGATGCGGCAGGCCCGGCGCAGTGGCAAGCCGCCGGCAGCGGTGCAAAGCCAGTACGGCCTGACGCTGTCCGACCTGACCGAGGCGCAAAAGGCGGAGCTCAAGGTTTCCGGCGGCGTGCTGGTCGAGAACGTGCAGGGCGCGGGCCAGCGCGCAGGCGTGCGCCGCGGCGACGTGATCCTCGCGATCAACAACCAGGACGTGAAGTCGGTCGAGCAGTTCAACCAGATGATGGGGCAGTTCGAGAAGGGCCGGATCGTGTCCCTGCTGGTGCGCCGCGGGACCAATTCGCACTACGTCCCGTTCCGCCTCGACGCTGGTTAAGTCATTCTGATTTCGGATAAAATACGCCGCTTTCAGGGGCACTGACCGGTGCCCTTTTACATGCAGCGTATCCGCAATTTCTCGATCATCGCCCACATCGACCACGGCAAGTCGACGCTCGCCGACCGCTTCATCCAGCTCTGCGGCGGACTGGCGGAGCGCGAGATGGAGGAGCAGGTCCTCGACACGATGGACCTCGAACGCGAGCGCGGCATCACCATCAAGGCGCAGACGGCGGCGCTCGAGTACCGCGCCCGCGACGGCCAGCAATACCTGCTCAACCTGATCGACACGCCCGGGCACGTCGATTTCTCCTACGAGGTGTCGCGCTCGCTCGCGGCCTGCGAGGGCGCGCTGCTCGTCGTCGACGCGTCGCAGGGCGTCGAGGCGCAGACCGTGGCCAACTGCTACACCGCCACCGAGCAGGGAGTCGATGTCATCCCGGTGCTGAACAAGATGGACCTGCCGCAGGCCGAGCCAGAGCGCGTGATCGGCGAAATCGAGGACATTATCGGCATACCCGCCCGGGACGCGCTGCGAGTGAGCGCCAAGACCGGCGAGGGCGTTCCCGAGATCCTGGAGGCCGTCATTCACCGCATCGCGCCACCCTCCGGCAACCCGGGCGGGCCGTTGAAGGCGCTCATCATCGACTCGTGGTTCGACAATTACGTCGGAGTGGTCATGCTGGTGCGGGTCGTGGATGGAGAGCTCAGGCCCAAGGACCGGATCCTGCTGATGTCCACCGGAGCGACCTACCTGTGCGAGCAGGTGGGTGTGTTCACACCCAAGGCGAGGACGAAGGACGCCCTCGCGGCCGGGGAGGTCGGCTACATCACGGCGGGCATCAAGGAGCTCAAGGCGGCGCGCGTCGGGGACACGGTGACGCTCGAGCGGCGTCCCGCGAGCAAGCCTCTGCCCGGGTTCAAGGAGATCAAGCCGCAGGTGTTTGCGGGGCTCTATCCGGTCGACCCGGGCGAATACGAGGCACTGCGGGACGCGCTCGAGAAACTGCACCTAAACGATGCGTCGCTGCGCTACGAGCCGGAATCCTCGCAGGCGCTCGGCTTCGGCTTCCGCTGCGGCTTTCTCGGGCTGCTGCACCTCGACATCGTGCAGGAGCGCCTGGAGCGCGAGTACGGCATGAATCTCATCACCACCGCGCCCACCGTGATCTACCAGGTGCTCACGCGCGACGGCTCGGTGCTGGAAATCGAGAACCCATCCCGGCTTCCCGACCCGAGCGCGATCGCGGAAATCCGCGAGCCGGTCATCATGGCCTCGATCCTGACGCCGCACGACTACGTTGGCGCCGTGCTGACGCTCTGCAACCAGAAGCGTGGCGTTCAGCGCAACATGCAATACGTCGGGCGGCAGGTCATACTGACCTACGAAATGCCGCTGAACGAGGTCGTGATGGATTTCTTCGACCGGTTGAAGTCGGTTTCCCGCGGCTACGCTTCCCTCGACTACGAGTTCCTGGAATACCGCGCCGGCGACCTGGCGCGGCTCGACATACTGATCAACGGCGACCGGGTGGACGCGCTCTCGCTCATCGTCCACCGCGAAAGCGCCCAGCAGCGCGGGCGCGACCTCGCCGTGAAGATGCGCGAGCTGATACCGCGCCAGATGTTCGACGTGGCGGTGCAGGCCGCGATCGGCTCCCACATCATCGCGCGCGAGACGGTGAAGGCGATGCGCAAGAACGTCCTCGCCAAGTGCTACGGCGGCGACATCACGCGCAAGAAGAAGTTGCTCGAGAAGCAGAAGGCGGGCAAGAAGCGCATGAAGCAGGTGGGTAGCGTCGAGATTCCGCAAGAAGCATTCCGCGCCATCCTGCAAGTCGAAAAGTGAACTTCGCGCTGATCCTTTTTTTGCTGCTCGTCGCGACCGGCGCGGTATGGCTGGTCGACCGCTACTGGCTGCGCGGGCGGCGCCCCGCGGGCCGCGCCGAGCCCTGGTGGGTGGAGTATCCGAAGAGCTTCTTCCCGGTTATCCTCGTGGTATTCCTGTTGCGCTCGTTCCTGGTGGAGCCGTTCAAGATCCCCTCGGGGTCGATGCTGCCGACGCTGCTGGTGGGCGATTTCATCCTGGTGAACAAGTTCACCTACGGGGTGCGCCTGCCGATCGTGAACGTGAAGCTGTTCGACCTGGGCGAGCCGCGGCGTGGGGATGTCATGGTCTTCCGCTACCCGGAGAACCCGGCGCTCGACTACATCAAGCGCGTGGTGGGATTGCCGGGCGACCGCATCGCCTACCGCAACAAGCGGCTCACGATCAACGACGAGGTGATCCGGATCAAGCCGGACGGCGAGTACCACTACATCGAGTCCGGACTGAACTTCGTCGCAGCGCAGCGCATGACGGAGACGCTGGGAGAGCACCAGCACGCGGTGCTGCTGCAGGCGGAGATTCCCAGCGTGCACCTGTCGGGCGTGCGGCTCTTTCCTTTCCGCGAAAATTGCGCCTACAATGAGTCGGGATTCAGCTGCACCGTGCCGCCTGGGCATTATTTTCTGATGGGGGACAATCGCGACAGCAGCAGCGACAGCCGCTACTGGGGGTTTGTCCCCGAGTCGCACATCGTGGGCAGGGCCTTCCTGATCTGGTGGAATTTCGACGACTTCAAGCGCATCGGACAGCTCATCAACTGAGAAGGAAGCATCATGCGTAGACCGAAAGGCTTCACCTTGACGGGGTTCCTGATGTGGGCGGTGGTGCTGATTTTCGTCGCGCTGCTGCTCTTCAAGATCGGGCCGCCCTATATCGAGTTCCTGTCCATCCAGTCGAACCTCAGGGCGGTTGCGAACGATCCGGAGGGCCGCTCCGGCATCCGCCGCGTGGTGGAAGATCTGTTCGACCGTCGCTCGGCGATCGACAACATCTCGGCGGTCAAGGCGAGCGAGATCATCATCTCCAAAATCGGCGACAACGTCGTGCTGAGCTTCGAGTACACGGTCTGCGTGCCGATCGTCTTCAACATCCGGGCCTGCATGGATTACAACCCGACCTCAGCGCGTCGGTAGGGCCTGCATGCCGCAACCATTCGCCTGATGGAACCGGGGGATCTCGATCTCGGCATCGGCCACCGCTTCTCCGACTCGGAACTGCTGCGCCGGGCACTGACCCACCGCAGCTACGGCCCCGCGCACAACGAGCGCCTGGAGTATCTCGGCGACAGCGTGTTGAACTGCGTGGTGGCGCTCGAGCTGTATCACAAGTTTCCGGTCCTTCCCGAGGGCGAGCTGTCGCGGCTGCGCGCGAACCTGGTCAACCAGCAGTCGCTCGCCGCCATCGCGCAGCAGTTCGCCCTCGGCGCGCGACTGCGTCTGGGCGAGGGCGAGCTGAAAAGCGGCGGGGCGCGGCGCCCCTCGATCCTCGCTGACGCGGTCGAAGCGCTGGTCGGGGCCGCTTTCCTCGACGCAGGCTTCGAGGCGGCGCATAACGTCGTGCGCGTCCTCCTGGGCGAAGCGATCGACGCCATCGATCCCGCGGTCCCGGGTAAGGACCCCAAAACGCTGCTCCAGGAATACCTGCAGGGGCGCAGGTTCGCGCTCCCGCAATATTCGGTGGTGGCGAGGCGCGGCGAGGCGCATCAGCAGCTGTTTCAGGTGGAGTGCGCCATTCCCGAGCTCGGCATCCGCTCGCTGGGGGAGGGCGCCAGCCGGCGCGGTGCCGAACAGGAGGCGGCGCGCCACGCCTATGAGCTCGCAACCCGCGGCTGACGGCGGAGCGCCGCACCGCGCCGGCCGCGTGGCCCTCGTGGGGCGGCCGAACGTTGGCAAGTCCACTTTGCTGAACCGGCTGGTGGGCTGCAAGCTGAGCATCACCTCCAGCCGGCCGCAAACGACGCGCCAGCGCGTGACGGGTATCGTCACGCGTCCCGGCGCTCAGATCGCGTTCGTGGACACGCCCGGCTTCCAGACCGAGCACCGTTCGGCCCTGAACAGCGCCATGAACCGCGGCGTGGCGGCAGGGCTGCAGGACGTCGACGCGGTCGTGTGGCTGGTGGAGGTGCTTCGATACGGGGAGCGTGACGACGCCGTGGCGGGATTGCTCGGTCGTGATTGCCCCGTGATTCTCGCCATCAACAAGACGGACCGGGTCAAGGACCGGAAGCTGCTGCTTCCGTTCATTGCCCGGCTTGCGGCGATGCGTGCTTTCGCGGCGATCGTTCCCATTTCGGCGGCCAAGGGCTGGCAGGTCACCGACCTCCTCGAGGCAGTCGTCGCGGTGCTGCCGGAGGGACCGCCGCTATACGGCGAGGATGAGCTCACCACCGACAGCGAGCGGTTTCTCGCCGCAGAGCTGCTGCGTGAGAAGCTGTTTCGTTCGCTCGGCGAGGAGCTGCCCTATGCCTCGAGCGTCGGAATCGACCGCTTCCGTCAGGAAGGAAACCTGCGCAGCATCCACGCCTCGATCGTGGTGGACAAGGAGAGCCAGAAGGCCATCGTGATTGGCAAGGCCGGAAAGCAGCTTAAGGCGATCGCATCGCAGGCGCGGCGCGAGATGGAGCGGCTGTTCGGCGGCAAGGTATTTCTCGAGGTCTGGGTCAAGGTGAGGCGCGGCTGGGCCGATGATGCCGCGGCGCTCAAACACATGGGATTCGATTGATGAAGGCCGCGGGCAGGAGCGCGGGATTCCGTCTTGAAGGGCAGGACGCGTTCGTGCTGCACAGCCGCCCCTATCGCGAGTCGAGCCTAATCGTGGAAGCCTTCACGCGCGACCACGGGCGGGTCGCGCTGATGGCGCGGGGCGCGCGGCGGCCGCGTTCGGCGCTGCGCGGCACCCTGCTCTCGTTCCAGCCACTGCAACTGTCCTGGGGAGGGCGCGGGGAGCTGCGCACGCTGACGCGGGCGGAGTGGCGCGGAGCCTACGCGCCGCTCAAGGGCGAGGCGCTCATCTGCGGCTTTTACCTCAACGAGCTGCTGCTGAAGCTCCTGCCGCGCGACGATCCGCACGAGCAGCTGTTCAGCGCCTACCTGGAAACGCTTGCGCAGCTCGGAGAGGGCGCCGAGCGGCCCCCCGCGCTGCGCCGATTCGAGATGTGCCTGCTGCGCGAACTCGGCTACGCGGTCATTCTCGACCGTGACGTTGAGCACGGCATGCCGGTCGCGCGCGAGGAGAACTACGTCTACGTCGTCGAGCGCGGGCCGGTGCCCGAGGCGGATGCGCCGCAAGGCGGCGTAGAATTATCCGGCCAGACGCTGCTCGACATGCAGTCCGGCGTCTTCGCCAGCGCCGCGACCCAGCAGCAGAGCAAGCTGCTGATGCGCACGCTGATCAATCACTGCCTCGGCAACCAGGTGCTTCATTCCAGGCAGCTGCTGCGCGACCTGCAGGAACTATGATTCTATTGGGCGTGAACATCGACCATGTCGCGACGCTGCGGCAGGCGCGGGGGACGGAGTACCCGAGCCCGCTGGAAGCGGCACGCGTGGCCGAGGACGCGGGGGCCGATTACATCACGCTGCACCTGCGAGAGGACCGCAGGCATATCCAGGATCGCGACGTCATCGCGCTGCGCAAGGCGCTGCGGACCCGCATGAACCTCGAGGCGGCGGTCACCTCGCAAATGATCGCGTTCGCCCGGCGCGTGCGGCCGCATGACGTGTGCCTGGTGCCGGAGCGGCGAGCGGAGTTGACCACCGAGGGCGGGCTCGACGTGGCGGGCGCGCCGACGCGGATGGCGCGGGCATGCCGGGAGCTCGCCGCAGCGGGCATCCGGGTGTCATTGTTCATCGATCCCGATCTCAGGCAGGTCGATGCCGCGGCGCGGGCAGGGGCTCCCGTGGTGGAGCTGCATACCGGGGCCTTTGCCGAGGCCCGCAATGAACGCGCGCGGCAGCGGGAGCTCGCAAGAATCCGGGCCGCCGCGGAGCACGCGGCGGAGAGCGGTCTCCTCATCAACGCCGGACACGGTTTGAACTACGACAACGTCAAGCCGGTCGCGGCGATCGCCCGGATCGGGGAGCTCAACATCGGTCACGCCATCGTCGCGCGGGCGGTTTTCGTTGGTCTGGGCGAGGCGGTGCGCGAAATGAAGGCATTGCTCGGCAGCGCGCGATGATCCTCGGCATCGGCATCGATCTCGTGGAGCCGCAGCGCATCGCGCGGTTGCGGGACAAGTACGGCGAGCGCTTTGCGCGCCGGGTACTGACGCCGGCCGAGTGGCCGGCATACATGCGTACCGCCAAGCCGGTGCTGTTCCTGGCCAATCGCTTCGCGGCGAAGGAGGCTTTCTCGAAGGCGATGGGAACCGGCTTTCGCTACCCCGTGACGCTGCAGTGCATTAGCGTGGTCCAGGAGCGGTCGGGCAAGCCCGGATTCGAATTTCACCCCAACCTCGAGCGGCTGGTGCGGACCCGGGGCATCGTCAGGCACCATCTGACAATCAGTGACGAGCAGAGCCTGGCGTGCGCCTGCGTGGTGCTGGAGGCGTAATGGCGGCGCGCACCCTTCCGCTCGGACCCGTCATGCTCGACATCGAAGGCACGCGGCTCACCGACGCGGACCGCAGGCGGTTGAGTCACCCCCTCGCGGGCGGGGTCATCCTGTTCGCTCGCAACTATGCCAACGCGGGGCAGCTTGCGGGGCTCACGGAGGAAATTCACGCTTTGCGCAATCCGCCGCTCGTCATCGCGGTGGATCACGAGGGCGGACGGGTGCAGCGGTTCCGGGATGGCTTCTCCGCTCTTCCTGCCATGCGCGAGCTCGGCTGGGCCTGGGACCATGGCCAGAGCCAGGCGCGGCAACTGGCCCAGGAGGTGGGCTTCGTGCTGGCGACGGAGCTGCTCGCTCACGGCGTGGACCTGAGCTTTGCGCCGGTGCTGGATATCGACCGCGGTGCGAGCACCGTGATCGGCGACCGGGCGTTCCACACCGACCCGCGCGTGGTCGGCGAGCTGGGTCGCGCGGTGCTCCAGGGGTTCCGGCAGGCGGGCATGAGCGGGGTGGGTAAGCATTTTCCCGGGCACGGGCACGTCGCCGCCGACTCGCACCACGAAGTCCCGGTCGATGAGCGCACCTACGAAGCGATCGAGGCGGCGGATCTGGTCCCGTTTCGGCGTCTGATCGAGGCGGGGCTCGGCGGCATCATGCCCGCGCACGTGATCTATCCCAGGGTGGACAGCCGGCCGGCGGGATTCTCGGCGGTGTGGCTCAAACAGGTGCTGCGCGGGCAGCTTGGGTTCGACGGCGTGATCTTCAGCGACGATCTCAGCATGGAAGGGGCTAGCGTCGCGGGGGGTGTGGTGGATCGCGCCCGGGCAGCGCTCGGCGCCGGCTGCGACATGGTTCTGCTGTGCAACAGTCCCGAGGCGGTGGACGGCCTGCTTGACGACCTGGGCTACGCGATGCCGGCAGTGAGCCTGGCGCGGCTTGCCCGCATGCACGGCAGGCCCCTGCCTGGAGGCATGGCGAGGCTGGGGGGGGATGACCGCTACGCGCGTGCGGTGCAGGCGGTCGCAGCCATCGGCAAGCGGGAGGGCGAGCTGCCCCTCGCGTGACGGTCTCAGGCGCGGTCGATGTACTCGCCGGTGTCGGTGTTGACGTTGATGCGGCTGCCTTCCGTTACGAACTGCGGCACCATCACGGTCAGCCCCGTATCCGTCTTGGCCGGCTTGAAGGAGCCGGTCGCGGTCGCGCCCCGGAGGTTGGGCTCGGTTTCCGTCACCGTGAGCGTTACGGTCGGGGGCAGTTGCACGCCGATCGGCCGGTCGTTGTGGAAGTTGACCTGCACGTCGAGGTTGGGAAACAGGTAGCTGGTCTGGCCTTCCAGCAGCTCGTTGGGGAGCGTGAGCTGCTCGAACGTCTCGTGATCCATGAAAACGTGGCCCGTCCCGTCGTTGTAGAGATACTGCATGACGCGCGGCTCGACGTAGGCGCGCTCGATCTTGTCCTCGGTGCGGATGCGCTCGTTCCTCTTCGTACCGGACTCGATGTCCTTCATCTCCACCTGCATGAAGGCCCCACCGCGCCCGCCGACGTGGACGTGATACGACTTCAACACGCGCCAGACGCGTTTGTCCCATTCGATCAGGTTGCCCGCGCGAACCTCGGTTGCCAGTACTTTAGCCATTGCGTCACTCTGTCTGAAAAAAGGGCGTAATTCTATCACTGCGGCCGCTATAATACGGTCGATGCGCAGGTGCGCTCGCCGTCGATGACAGCCGGTTCCGGCGTCCCCGTCCCGTGGTGTTCGACCCCTCAGCAGCCATTTCTAGTTTGCCGCACCTTCCCGGTGTTTACCGCATGCTGAACGGCGCGGGCGAGGTGCTGTACGTCGGCAAGGCTCTCGATCTGAGGAAGAGGGTCGCCTCCTACTTCCAGAAAGCCGGCGGCGGCGGGTCGCCGCGCATCCAGTTGATGCTTGGCCAGGTGGCGGCGGTGGAGACGACCGCCACGCGCTCGGAGGCCGAGGCGCTGCTGCTCGAGAGCAATCTGATCAAGGCGCTGGCGCCGCGCTATAACATCCTGTTTCGAGATGACAAGTCCTACCCGTACCTGATG
>Ga0075352_1000100_pt1 | contig 12432 bp, 8 predicted proteins | sample Sandmound_TuleA__FD_120092 | JGI IMG/M metagenome (GOLD analysis project Ga0075352, IMG submission 120092) | Natural and restored wetland microbial communities from the San Francisco Bay, California, USA, that impact long-term carbon... | ecosystem: Environmental > Terrestrial > Soil > Wetlands ...
CAAACGGCTCGAATAGGCGTTCGCGATTCGCCGGTGAAACGCCCGGCCCGTTATCGACAACCACTATTCGCAGATGGCCGTCGTCCTGACTTTGCACCGAGACTCTGATGCGACCGTCTTGCCGATCTGTCCCGACGATCGATTCGACCGCATTCGCGAGCAGATTTCGCAGGACAACTTCGACCTGCAATCGATCAACGAACAGCGCGGGCACCGATTTCGGATTCTCGATCTCCAGTGAGATCCCCTTTCCCTCAATAGCGCTTTCCCCCATGCGGCGTACAGCCGCCATGAGTTCTGGCAGTTGCACTTCCTCCAATCGGGTCGTCCCCGCTCGGAAGAAGTCTCGCAGTCTGCGGATGACCTCTGAGGCGCGCTCTGCCTCGGAAAGGATCTTGCCGATGATCTCCCTGGCCTGCGGTAGCCCGGGCTGATCTCGCTCAAGTAGCATTTGTGCCGACCGACCGTAGTTCGTCACGGCTGTGAGCGGCTGGTTGACTTCATGCGCAATGGCGCCGGCCATCTCGCCGGCCGCGGCAAGTCGCAGCGTTTGCCGCAAGCCTTCCTCAGCGCGTTGCCGCTGATCGACCATCACCCCGAGAAACAGTCCGGTCAGCGTAAGAGCCACAAGCAACGCCTGGATTTCGAGGACGGGGAGAGAGGCTCCCACGTCGCTGTGGACGCCCAGCACGACCCCCATTTGCACAATGGCCGTTGCCAGTATCGCCCCGTTCATTCCAAACCGGACTGCAATCCAGATGAGCGGGAGAAACAGCAGGTAGAACTGGCGCGACGGGTCCTTGCTGAATCCTTCGAATATCAGCCATACGGTAGCCCCCAGGATAGTCGCCTGTAAGAGGGCTTCGGGTCGTCGCGCAAGCGAAAGAAGAGCTGACCGCCGCATAGCATCGGACGCAGCAAAAAGGAGCGGTGCAGTTACCAGGATGCCGACTGCGTCGCCAACCCAGAAGCGCAGCCACGCATTGCTGAACGGTGTACCAGCGAGCAGACCTGCCGTGCTCAATACTCCGATGAACCCCGCGCCGACCACGCCCGTGCCTGCCACCACGACGACCGCGAATATGGTGAGTTGTCGCGTCGAACGCAACCCAATATCACTCAGCAGAGACTTCAATGCCCATGCGATGGTCGCGTAGCCACTGGCGAGGACGATTGCGGTTGTCGCCGCAATCACGTACCCGCCTGGCGCGTGCCGGACAATGATGTCAGCAAGCAGGATCGTCGCGAGGACCGCAGGGGCGTGCATGAGACCGCCCAGCATCATCCAGACAATGGCCAGCGCCGGCTGAGGATTCCACGGCGTGATGTTGAATGGCCCAACCGGATCGATGTAGCTGGCCCAATCAAGCGCTACGTAACAGGGCGCGAAAACCGCCGCGTCCCGCAGGTATCGGAGGAGCTTCATGGGGCGAGCCTGCATCTTGCTGCGCGTCCTCTCGCGAGGCAAGTAAGCGCATTTACTTACGAGGCTTTGCGACTGACGCGCCGCACCTGGCTGGCATAGATTCCTGGCATGACACCCCATGCGGGAACCCTCGAGATCGTCGGCGCCGCGCTGTTTGCGCTGGCGGTGATTCACACGTTTTCAACCGGCTATTTCGAGCGTCTTGCCCATACCCGAACCGCGCACTCTGGAGTCTGGCACCTGCTGGGAGAAGTCGAGACCGTTTTTGGCTTTTGGGCCTTCGTATTGCTGATATTCATGGCGCTTGCCTACGGCTGGGGGCATGCGTCGGCGTACCTGGACAGCAGGCACTTCGTCGAGCCGATATTCGTTTTCGTCATCATGGTGATCGCCGCAAGCAAACCCATCATGCAGCTTGCGTCCGATTGCGTGCGGTCCGCGGGTCGACTGTTACCTGCAAGACCTACCGTCGCCGGTTACTTCCTAAGCCTCTCCTTCGTACCGTTGCTCGGCTCGCTGATTACGGAGCCCGCGGCGATGACCCTAGCCGCTTTGATGCTGCGCGATCGTGTCTTTGCAACCAATGCCTCCAATCGCCTCAAGTACGCCACGCTCGGCGTCTTGTTCGTCAATGTGTCCATAGGCGGCGTGCTTACGAATTTCGCTGCGCCTCCGATTCTGATGGTCGCAGCGAAGTGGGAGTGGACCAGCGGATTCATGTTGGCCACCTTCGGCGCCAAAGCAGCGTTGGCCGTTCTCATCAATGCGCTAGTCCTCACGCTCCTTTTTAGACGCGAATTGTCCGAGCGCGCGGAGTCGCCCGCGCAAACCATGGAGGCGCGGGTGCCCGCGGCGTTTGTGGCCGTCAACCTGGCCATTCTTGCTGGTGTCGTGTTCACCAACCATCTCCCCGAGGCTTTTGTGGGGCTGTTGCTCCTGTTTCTTGGTCTGGCAGAAGCCTATCGCCGCCATCACAACCGCCTGTTACTCCGTGAGGGATTGATGGTCGCGTTCTTCCTCGCAGGACTGGTCGTGCTTGGCGGACAACAGCGCTGGTGGCTTCAGGACGTACTTTCCCGGCTAGATGAGTCGAGTCTGTTCTACGGTGCTGCTGCGCTGACGGCTATCACGGACAACGCGGCGCTCACATATCTTGGCTCGCTTATCGAAGGTGTGTCCGACGAGTACAAGTATTCGCTCGTCGCTGGCGCGGTGGCGGGCGGTGGCCTGACCGTGATCGCGAACGCACCGAATCCTGCCGGATTTGCGATCCTCAAAGACCACTTCAAGGATCAAGCGATCAACCCATTCGGCCTATTCCTCGCTGCAATGCCTCCCACGCTTGTCGGAATCCTTTGCTTCCGGGGCTATAAGGGGGCGGTTTCGGAAATAGTTGACTGGGATCTCTGGGCGCAGTGGTTTGCCAGCCTGGATCGCTCGTTCCTGTTCCTCCTGATCCTACCCTTTGTTGTCGCCGCAGTCGGTCTGTGGGCTGAGTTCTCTCGACGCGAAGACACACGCCCGGATAGCGAATAAGCAGCGGATAGCTGCTAGATCTTCCTGCTCACGGTGTTCGCGTACGCGGTGCGGCGGCTTCGAGAGGCTCGCGCCGCCACCTGACGAAGGGCGAGCCCCAGACCTCGATGCGACGCAGGCCGGGCAGCGGCTCGTCGTCGCGGCTGAGGTGCGTGTCGCCGTGGATCAGCGTCACGCGGCCGGGCATGCGGCGCCCGAGCGCGGCGAGTTGCGCGCGCAGGCCGGCGTAGCCTTCGCGCCGGAAATTCTCGAACGGGTTGGCCTGCATCAGGATCACCAGGCCGTCGCGCGCTTCGGCGAGCTCGGCCGCCTCGTCCAGCCAGCGCTCGACCGCCTGCATGCGCGCGCCCATCTCGGCATGGCCGCGGTTGTTGTCGTTGCCGGGCACGTTGAGCGTGACGAAGATGCGCCCGCCGGCCTCCCAGCGCAGGTGCTCGCACCGTCCGGGCTGAAAGTCAGCGCGCGCAGCAGCGCAGAAGAGCTCGCGCCAGCGCTGCAGCCGCGCCACCGGATCGAGCCCGTGGCGCGCGCAATCGCTCCATTCGTTGTCGCCCGGGACGAGGATGAAGCGGTGGCGGATGCGGGCGAACTGCTTCTGCCGCTGCTCGAGCCATGCGTCGCCGCAGGCCTGCGCGAGGCTCGACTGGCCGATGTCGCCGACGTGCACCACGAAGGCGAGCTCCTGCGCGTTGATCTCGTCGATGACGCGGTCGAGCTCCGCGACCTCGCGCGCCGAATAAGGCGCGTCGCCCAGCACGGCGAAGGCCGGCGTGCCGTCGGGCGGCGGCGTCGAGGCGCAGCCGGCCAGCAGTAACAGGGACAGACCACGTTTTCCCCATGCCAGAGCCTCGGAAAACGTGGTCTGTCCCTAGTTTAGATGCCGTAGGCCTTGCGCAGCAGCGTGAGCGGGTGTGCCTTCACCGCCTGCTTCTTCTCCTCGCCCATGCCCTGCATGATGTGGCGCGCGGCGATCGGGCAGTCGGAGCTCACATAGTAGGACGCCCCATCGGCCGCTGCCTCGGCCATCATGCGGAACACCGGCCGGCCGATCTTCATCGAGTTGTCGAAGTACTCGGCCTTCACGCCCCAGGTGCCGTCGTGGCCCGAGCAGCGCTCGACCACCGTCACCTGCGTGCCGGGCACGCTCTCCAGCATCTCGCGCGTCTTCTGTCCCATGTTCTGCACGCGCGAGTGACAGGGGACGTGGTACGCGACCTTGCCGAGCGATTGCTTGAAGTCGTCTTTCAACAATTTCTCTTTCTTTCTCAAGACAAGATATTCGAACGGGTCGAACATCGCGTCGCGCACGGCGAGGGTGTCGGCGTCGTCCGGGTACATGAGCGGCAGCTCCTGCTTGAACATCAGCGCGCAGGAGGGCACCGGAGCGAGGATGGCATAGCCCTCGCGGGCATGGCGCGCCAGGACGGGAATGTTCTTTTCTTTCAGAGAATTCACCCCCTGCAGGTCGCCGAGCTCGAGCTTCGGCATCCCGCAGCACACCTCCTCGTCGACCAGGACGTAAGGGATCTCGTTGTGGGTGAGCAGGGCGAGGAGGTCGTGGCCGATTTGCGGCTCGTTGTAGTTCGCGTAGCAGGTCGCGAACACCGCGACCTTGCCGGGCGTCTGCTTCCCGTTCTTCACAGCGAACGGGGGACTTTTCCTGAAGGAAGATCTGAACTTCTTCGCAGTGTAGGGAGGCAGTTCACGGTCCTTGTGAACGCCAAGCGCGGTCTCGAGGATCTTTCGTGAAAGGCTGTTCCGGTTGACGGCGTTCACGGTCTGCGCGACGACCGGAATCGCGGCGAGCTTGCCCATGGCGTCAGTCGAGGAGAGCAGGCGATCGCGGAGCTTGATCCCCTTCTCGAACTTGATCGCCTTCGCGCGCAGCATGACGTGCGGGAAGTCGACGTTCCAGGGATGCGGCGGAACGTAGGGGCACTTCGTCATGTAGCAGAGGTCGCAGAGGTAGCACTGGTCGACGACCTTCCCGTAATCCTCCTTCTTCACGCCGTCGACCTCCATCGTCGGCGACTGGTCGACGAGGTCGAACAGCGTCGGAAAGGCGGTGCACAGGCTGACGCAGCGCCGGCAGCCGTGGCAGATGTCGAAGATCCGCTCCAGCTCCTTCTCCGCCTTCGCCGGGTCGAGAAAGGCCGGGCTCTGCCAGTCGAGCGGGTGCCGGGTGGGTGCTTCGAGAGAGCCTTCGCGCATGGCGGGCAAGCCTAGGCGCGGGCTCCTAATAGATCAAATGGAAAAAGCCGATGCTGCCGATTGGCAAGGGCTAACGGAACACCAGCACCGGCAGCTTGGAGTGCGTCAGCACTTCCTGCGTGACGCTGCCCAGGAGCAGCCGTGTCAGGCCGCGGTGGCCGTGCGAGGCCATGAAGATCGCGTCGCAACCCTTCTTCTCGGCCGCCTCGATGATGCCGCGGTACGGCACCGCCGCCTTGGTGATGTGCGTGGCGCACGAGACGCCGGCCGCCTTGGCCGCGTCTTCGACCGCCTTGACGGTCTTCTGCGCGAACTCGGCGGCGCGTTTCTCGAATTCCGCCACCATGGTCTTGTCGGCGACGTACCCTTCGCCGTAGATGTGGGTCGGCACCGGCTCCTGCGCGCAATAGCCGGTGACCTTGGCGCCGATCTCAGCCGCGAGGGCGACGCCCGCTTTGACCGCCTTCAGGGCGGTTTCCGAACCGTCGGTCGGAATCAGGATGTGTTTGAACATGCCGTCAGCCTAATGCCGGTTCACCCGGCTGCCTTGACCTGGATCAAAGGCGCCGCACGACCGTGACCTCGGTGCCGTGGCGCGACTGCTCGACGAAACCGAGGTGGGCGGCGAGATCGAGCATGCCTCGGTTGGCGTCGAGAATGTAACCGTAGAGGGCGGCATAGCCGGCGTCGCGAGCGCATTGGCAGAGGCGCTCGAGCACGGCCCGGCCGATGCCCTTGCCCTGCCAGTCGTCGGCTACGGTCAGGGCGAACTCCGCAGTCTTGCCATCGCCAGTGGGCGCGTAGCGTCCGACGGCGACGAAGCGCTGCCGCCCGGGGTCGAGCACGACCAGGGCAAGCTCGCGGTCGTAGTCGAGCTGGGTGAAGCGGGCGAGCATCGAGGGCGGCAGCGAGGGCAGGTATTGCATGAAGCGCTGATAGCGCGATCGCTCCGACAAGGCGTCGAAGAAGCGCGCCTCGAGCGCGGCATCCTCGGGGCGGATCGGCCGCACCGGCAGGCGCACGCCGCCGGCGATGCCGATCTCGCCTTCCAGCTCGAGGGGATAGGGATGGATCGCCATGTGCGGGTAATGGGCGCCGGCGCGGGCGGGCTGCTCCGGGTCGATGAGCACGCGCGCATCGGCGATCACCGCGCCGCCCGGGTGGGCGATCACGGGGTTGAGATCCATCTCCTTCAGCCAGGGAAGCAGGCAGGCCATGCGCGCCACCCCGCACAGCAGCGCGGCGAGGGCGTCGAGGTCGGCGGCGGGCACGGCGCGATAGGCGGCGAGCACGCGATGCACGCGCGTGCGCGAGATCAGCTCGCGCGCCAGCACCGCGTTGAGCGGCGGCAGCGCGACGGCGGCGTCCGCGACCGCCTCGACCGAGATGCCGCCGGTGCCGCACGAGATCACCGGCCCGAACACCGCATCGGTGGCGACGCCGACCAGGACCTCGCGCTGGTGGGGGAATTGCAGCATCGGCTGCACCAGCGCGCCGTCGATGCGCGCGTCGGGACGCAGCGCGCGCACGTGGCGAAGCATGTCGTCGAAGGCCGAGGCGACCATCTCCTCGTTGCGCAGCGCCAGCCGCACGCCGCCGACGTCCGACTTGTGCGCGATGTCGGGCGAGAGAATCTTGAGCACGACCGGAAAGCCGAGCTCGCGCGCGGCGGCGACGGCGCCGGCGCGCTCGCGTGCCGCGATGGCGCGCGGCACCGGCAGGCCGAACGCGGCGAGCAGGGCCTTCGCCTCCGCCTCGGTGAGCAGGGCGCGCTTCTCGCGCAGCGCCGCTTCGCGGATCGCGACGGCGGCGGCGAGGTCGGCCGGCGTCTCCTCGCCGGCGCGCGTCAGCGCCGAGGGCACCTCCATCAGCTGCGCCTGGTTGCGCTTGTACGCGCAGAGGAAGGAGAACGCCTCGACCGCATTCTCGGGGGTGTAGTAGTTGACGATGCCGTGCGCTTCCAGGTGCGCGCGGCTCTCGTTGGGATTGATGTCGCCGAGCCAGGCGGCGAGCACCGGCTTGGGCGAGTCGTGCGCGGCTTCGACCAGCGCCGCCGCGGCCGCGCCGGGCTCGGTCACCGCGACCGGCGAGTACATCGCGAGCAGCGCGTCGACGCCCGGGTCGGCGAGCAGGGCGGCGGCGGCGTCGGCGAAGCGCTGCGGCGGCGCGTCGCCGACGATGTCGACCGGATTGCCGTGCGACCACTGCGGCGGCAGCCCGGCGTCGAGGCGGGCGATCGTTTCCGGCGCAAGCTGAGCCAGCGGCACGCCGTTCTCGGCGGCGCTGTCGGCCGCGACCACGCCGGGGCCGCCGCCGTTGGTGAGGATCGCCAGCCGCTCGCCCTTCGCCGCTCGTCCCGAGGCGAGCACGCGCGCGGCGGCGAAGAGCTGCGTGTAGGTCTTGACCCGCACCGTGCCGCTGCGGCGGAGCGCGGCGTCGAACACGACATCGCTGCCCACCAGCGCGCCGGTATGGCTGGAAGCGGCGCGCGAGCCGGCGGCGTAGCGACCGACCTTGAGCGCGACCACCGGCTTGACCCGCGCCGCGGTGCGCAGCGCCGACATGAAGCGCCGCGCGTCGTGCACGCCCTCGACGTACATCAGGATCGCGTCGGTGGCCCGGTCGGCGATGAGGAAGCCGAGCACCTCGCCGAAATCGATGTCGACCGCGCCGCCGAGCGAGACTACGCTGCTGAATCCCACGCCGGCGTGCGCCGCCCAGTCGAGGATCGCGCCGCAGATCGCGCCCGATTGCGAGACCAGCGCCAGCCGCCCGGGCTGCGCGGCGGTGCGGGCGAAGCTCGCGTTCAGGCCGATGTCGGTGCGCATCAGGCCGAGGCAATTCGGGCCGATCACGCGCACGCCGCCGCGCCGCGCCGCCTCGAGCAGCCGCGCCTGCAGCGCCCGGCCTTCGGCGCCGACCTCGGCGAAGCCGCTGGAGAGCACCAGCGCGGCCTTGATGCCGGCGGCGCCCGCCTCCTCGATCAGGCCGGGCACGGTGCGCGCCGGGGTGGCAATCACCGCCAGCTCCGCGGGTTGCGGCAGGTCGGCGAGGCGCCGATAGCAGGGCTGGCCGAACACCTTGCGGTGCTTCGGGTTTACCGCGTGCAGCGCGCCGCGCAGCCCTGCCGCGGCGAGGTTGCGCCAGACGAAGTTGCCGAGGGCGCCTGGCCGCTCGGTCGCCCCCAGCAGCGCGACGCTTTGCGGCGCGAGCAGGGGTCGCAGGTAATGGCGCATCATCGAGTGGCTAATTTAACGCTTTCGCGTCTGCGGGTTTGACCCAGGTCAATCGCGGTGCAGCGGGCGGGCCTAGCATCCGTGGATCGTGGATTGCTTCCACTGCGAGCTGCCGGCCGGCAGCGGCCGCCGCGTTTCCCGCCTCCTCGGCACGGAGCGGGTGTTCTGCTGCGCCGGTTGCGAGGCGGTGGCGCACGCCATCGTCGACGGCGGCTTCGGCCGCTACTACGGCACCCGGATGCAAGCGGCACGTACACCGGAAGAGTTCAAGCCTGTTGATTTTTCGTGCAACAGCGGTGAAGCGTCGCTCATCCTCGAGCGCGTCACCTGCGCCGCGTGCCTGTGGCTGATCGAGCAGGTGCTGCGCGCGAGCCCCGGCGTGCGCCGCGCCGACGTCCATTTCACCGCGCACCGCGCGCGCGTGACCTGGGATCCCGCGCAGACGAGCCTGGCGCGAGTCATCGCCGCGCTGCGCGCGGTCGGCTACGACGCGACGCCCTACGGCGCGCGCCGGCAGCAGGAGGCCGACGAGCGCGAGCGGCGCACCGCGCTCTGGCGCCTGTTCGTCGCCGCGTTCGGCGCGATGCAGGTCATGATGTACGCGTTCCCCGCTTATGTCGCGGGCGGCGACCTGTCCGCCGAGGCCGCGCAGGTGATGCGCTGGGCAAGCCTGGTCATCACGCTGCCGGTGCTCGTCTTCGCCTGCCGGCCGTTCTTCGCCGGCGCCTGGCGCGAGCTGCTCGGCCGCCGCCTCGGCCTGGAGACGCCGATCGCGCTCGGCCTCGCCGGCGGGTTCGTCGCCAGCGCCTGGGCGACCGTCACCGGCACGGGCGAGGTGTATTTCGACTCGATCAGCATGCTCGCTTTCCTGCTTCTCGCCGCGCGCTACGCCGAGTCGGCGGCGCGGCGGCGCGCCGCCGCGGCGCTCGATCGGCTGCTGCACTGGACGCCGTCGTCGTCGCTCGCCGCGGGCGCGCGCGTCACGGTCGCGCCCGGCGAGCGCTTCCCCGCGGACGGCGTGGTGGAAGGCGGCGTCTCGAGCGCGGACGAGTCGCTGCTCAGCGGCGAATCGCGAGCGCTCGCGAAGCGTGCGGGGGACGCGGTGCTCGCCGGCTCGGTCAACCTCGAGCAGCCGCTCGTCGTGCGGGTGACCCGCGCCGGCGCGGAAACGCGGGCCGCGGCCATCGCGCGCCTGGCCGAGCGCGCCGCCGCCTCGCGGCCGAGGCTGGTCGAGGCCGCGGACCGCATCGGCGCGGCGCTGACGCAGATCGTGCTGGTCGCCGCGCTGGCCGCGGGCTTCTACTGGGGCGACGCCTGGATCGCGGTCGCGGTGCTGGTGGCGACCTGTCCGTGCGCGCTCGCGCTCGCGGCGCCGATCGTGCTCACTCGCGCCAACGCGGCGGCGCTGGCGAAAGGGGCGCTGGTGACGCGTTCCAGCGCGCACGAAGCGCTCGAGCGCGTGACCGACGTAGTGATCGACAAGACCGGGACGCTGACCGCCGGCCGCATCGTTGCGGCCGGAAGCGATTGCCGCGACCTTGCCGCGGCGCTCGAAAGCCCGAGCCGCCACCCCATCGCGCGAGCCTTTACGAGCAATGAGGGTGAAAGCCTTTTGAAAGTCGAATCGCCGCGCAACTTCCCGGGGGAGGGAATCGAGGGAACCATCAACGGCCGGCGGCTGCGCATCGGTAACCGGGCGTTCTGCGAGGCGATCGCCGGGCCGATTGCGGCGCAGGGCAATGTGTTCCTGGCGGGCGACGGCGAGCTGCTCGCCGCGTACGAGCTTAGCGACCCCCTGCGGCCCGATGCGCAGCGGCTGATCGACGAACTGCGGGCGCGAAACATCGCCGTGCACCTCGCGAGCGGCGACGATCCGGCGGTGGTCGAGGTGCTGGCGCGCCGGCTCGGGATCGAGCGCTGGCAGGGCGCGATGACGCCGCAGGCGAAGCACGATCTCGTCGCCCGCCTGCAAGCCGAGGGCCGCGTGGTCGCGGTGATCGGCGACGGCCTGAACGACACGCCGGTCCTCGCGCGCGCCGACGTTTCCTTCGCCATGGGAAGCGGCGCCGACTCGGCGCAGCTTTCAGCCGACGTGGTGCTGACCGGCGAGCGCCTCGCGTCGGTGCCGGAAGCGCTCGACCTCGCACGCGCGGCGATGCGGATCGTGCGCAGCGGCTTCGCCTGGGCGCTCGCCTACAATGCCGCCATCCTGCCGCTCGCCATCCTCGGGTTGATCGGGCCCTGGGAAGCCGCGCTCGGCATGGGAGCGAGCTCGATCATCGTCATGTTGAACGCCTCGCGCCCGCTCGGGCGCGCGCAGCCATGGAAAGCCTCTACCTCCTCGTCCCGCTCTCGCTCGCCATCGTTTTCCTGATCGGGTGGCTCTTCTGGCGCGCGCTGGCCGGCGGCCAGTTCGACGACCTCGAGCGGCCGGCGCAGGAGGTGCTGATGGACGACGACCAGCCGCGCCCATGAAGGCGATGCGCGTCGAGGCGGCAGGCGGGCCGCTGCAGCTGCGGGACGTTCCCGTTCCGGCGCCGCGCGCGGGGCAGGTGCTCGTGCGGGTGAGCGCCTGCGGCGTCTGCCGCACCGACCTGCATCTCCTCGACGGGGAGCTGCAGGCCTGCCGCTATCCGGTCACGCCGGGGCATGAAATCGTCGGCACGGCGGTCGCAAGCGGCAAGCGCGTCGGCATCCCCTGGCTGGGATGGACCTGTGGCGCCTGCGAGTACTGCCGCGACGGGCGGGAAAACCTGTGCGAGCGGGCGCAATTCACGGGCTGCCAGCTCGACGGCGGCTACGCGGAATACGTCCTCGCCGACGAGCGCTTCTGCCTGCCGATCCCGGAGCGCTACGACGATGCCGAGGCGGCGCCGCTCCTTTGCGCCGGCCTGATCGGCTTTCGCTGCTATCGAAAAGTTTCCGACTTGAAGAGCATCGGGTTGTACGGCTTCGGTGCAGCCGCGCACATCCTCGCGCAGCTCGCCCGCGCCGAGGGCCACACGGTCCTTGCTTTTACGAAGCCGAACGACCTGGAAGGACAGCGCTTCGCGCGCGAATGCGGCGCCCACTGGGCCGGCGGATCGAGCGAGGCGCCGCCCGAGCCGCTCGATGCGGCGATCATCTTCGCTCCCGTGGGATCCCTGGTCATCGATGCATTGAAAAATACGAGGAAAGGCGGCCGGGTGATCTGCGGCGGCATCCACATGAGCGACATCCCGGCGTTTCCCTACGCGCTCCTGTGGGGCGAGCGGCGCATCGAGTCGGTCGCGAACCTCACGCGCGAGGACGGCGCGCGCTTCATGGAAGCGGCGGCACGAATACCCCTGAGAACTTCGACCAGGATCTATCCGCTGGAGAGCGCCAACGAGGCCCTCGCCGACCTGCGCGCGGGCCGGCTGTCGGGCGCGGCGGTGCTGCAGCCCTAGTATCCCGGTTTGATATAGGTCAAACGGCGCACCCCGGCGGTGCCTAGCATCGCGGGATGTCCGAAAACACGTACAACTACACCGTCGTCCGGCAGTTCTCGATCATGACCGTGGTCTGGGGCGTGGTCGGCATGCTGGTCGGGGTGATCATCGCGGCGCAGCTCATCTGGCCCGAGCTCAATTTCGGCGTTCCCTGGCTCTCTTATGGAAGGCTGCGGCCGCTGCACACCAACGCCGTGATCTTCGCCTTCGGCGGTTGCGCGCTCTTCGCCACCTCCTATTACGTCGTGCAGCGCACCTCGCACGCGCGCCTGTTCGGCGACAAGCTCGCCGCCTTCACCTTCTGGGGCTGGCAGGCGGTCATCGTGCTGGCAGCGATCACGCTGCCGCTCGGCATCACCCAGGGCAAGGAATACGCGGAGCTGGAGTGGCCGATCGACCTGCTGATCGCTGCGGTGTGGGTGTCTTACGCGGTGGTGTTTTTTGGGACTTTATACAGAAGAAAAATAAAGCACATTTACGTCGCGAACTGGTTCTTCGGCGCGTTCATCCTCACCGTCGCCGTGCTGCACCTGGTCAACAGCGCGGCGGTGCC
>Ga0075352_1000101_pt1 | contig 12375 bp, 7 predicted proteins | sample Sandmound_TuleA__FD_120092 | JGI IMG/M metagenome (GOLD analysis project Ga0075352, IMG submission 120092) | Natural and restored wetland microbial communities from the San Francisco Bay, California, USA, that impact long-term carbon... | ecosystem: Environmental > Terrestrial > Soil > Wetlands ...
CATCACCGTGTGCGTCAGCTCGCGTTTTCTCGAATAAACAAGATCAGGACCTGGAAAAAATCTTTCGGCCAATCCTCCTTCCATCACTGCGGCGTTGTCGGAGTACGCCACCACGGTGCCCGCCGGGGAGACCGCGTGCGTGTGGCGGATCATGGCGAACAGCGACTGCGGCTGGCGCTCGCCGTCGATGATCCACTCGCCGTTGAAGATCTTGTGCCGGCAATGCTCGGAGTTCGCCTGCGCGAACATGGTGAGCTCGGCGTCGCTCGGGTCGCGCCCCATGGCGCGGTAGGCTCGCTCGAGATACTCGATCTCGTCGTCGCTGAGAGCCAGACCGAGCTCCCGGTTCACTTCCTTTAATTTTTTTATGGAAAGCATTTGCAGCGGACGCGGTGGAACATGCTCGAACAGCCTGCCCGCGTCGTCGAAGGAGCGCAAAACGGTTTCAGTCATGCGGTCGTGCAGCGCCGCGCCGAGGTCCTTGCTGCCGCCGCGGACGAAGTAAGCGCTGCCGCGCTCGATGCGCCGCACGCCGCCGAGGCCGCAATTGCGGGCGATATCGGTCGCCTTGGACGACCAGGGCGAGAGCGTGCCGAGGCGCGGCACGACGAGGTAAAGATCGCCGTCCGCCTCCGCCGCCGGCGTGCCGTAAGCGAGGAGCCGCTCGAGGCGCGCCCGGTCGGCGCCGCTCAGCGCGCCATCGCTCTCGACGAAATGACGATGCTCGGCGGCAACCGAGCGCACGCCGGGATCGATTCTCTGCAGGGCCTGGACGAGCTTGGCGAGGCGAAACTCCGACAGCGCCCGCGGGCCTCGGAGCTGGAGGATGTCGGCCACTAGTTCCTGACCTGGGGCTCCTTGATCGTGCCGCCGAGGTGCAGCGTTGCGCTCAGCGCCCTGGCGCTGCCGGACGCCTTGACGTCGGCGACGATGCGTCCGGAGAGCGCGCCGCCCTGGGCGATGTCGGCGCTGGCGCCGGCGTTGAGCGCGCCAGCCCCGATCGCCACGTTCCGCAGCGCCACGGCACCGCGGTCGTAGGTCACCTGGCCGGAGAGCTCGTTGAACTGCGTCCGGCCCGCGTATTCCTTGCCGGAGGTGCGCAGGACGCGTCCCAGGTCGAAGCTGCCGAGCACGCCGGAGCCGATGGTGAAGTTGCCTTCCAGCCGGCCGCCCTCGCCGAGCTTCGACGGCTCGCTGCCGCTCATCGAGAAGCGCCCGGTGCCTTCGCCCTTGCCCTCCGAAAGCAGCGCCGGCGCGAACACCGCGGCATTGATGTTGCGCGCGGTCACCACGCCGTCGATGGTCCAGCCGCTGCTCCAGCGCAGGTTGGCCGTGCCCGAGACGCTGCCGCCGAAGATCTTTCCGCCCCACTCCGTGATCGTCATGCCGCGGTCGGTGGCGGTCCCCTTCATGCCGAAATCGCTCAGCGTCACTTCCGGCAGGATCGGCAGCGGCAAGCCGCTCGCGGTGACGACGAACTCGAGCGCGTTGGCTGCCGGCGTAATTCTCGCGAGCAGCGTATCGGGGCCTCGCACCGTCGCCGAGCGCAAGGCGCCGTCTTCGCCGTACACGAGGTCGGCCTCGAGGGGCTCGGGCAGCTTCGCCGGGCCGGTGAGCTCAAGCTTGCGCAGCACCAGGCGGCCGACGGCAAAGTTGTCTGCCTTCACCTTCGCCAGCAGCGCCGCACCGATCGCGTCCTGCGGCAGCTTCACGCCGTCGAGCTCGATGCGGCTGAAGACTTTCTTCTCGCCGCGCAGGGCTTCCAACTCGGGGCTCGCCGCGCCCGTGGCAATCCGGACATCGTCGCCGAGGCGGATGTCCTTCAGCTTGATCTGCAGGCCGCTGATGAGCGACAGGCGCGCCTCGCCGATCTTGACCGGCTTGCCGAAGGCCTCGGAAGCGGCGCGCTCGTAGTCGGCGGTCGAGACCGGCATCACGTGCACCGCGCCGATCGCGGCCGCGAGCAGGATCACCAGCGTGATCGCGACCGGCTTGCCCCAGCCTGATTTCTTGCGCCGCTGGAAGGGCGGCTCCACCACCGCCGCCGGACTGCCGCCGCGGCGGCCCAGCATGCGCTTCTTGACCTCGTCGGTGTCCTCGCCGACCGCGACCGCCGGTCCGCGCGTCGCCCTGGCGGCCATGACCTCTTCTGCCTTCGCCTTGCGCTCGCGCTCGTCCGCTTCCTTCTTGCGTCGCTCCTCTTCCGCCTGCAGGCGCTTCTCTTCCTCCTCGTGCTTGCGGGCGAGCGCCTCTTCGTCTTCGCGCTTGCGCCGCTTCTCCTCCTGCTTGCGCGAGCGCGCCTCTTCCTTCTTCCGCTGCTCGGCCTCCTCCCGCTCGCGCCGCTCGGCTTCCTCTCGTGAGCGCTGCGCCGCCGCCTCGGCGGCTTTGCGCTCGGCCTCCTCGTTCTGCTTGCGGTCCTCTTCCTCGCGCGTCGTGAACGAGTCGAGATCCGCCATCAGCGAGTCGAGGCCGCCAGCCGCCTCCGACCTGGCCGGCGCCGGCTCCTCTTCCTTCTTCTTCCTCGCCTTGGGCGCCTCGGCTTCCCGCTCCTCCTCCTCGCGGCGCGCGGCTTCGTCCTCTTCCGCGCGCGCCTTGCGGCGCGCGGCCTCTTCTTCGTCCTCGCGCTTGCGCCGCTCGGCGCGCTCTGCCTCTTCGCGCCGGCGCTCTTCCTCGTGCTGGCGGCGCATCGCCTCGGCTTCTTCCTTCGCCTTGCGCTCGGCCTCTTCGCGCGCCCTGCGCGCCGCTTCCTCGGCTTCCTTACGCGCGCGCTCCGCTTCCTTGCGCGCCCGCTCGGCCTCTTCGCGCGCCTTGCGCGCTTCCTCCTCGGCTGCCTTGCGCACCCGCTCGGCTTCTTCGCGCACCCTGCGCGCTTCTTCCTCGGCCGCCTTGCGCGCCCGCTCGGCTTCCTCTCGTGCTTTGCGCTCGGCCTCCACCCTCGCCCTGGCTTCCGCGTCGGCCTTGGCCTTGGCCTCGGCGGCGGCGCGAGCAGCGGCCTCGCGCGCGGCCTTGATCTTGGCGTCGGCTTCGGCCTTGACCCTGGCTTCAGCCTCCTCCTTCATCTTCCTCTCGGCATCAGCGCGCGCCTTGGCTTCGAGCTCGCTGCGCATATTGGCCTCGGCTTCCGCCTTGATGCGGTCGCGTTCGGCGTCGGCCTTCGCCTCGGCTTCCTCGCGCGCCCTCTGCAGCGCCGACTGCTGCGCCTTGGCGGCCGCTTCGGCGTTCGGGTCGGGCCTGGGCGCCGCCGGCTTCGGCGGCGGGGGCGGCGCTGCGGGTCTCGACGGCGCGGGACGCGACGGGGCGGGCGCGGCCTTCGGCGCGCCGAGCGAGCTGAAATCGAGATCGGCGCCGAGGTCGTCCGAAGCAGGCTTGGCCGCAGGCTTGGCCGCCGGCTTGCCGGCCGGCGCAGCCGCCTTCGACGCAACCCCCGGCGAAGCCTCGCGGATGAAGCCGTCCTTGTCGAGCTTGGCGATGAGCGTCTGGAAGGCGTGGTCGAAGCTCTTGCCGACCTTCTGGGCCACATCGGCGAGCGTCGCCCGCCCGTCGATCGCGGAGAGCACCGCGCGGTCGCCGCGATCGAGGAAGCTGGTCTTGCCCGATGCCTCCTGGACGCCTTTGCCGGACTTCGAGTAGATCGCGGTCGGGTTCATTCTTTCGCAATTATTATATTAGGCAGCCCCGTACCCGCCCCCGCCAGGACTCTCTATGACGAAAACGTCGCCGGCGGCCATCTCGGTCTGATCGAAGGGACCAAGCTCGTCGACTCGGCCGTCGGCCCGCGCGACGAAGTTTCGCCCCGGCGAGCCGGCCCCGCCGCCCGCCATGCCGTGCGGGCGAACCTTGCGATGGCCGGAAAGGATGGCCGCGGTCATCGGCTCGAGGAAGCGCACGCGCCGCACCGCGCCCTCGCCGCCCCGCCAGCGGCCGCGGCCGCCCGAGCCGCGGCGGATCTCGAAGCTTTCCAGCCGCACCGGAAAGCGCCACTCCAGCACCTCGGGGTCGGTGAGGCGCGAGTTGGTCATGTGGGTCTGCACCACGTCGGCGCCGTCGAAGCCGGGTCCGGCGCCGGAGCCCCCCGCGACCGTCTCGTAGTACTGATAGCGCTCGTTGCCGAACGTGAAATTGTTCATGGTCCCCTGCGAGGCGGCGAGCACGCCGAGCGCGCCGTACAGCGCGTCCGTGATGCATTGCGAAGTCTCGACGTTGCCGGCCACCACCGCGGCCGGATAGCGCGGCCGCAGCATGCAGCCCTCGGGAATGATCACTTCGAGCGGCTTCAGGCAGCCGGCGTTGAGGGGAATGTCGGCATCGACCAGCGTGCGAAAGACGTACAGCACAGCCGCCATGCAGACCGCCGAAGGCGCGTTGAAGTTGTTCGGCAGCTGTTCGGACGTGCCCGAGAAATCGATTTTGCCAATTCTTTTTCCTTTATCGAATCCTATCTTCACTTTGATGGTCGCGCCGTTGTCGAGCGGCAGCGAAAACGAACCGTCCTTCAGAACACCCAAGACACGGCGCACCGACTCCTCGGCGTTGTCCTGCACGTGCCGCATGTAGGCGCGCACGACCTCCAGGCCGAAGTGCTCGACCATGCGGCCGAGCTCCTGCACGCCCTTCTCGTTCGCGGCCACCTGCGCCCTCAGGTCGGCGATGTTCTGCCGCACGTTGCGCACCGGGTACCTGCCCGATTGCAGCAGCGCGACCGTTTCCTCCTCCCGCCAGCGGCCGCCGTCGACGAGGAGGAAGTTGTCGATCAGGACGCCTTCCTCCTCGACCACCTGCGAGCCCGGCGGCATCGAGCCGGGCGTGATGCCGCCGATGTCGGCGTGATGCCCGCGCGAGCCCACATAGAAAAGGATTTCATCTCCTTCAAAAACCGGCGTGATGACCGTGACATCCGGCAAGTGCGTACCACCGTTGTAGGGTGCGTTCAGCACATACACGTCCCCGGGCTTCATCTTCCCGGCGTTCAGCCGGATCACGGTCTTGATCGATTCGCCCATCGAGCCGAGGTGCACCGGCATGTGCGGCGCGTTGGCGATCAGGTTGCCCTGCGCGTCGAACAGGGCGCAGGAGAAGTCGAGCCGCTCCTTGATGTTCACCGAGTAGGCGGTGTTCTGCAGGCGCAGGCCCATCTGCTCCGCGACCGACATGAACAGGTTGTTGAAGATCTCCAGCATCACCGGGTCGACCGACGTGCCGACGGCGACGCTTCTGCTTCTCTCCTTCGCCCTCTCGAGAATCAGGCAATTGGAGGAAGAGACGACTGCAAGCCACTCGGGCTCGACCACCGTGGTCGCGTTCGCCTCGGCGATGATCGCCGGCCCGTCGATCTCCTGCCCGGCGGCGAGGTCCTCGCGGCGATAGAGCGGCGCTTCGTGCCAGCGCTCGCCGGAAAACATGCGCACCATTTCCGCCGGGCTTGCGGGCTCCTTTCTCGGATTCGGGTTTTCATTGATGGATTCCCCGGCGGAAACCGCTTCGACCGAGAGCGCCTCCGCCACCAGCGCGCGGCCGGGCATGAGAAAGGAAAACTGCTTGCGGTAGGCAGCCTCGAATTGCGCGGTCATTTCCCCGATCGATCCCAGCGGCACCGCGAGCGCCGTGTCGGTCCCCTCGTACTTGAGGTGCGCCTTCGCCGTGGTTGCGATCCTTCCCGGCGGCACACCCTGGGCGACGAGGTCTTGCTTCGCTTCCGCCGCCAATTCGGACGCCAGCGATCTCAAGGCGTCCGCGTCGAGCTTCGCCTCAACCGAGCGCTCGCGCATCGCCACCTGGTCGGCGAGCCCCATCCCATAAGCGGAGAGCACCCCCGCGTGCGGATGGATGAAGACGCGCTTCATCGCCAGCGCATCGGCGACGAGGCAAGCGTGCTGTCCCGCCGCGCCGCCGAAGCAGCAGAGCGTATAGGCGGTCACGTCATGGCCGCGCTGCACCGAGATGTGCTTGATGGCATTGGCCATGTTGCCCACCGCGATCCTGATGTAGCCCTCGGCGATTTCTTCGACGCTGCGTCCGTCGTTGATCCGCTTCTTCAGGTCTGCGAACCCGGCTTTCACCACCTCGGCGTCCAGGGGCAGATCACTTGAAGAGCCGAAAACCTTCGGGAAGTACTTCGGCTGGATCTTGCCCAGCATCACGTTGGCGTCAGTGACCGTGAGCGGCCCGCCGCGCCGGTAGCTGGCAGGTCCGGGCACCGCCGCCGCGGAGTCCGGCCCGACGCGGTAGCGCGTGCCGTCGAAATGGAGGATCGAGCCGCCGCCGGCCGCCACGGTATGAATGCGCATCATCGGTGCGCGCATGCGCACCCCGGCGACCAGCGTCTCGAGCTCACGCTCGAGCTCGCCGGCGTAGTGCGACACGTCGGTCGAAGTGCCGCCCATGTCGAAGCCGATGATGCGCTCGAAGCCCGCGGCGGCTGCGGTGCGCACCGCGCCGACGATGCCGCCCGCCGGCCCGGAGAGGATTGCGTCCTTGCCCTGGAAGCGGCGCGCGTCGGTGAGGCCGCCGTTCGATTGCATGAACAGCAGCCGCGCGCCGCCGAGCTCGCCCGCCACCTGCTCGACATAGCGGCGCAGGATCGGCGAAAGGTAGGCGTCGACCACGGTGGTGTCGCCGCGACCGACGAGCTTCATCAGCGGGCTGACCTCGTGCGAAACGGAAATCTGTGTGAAGCCGACCTGCTGCGCGAGTTCCTTCACCGCCTTCTCATGCCGGGTAAAGCGATAGCCGTGCATGAGCACGATTGCTACGGAACGGTAGCCCTCCCCAAACGCGGCCTGCAGGTCCCGCAGGGTCTTCTCTTCGTTCAAGGGCGCAACCAAGTCTCCCTTCGCGCCCACGCGCTCCTCGACCTCGACGACCTTCGAATAGAGCATCTCGGGCAGGACGATGTGCCGGTCGAAAATGCGCGGCCGGTTCTGGTAGGCGATGCGCAGCGCGTCGCGAAAGCCGCGCGTGATGAACAGCACGGTCCGCTCGCCCTTGCGCTCGAGCAGCGCGTTGGTGGCGACGGTCGTGCCCATCTTGACGCTGTCGATCTTCTCCACCGGCACCGGGTCGCCGAGGAAATGCCTGATGCCGGCGATCGCCGCGTCGGCGTAGCGGCCGGGATTCTCGGACAGCAGCTTGTGCGTCGCGAGGCCGCCGTCGGGCCGGCGCGCGACGATGTCGGTGAAGGTGCCGCCGCGGTCGATCCAGAACTGCCAGCCGCTCATGCCTTCGCCAGCGCCTTCCTCACTTCCGCGACCGCGCGCATGGTCAGGCCGATGCGCTGCGCGTCCATCGGCTGGTCCTGCGAGGAGACCTTCGCGATGACGAGCTGGTTCGCGCGGTCGACGAACAGGTTCTGCCCGTGGATGCCCATGCCAAAGAGGAGCGGTGGGGCGTTTTCCCTTCCTCCGCGCAGCGTGTACCACTGGCCGCGGTAGTGCATCGGCAGGCCGGGATAGTACGGAACAAAGCTGCCCGCATCCCACGCCTTCGGGTCGCCTCCCCGCTCCAGGTCGTCGATCCAGGCGCTGCCGGTGCGGCACATCCACAGCCCGACGCGCGCCAGATCGCGCACCGTGACGCAGCAGCCGCCGGCGCAGCGCGGCGCGCCCAGCCGGTCGACCGTGATGTAGGCGCTGCGCTCGGCGCCGATCGGCTTCCAGACGAGCTCGCTCGTCAGATCGGCGAAGCGCCGGCCCGCGGCGCGCTCGACCACCCAGCCGAGAAGGTCGGTGTTGGGGGAGATGTAGTGGAAGCGGCCCCAGTGCGAACCGTCGGTTTGTTTCAGGGTCTTGTAAAAGGACCTGAGATCGCCTGGAGGATCGTCGGGCGGATTCCATCCCGTGGCCTTGCGATACTCGATGATCGGCCCGAAGGTCGCGAGGTAGTCCTCGTTGAAGGCGACGCCGGCCCGCATGTCGAGCAGGTGGCGGATGGTCGCGCCCTCGTAGGCAGTGCCTTTCAGCTCGGGGACGAGCGAGGTGACCTGGCGCTCGACGTCGAGCTTCATCGCCCCCGCCACCAGGCCCAGCAGCGATTTCGACACCGACATCAGGATATGCGGCGTCTCGGCGCTCATGCCGTTGAAGTAGCGCTCGAACACCAGCTTGCCGCGATGCAGGGCGACGATGCCGTCGCTGTCGGTGTCGGCGAGGAACCGGTCCTCGAAGAGCCCCGCCGCCGGCGCCGCGGGCAGCGGCGTCACGCGCGCCGGATCGTTGGCGATTTCGGCGCTCGGGATGAGCTCGCGCACATGGTGGAAGGCCCAGCGGTGGTACGGCGGCGTGCGCCAGTTCGCGAGCGTGACCTGCGCTTCGCGCGACGGCGGAAATGCGTCCATCAGGCGAGTCATTAGAATCGCATCCTAAGGGACCGCATCCTAACTTGAATCCCCAGCAGACTCCGGCGCGCCTGATCGTGCTGCTCGGCGCGCTGATCGCGCTGCCCGCGCTCGGCACCGATCTCTACAACCCGGCGCTGCCCGATCTCGCGTCGACGCTGGGCGTCAGCGTCGCCGCGGCGCAGTTCACCGTCACGACCTACTTCGTCGGCCTCGCCGGCGGGCAGCTCCTGTGGGGCCCGCTGTCCGACCAGGTCGGCCGCCGGCCGGCGTTGCTCGCCGGCCTCGCGCTCATGCTCGTCTCGTCGCTCGCCGCCGCGCTCGCCGGCTCGATCGCCGAGGTCGCGGCGGCGCGCCTCGGGCAAGGACTGGCGATGTCGAGCGGCGCGGTCGTGGTGCGCTCGATCGTGCGCGACCTGCACACGCACGAGCGCGCCGCGAAGCTGCTCGCAAGCGTCACGATCGTCTTCAGCATCGTGCCGATCGCGGCGCCGCTCGCCGGCGCGGCGATCGCCAGCAGCGGGGGCTGGCGGGCGATCTTCTGGTTCCTGTGCGCGGCGGCCGCGGCGCTCATCGCCGCCACCATCGCCGGGCTGCACGAAACCGCGCCTGCCGAGCGGGGCCTGGTCCACCCGCGGGTGATCCTCGGAAGGCTCGGCTCGATCATCACCGACCGACGCTTCCTGGCGCCCCTCGCTCTCGTGCTGTGCTCGCATATCGGCATCCTCGCCTGGGTGTCGAATTCGGCGTTCACGCTGATGCGCGGACTGGGCGTGTCGGTCGCCGGCTTCGGCCTCATGTTCGCCGGGGTAATGCTCGGCCAGATCCTGGGAGCCTGGTCTTCGAGCCGGCTGGTGATGCGCCTGGGCATCGCGCGGCTGCTGCGGCTCGGAACGCGCCTGATGCTGCTCGCCGGCGCGTCGGCGGCCGCGTTCGCCTGGCTTGGACACGATCACTGGCTCGCGGTCGTGGCACCGTTCGCGCTTTTCCTCTTCGGCACCGCGCTGGTCGTACCGAACGCCACCGCCGTGGCGCTCACTCCCTTTCCCGCCGCCGCCGGTGCCGCGTCCTCGCTGATCGGCGTCGTCGGCTTCACCGCCGGCGCGGTGGTGAGCGCCCTGCTCGGCGCCGCGTTCGACGGCACCGCGCGGCCCATGACCACCGCCGTCGTCGTGGCAGGCGTCGGCGCCACCGTCTTCGAGATCCTGCTGCGCCGTGGAAAAGCTTGACGCGGTCGTGATCGGCGCCGGCGTGGTCGGCCTCGCGGTCGCGCGGGCGCTCGCCCTCGCCGGGCGCGAGGTGGTGATCCTCGAGAGCGAGGACGCCATCGGCACGCACACCAGCTCGCGCAACTCGGAGGTCATCCACGCCGGCATCTACTATCCGAAGGGCTCGCTCAAGGCGCGCGCCTGCGTCGCCGGCAGGGAGCTCCTCTACGAGTACTGCGTCAGCCACGGGGTGCCTCACAGGCGAACCGGGAAATTGATCGTCGCGACCAGCGACTCCCAGCTTGCCGAATTGAAATCCATTCAGGAGAAGGCCCATGGCAACGGCGTCACCGACGTCGTCTGGATGACGCGCCAGCAGGCGCTCGCGCTCGAGCCCGAGCTGCGCTGCGTGGCGGCGCTCTACTCTCCCTCGACCGGCATCATCGACAGCCACGCGCTGATGCTCGCCTATCTGGGCGACGCCGAAGCGAAGGGCGCGATGCTCGGCCTGAAGAGCCCCTTGGAGAGATGCGAAGTGGTTTCCGACGGGTTTGTTCTCCAGGAAAGCATTCATGCAAGAACTCTGGTGAATAGTGCGGGCCTGAAAGCGCCGAGCGTTGCCAGAATGATCCGGGGCTACCCCGCCGACAAGGCGCCGGGCGAGTTCTACGCCAAGGGCAATTACTACTCGCTCAACCGCAAGAACCCGTTCTCGCGCCTCGTCTACCCGGTGCCCGAGCCGGGCGGACTGGGCGTGCACGTGACGCTCGACCTCGCCGGCCAGGCGCGCTTCGGACCGGACGTCGAATGGGTCGATCGCATCAGCTACGAAGTGGACCCTCGGCGCGCCGAGCGCTTCTATGCCGCCATCCGGCGCTATTGGCCGGGCCTTCCCGACGCGTCGCTCTCGCCGGGCTATGCGGGCATCCGCCCCAAGATCGCCGGCCCGAAGGACCCGGCGCCCGACTTCGCGATCCAGGGACCGCGGGAGCATGGCGTCCCGGGGCTGGTTCATCTCTTCGGCATCGAATCGCCGGGCCTGACGGCTTCGCTTGCCCTTGCCGGGATGGTGCTGGACCAATTACATTAGGGAAACACTTCCCCGGGGAAAAGAAAATGCGCAAGACAGTCATCGCTCTGGCGGCGCTCGCCGCATTCGGCGCCGCGCAGGCGCAGACCAAATGGGACATGCCGACGCCCTATTCCGACGGCGAGTTCCACACCCGCAACGTCGTCGCATTCACCGAGGACGTGCAGAAAGCGACCGGCGGCAAGCTGCAAATCGTGGTGCACTCCAACGGCTCGCTGATCAAGCATCCAGACATCCTGCGCGCGGTCTCGACCGGCCAGGTGAACATCGCCGAGTTCCTGCTCGGCCAGTTCGGCAATGAAGATCCGGTGTTCGCCGCCGACAACGTGCCGTTCGTCGCGCCGGGCTACGACAACGCCATGAAGTTCTACAAGGCGCAGAAGCCGGTGCTGGAGAAGAAGCTGCAGGGCCGCGGCATGAAGCTGCTGTACTCGGTGCCCTGGCCCGGCCAGGGGATCTACACCAAGGACCCGGTGAAGAGCGCGGACGACTTCAAGGGCCTGAAGATGCGCACCTACAGCCCGCTCACCGCGCGCCTCGCCGAGCTGCTCGGCGCCGCGCCGACCGTGGTGCAGGTGCCCGAGATTCCGCAGATGTTCGCCACCGGCGCGATGCACGCGATGGTCACCTCGTCGGCCACCGGCAGCGCCACCAAGGCCTGGGAATTCGTCAAGAACTACTACAAGACCAACGCCTGGAACCCGAAGAACGTGGTGGTAGTGAACCAGCGCGGGTTCAGCCGCCTGCCGAAGGGCGAGCAGCAGGCCCTGGTCAAGGCCGCGGCGACTGCCGAAACGCGCGGCTGGCAGATGTCGAAGCAGCGCGAAAAGGATGCCGACGAGCTGCTGGCCAAGAACGGCGTCGCGGTGTCGGAGCCGTCTCCGGAGCTGAAGGCCGCGCTCGCCAAGATCGGCCAGCAGATGGCCGCCGAGTGGCAGAAATCGGCCGGCGCCGACGGCCAGGCGATCCTCAAAGCCTACCGAGGCAAGTAGTCCCTTGAGGCGGTTCCTCGACCGCCTCTACGCGGCGAGCGGCGCGCTCGCTGCCGTCTGCCTTGCCGGCATCGCGGTCGTCATGCTGCTGCAGGCGGGCCTGCGCGCCGCGGGCTTCCTCCTGCGCGGCGCCGACGACATGGTGGCCTGGTTCTGCGCCGCGTCCGCGTTCCTCGCCCTCGCCTATACCTTCCGTCACGGCGAGCACGTGCGCGTCAGCCTGCTGCTGAACGGCCTCGGCGGCCGCGCGCGGCGCCACGCCGAGACCTTCTGCCTCGTCGCCGCGCTGATCGTCGCCGCGTATACCGCCTGGGCGGTCTCGTCCTTCGTCCTCGAGAGCTGGAAGTTCGGCGAGCTGGCCCAGGGGCTGATCCAGATCCCGATCTGGATCCCGCAGCTGTCGCTCGTCCTCGGCACGCTGGTGCTCTCGGTCAGCGTCGCCGACGACCTGGTCGCCCACCTGCGCGGCGACAAGACGGCCTACCAGCTCGCCGAGGACGCGCGCCGCGCCCAGGCCGACTTCAGCGATCAGCTCTGATGGGGACGCTCGCGATCGGCATGGTGCTGCTGGCGCTGCTCTTCGTCGCGCTCGGCAGCGGCCTCTGGATCGGCATGTCGATGAGCATCGTCGCCTGGGCGGGACTGCAGTTCTTCACCTCCTCGCCGCCGGAGGTGAACCTGTTCCAGTCGTTCTGGGGCTCGAGCGCGTCCTGGACGCTGGCCGCGCTGCCGCTGTTCATCTGGATGGGCGAGATC